>Ga0209474_10000981_pt1 | contig 28974 bp, 29 predicted proteins | sample GraSoiAngelo_145_FD_185902 | JGI IMG/M metagenome (GOLD analysis project Ga0209474, IMG submission 185902) | Grasslands soil microbial communities from the Angelo Coastal Reserve, California, USA - 14_1009_05_20cm (SPAdes) (version 2) | ecosystem: Environmental > Terrestrial > Soil > Grasslands...
CTCTGGATGCTGTTCGGTGCGGTGATGCTGGTGCTCTTGATGGCCTGCGCGAACGTCGGGAACCTCATGCTCGCGCGAGCGACGGCCCGGCAGCGCGAGCTGGCCGTCCGCGCGGCGCTCGGCGCCGGCAGGGCGCGGCTCGTGCAGCAGATGGTCGTCGAGAGCCTCGTCCTCGCCTTCCTCGGAGGCGCGCTCGGCTTCCTGATCGCGATGTGGGGCGTGGATCTGCTGCTCGCTGCGGGCCCGCGGGATCTGCCTCGCGCGAGCCATGTTCGCGTCGACGGAGCGGTTCTCTGGTTCGCGATCGCGGCTTCGATGGCGAGCGGCATCCTCTTCGGCCTGATGCCGGCGCTCGCATCGACCGACTCGTCGCTCGGCGGCGCCCTCCGCGGCGGCAGCGCTTCTTCCGCACCGCAGCCGCGCCGGCTGCGACGGGCACTCGTCGCGGCCGACGTCGCGCTCGCGCTGGTACTGCTCTCCGGCACGGCGCTGCTGTTGCGCAGCTTCAGCAACGTGGTCCACGTCGATCCGGGCTTCGATCCAAAAGGCGCGGTCGCCATGACGCTCGGCGTCCCCGGCGACGACCAGAAGCATCGGACCGTTTTCAACGCCACGTTGCAGCGCCTCCGCGACCTTCCCGGCACCGAGGCCGCCGGAGGCGTGGACTACGCGCCGCTCAGCGGTATCGCCAACGACGCAAACTTCGAGATCGAAGGCCGCCCGATTCCCCAGGGCGCGCAGCCGCCGGACGAGGAGATTCGCGTCGTCACGCCGGGATGGTTCGAGGCCATGCGCATTCCGCTCGTTCGCGGCCGCGTCTTCAGCGCGACCGACCGCCCGCAAGCGCTCCCGGTCGTGACCATCAACGAGGCCCTCGCCCGCCGCTACTGGCCAGGTGCGGATCCGCTCGGTCAACGTCTCCGGCTGTTTGGCGATCCGCGCTGGTGGACCGTCGCCGGCGTGGTCGGCAACATCCGCGAGTTCGGCCTCGACGCCGACATCCAGCCGACGCTGTACGTTCCCTTCGACCAGCTTCCCACCGACTCACTCACCTTGTTTGTGCGCTCGAAGACGGGCGTCCGCGATCTCGTACGCGGTGCGCAAGAGGTCATCTCTTCCATCGATCCGAGCCTCGCCGCCTGGCAGGTGCGGCCCGTCGGCGAGATGCTCACCGCCTCGCTGGCGCAACGCACTTTCGCGCTCGAGATCCTCCAGGGGTTCGCTGCAGTGGCGCTGCTGCTCGCGGGCCTCGGTTTGTACGGCGTGCTCGCTTATACGGTCGCGCAGCGAACGCGGGAGATCGGCGTCCGCATGGCGCTCGGCGCCCGACCGATCCAGGCGCTCGTCCTCGTCGCCCGGGAGAGCCTCGCCGTGGTCGGCGTGGGAGTGTTGCTCGGGATCGCGGGCGCGCTCGCGAGCGCCCGCATGATCACCGGTCTCTTGTTCGGGATCGGCCCCGCCGATCCGCTGGCGCTCCTCGGCGCCGCGCTGGTGCTTGGGGCGGTGTCGCTGGTCGCGACGCTCTTGCCTGCGCGGCGCGCGGCCCGGGTGGATCCGGTGGTGGCGCTCCGCGCCGAATGATCGGCGCGCGCCGATGTTTGCAAAGCGCAACGCGGGTGTAGAGTGCCGCCGCAGTCGCAGGGAGGCCCCATGAAAAAGACGTTGCTGGCGATTCTCGCAGGCACTGCGGTTGGCATTGCGCTCGCCGCGGCCACATCCGGTCCGAGCGCGGCGGCCACCGCCAATTGTGGACCGCTCACTTGTACGGCACACCAGGAGTGCTGCATGTCGCCGCACCCCTTCACGTTCCGGTGCGTGAAGCCCGGAACCTGCCCGTACAACAACTGAGCGCGGGCGCGACCCGATTTCAGCCGCCGACGCCGGGTGTCGGCGTGGTGTTCGGCGATTGCTTCGGGAACTCGGAAAGACCGGTGCGGTGGAGCGTCGAATAGGCGAGTTGGTACTCCTCGACCTCGGGCCGCTTCTCGATCAGCGTCTCCAGCATCCGCAGCACCTTCGGATAGGCGGTGCGCGCGTAGCTATCCGCGTCTTCCTTCGTGTCCCAGATGCTGATCGCCACCACCTCGGGTCCGCCCGGGATGACGAAGACCATCTCGTCCTGGAAGCCGGGCTCCTTGCGCAGCGCGGGAACGATCTTCTGCTCGAGCAATTCGGTGAACTTCGTGGAGACGTTCGGCTTCAACGTCATCGAGACGATCCGCGTGAACATGATGGTTGCCTTTGTTCTGGTCGGAAGTGAGGCGGAATCTAGATCGCGCTTTCCGCAACCGTCAGTGCCGCTCGGCGAGCGAGCCAGCGCCGCGCTACTCCGCCAAGCGGCCGACCGCATCGGCGAACTGCCGGTCCTCATCTCCGACAGGAAGCGGAGGGCTCAGGGAACGACTTCGTACCGTCCATTCGACGAACGCGGCACGACGCCGATGACGATGACCGAGGCGAGCAACTCCGGATGGCTGCGCATCGCCTCGCCGAATGCGCCGGGCGGCAGCGCCACATCGACGCGTCCGCCGCCAGCGCCGATGGCCAGCGTCGATTGAGACGGCACGAGCGTGGCGAAGTCGAACGCCGGCGGCAAATCGCGCAGTTGCGACCGCCCGATGTCCTGGTCGACGACGTCGGCGTGCCATCGGGTCCAGCCCTGCGCCTGCCCGGCCGGGCAGACCCTCACGCCGATCGCGGTCACCTTGGCCGTGCCCGCGCCCCCGGCTCCGCCTCCCACATTCATGCTGCTGATCAGCCCTCGTGCGCATCCCGGTCCGAGCTGCGCGTCTGGCACGATCGAGAAGAGGGTGCCGTTCCGGCCGAGCACTTTCAACAGCAGGCCGTTCTCCAGCTCCACGGTGCGGCTCCCAACACCCTCGACGGGACGCACGTCCATCGTGACGACATTGCGGTTCTGCGATGCACATCCGCCGAGGGCGATTGCCAGAAGGACGGCTGTGATGGGCTGATTCATGGGGGCATCCTGCTCCCCGACTCCTGCCTGCGCGAGGCCGATCCGCTGCTTCGTCAGATAATCAATAATGAAATCGGGCCTTCCGCGCAGCGCATTGGATTCGGCGCGGCATTTCGGCAATCTACGGGGCAGTAGTACCCAAACCACATACGCCATCCCGGAGGGGCCCGGAATGACTTCGAGGAAGCTCTATGTCGCGCTCTGCGCGGCAGCGCTGACGGCTTGCGGTGAATCCGCAGTCGACCGCGGCGACGCGAACCAGACGCCGGCGATCACGAAGGAAGCACACCACGACGTTTCTCCTCCGCTGTTCCTCGTGCCGCCCGCCGAGCGGGTCGCGCCGACGGAGCACGAGGTCAAACCGATCCCGCGCAACTTCAACCGCGGCCCGGTCAGGGACCAGGCGCTGCAAACGGTGACGGGCCAGGCGCTCCTGCTCGCGCCTTCGCTCAGCCAGAACTTCGACGGCATCGGCAACGGGTTCGCCGGTCCGGCGGGCACCTTCCTCGTCAACTCCGCGCCGCCCGACACGAACGGCGACGTCGGCCCGAACCACTACGTGCAGACGGTCAATACCGACTATGCCGTTTTCAACAAGAGCGGCACGGCGGTGTTCGGACCGGTACCGATGAACACGCTCTTCAGGGGCTTCGGCGGCCTGTGCGAGACCACCAACGACGGCGACCCGATCGTCATCTACGATCCCATCGCCGATCGCTGGATCGCGTCGCAATTCGCGGTGACGGGAGCGAACGGCAGCACCGTTCCGTTCCTGCAGTGCGTCGCCGTCTCGACGACCGGCGATCCCACTGGCGCCTACGCGCGCTACTCGTTCCCCTACTCGCGCTTCCCCGATTATCCGAAGTTCGGCGTCTGGCCGGACGCGTACTACGTCACCTTCAACCTCTTCAACGGCAACCTCTTCGCCGGCGGCCAGGTCTGCGCCTACGACCGCGCGAAGATGCTCGCGGGCGCGGCCGCGACGCAGCAGTGCTTCAACGTCGGCACGAGCTTCGGCGGCCTCCTCCCCGCCGATCTGGATGGAGCCGCGCTGCCCCCGGCCGGATCGCCCGAGTACATCGTCGCTCTCGGCGCGACGGCGAACACCCTCGCCTACTGGACCATGACGACCGACTTCGCCACGCCGGCCAATACCAGGCTCGTCGGTCCGACGACGTTGAGCGTCGCGGCGTTCTCCGAAGCGTGCGCGGGCGGGACGTGCGTCCCGCAGCCGGGTACGGCCCAGAAGCTCGACTCGCTCGCCGACCGCTTGATGTACCGCCTCGCCTACCGGAACTTGAACGGCGTCGGGCACCTGGTGACGAACCACTCCATCACCGCGGGTACGAGCACCGGCGTGCGCTGGTACGAGCTCACCGCCTCGAGCGCGACGCTTGCGCTCGCGCAGCAGGGCACCTGGGCACCGGACGCGAACTTCCGCTGGATGGGCGCCGCGGCGATGGACAAGGCGGGCAACATCGGCCTCGGGTACAGCGTCTCGAGCACGACGGTGAAGCCGGGCGTGCACTTCACGGGGCGCGTCGCGGGAGACCCCGCCGGGACGATGACCCAGGGCGAGAACATCGTCTTCGACGGCGCGGGAGTCCAGACGGCGAACCTCTCGCGCTGGGGCGACTACTCGATGATGGCGGTCGATCCGGTCGACGACTGCACCTTCTGGTTCACGAGCGAGTACGAGCCCGCGAACGGCACCTTCAACTGGCACACGCGCATCGGTTCGTTCACGTTGCCGAACTGCGTCGCGGCGCCTCCCCCGCCGGCCGATGACTTCTCCATCAGTGCGAGCCCCACCTCGGTTAGCGTGCTGCAGGGAAACACCGCGCCCGACGTGACGATCTCAACGGCGATCACCAATGGCGTCGCGCAGACCGTGAACCTGTCGGCGAGCGGGCTGCCTGCCGGCGCGACCGCGACGTTCACTCCCGCGTCCATCTCGAGCGGCGGCAGCGCGACTCTCAGCATCGCCACCAGCGCGACGACTCCGGGCGGAACGTACACGGTCACGGTCACCGGTACGGGTACCGCGGCGACGCACTCGACGACGGTGACGCTGACGGTCACGACGCCGGCCCCGCCCGACTTCACCATCGCGGTGAGCCCGGCATCGCAGACCGTGGCCCGCGGCGGCTCGACGACGTACACGGTGACGGTGACGGCGGTGAACGGCTTCACCGGCACGGTCGCGCTGAGCGTCACGGGACAGCCGAGGGGCGCGACGACCTCCTTCAACCCGGCTAGCATTGCGGGATCGGGATCGTCGGTCCTGACCGTCACGGCGGCGAGCAATTCGCAGCGCGGCACGTTCCCGCTGACGATCACAGGGACGAGCGGGACCGTGTCACACTCGACTAGCGCGTCTTTCGTCGTCTCGCACTAGCGGGCGGATGGCGATCTAACAGGGCCCCGGGGGTGCTGCCCGCCCCGGGGCCTTCTTCATCCATCGGCAATCCCGATGGAATCGACTGGCCCTTTGCATCCGTCGGGCTCGCGATGCAGCCTGGCGAGATGCGACACGCGTTGATCGTGGTCGATGTCCAGAAAGGCTTCGACGATCCGGTCTGGGGACCGCGAAACAATCCCGCCTGCGAGTCCAACATAGCGGCGCTCATCCAACACTGGCGGGTGAAGGACCGTGCGGTCGTATTCGTACGACACGACTCGGCGGCTCCTACCGGAAGACTGAAGCCGGCGACGCCGGGGAATCAATTCAAGGACTTCGTGCAGGGAAAGCCCGACCTTCTCGTCGTCAAGAGCGTCAACAGCGCGTTCCATGGCGAACCCGACTTACACGCCTGGCTCCAGGCCGCGGATTTGAAGGGCCTGGTCATTTGCGGAATCACCACCAACCATTGTTGCGAGACGACGGCCCGCATCGCGGGCAACCTCGGGTACGACGTGCAATTCGTCCTCGACGCGACGCACACCTTCGACCGGCGAGGGCCCGACGGAACCGTGATCACCGCCGACGATCTCGCACGCGTGACAGCCGCCAATCTCCAGGACGAATTCGCCACCGTGACCACGACGGCCGCGATGCTGAGGTGGTAGGAGCGCGTTCGGGTCAGAGGGATCTGTTTCTTGCGCCACCGCGCCAGACGGGCATCGGGCTCTTGCCCTGGGCGACCCGCACTGCCTCGTGGGCCAACAGGCGCGTGGAATCGAGCGTCGGCAGCGGGGAATCGCCGGGGCGGACGAGAATGGGGATCTCCGTGCAGCTCAATGCGACGGCGTCGCAACCTTCGGCCCTGAGGCGGTCGATCACGCGAACGAATTCCGCGCGCGCGGCGTCGGTGAAGCGGCCCTGGCAGAGCTCGTCGAAGATGATCCGGTCGAGACGCACGCGGTCTTCCCGCGCCGGCGTGCTCATCTCGAGTCCCGCGCGCGCGACCGCCGCGGGGTACGCCGGCCCTTCCATGGTCCACTTGGTCCCGAGCAGCGCAAGGTGTTTGCGCCCATCGGCTTTGGCGCGCCCGGCCACGATGTCGGCGATGTGCAGCCCGGGCAGCGGATAGGGCGCGGTCGCCGCATCGAGCGCGATGTGCGCGGTGTTGTCGGGGCAGACGAAGAAGTCGCATCCGGCGGACTTCAGTCGCTGCGCGGTCCGCATCAGGTGCCGGTTGACCGTCTCGAGGTCCATCAGCTCCCAGGCGTCGAGGACCTCGCCCATCGGGAGGATCGACAGAGTGATCTCCGGATGCAGGTGCGGACCGAGGGCCCGCGCGCTCTCCCGGATCATCTCCAGAAAGCAAAGCGCAGCGCCATCCGCACTGTGCGCCAGGATGCCGATGTGGAGCATGAGATTTCTCGAGCTTGCGCTGGCATGCACCAAGCGTCAATTCAATGCGTTGATCTCGTTACACGTGCCCCAGGGACTTGACGTCGGTACTTGGAAAAGCGTAAACGCTGCGCCCATCCTCGAAGAAAGGAGGTTGCCCATGCTCGTGCCATCCAATTGCGCTGGCGTAATCCCGACGAGAAACAGCGCGGACCGGATAGGTCCCCCAAGGAGACGCAGATGGGCAACTTCGAAGTGCTCGAGCGCCGGTTCGCCGAAGCGAACCTGCGTGTCGAGGTAATCGAGCGAGGAATCCACAGGGTGTCGTCGTGGACGGCGGGAGCAAACGCTTCCGACGTGTTCCAGATGACCATCCTGGGCAAGGGGCGGGAGGAGTATTTCCGCATCTTGCCCGGGGCGCGGACGAACCGCATCGAGGCCGAAGGAATCGACCGCGATCGGCGTCAGCTCGTCCTCCTGGTCCAGGAACCGGTGCGGACCTTCGAGGAGCGGATTCCCAGGCACGGCACGCAAGTCGATCGGACGAAGGTGAAGGTAATCCGCGAGGACCAGCGGTCCCTCTGGATCGAGCGCAGGACGGACGCCAGGAAGCGCCACTTCCTGTGCGGCCGCGACGAGCGGCAGCTGTTCATCTGCCAGCTTCCGCGCGCGGTCACGATGGTGAAGCAGGCGCACGAGGTGCTTCGGGCTCCCGAGGTAGTCCGGTCGAAGGGCAATGTCGCTCGTCAGGGCGAGTGGTTCTTCGTCGAACCGACCGAAGCGGAGATGGAGGCGCTGGCTGCCGCTCTGCGCGGATTCCGGACCATCGTCCGGCGGAAGACTCCGATCGGGCGCGGAGGCCACCCGCACGTGGCGGACGAGCTCGTCGCGGTTCCGGCGACGCTCGTCGGAAAGAGGACCGTCGCGCCGGCCGTGTTTGCGCGCGGCCGCGTGCGCCACGTCGACCACGAGACGGTGTGCCTGCAGTCCTGGGCGAAGGTCGTCCGCAACACCGAACCCGTTGCGCAGGACGGCATCGCAAGGATGGATGGGGTGAGCTGGATCGACTAGCACGAACGGGGACCGATGGCGCGCACCCGCTACGCTCGAAGCTCCACTCCGCCGCCGCTCGCCACGCTGCCGGCGGCGGCGCTGCGCGCCGTGCTCCGAGAAGGCTATTCGAAAGCGGATCTGCGCGCCGACGTGCTCGCCGGACTGGTGGTCGGCGTCGTCGCCTTGCCCCTCTCGATGGCGCTCGCCATCGCGGTCGGCGTCCCGCCGCAGTACGGGCTCTACACCTCCATCGTGGCGGGCATCGTCGTCCCGCTGCTCGGAGGATCCCGCTTCCAGGTCACCGGACCGACGGCGGCGTTCGTCGTCATCCTCGCGCCGATCGTCTCGCGATTCGGCATCGCCGGTCTGCTGGTCGCGGGCGTCATGGCGGGGCTGCTCCTCGCGGCGATGGGCCTGTTGCGGCTCGGCAAGCTCATCCAGTTCATCCCCCATCCCGTGACGGCCGGTTTCACCGCCGGGATCGGAACGGTCATCGCCGTCCTCCAGGTCAAGGATCTGCTTGGCCTGCGCCCGACGCGGGCTCCCGAGCACTTCATCGAGCGCGTCCAGGCCCTGTTCGAGGCACGCTCGACGGCGAGCGGCGCCGAGCTCCTGGTAGGCCTGCTCACGCTCGCCATCCTGGTGGCGCTGCCGCGGATCACGCGCCGGGTCCCGGCGCCTCTCGTGGCGCTGCCAGTCGCGGCCGTCCTGGCTCTCTTGCTGCACCGCTTCGGATTCGACGTCGCCACCATCGGTTCGCGGTTCCACGCCGTCGTCGATGGAGAGACGGTCGCGGGCATCCCGCGGCTTCCGCCGCTGCCGGTCAGGCCCTGGGAGGTCGTGATGCCCGGCGGGGCGCCGCTGCCGCTGGAGCTCGCCACCCTGCGCGCCCTCTTTCCTTCGGCCATCGCCATCGCGCTCCTCGGCGCCATCGAGTCGCTCCTCTCGGCGGTGGTGGCCGACGGCATGGCGGGCACCAGGCACGACCCCGATGCGGAGCTTCTGGCGCTCGGCGTCGGCAACGTCGTCTGCCCCTTCTTCGGGGGAATCGCCGCCACGGGCGCCATCGCGCGCACCGCGACCGGGATCCGCTATGGCAGCCGTTCGCCGATCTCGACCGTCGTGCACGGCCTCTTCGTGCTCGCGGCGCTCCTCGTGCTCGCCGGCGCCATCGCGTACCTGCCCATGGCGGCGCTCGCGGCGCTGCTGCTCCTCGTCGCCTGGAACATGTCGGAGGCGAGGCATTTCGTGCACATCGTGCGAGTGGCTCCGAAGAGCGACGTGGCAGTGCTCCTCACCTGCTACGGGCTGACGGTGATCTTCGACATGGTGGTCGCCGTCATCTTCGGAATCGTCCTCGCCTCCTTCCTCTTCATGCGGAGGATGGCCGAGGTCTCTTCGGTACAGCTCGTCGAGGAGGTGCACCCGCATCGGGGCTTGCGGATGCCGCGCGACACGGTGCTCTACGAAGTGAACGGTCCGCTCTTCTTCGGCGCGGTGGACTCCGCCATGGACGCGTTCAAGACGATCGGCGCGCGCATGAAGGCGCTCATCCTCAGTCTCGAGGCCGTGCCGGCCATCGACGTCACCGGTCTGGTCGCTTTGGAGAGCGCGATTTCCCGGCTCCGCCAGCAGGGCGTCCTCACGCTCATCGCCGGTGCGCGGCCGCAGCCGCTCGCGGCGCTGCAGCGAGCCGGGATTCGCGAAGAACCGGGCGGGCTGCGATTTTGCGCGGGCCTCGAAGAAGCCGTCCGGGTCGCGTCGGAGCATGTCGCAAGCAGCTGACGCGGCCGTTCAGGACGCGGCCACCTCCTGCCTCAAGGCTGCAGGTGCCGCCGGAACGAGAGCTGAAGCCAGACCAACGTGGAAGCGAGGAACGTTCCGGCCGCGATGCCCAGCCACAAGCGCACGTGCGCCATGTCGAAGTCGACCATCATCCGCGAGAACAGCGCGGCGAAGAGCAGGACGGCGACCGTTCGCAATTGCCATCCGCTCCGCCGCAAGAGGTCTCCCGCGCCAGCGTGCGAGAGCACGACATGGACGGAGACGGTCAGCACCATCAGTGCGAAGCAGCCGATGAACACGACGTGAAGCCCGACGCGCCGGTAGCCCGGCAGCGCGCCGACGAATGCGTAGCCCGCCGGCAGCATCCATGCGGCGATCCAGACGAGCCGCCGGTGGAGGCCGGGCAGCGAGGGTTTCCGCCACAAGCGGGCGGCGACGATGAGCGCGAGCGCCGGGACTCCGGCGCGGAGCACGAATCCGAGGCGCAGCCACTCGCCCTCGACGAAGAAGCTCGCCACGAAGAGCGCGATGCCCGCAACGTGCAGCAGTTTGCGCCGCCGGGAGGGACGCGCAGGCGGCTCCCCGCGCGTGATGGCGGGAAGGAGGAACCCACCGACTCCGATGACGAGCGCCGACATGGTGCCCTGCAGGACGAGCCCGCGCCCGACGTCGTGCAGCCACATCGCCTCCGTGGCTGCGCCGTAGCCGGCGAGGACCGCGCCGGCCATGCCGGACGCGAGGGCGGCGAAGACCCAGACGAAGCTGTCGGGGATGTCGCCGGGACGAAACCGGCGGAGCGCGAAGGCCGCTATCAAGGCGAGGAGCGACAGCCAGAAGACTTGCGCCAGTGCCCATCGCTCGAGCCAGGCGCAGGCAGTGGTGGCGATGGGCGCGGCGATCACAACAGCCATCTGCCACGGCGAAGGCGCCGCCGTTCCCGTTCTTCGCGGAATCATGGTGAAGAGGAACCCGACCGCGAAGCAAGCGAGGAATCCCTGCACCTGGGCCATCGAATGGAAAATCGATCGGTATTCGTCGGTGACGCCGATGGCAAACAAGAGCCAGGGCAGCACTCCCGTCCAGGAGAGCACGATTCCCAGCGGGAAGAGCAGCCGGTAGGGTTCGCGGCGCCAGAGAGGCGCGTTGCCGACCGAAGAGGCGAGCGCGAGCGACAGTTCGGTCATGGATCGGGAAAGGTCAACGGTTGATCGCCACCTGCGCGGCTCCTTCGCCCAGCGACTGGATGAAATACACGATTTGCCATCGCTGCTCGATGGTGAGGGCTTCCGCGAAAGTCGGCATCGGCGTTCCGTCCATTCCCGCGGTGATGGTGCGGAAGATGTCCTCCGGACGGTTGCCGCACTTGAAGTCCGCAAGCTTGGTGAAGTTCGCGGGCACCACGGGCTTGCCGCTATCGTAGGTGAGGGATGGCGCCGAAGAACCGTCGGCGAGGCCCTTCTCGCCATGGCAGAAGGCGCAACCGGTCGCCTTGTAGACCTCGGCGCCCGCCTTCACCGCCGCGGCGGTCCTCGGAGGCGCTGGCGGAGCCTCGACCGGCGGAGGGACCTGCTCCGTCTTCCACCGCTCCGAAAAAGTCTTGAGGTGCGCGATGACCGCCCAGACCTCGCGATCGGAAAGGAAGTTGAAGGCGGGCATCCCGATCGCCGGTTTGAACCCGTGCCTGATGGACCGGAACAGGTCGGTGTCGAGCGGCAAGGAGCCCGAAGGGGTGGAGCGCGAGATGAACGCGCCCTGCGTGAAGTCGCGGGGCGGGATCTGCAAGAGCTTCCCTTCGCGGCCCTCGCCGTTGCCCTTCTCGCCGTGGCACCCGAGGCAGGCGCCGCGGAAGACGCGGCCGCCGATCTCCAGCAATTCCGGCGTCACCGGCGGCGGCATGCCCGGCGCCTTGTCCCAGGGAGTGAAGCTCCGCGCCGGGGCGGGCGCCGCCTGCGCCGCGAAGGCGAACGCGGGAACGGCAAGCGCGGCGAAGGCGAGCGCGGTTGCGCGCGTCACTTGGCGTGGCAGGTGCGGCATAGATCCTCCCTGACGGTCACGTCGAACTGCCACAAGAAGCGCGCCTGCGCGGCGTGCGGGTTGTGGCAAGCGGAGCAGGCGAACTCGACCCCCGGTTTGCGCGGATGCGGCCGGTTGCGCGTCGGGTGCGAGTCCCCGTAGACGAACCCGACCACGACGTGACGGTCGGTAGCCTTCTCGGTGTGGCAGTTGGTGCAGAGCTCCCAGACCGGCTTCTTGAGCCAGAAGACGTTGGGCGAGCCGTGCGGATCGTGGCAGGTGGTGCAGCGCCCTGCGGCGGCGGGCCCGTGGCGGTACGCCTTCTTCCACATCGCGTTCTTGATGTCCTCATGGCACTTGAAGCACGTCTCCTGGATCGGCCAGGCGACCGCGTAGCGCTGCGGCCGTTCGCCGCGCTCTGCTCGGCAGCGTCGCGGACCGGCTCATGCAGATCTGCACGAGGCCCGTGCTCGTCGTCCGGTAGGGCAGAACAGAGGCCGTTCAACGCAGCAAGTACATGACGGTCGTTTCGAGCTTTGCGGGATCGTCGTTCCAATCGCCGTAAATCTCCCACGACTTGCCGGCAAACACGCGATTGTTGGCCGCGGCGAAGGCATGAACTGCATCATGCGTTTGGCCGAGCCGGTCATAGGGCCCGATGTGCGTCGCGGCCGCGACCTCGCCCGCCGGCGTCTTCACGGGCTTGATCTCGCCCGAAGGCGCAAATTCGCGCACGACCTCGACACCGAAATCGATATCCATCGGATCGCTGCGGCGTGCCGGATGGTGATAGAGGAAAATATTGTGGCCATCGGTCCTGAGGCCTGGCTGCGTGCGCAAGAACGACCAGACCTGATCGAGCGCCGGCCGCCAGACCGCGCCGACGCCGCCGATCGCGACTTTACGGCTCACTGCTGCGAGAATCCGAGGCGACACGGTTTGCACCGAAACGCTCACACCCACTGATCGTCCTCCCAATCACTCGCCGGCGAAGTCGAAGTCCGGATGCACCGCGCGCAATAGCGCCCGCATCTCCTGGCGCAGCTCCTCGGGCGTGGGCCGCCCCGCCATGTACCATCCGTTGAACGCGCGGTGCAGCGTCAGGTCCGGCAAGAGCGCGAATGTGAAGGGCACCGGCAAGGGTCCGTGCCTGCGATCGGTCGTCTCGCGGATCCCGAGCGCGTCCGTGAGCCGCAACTCGCTGTCGCTGAGAAAAGGAAAGCGGGCCCCGAGGCCCAGGCGTACGGCAGCGAGGACCTCGGGCGGATCCTTGCTGATCGCGGCAAGCCGCGCGTAGCTGACCTCGGTCACCTCATGGAACTGGACCAGTTCCCGGAGCTGGACGCGTCACTTCGGTCACCAAGGGCCGCGAAAGAAGCTCACGAAGAGCGGCTGCCCATCGGCGAGGGAGGACAGGGAACGCGGAGTCCCGCTCTCGTCTGGCAGGGTGAGATCGGGGAAGGGGTCGCCGGGCTTGAGCTTGAGCGGCATCGACTCCCTATAGCCTATCGGCCAAGAGCCGCAACGCCAGCGCCGCAGGCCAGCCGGCGATGGCGAGCGCCAGTACCGCGAGCGGCACCGCGCTGTGGCCACTCTGCGTGAGGACGCCGCTCAAGATGATCGTCGCGGGCGCCACCACTCCCGTCACCGCGCAAAAGGTCGCCCAACCAGGTTGCCGCAGTGCTGCGAATCGGCGCCTGAAGACGAAGCATGCTGCGACCAGCGAGAGTACTCCGATGAAGAAAGCCGCGGCGTGAACGGCGCCGTGGGCGCTCATCGCGGCTGGCATGCCTTCGGGCGCGCCGGGCGGGAAGCCAAAGGCAGGATCGGGGCCGAAGAGTCCACCAGCGACGAGGCCTGCGCCGAAGACGGCTATCAGCCGCGGCCCCCAGATGCCGCCCGCGCTGCCGCGCAGGAGCCGCCGCACGCCGACAGCGAAGGCGATGAACAACAGACCGCTCACCTCGAAGTTGAGTAGCTGCATCCAGCCCCGGTCGCCGAGAAGGAGCATGCTGATGGCGTGTCGGTTGAGGTCGAAGCCGGAGCGGGTGAATGCCTGCAGGTACGACGCGACGAAGAACAGGGGGCCCGCGGCCACGCCACAGGCGAGCAGCCGTGTCGTAGCGTCGCTCGCGGTCTCGCGGCCCTGGGGTGCCGCTCCTTGCACGATATTCGCACGGATCAGTGACGTCATTGTCTCTCCTCGAGGCGCTGGAACTGCCCTTTGGGATGTCGACGATCGAGGAGATGGAAGATCGACACTGGGTCCGCTGCGGCAGCTCAGAACCTGGCGAGGAGGCTCAGCGCCCGATGACGTTGCGCGCCCAGGTGGCGAGCGGCTCCGCCAGCTCCGCGGCCGCATTGCGCCCCTTCGGAACGCGGAAGGCGTGATCCGCGCCCTCGAGCTCGCACAGCTTCGCCAGCGGCAACGCGGACACGACACTGCGCAGGAGCCGCGGGTCGGCCAATTCGTCGCGCGTCCCCTGCAGGAAGAGCATCGGCACGCGCACCTCGCGCAGGTGGTCGGCCCGCTCGGTCGCCGGCTTACGCGCGGGATGGAGCGGAAAGCCGATGAAGGCGAGCCCCACCACGCCCGGCAGCGGCGCGCGGGCCTGTGCCTGCGACGTCATGCGGCCGCCGAACGACTTCCCGCCCGCGATGAGCGGCAGGTCCTCGCGCGCGGCGCGCTCGACGGCCTCGCGGACGCAGCGGTCCAACACGTCGGGCGGATCGATCCGCCGCTTCCCCGCTGTCATGTACGGGAACTCGTAGCGCAGCGTCGCCATGCCGAGCGTCTCGAGGGCGTCGGCCACGGCCTGCAGGAAGGGATGCCGCATGCCCGCTCCGGCGCCGTGCGCCATCACGTAGAGGCAGAAGGCGTTCGCGGGTCTCTGGAGGAGCGTATCCAAGAGACGTCCTGACCGTCGGCGCGCAGGCCTCGACCGCGGATCTGGGGACCCGCTCACCCTGGGACTTCCCGGAAACAGGGCTCAGCCAACCGACGCTGCCTGGCGGGCGGCGGCGATCTCCTCCTCCACCGCCGTGCGCCCGCGAAACGTGCGGCCCGCCTGCCGGTACCAGTAGCGGGCGTTGTCGTCGTCGCCCTCGAGCGTGTGGACGATTCCGTGCAGCCAGGCGCCCAGGGTCGAGTCGTCCTTCTGAACGATGTCGTGGGCCGTCCGCCAGTCACCGGCGGCGAGCAGGTCGATCGCGGCAATCAGCTCGCGTTGCGCCATATCAACGAACATCGCGACGTCGTACGACTCGCGCGGTGACTCAGCCGCCGGCGATGGCGCCGATGACGAGGAGAGGCTCGGCGCCGCTTTCGATAGCGGCTGGCACCGGTTTGTCGGTGGGATCGTGGGAGAGATCTTCCTGACACGCGAAGAAGCGCAGGAACGCGCGCCGCTGCCGGGTGGTGTGGTCGCGGATGGTGCCGCACAGCACGGGATGACGCGCCTCCAGCGCATCCAGGATCGAGTCGATGGTGACGGGGCCCTGGATCTCGAGCGTCACCTCGCCGTCGACGTGCGCGAGCCTGCGCAGATGAGTCGGCAATTGTACGCGGATCATGGCAGCGTCTGGACTTCGACGGAGAGCACCGCCGGCAGATCGCGCACGATGGGCTTCCAGCTATCGCCGGCGTCGGGCGAGCAATAGACCTGCCCGCCGCTGGTGCCGAAGTAGATGCCGCACTCGTCGAGCGAATCGACCGCCATCGCGTCGCGTAGCACGTTGACGTAGCAGTTTTCTTGTGGAAGCCCTTTCGTCAACGCCTCCCATTCGTTGCCGCCGGTGCGGCTGCGGTAGACGCGCAGCTTGCCCTCGGGCACGAAGTGCTCGGAGTCGCTCTTGATGGGAACGACGTAGATCGTGTCCGGCTCGTGCGCGTGCACGTCGACGACGAAGCCGAAGTCGGTCGGCAGGTTGCCGCTGATCTCCTTCCAATTGTCGCCCGCGTCGTCGCTGCGCAGGACGTCCCAGTGCTTCTGCATGAACAAGACGCCCGGCCGCTCGGGGCTCATGGCGACGTGGTGAACGCAGTGGCCGATTTCGGCGTTGGGATCCGGAATGTATTGCGAACGCAGGCCGCGGTTGATCGGTTTCCAGGTCTTGCCCGCGTCGTCGCTGCGGAACGCGCCGGCGGCCGAGATGGCGACGTAGATGCGGTCGTTCCTCGGATCGAGAATGATCGTGTGCAGGCACATACCGCCCGCGCCGGGCTGCCACTGGGGACCGGTTCCGTGGCCGCGCAACCCGGAAAGCTCGTGCCAGCTGGCGCCGCCGTCCTTGGACTTGAACAGCGCCGCATCCTCGGCGCCGGCGTAGACGGTGTCGGGATCCGAGTGCGACGGCTCGAGGTGCCACACCCGTTTGAACTCCCACGGCCGCTGCGTGCCGTCGTACCACTGGTGCGTCGTCAGCGGCTTGCCGGTCTCGGGCGAGGTGTCGTAGACGAACTTGTTGCTCTGCCCTTTCGGCGACCCGTCGGGCGTTTTCTCGAGGGGGCCTCCCGGCGGCTCCCAGGTCTTGCCGCCGTCGTTCGAGCGCTGGATGATCTGCCCGAACCAGCCGCTCGACTGCGAGCAGTAGATCCGGTTCGGATCGGCTGGCGATCCTTTGAGGTGATAGATTTCCCAGCCCGCGAAACGCGGTCCCGACACTTCCCACTTGTCGCGCTTGCCATCCGCGGTCAAGACGAACGCGCCTTTGCGCGTGCCGACGAGGACCCGTACCTTGCTCATCGTCTCGCTCCCTGGTGTCGAACCTTCATGGCGTAATTCGTACCGCCTCGTCGTACAGGGCGCCACCCCCGCCGATGTCGGTGGCGCGCGCCCGGGCGAGGACATTCGCGTTGCGCTTCTCCCGCATGTGCCCGCCCTTGGCCATCAGCGCGACGTCGCGACGCTGGCGAGGGTCATGAACCACCTGCACCGGCATCGAGCCGATGGCGGACTCGAGCCGGGCGAAGCCCCCGTCGGGAATCCCGCCTGCCGAATCGGGATGCACGGTGACCGTCGCCGGGCCCTGCGGCTGGCCCTTGCTCCACTGCGAGTTCTGCGCCTTGTCCGTCGAGAGCGCCATGAGATACAGCGGGAACTGCGCGCTCACCTGCGAACGGTCGGGCGCAGAGGTGATCAGGTTCACCTTCCCGCTGGCCGTCTTGAACTTCCGGTCGGCGAAGAGGACCTTCGCAGACAGGTTGCTCCGCTGCGGACCGCGCTCGTCGAGGTCGCTCACCGTGAAGCCGGCGTCCTTGCGCAGGATGCGTTCCTTCCACTCCCGCGCCGTCCCTCGCATCACGTCGGACAGCCCGACGCGCGCGGCGAGGGCCTGCAAGATCTCGAGATCGGACTTCACTGCCGCAGGTGGAGCGACCACCGGCCGCGACGAGCCCACAAAGTGATGGCCATAAGCGCCCAGCAGATCGTCGTCCTCGAGCAGCGTGGTGGTGGGCAGGACCAGCGTCGCCGCACGAGTCGTGTCGGTAGGCCAGGAATCGACCACGCACACGAACTCGCGTGACCGCAGCGCCTTCTCGGTAGTGGCGGACTCGGGCAACATGGCGATCGGATTGCCGGCGGTGATCCAGACCGCGCGGACATCCGAGGCCAGAAGCTCGGGTCCGAAGAGTGGCTCGAGGATGGTGCGGGGTGGCTGCTTGCGGATGAAGGAGAAGTCGAAGTTCTTCCGCCGCCAGAAGTAATAGGAGACGCCGCCGCCAGCGACGCCGATGTTGCCGCTCAGCGCGCTGAGCGCGTCGAGGGCTCGCACGATGGCGCCGCCGTTCACGCGCCGGGCCATCCCCCACCCGACCACGATCGCGGTTGGACCTTCGTGCAGCCGCGCGGCGATGTCGCGCGCGACGTCGGCGCGGACGTCCGCTTCCTCGCACCATGCGTCGAGCTCGCGCGAGAACGCCAGCGCATGGAAGTCTGGAAGATGATCGCAGTACGACCCTGCCGCCGGATCGACCCATTCCTCTTCGAAGAGCACCCGCGCCACCGCCATCGCCAGCGCGAAATCGCCCCCCGGCCGTGGCTGTACGAACGCGTCGCAGAAGCGCGCCGTCTTGTGCCAGACGGGGTCGATCAGCATCTTGCGCGCCGCGGAGTCCTTCAGCACCGGCATCGTGTGCGGCGAGGAGACGACGACGTTCTTGCCCCAGAGAAGGATGTTGCGCGAGTTGAGCAGGTCGAAGAGGTCGTGCGAATCTTCCTCGCCGAAGTCGAGCAACTGTGCTGCGTCGCCGCCGCCCGAGCAGATGTCGCCGCGCTTCGACGTCACCGGACCGAACTCGGAGAAGAAGTAGTCGGTGAGGTGTTTGAGCGCGCCCAGCGACCCTCCGCTGCGGTAGTGGAAGATGGCCTGCGGACCCGACCCGGCGCGGATCCTGGTCAGCTCGCGGGCGGCAAAGTCGAGCGCCTCGTCCCACGACACGGGGTTCCCGCGCAGGAGCGGAGTCGTCAGCCTCTCCGGGTGGTACTGCAGCGGCAGGAAGTTGTTGGTGCGCCAGCAGAGAAATCCGCCGGTGACCGGGTGCGCGGGGTCGCCTCCCAGCTGCACCACGCGGCCGTCCTCCACGTGGGCGACGATCGAGCAGGCGTCCGGACAGTCGCGGTTGCACACCGTTCTGCGAATCTCGCGCATGGGGGCCACATTCTAGCGTGTGCTTTCCGCTAAACTAGCCGTGTGAGCGGCGACCACGATCACGACCACGGGCACGGCGGCTCCGAGCTGTCGGAGATGGACCTGCGGGTGCGCACGCTCGAATCGCTCCTCGTCGAGAAGGGCTACGTCGATCCGGCGGCGCTCGACCGGCTGATCGAGACGTATGAGACGAAGATCGGGCCCCGCAACGGCGCGCGCGTCGTCGCGAAGGCGTGGGTGGATGCGAAGTTCCGCGCCTGGCTCCTCGAAGATGCGTCGGCTGCGATCGCCTCGCTCGGATTCACCGGCCGGCAGGGCGAGCACCTGATCGCGCTCGAGAACACGCCGCGCGTGCACAACATGGTCGTGTGCACGCTGTGCTCCTGCTATCCGTGGCCGGTGCTCGGATTGCCGCCCGTCTGGTACAAGTCCGCGCCCTATCGCTCGCGGGCGGTGATCGACCCGCGCGGCGTCCTGCGCGAGTTTGGCGTGACGCTGCCGGAGGACGTCGAGGTCCGCGTGTGGGACTCGACCGCGGAAGTGCGCTATCTCGTACTGCCGCAGCGTCCCGCCGGCACCGGAGGCTGGAGCGAAGATCGCCTCGCCGATCTCGTGACGCGCGACTCGATGATCGGCACCGGATTGGCCCTCGACCCATGAACGGCGTCCACGACATGGGCGGCCTGCAGAGCTTCGGGCCCGTGCGGCCGGAGCCGAACGAGCCGCCGTTCCACGCGCCCTGGGAAAAGCGCGCGCTCGCGCTCACGCTGGCGATGGGTGCCACCGGCTCGTGGAACATCGACCAGTCGCGGGCCGCGCGCGAGAGCCTGCCGCCGGGCAAGTACCTCACGAGCAGTTACTACAAGATCTGGATCGAGGGGCTCACGAAGCTCATGCTGGAGCGCGGATTCATCACGCCGGCCGAGCTCGCTTCGGGCCGCATGCAGTCGCCGCCCGCGAAGGTCGCGCGCATCCTTCGCGCAGCCGACGTGTCTATCGCGCTCGCCCGCGGGTCGCCGACCGTTCGCGAAACCACGGGCGCGCCGCGCTTCAAGACTGGCTACAACATTCGAACGAGCAACTGGAATCCCGCGACGCACACGCGGCTGCCGCGCTACTGCCGCGACAAGCCCGGCGTCATCGAGAAGGTGCACGGTTGCCATGTGTTCGCCGACGCGGACGCGCAAGGCGACCCGCGTCCCGAATGGCTCTACAGCGTGCGCTTCGAGGCGCGCGACCTTTGGGGCGAGCACACCACGGCTTCGGCGGTGTACGTGGATCTCTGGGAACCGTATCTCCAAGGCGGATGATGGCCGACCTCGAAGCGATCGAGCGCGAGATTCCGGGCGTCCCGCGCGATGCCGAAGGGCCGGTGTTCAAGGCGCCGTGGGAAGCGCAGGCCTTCGCGATGGCGGTGGCACTGCACGAGCGCGGCGCCTTCAGCTGGAAGGAATGGGCGGCGTGCCTCGCGGAGGTGATCGCAGAGGTCCGGCGCCGGGGCGAGGTCGACGACGGGCGCGAATATTATCGGCATTGGCTCACCGCCCTCGAGCGCATCGTCGCGCGCAAGGGCATCGTGACGGACGCGCTCCTCGAAGGGCGCCGCCACGAATGGGAGGAGGCCGCGCGGCGCACCCCGCACGGCCAGCCGATCGTGCTCGAGTAGACTGACCTAGTCCGTTTCGTCCGGAAACTCCTCTGGGGTTCCCTCTTGCTCGGCGACCCAATCGAGGGCCCGTCCCAGGTCCTTGAACCTCCCAAACTTGCGGTGGGATTTCATCGCGATGAGGCGGTTGGTGATTGTCCTGATCGGCGTCAAGCCAACCGTAGCGCTGACGAGCACCCAGGGTCGATCGTGGTCGGCCAGCCTTTGCAGGGCCTCGATCACCGAATTGTCGAAAGGCGAGTCGGTCACATCGACCACCACGCGAAGGTTCATCACCTTGGGCTGCGCGGCGACGAATCTTCGTGCCTCCTCGATGTGCACGAGCGACTCCTCGATGGTCTGGAGGCGCGAGAAGTCCATCAACACGATCTGTCGCCCTTTGTGTTCGACGAACCGGGTGGGCACGACGACCCTCCTGGACTGCTCCGACATCCTCCCGTCTGGCGGATGCGCGCAACTTCGCCCCGGCTTCTACCATGCGTCGAGTCGCTGCTGGTCAGATGCGGAACGTGCTGGTCGCGAATGCGGGTGTCGTCGGCCGCACCATGCGATATCGTCGCGATATCGTCGCAAGATCGCCGCTGATCAGCACCCGGGTAGCCATCGCAGCACGCAATGGAAGCCCTGAAGACGGATACGATCCGATGGTGAGGAAAGCACAGATGCAGCGACGGCCGCCTCCGCTGGCAAACATTGTGACGCTTGGGGTCCAGAACTTTGACGCACAACGAAACTTCTACCGACAACTCGGCTGGCCGCAAGCGTTCGACTCGGACGACTTCGCGGTGTTCGAACTGCGTGGCGCGCTGCTCGCGCTGTTCCCTATCGACAAACTCGCCTCCGACGCCCACGCACAGCCAGAGCCAGGTCGCGGCGGTATCCGGTTCAGCATCATCATCAATGTCGACACGCCTGAGGAAGTCGACGAGTTTGCAGCTCGTGTTCGCCAGGCCGGCGGAAAGCTGACGAAGAACCCGATTGATGCTGAGTTCTTCGTAGGCCGCGACGCTTACTTCGCTGACCCGGAAGGCAACTATTGGGAGATCGCGTGCGCCCCTACGGACAACCCCGTAGCCGTTGCTTCTCGAAGGGCGGCCGGATTGTCGCCGCCACCCACGCGGGTCAACCGCGGCGGGAAGGCTGGGCCGGGCGGAAAGAAGAAGTGAAGTAGGGCACCGCGTTCAGTGAACAAGCAGAAGCGCGGGCGGGCGCCACTTGGTCATAACCCCTCGGAATTGGTGCCCAGGGGCGGAATCGAACCACCGACACGGGGATTTTCAGTCTCTCCGAGCCCGTCGAGAAGACCGAGCTTCCCTCTGCGGACTTTCGTCGAGCACCCTTCAAGGCCCGTCAAGGCAGGTACGCCGAAGCACGGTCATGCACGGTCCCTGGGTTGTCGCCGAGATGGCGCGCGTCCCGACGTCCTGCTTGCCGTCGACCACGACCGGAGAGCGATTCGTGGACGCGGAGACAGGTATGCCGCGGTCGACGCTTCCACTCGGCGTCTCAGGGGGTTGTTGTGGGCGAGAAGGGTCCTCGCCGTCCGAGCTTGCAGATGGTCCCGGTTCTGCAGACCCTGGCCGACGTGCTCGCTCAATCGGTGTTGAGTAGCGGCCCGCTTTCGTCGGTGCTCCGCCAGACTCTCCGTGCCGAGGGCGAGACGGAAGCGACGAATCGACTCGGCGGCAGCGGCATCGGACGATTTGGATGGCGATCGCCATCTAATGCTCCGGAGGAGCCATGAACCATGCAGTGGCGGTGATCACGGGAGTGTCGTCGGGCATCGGAAACGCGACCGCTCGCGCACTCGTCGCACGGGGATACCGCGTCTTCGGCACGGCGCGGTCCGAGGCGAGCATCGTGCCCGAGAAGGTCGAACGCGTGCTGCTGGACGTCCGGGACGGCGAGTCGATACAGCGAGGCGTGGACGAAGTGCTCGCCAAGGCCGGCCACATTGACCTTCTCGTGAACAATGCCGGCGGATCGCTGGACGGAGCGTTCGAAGAGACCCCCCTCGGACAGGCGCGGGACCTGTTCGAGCTCAACTTCTTCGGAGCGGTCCGGATGACGCAAGCGGTGCTGCCCGCGATGCGGGCGCGGAAAAGCGGGCGAATCGTCTTCGTCAGCAGCGTGCTGGGCTTCTTGCCCGCGCCGTTCATGGGTTTCTATGCGGCGTCCAAGCACGCGCTGGAGGGCCTGGCCGAGTCGCTCGACCACGAGACCCGCACGCTCGGTATCCGCGTTGCGCTCGTCGAGCCTGGGTACACGCGCACGAACTTCGACGCCAACGGATCGTCCGCGCCCGCGCTGGTCGCCGACTACGCGGCCGCCCTCGATCGCACGCGCGCAAAGATGCGCGCCGCGCTGAGCGCTGGCGACGAACCCGAGATGGTGGCCGAGGCGGTGCTGGAAGCCGCCACCAGCAAAAAGCCGCGCCTGCGTTACCCGGCGGGCAGCCGCGCAGGCCTCTTGCGGCGGCTGCGCCGGTACTTGCCAGCGAGCATTCTCGATGGTGCGCTCCGCAAAGAGTTCGGGCTCGACGACACGGAAGCAAAGCATGCGTCATTCCCGTGAGGAAACGGCGCGCACGCGCACCGCGGCGGTGCAAGCCGCCTCGCGGCTCTTCCGCGAGCGCGGCATCGACGCGGCCTCCGTGAACGACGTCATGGCGGAGCTTGGCATGACGGGCGGCGGCTTCTACCGCCATTTCGAGAGCAAAGAGGCGCTGGCCGCGGAAGCTTGCGCCGAGGCGTTCGCGAAATCGGGGCTCGCTCGCGGACCGGCCAATTCCGCCGAGCAGATGGTGCGTCGCTATCTGAGCAAACCACACCGCGACGCGCCGGGGAGCGGATGCCCGTTGCCCGCGTTGGCCTCCGACATGGCACGCCAGCCCCGTGCGGTCCGGCGCGCCTACAGCGATGGCGTACGCAACGCTCTGGCGCGCCTCGAGCAACTCGCGCCCGACACGCCGTCCGTGACCCGCCATGCGCTGCTCGCGGGCCTGGTCGGGGCCCTCGCCATCGCGCGCGCGGTGGACGACGACGAGCTGAGCTCTGCCATCCTGCACGACTCGCGCGAATTCTGGATCCGCGTGCTGACCAGGGCACGTCGAGACGGAGGTCCCGGAGGCGAGGGCATCGAACGGCAGGCCCGGCCACGGGATCGGACATGACCACCAGGACGCAACCGAACGGGCCGCAATCGAGCAGGAACGGCGAAGTCGCACGACACACCTACCTCCCGCTGGCCGCCGCTGCCGTCCTTGGCGTTGCCTGCCACAAGGCGGAATCCTACGTACGGCCGCCGGTCCCGGTGCGCGCGAGCACCGTCCGGCAGTCCCCGCAAACCGACCAGGAACTTCGCTTCAGCGGCACCGTTGCTCCGGAAGCGGAGATCGAGCTCTCGTTCAAGGTCGGCGGCTACGCCACCTCGCTTCTCACGCTCCGCGACGGCCAAGGCCGGACCCGTTTCGTGCAAGCGGGCGATCAGGTGCGGCGCGGCACGGTGCTGGCCACCGTCCGCCAGGAGGACTACCGCCAATCCGCCGCCGAAGCGCGCGGAGCCGTGGATGCCGCTCGCGCCGCCGCGCTGAAGGCCCGGCTCGACTACGATCGCGCGGTCAGCCTGCTCGCGTCCAAGGTCATCCCGCCCGCGGACTACGACGCTGCCAAGGCGCGGGCCGACGGAGCGATCGCTGCCGTCGATACTGCGGAAGCACGGCTCGCCAGCGCCCGGATCGCCCTCGCAGATACCTCGCTGCGAACGCCCGTGGACGCGCTCGTACTCGCGCGCTCGGTGGAGATCGGCAACCTGATCTCGCCCAACACGGTCGCCTTCCGGCTCGCGGACGTGAGCCGGATCAAGGTGCGCTTCGCTGTGGCCGACGAAGTCGCCTCGCGCCTGCAGATCGGCTCGCCGGTCACGGTCACCGCGGATGCGGTCGAAGCAAAGCTCCCGGCTGTCATCAGCAAGCTCCATCCGCAATCGAGCTCGGACGCCCGCACCTTCGACGTCGAGGCGACGGTGCTCTCGAAGGACGCCTCGCTGCTGCTCGGCATGGTCGTCTCGGTGGCGCTACCAGGCGCGTCGGCCTCGCGTGCGCCCGTGATCACCGCTCCGCTCAGCGCGGTCGTCGCGGCGCAGCGCCCGGAGGGCCATGCGCAGGCGCTGGTGGCCTTCGTCGTCGAGCAAGAGCGAGGGTTGCCGATCGCTCGCGAGCGCCGCGTGGTCGCGGGCCAGCTGGTCGGGAACGAGGTGGCGATAGAGAGCGGTCTGTTCCCGGGCGAGCTGCTCGTCGTGCAGGGCGCGACGCTCCTCAACGACGGCCAGCGAGTCCAGCTCGTTCCGTAGAGGTCTGAGATGGCGCACAAGAGCGACGCGGACCTGGTCGACAAGTCGCACAACACGGCACGCTACTTCACCGAGAATCCCCAGGTGGCGTGGGTTCTCCTTCTGGCGACGCTGGTCGCGGGCACCTTCGGGTATCTGCGGATGCCGAAGCGCAAGGACCCGCTGATCCCGGTGCGGGTGGCGGTCGCGGTCACGCCTTGGCCGGGCGCTCCGGCGGAAAAGGTCGAGCAGCTCGTCACCCGCAAGATCGAGGAGAAGATCGCCTCGAACAGCGAAGTGGAGAAGATCGAGTCCACTTCGCGCAATGGCGTCTCGGTGGTGCAGGTCACGGTGCGGGCCGACGCCAAGGACCTCGGGCGCGCCCTGGACGACATCGATTCCCGGATCAAGAACATCCACGACCTGCCCGAGGACGCCCAGCCGATCGACTTCAAGAAGGACTTCGGGGACACCGCGGCGCTCATGCTGACGGTGGCGAGCCCGAGGGTCTCCCAGGCCGAGATCGCGATTCGCGCCCAGGCGATCGAGAGCGAAATCCGCGCGGTACGATCCACAGCGCGCGCGGGAAACCGCCGCAGCGTCGTCTTCAACTTCCCCGGCGCGTTGAACCCCTTGCCCATCGCGCGCATCGTCGGCCAGCTCGCCGAGTTCGCGCGCGCCGAAGGCGCCGAGGACGTCCGCCCGGTACGCGGAAACGGGTTCGTGGGCTTCGACGCGCTCTCCGACCTCGACCGTGGCCGCTGGCTCGACGTGGTCCAGCGCTTCGAGAGCGAGCACCTGCACGGCGGGTGGCTGCACCCCGATCTCTGGGAGCCTGCGGTCATCGACCAGCCCGAGCAGGCGAACGACGAGCTGCAGCGAGTTGCGGGCTCCAAATACAGCTTGCGCCAGCTCGATGACTTCTCCGATCAGATCGCCAAGCGCATCCAGGTTTCTCCGCAAGTCGCCAAGGTCACGCGTTCCGGCGTCCTCGACGAGCGCATCTACGTCGACTATTCGCAGGAGCGATTCGCCTCGACGGGCGTGACCCGAGAGATGTTGCAGCAGGCGATCTTCGCCCAGAACGCGCAGGCGCCCGGGGGCGTTGCGCGCGCACAAGGGCGGGCGCTGATCGTCGATGTCACGGGCGAATTGAAGAGCGAAAAGGAGATCTCCGATCTTCTGGTCTCGACGTCGCGGAGCGGCGCACCCTACTACCTGCGAGACCTCGCGGACGTGAGCCGCGGGTACGAGGACCCGCCGCGCTATCTCAACTTCCATACCTGGCGCGACGCCGCTGGAGTGTGGCAGCGCACGCGCGCGATCACGGTGGCGGTGCAGATGCAGGCCGGCCGGCAGATCGCCGACTTCAGCGGCGAGGTCGACGCCGCGCTCACGAGCGTGCGGGCCACGCTTCCCGAGGACCTGATCCTGGCCCGCACCTCCGACCAGCCGCGCCAGGTCAAGGAGAAGGTCGATCTGTTCCTGGTCAGCTTCTACGAGGCGATCGCGATCATCGTGCTCATCGGCTTGATCGGGTTCTGGGAGTGGCGCTCCGCCCTCTTGCTCGCGCTCTCCATCCCGCTGACCTTGGCGCTGAGCTACGCGTTCATGTACCTGCTCGGCATCGACATCCAGCAGATGTCGATCGCGGCGCTGATCATCTCGCTCGGGCTCCTGGTCGACGATCCGGTCGTGGCCGGCGACGCCATCAAGCGCGAGCTGGACTCCGGCAAACCAGGCCGCGTCGCCGCCTGGCTCGGGCCCACCAGGCTCGCCCGCGCCATCTTCTTCGCCACCGTCACCAACATCGTCGCTTACCTGCCGTTCCTGATCATGAGCGGCGACGTCGGCCGTTTCATCTTCAGCCTGCCGGTGGTGATCACCTGCACGCTCGTCGCCTCGCGCATCGTCTCGATGACGTTCGTGCCGCTGCTGGGCCATGCGCTGCTCCGCGAGCACAAGGTGCCGCTGGCGCAATGGGCGCACCGGCGCGAGCGCGGGGTAGCCGGTTTCTACGCGCGCGGCGTGCGCTGGGCGATCGATCACCGATACGCGGTGCTGCTGGCGGCGGTCGCCGTGCTCGCCGCCGGCGTAGCGGCAGGTCCGCGCCTGAAGACCGCATTCTTCCCCAAGGACCTCTCATATCTCTCCTACGTCGACATCTGGCTCCCCGAGAACTCCACGCTGGAGGCTACGGACGAGGCCGCCCGCACCGCCGACCGCGTCGTTCGCGACGTCGCCGCGGAATTCGGAAAGAAGAAGCATCGGGAGGTGCTGCAGTCGGTGACCACGTTCATCGGCGGCGGCGCGCCGCGCTTCTGGTTCTCGCTCTCGCCGCAACAGGACCAGGTCAACTACGCGCAGCTCGTCGTCGAGGTGAAGGACGACCACGACACGACCGAGCTCATCGCTCCGCTGCAGCACGCGCTCTCCGCCCAGGTCCCGGGAGCGCAGATCGACGTCCGGCAGCTCGAGACCGGGAAACCGGTCAACAACCCGCTCGAGGTGCGCATCTCGGGCGACGACATCGCCACGCTGAGAGCGCTTTCTCGTCAGGCACAGGCGATCTTCCGCGACATCCCGATCGCCGATCGCGTGCGCGACGACTGGGGCGCGGAAACGCCCCGGATCGCTTTGCAGGTGGACCCGGAGCGCGCCCGACTCGCCGGTATATCGAATCGCGAAGTGGCTGCTTCGACCAAGGCTCTGACCGGCATTCCCGTCGGACGCCTCCGTGACCACGACAAGCAGATCCCCATTCTGGCCCGGCTGCGCGAAGGCGAGCGCGGCACGCTCGCCAGCTTGAGCAACCTCTACGTGCTCGGCTCTCGCGGATCGATCAAGGTGCCGCTGCTCCAGGTGGCGAACCTGCGCCTCGAGTTCGCCCCCGAGAAGATCATGCGCCGGAACCAGGTTCGCACGGTCGTGGTCTCCGGATCCCCGGTGCCCGGGCGGCTGCCCTCCGAGGTGATGAAGCTCGCCCGTGCGAGGCTCCAGGCCTTCGAGCGCAGCCTGCCTCCCGGATACTTCCTGGAGATCGGCGGAGCGCAGGAGCAGCAGACCCTCGTCTTTCGCGAGAGCGGCATCGTGGCCCTGCTCTCCGTGCTCGCCATCCTGCTCTCGCTGGTGATCCAGTTCCGCAGCGCTGTGAAGCCGCTCATCGTGCTCGCCGCCATCCCGTTCGGCGGCGTCGGCGCCATCCTTGCGCTGGTGATCACTGGCTCGCCCTTTGGTTTCACCGCCGTGCTCGGGATCATCAGCCTGATCGGGGTGATCGTGAGCCACGTGATCGTGCTCTTCGATCTGATCGAGGAGATGCAGGAGCGCGGCGAGCCGCTGCGGGAGGCGCTGGTCGACGCGGGCCTCATCCGGATGCGGCCGGTGCTCATCACCGTGGGCGCGACCATCTTCGGCCTCTTGCCGCTCGCCATCCACGGTGGCGCGCTCTGGGAGCCGCTCTGCTTCGCGCAGATTGGAGGGCTCGCCTTCGCCACCATGATCACGCTGGTCCTGGTTCCGGTCCTCTACGCGATCTTCGTCGTCGACCTCCGCATCGTCCGCTGGCCCGGCGCCGCCGTCGCCGCGCGGCCCGCGCCGGGCGCCGTGGCCCTATCGGAGGTCGCGTGAGATGACGCCTTCTTCGGCCTGGCGAAATGTACTCTGTCTCAATCGTTGTGCTACTCGTGTCCTTCGGCGGTCAGAAGGAGAATGAATATGGCGAAGTATCTTTGGTTGACCTGGGATGGCGCGGGAAATCTACCTCCGAGCCTCGCGATCGCTGAGGCGCTGACGAAGCGAGGCGATACGGTCACGTTTGCGGGACGACCCGAGATGGTTTCGCGTGTTCAGGCCGCGGGCTTCAAGACGATCGTCATCGAAAATGCCTATACGCAGGCCGATACTTATCCCAAGTCGCTCCTCTCACGAATGGCCTGCTATCTGAGCTCGCCTCGAGTCAGCGAAGAGATCGTTCAAATCGTCGAGGCTCATCACCCTGATGTCGTCGTGGTGGATGCGATGTTCCCCGCGGCACTGGCACAGGTGTCGAAGTTCAACCGCGCGACGATCATGACTTGTTACACTTTCTTTCACCGCGTTTATCACGCTTGGAAAAAGCAAATCGACGAGTTTATCGCGATGAGAGAGGAAGCGGGCCTGGGGCGTTTACCAGGAATGGAACAGCTTTGGCGCGGACCGGATCGGATCGTCGTCGCGACTCTGGAAGAATTTGATCGGCCGGCGATTGCGGATGCCCCGACCCAAGTTCAACATGTTGGTCCGATCCTCGGCGGGCACAATTCGGCGATTGCGCCTGAGTCTGTCCGATTGCCTCCGGGAACAGAGCCTTTGGCACTCGTCAGCTTCAGCACGGCAGGGATTCAGAACTCAGTTGAGAAGTTTCAGCGGGCTTTGAATGCGCTTGCGTCGTTACCTCTTCGTGTCGTTGTCACAACGGCAAACACGATCGACGCCAAGGCCCTCGAGGTCCCCGCGAACGCGGTCGTCGTAGGCTACGCCGATCACGAAGCGCTGCTCCCCGATGCGGCGTTGGTCGTCACCCACGGTGGCCACGCAACGGCGATGCGGACTCTGAAGTATGGCGTACCCGCGATCATCATGCCCTCGCTCGCGCAAGATCAGCCGGTGATTGCGGCAACTTTCGAGGAGTGGGGTTGTGGTCTCTCGTTGCCCTCGGATGCA
>Ga0209474_10000982_pt1 | contig 28972 bp, 22 predicted proteins | sample GraSoiAngelo_145_FD_185902 | JGI IMG/M metagenome (GOLD analysis project Ga0209474, IMG submission 185902) | Grasslands soil microbial communities from the Angelo Coastal Reserve, California, USA - 14_1009_05_20cm (SPAdes) (version 2) | ecosystem: Environmental > Terrestrial > Soil > Grasslands...
ACTTGCGAGCCAGCCGGTCCATGTTGTCCACGTAATCGTCAGGCCGCTCGCTGTACTGCCCCTTGGCGTTGTGGCCGGAGCCGCGCGTGAAGTACGCCGGCATGCCGTCGCCCGGGATCGTGCGGTACGGGATGCCGTCGCCGTCGACGTCCTTGTAGCGGCCCCACTCGCCAAGCTCCTTCAGCTTCGCCGCCGTCAAGAGCTTGCCGCGGTTGATGGGCCTGGTCGGATACTGGAACGCGTCCGACATCCAGTTGTTCATCCCGAGGTCGAGATCCATCATCACGAACACGGGCGTCTGGAACTGCTCGGCGATCTCGAACGCCTCCATCGCCATGGTGTAGGACTCTTCGACCGAGCACGGAAACAGCATGATGTGCTTCGTGTCGCCGTGCGAAAGGAAGGCGGCCGACAGCAGATCGCCCTGCGCGGTCCGCGTCGGCAGGCCGGTGGACGGCCCGACGCGCTGCACGTCGAAGATCACAGCGGGCGTCTCCGCGTAGTACGCGAGGCCGGCGAACTCCCCCATCAGCGAGATCCCGGGGCCGGCGGTCGCCGTCATCGACCGCGCGCCCGCCCAGCTCGCGCCAATCACCATGCCGAGCGACGCGATCTCGTCCTCTGCCTGCACGATGGCGAAGGTCGCCTTGCCGTCCTTGTCCACTCTATATTTCTTCATGTACCCGATGAGCGACTCGCACAGCGAGGACGAGGGCGTAATCGGATACCACGCGACGACGGTGACGCCGGCCATCATGCAGCCGATCGCGGCGGCGGCGTTGCCCTCGATGAGGATTTTGCCGGCCGTCTTGTTCATCGGCTCGATGACGAACGGATCCTGCTTCGTCAGGTTCGCCTCGGCGTAGTCGAAGCCGGCCTTCAGCGCGCCGACGTTCAGCGTCACCGCCTTGGCCTTGCGTCCGAGCTGCTTGCCGAGCGCTTTCTCCATCAGCGACAGATCGATCCCGAGCAGCTTCGCCAGGATGCCGTCGTAGATCATGTTGCGCACCAGGCGCCGCAGCTTGGCGTCGGGGCACACGGGCGCGACCAGCTTGTCGAACGGGACCGGATAGAAGACCAGATCGGTGCGGAGCGTGTTCAGCTTTAGCGGCTCGTCGTAGACGACGGCCGCCCCCGGTTCGAGCGTGAGGACATCCTCCTTCGCCGTCTCGGCGTTCATCGCGACGAGGAAGTCGACCTCTTTCTTGCGGCCGACGTAGCCGTCCTTGCTCGCGCGAATCGTGTACCACGTCGGCAGCCCGGCGATGTTCGACGGGAACATGTTCTTGCCGGAAACCGGGACGCCCATCAGCAGGATCGAGCGGAGGAGCACGAGGTTGGCCGTCTGGCTCCCCGATCCGTTCACCGTGGCGACTTGAATGCTGAAATCGTTCGCGACCCGCTGCTTATGTGCGGGCGCTCGTTGCTCCTGAACCGATAGGTCTGTCGGTGCCATTCACAAGTCCTTGAGAGCGATGGAATTAGAGGAATAGATCCAACAAATTATAGCAGGTCTTTGATCGCGGCGCCCATATCGGCCGGGCTTCTCACCACGGCGACGCCGGCTTCGGTCAGCGCCGCCATCTTTTCCGCGGCGGTGCCCTTGCCGCCCGCGATGATCGCGCCGGCGTGGCCCATCCGCCGGCCGGGCGGCGCGGTCTGGCCCGCGATGAAGCCGACGACCGGCTTGCGGAAGTGATCCCTGATCCACGCAGCCGCCTCTTCTTCGGCGCTGCCGCCGATCTCGCCGATCATGATCACCGCGTCGGTCTCGCGATCGTCGCCGAAGAGCTTCAGCGCGTCGATGTGCGACGTGCCGATGAGCGGGTCGCCGCCGATGCCGATGCACGTGCTCTGGCCGAGGCCGACGCGCGTGAGCTGATGGATCGCCTCATAGGTGAGCGTGCCGCTCTTCGAGACGATGCCGATGCGGCCTTCCTTGCAGATGTTGGCAGGGATGATGCCGGCCTTCGCCTTGCCCGGCGAGATGAGGCCCGGACAGTTGGGGCCGACCAGACGCGTCGTCGGATGCTCCTTGAGAAACGTCATCGCGCGCATCATGTCGAGCGTCGGGATGCCTTCGGTGATGCAGACGACGAGCGCGATGCCGGCGTCGGCCGCCTCCATCACCGCGTCGGCCGCGAAGGGCGGCGGTACGAAGATCACCGACGCGTTCGCGCCGGTCTTGTTCACCGCCTGCTGCACGGTGTCGAACACGGGCCACCCTTCGTGCGTCGTGCCACCCTTGCCCGGCGTGACGCCGCCGACGACGTTGGTGCCGTACGCCGCCGCCTGCTTCGCGTGAAACGTGCCCTCGCGGCCGGTGAGCCCCTGCACCAGCAGCCGCGTCGATTTGTCGATCAGTACTGCCATAGCGTCTCTGACGGGACCACGAAGACGGACGGAACCACGAAGGCACGAAGGTCACCCGGCGAGCTCCACGACTCTGTCGGCGGCTTCGTCCATCGCGTCGGCGGTCGTGAAGTTCATGCCGCTCTCGTGCAGCAGCCGCTTCCCTTCCTCGACGTTGGTGCCTTCCATGCGGATCACGATGGGCACCGGAACGCCGAGCTCCTTGACGGCGGCGATCACGCCCTGCGCGAGGACGTCGCAGCGCAGGATGCCGCCGAAGATATTGATGAGCACCGCCTTCACGTTCTTGTCCGACATGAGGATGCGGAACGCGTTGCGGATCTGCTCGGCGTTGGCGCCGCCGCCGACGTCGAGGAAGTTCGCCGGCTCCCCGCCCGCCAGCTTGATGATGTCCATCGTCGCCATCGCGAGGCCGGCGCCGTTCACCATGCAGCCGATGTTGCCGTCCAGATGGATGTAATTCAGGTTGTACTTCGAGGCCTCGATCTCGAGCGGGTCCTCCTCGGCGAGATCGCGCAGCTCCTTGAGCTCGGCGTGGCGGTAGAGCGCGTTGTCGTCGAAGTTCATCTTCGCATCGAGCGCCAGCAAATCTCCAGCCGCGGTGACGACCAGCGGGTTGATCTCGAGGAGCGAGGCGTCGGTGGCGAGATACGCGTCGTAGAGCGCGGTCGCCACCTTCACGAACTTGTTCACCTGCGGGCCGTCGAGGCCGATCGCGAACCCGAGCTGCCGCGCCTCGAACGGCACGATGCCGACGCCCGGCTCGATGTAGACCCTGGCGATCTTCTCCGGCGTCGACGCGGCCACCTCTTCGATGTCCATGCCCCCCGCGGCGCTGGCCATGATCACCGGCTTGCCGGCGGCGCGATCGAGCACGATGCTGAGATACAGCTCGCGCTGCATCTGCAGCCCTTCCTCGACGAGCACGCGCGAGACCACGCGCCCTTCGGGGCCGGTCTGATGCGTCACGAGCGTCATGCCGAGCATCGCGCCCGCCAGCTTCTCCGCGTCGGCGGGCGACCTCGCGAGCTTGACGCCGCCGCCCTTGCCGCGCCCGCCGGCGTGAATCTGCGCCTTGACGACGACGACGCTGGTGCCGAGGCGCTTCGCGACGGCGGCGGCCTCGGCCTTGTTCGTGATCGTCTCGCCGCGCGGCACCGGCACGCCGTGCCTGCCCAGAATCGCTTTCGCTTGATACTCGTGGATTTTCATGACGGCAGGAAACTCCTGATGCTAATCGCCATCGCGCGAGGGCGTCAAGAACGCCACGGATGAACCACAGAGACACCGCGCGCGGTTGCGCCTCTTCGCAAGCGGACAGTAAACTGGTCGTTCGATGGCATCGCGACTCGGCGTCTTTGCGACCTCCGTCGGCACGAAGCTTCTCATCGGCATCACCGGCGTCGCTCTTTTCACTTATCTGCTCGTCCACATCGCCGGCAACCTCATGGTGTTCGGCGGCCCCGCGGTCTTCAACAAGTACGCGTACACGCTCGAAGGCAATCCGCTCATCCCGATCATCGAGATCGGACTCCTCCTGATCTTCCTGCTGCACGTCTACAAGACGGTGCGGATGTTCCTCGCGAACCAGCAGGCGCGGCCCGTCCGCTACGTGCAGAAGAAGTACGCCGGCAAGCCGAGCCGCAAGTCACTCGCCTCGACGACGATGATCGCGTCGGGGCTGTGGCTGTTTCTGTTCATCATCGTCCACGTCAGAGCGTTCCGCTACGGCACGGAGTACGAGTGGCCGGCGGGCGGACGCGATCTCTATCGCCTCGAGATGGAGAACTTGTCGAACCCGCTCGTGGTCGGCTTCTACATCGTCTCGATGATCGTGGTTGGCTCGCACTTGTGGCACGGCGTCGCGAGCGCGTTCCAGTCGCTCGGCGTCGATCATCCGCGCGTGACGCCGAAGCTGCTCGTCGCGGGCAAGCTGCTGGCGGTGTTGATCGCCGCCGGGTTCATCGTGATCGCCGCGTGGGTGTATCTGACGCAGTCGGGACGGGTGCACGCATGACGCTCGACGCGAAGGTTCCCGCCGGGCCGATCGACCGCAAGTGGGATCGGCACAAGTTCGAGATGAAGCTCGTCAACCCGGCGAACAAGCGCAAGTTCACGATCGTCGTCGTCGGCACAGGGCTGGCCGGCGCGTCGGCCGCCGCGTCGCTTGGCGAGCTCGGCTACAACGTCCTCAATTTCTGCATCCAGGACTCGCCCCGGCGCGCGCACTCGATCGCCGCGCAGGGCGGCATCAACGCCGCGAAGAACTATCAGAACGACGGCGACAGCGTCTACCGCCTCTTCTACGACACGGTGAAGGGCGGCGACTACCGGTCGCGCGAAGCGAACGTGTACCGCCTCGCGCAGCTGAGCGTGCACATCATCGATCAGTGCGTCGCGCAGGGCGTGCCGTTCGCGCGCGAGTACGGCGGGCTGCTCGACAACCGGTCGTTCGGCGGCGCGCAGGTGTCGCGCACCTTCTACGCGCGCGGCCAGACCGGCCAGCAGCTCCTGCTCGGCGCCTATTCGTCGCTCATGCGGCAGGTGCGCGAGCGAACGGTACGGCTCTTCGCGCGGCGCGAGATGCTCGACCTCGTCGTCATCGACGGCAAGGCGCGCGGCATCGTCTGCCGCAACCTGATCACCGGCGAGATCGAGCGCCACGCTGGCGACGCGGTGATTCTGGCGACCGGCGGCTACGGCACGGTGTATTACCTCTCGACCAACGCCATCAACTCCAACGTTACGGCGTCATGGCGTGCGCACAAGCGCGGCGCGCTCTTCGCGAACCCGTGCTTCACGCAGATTCACCCGACGTGCATCCCGGTGAGCGGCGAGCACCAATCGAAGCTCACCCTCATGAGCGAGAGCCTGCGTAACGACGGACGCGTCTGGGTGCCGAAGAAGAAAGGCGACACGCGTCCGCCCGAGCAGATTCCCGAGGAGGAGCGCGACTACTATCTCGAGCGGAAGTACCCGTCGTTCGGCAACCTCGTCCCGCGCGACGTCGCGTCGCGCAACGCGAAGCAGATGGCCGACGACGGCCGCGGCGTCGGCGACAGCGGGCTCGCCGTCTATCTCGATTTCAAGGACGCGATCGCGCGCCTCGGTCCCGAGGTGATCAAGGAGAAGTACGGCAACCTGTTCCACATGTACAAGAAGATCACCGACGAGGATCCGTACAGAGTGCCGATGCGGATCTATCCCGCGATCCACTACACGATGGGCGGGCTGTGGGTGGACTACAACCTGATGAGCACGGTGCCGGGGCTGCACGTGCTCGGCGAAGCGAACTTCTCCGATCACGGCGCGAACCGCCTCGGCGCGAGCGCGCTGATGCAGGGGCTTGCCGACGGCTACTTCGTCATCCCGTACACGATCAGCGACTATCTCGCGAGCACGCCGCTCCCGAAGGTGACGACCGATCACGAGGCGTTCAGGGAAGCGGCGAGCTGCGCGCAGAGCCAGATCAACCGCCTGCTCTCGATCAAAGGGAGCCGCGGCATCCGCGAGATTCACCGCGAGCTCGGGCGCATCATGTGGGACGACGTCGGGATGGCGCGGAACGAGGAGAGCCTGCGGCGCGCGCTCGAGGCGATTCCGAAGCTGCGCGAGGAGTTCTGGCAGAACGTGTCGGTGCCGGGCACGCCGAATAATTTGAACCAGAGCCTCGAATACGCCGGCCGCGTCGGCGACTATCTCGAGTTCGCGGAGCTGCTCGCGTTCGACGCGCTGCAACGCCGCGAATCGTGCGGCGGCCACTTCCGAGAGGAGAGCCAGACGCCGGACGGCGAGGCGCTGCGCGACGACAGGAACTTCTCGTACGTCGCCGCGTGGCAGTTCACCGGCGTCGGCCGCGAGCCGGTGCTCCACAAGGAGAAGCTCGAGTTCGAGGAAGTGCACCCGACACAGCGGAGTTACAAATAACGCGACATGGCTGATGGCTGATGGCTGATGGCTATGGCTGATGGACATCAACCATCGACCATAGCCATCAGCCATCCAGCCATCAGCCATGACGGTGATCGATGAGACTGCATCTCAAAATCTGGCGACAAGCCGGGCCCGCAGCGGCAGGACGCCTCGTCAACTACACCGCGGACGACGTGTCGCCCGACATGTCGTTTCTCGAAATGCTCGACGTCGTCAACGAGGGGCTCGTCAAGAAGGGTGAAGAGGCCATCGCGTTCGACTCGGACTGCCGCGAGGGCATCTGCGGCATGTGCAGCCTCGTCGTCAACGGCATCGCGCACGGGCCCGATCGCGGGACGACGGTCTGCCAGCTCCACATGCGGCGCTTCAAGGACGGCGACACGATCACCGTGGAGCCGTGGCGCGCGCGCGCGTTTCCCGTCGTCAGGGATCTCGTCGTCGATCGCAGCGCGTTCGATCGCATCATCGCGGCGGGCGGCTTCATCTCGATCAACGCCGGCGGCGCGCCCGACGGCAACGCGATCCTGATCCCGAAAGAGATCGCCGAGACGGCGATGGACTCGGCGGCGTGCATCGGGTGCGGCGCGTGCGTCGCCGCCTGCAAGAACGCGTCGGCGCACCTGTTCATGGGCGCCAAGATCTCGCAGCTCGCGCTGCTGCCGCAGGGGAAGCCGGAGCGGCGCTCGCGCGTCGCCGCCATGATCGCGCAGGCCGACGCCGAGGGCTTCGGCAGCTGCTCGAACGAGGGCGAGTGCGAGGCGGTCTGCCCGAAAGAGATTCCCATCTCCAACATCGCGCGCATGACCCGCGAGTACGTTCGCGCGCAGTTCAGTTCACGATAGCGCGTGGCCATCGCCGACCTCTGGTACAAGAACGCGATCATCTATTGCCTGCCGGTCGGCAAGTACATGGACGCCGACGGCGACGGCATCGGCGACCTCGACGGCCTCGCGCGCCGCCTCGATTATCTCGCCGGGCTCGGCGTCACCTGCCTGTGGCTCCAGCCGTTCTACCTGTCGCCCGAGAAAGACGACGGCTACGACGTCGCCGACTACTACGGCGTCAACGGCAGGTACGGCACGCAGGGCCGCTTCGTCGAGTTCATGAATCACGCGCGCGGGCTCGGGCTGCGCGTCATCGTCGATCTCGTCGTCAACCACACGTCCGACGAGCACCGCTGGTTTCAGGAGGCGCGGCGCGATCGGAACGCGCCGACGCGCGACTGGTACGTCTGGGCCGACGAGCGTCCCGCCGATCACGCGCAGGGCGTCGTCTTTCCCGGCGTCCAGAAGACGACGTGGACGTACGACGAGATCGCGAAGCAGTACTACTTCCACCGCTTCTACGACTTCCAGCCCGATCTCAACACGCTGCACGCGTCCGTGCGCGACGAGATCACGCGCGTGATGGGCTACTGGCTCGAGCTCGGCGTGTCGGGCTTCCGCATGGACGCGGTCCCGTTTCTCATCGAGCGGAAAGGCGCCGGCGTGCCGCACGAGCAGAATTTCGAGCTGCTCCACGAGATGCGGCACTTCCTCCAGTTCCGCCGCGGCGACGCGATCCTGCTCGCGGAAGCAAACGTGCCGCCCGACGAGAGCCTGAAGTACTTCGGCGAGCGCGGCGATCGGCTGCAGATGATGCTGAACTTCCCCGTCAACCAGCGCCTCTTCTACGCGATGGCGACGGCCGATCTCGCGCCGCTCACGTGGGCGCTCCGCGAGACCTACAGGCGGCCGGCGGAAGCGCAGTGGGTCCACTTCCTGCGCAGCCACGACGAGCTCGACCTCGGACGCTTGTCGCCCGAGGAACGGCAGCAGGTCTTCGACGCGTTCGGCCCCGACCCGTCGATGCAGCTCTACGGCCGCGGCATTCGCCGCCGCCTGGCCGCGATGCTCGGCAACGACCGCCGCCGCCTCGAGTTCGCCTTCAGCCTCCTCTTCTCGCTGCCCGGCACGCCGATGATGCTCTACGGCGACGAGATCGGCATGGGCGACGATCTCTCGCTGCCCGACCGCGAGTGCGCGCGCACGCCGATGCAGTGGACGAGCGAGCGCCACGGCGGATTCACGCGCAGCGCCCATCCGGTTCAGCGCGTCATCGACGATGCGACGTTCGGCTACGAGCGCGTCAACGTATCCGATCAACGCCGCGACCCGAACTCGCTCCTCAACTGGACCGAGCGGATCATCCGCATGCGCAAGGAGTGCCCCGAGATCAGCTGGGGCGATTTCGAGGTGATGTCGACCTCGGCGTCCGGCGTGCTCGTGCTCCGGTACGACTGGCGCGGCGCGTCACTCGTCACGGTCCACAACTTCGCGGACCGCCGCGTGAAGGCGGCGTTCGACATGAAGATGCCCGGCGCCGAGGTGCTCGTCGACGTCTTCAACACGAACGGCGACAGCCACGGCCGAGACGGACGCCACGAGCTGGCGCTCGATGCGTACGGCTGGCGCTGGTTCAGAGTCGGCTCGCCCGACAACGCGCTCCACCGCAGGCCGCGATGACGCGTTAGGTGTATCATCCGCGCGCGCGGCCCGTGGGGCCGCGTGGCGCGGACGGCCCGCGTGCCCTCCGCTCTTTTTGCACGACCACAACAAGGAGGAGGCCATGCACCGGTGCGAGAGTCTCCACGCGCGTCTTCGACACGCGTGCGGCGCGACGGCGTGGACAGCGATGCTCCTGCTCGTCGCGGCGACGCCTGCCCGCGCGCAGTTCGACCGCGGGACGATCTCAGGGACCATCAAAGACGAACAGGGCGGCGTGATGCCGGGCGTCAGCGTGACGGCGCGCAACACACAGACCGACCAGGCGGGGACGACCGTCACCGATTCGACCGGCTTCTACATCTTCCCCACGCTGCTGCCCGGGCGGTACGACGTGCTCGCCGAGATCCAGGGGTTCAAGAAGGTCAGCCGCCAGGCGATTCAGCTCGACGCGACCGGCGCCGTCACGCTCGATTTCGCGATGCAGACCGGCGTGATTAGCGAGGAGGTGCTCGTCACGGCGAGCTCGCCGCTGCTCCAGACCGACGTCGCGCTCAGAAAGACGATCGAAGCCAAGGACATCGAGCAGCTCGCCTTCTCCGGCCGCAACCCGATCGGCGTCGTCGGGTTGAAGGCCGGCGTGATGGGCGGCAACTTCAACTCGCGCGGCTTCTCCGATCTCGGCAACGGCGGCTTCAACATCAACGGCAGCCGGACCGACGAGAACAACATCACGATCGACGGCGCGACGGCGATCCGCACGCGATCGTCGGGCGCGATTGTCGGCATCCAGAACGTCGACGCGATCCAGGAAGTGCAGGTGCTCACCGGCAACTACCTGCCGGAGTACGGCCGCGCGAGCGGCGGCCAGATCCGCTTCGTCACCAAGAGCGGCAGCAACCGCTACACCGGCAGCGGCTCGTACTTCCTGCGGAGCGACAAGCTGCAGGCCAACACGTGGTCGCGCAACCGCAGCCCGAACGCGAGCGAGAACAGCGGAGCCGCGCCGTTCAAGTACAAGCAGTACGGCTACGCGTTCGGCGGCCCCGTGCCCGGCGGCATCTTCAGGGACCGGCTGTTCTTCTTCGGCGCGCAGGAGTGGGTGAACTACCTCGCCGTGCAGACCAATACGGCGACGGTGCCGTCGCTGGCGATGCGGCGCGGAGATTTCAGCGAGCTGCTCAACCCGGCGAATCCGTACTTCGGGCGCGCCGTGACGATCAACAACCCGCTGACCGGCCAGCCGTTCCCGGGCAACCTGATCCCGTCGAGCCTCCTGTCGCCGAACGGCGTCGCGCTGCTCAACGCGTACCCCGAGCCGACCGCGGGCTTCCAGCTCGGGACGGCGAACTCGATCTTCAGCAGCGAGAACCCGCAGGATCAGCGGAAGGACAACATCCGGCTGGACTACCGCCTCAACACGAGCAATCAGATCACGTTCCGCTACTCGAAGTACAGCTGGGTGGCCATCGACGCGTTCCGCGGCACCTTCCCGTACGCGCGCACGGACTGGAATCGGCCGAACTCGACGCAGACGCTCAGCTGGACGAGCACGATCCGCAGCAATCTGATCAACGAGGCGACCTACACGCACTCGCTCGATCAGGTGTTCATCAACGTGTTCACCGGCACCGATCTCTACAAGCGGAGCCGCACCGGGATCACCTATCCGTACATCTTCCCGGCGAACAAGGAGATTCCCGACAAGATCCCGACAATCTCGATCGCGAACTTCACCGACATCGACGGCGGCCCGTATCCCTCGTCGTCGCAGGGGCCGATTCACACGTTCTCGGACGCGGCGACGCTCGTCAAGGGGCGCCACACGTTCAAGACCGGCGTCGTCTTCGAGTACTCGGGCGAGGACGATTTCGATCAGATCAACGTGCAGGCGATTCCCGGCAGCACGAACAACCAGAACGGCCGCTTCGAGTTCCTCGACAACCGCGCGGGCGGCACGGGGATCGCGGTGGCGAACGCGGCGATGGGGCTGTTCAGCAACTACGCCGAGATCGGCCAGCGCGCGTTCACGCAGTGGCGCGCGCTCGCGACCGACATCTTCCTGCAGGATTCGTGGAAGCCGGCGAGCAACCTCACGATCGAGGGCGGCGTGCGGTGGGCGATCTGGCCGCCGTGGCACGCGCTCGCGAACAACATCGCGAACTTCGAGCCGCAGTTCTACGATCGCGCGAACGCGGCGATCATCGATCCGGTCACCGGACGCATCGTCGGCGGCAACCGCTACAACGGCATCGTGCTGCCCGGCAGCGGCTTCCAGGGCGACGGCAGCTCGCTCGTCGTCGCGAACGATCCCGCCGTGCTGGCGCTCTTCCGCAACCAGCCGGACGGGTTCTCGCAAACGCACCTGAACGCGCTCGAGCCGCGCGCGGGGTTGGCCTACTCGATCACGGACAAGACCGTGCTGCGCGCGAGCGCCGGCGTTTTCCACAACCGCGTGACGCTCAACGACTCGTCGCTGCTCGGCGGCAACCCGCCGTTCCAGCCGCAGGTCAGCGTCAGCACGGGCAGCGTCGACAACCCCGGCGCCGGCGGCGCGGCGAGCCTGCCGTTCTCGATGACGTCGCAGGACACCGTCTTCAATCTGCCGACGGCGTACATGTGGGCGACCGGCGTCCAGCGCGAGATGCCGTTCGGGTTCATGGTCGACGTCAGCTACGTCGGCCGGCTGGGGCGCCATCTGCAGCGCGAGCGCAACATCAACCAGCTGGCGGCCGGCACGCTGCAGGCGAATCCCGGCGTGAACATCGCCGCGCTGCGGCCGTACCTCGGCTACGGGGCGATCCGCCTGACCGAGAACTCGGGTTCGTCGCGCTACAACGCGCTGCAGATCAGCGCGGATCGCCGGTATCTGAACGGGTTAAAGGTCGGCATCGCGTACACGCTCGGCAAGTCGGAGGACGACGCGAGCGACAAGCGCAACGTCGTGTGGAACACGTACGACGATACCGGCTTCTTGGGGCCGTCGAACTTCGATCGCCGCCACGTGCTGAACGTGTATTACATCTACGATCTGCCGTTCTGGAAGGATCAGGATACGCCGCTCAAGAACGCGCTGGGCGGCTGGCAGGTCTCGGGCGCGACGTTCTATCGCACCGGCACGCCGTTCTCCGTCGCGCGAACGAACGACATCGCCGGCGTCGGCGACGGGAATTTCGGGCAGCCGTACAATCTCGTCGGCGATCCGTTCGCCAGCGCGAACGGCAGCTTCTCGGCGGGCTCGGGCGCCGATCAGAACTTCTGGTTCAACCCGGCGGCGTTCGCCGCGCCGGCGGCGGGCAGGTTCGGCAACGCGCCGCGCAACGCCTGGTACAACCCGTCCGAGCAGCAGTGGGACATCGCGTTCTTCAAGAACTTCCGCGTGAACCGCGCGCAGCGGCTGCAGTTCCGCGCGGAGATCTTCAACTTCATCAATCGTCCCAACTGGAACAACGTGGCGGGCACGACGACGACGTCCGGGTTCAACATCGTCGATCCGACGAACGCGAACTTCGGGCGCGTCGTCAGCAAGAACGACGCGCGCAGGGACGGACAGCTCAGCCTGCGCTACATCTTCTGACCTGGCGTCACGCGAGCCATCCCACGGCCGCGTAGAGGCGGAAATCGGTGGCGAGCCGCAGCTCGCCACCGGCGGCCGCGTCCGCCTCTCGGATGCGCGCGGCGCCTCTCTCGAATTCCTCGTCGGACAACACGGTGAGCTGCGACGTATAGGCGCGATCGACGACGCCCGTCGCAAGCGCTTCGCCCGCCGGCATCGTGGCTTCGATGCAATCGGCCTCGAACGATTCGGTCCACGCGAAGCCGGCGAGCACGAGCTCGCCGCGGAGATCGCGGACGCGCGCGAACCGCTGCCGATCGATGTCCATCGTCTCGGGGAAATAATCGTAGACCCACCAGCTGTCGTGTCCCGTGTGCGGATCCTTGCCGATCGTCAGCAGGCCGCCGCCCGGCTTGAGGATGCGGCGCGCCTCGGCGAAGAAACGGACACGGTCCGAGAAATGATGGAGCGCGTTGACACAGAAGACCCGGTCGAACGACGCATCGCGCCACGGCAACGCCTCGGCGCGCGCGCGAACCAGATGCGCGCCGCTCGAGGCCGCACGCGCGCGCGCGATCATTTCAGCCGCCGGCTCCACGCCGGCGACGAACCGGCGGCGCGACGATGAGGGCGTCTGGGACGCGAGCGCGGCGAGCCAGTGGCCCGTGCCGCACCCGACCTCGAGCAGCGCTCCCGCCTCGCCGACGAAGCCGAGGAGCGTGCCGCGGACGCCGGCGTACTCGTGGATGGCGTAACGTCGATCGTATCCGGCCGCGACGCTGTCGTAGTCGGCGACGCGTCCGCCGGCCGTCATCTACGCCTGCTCTGCCGGGAGCTCGAGGATCTCGCGCGCCGTCGCCGCATCCTCGTCGCGCACGATCAGGTGGAAGCCGCCGCTGGCCCACGCGACGTGCGGCCGCATGCCGCCGACGGTGTCCGCCTGGATGATCGACTCGATGTCCGCCGCCTCGAGCGCGCTCTTCGCGAGGTTGGCTTCCGACTCTGTCGCGAACGTTTGGACGACCACGAGATCGGCTTCGGCCATACCCACATTTTAGCCGGGCGCCGAGATGTAGGGCGACCTCTTCAGGGCCGCCCTCGGCGTACAAATGTAGGGCCACCCTTTCAGGGTCGCCTCGCCGACATGCCGTTCCCTACTCCGTGCGCAGCGCGACGATCGGATCGACCGACGCGGCGCGCCGCGCCGGCAGATAGCTCGCGGCGACGGCGGCGGCGCCGAGCGCGGCGGCGAGCGCCGCCGTCACGCGGATGTCGCTCGAGACGATCCCGAGGAGCCCCGCTTCCATGCCTCGCCCGAGCGCGACGGCGAGCAGCAGGCCGATCGTGATGCCGATCGCGATGAGGCGGCCGGCCTGCGACAGCGTCAGGCGCGTCACGTCGCGCGAGGGCGCGCCGAGCGCCATGCGCACGCCGATCTCGCGCACGCGCTGCGTGACGAGGACGGTCATCACCGCGTAGAGCCCGAGCAGCGCCAGCAGCAGCGCGAGCGCGGCGAAGACGCTCATCACGCTGGCGATGTACTGCAGGCTGATCGTGCGATCGCGCTGGACCTGGCGCAGCGTCATCATCTCGAACACCGGCTGCGTCGGATCGACGCGCGCGATCGCCGCGCGAACGCCGGGGACGAGCGCCAGCGGATCGCCGCTGGTCCGCACGGCAAAGACGAGCGCGTCGCTCGGCGCCTGCGCGATCGGGCGGTACAGCGTCGGCAAGCGGCCGTTGGCGTTCTCCGCAAAGCGCTGGTAATCGAACCAGTCGTGCACGACGTCGCCGCAGATGCCGACCACGCGCATCCACGGCCCGTCCGCGATCCGCACGCGCTCGCCGATCGCGCCGCCGGCCGGCCAGAATTTCCGCGCCATCGACTCGCTGACGATCGCCACCGGCTCGCTGCTCTTCTGATCCGCCGCGGCAAACGCGCGGCCCGACAACACGGGCACGCGCAGGACGTCGAAGTAGTGCGGCGAGACGACGCGGTAATCGACGCGCGGCGCCTTCGACGGCTCGGCGGCCGGCCGGCCGGCGAGCTCGATCGCGCGCCGCGCGTTCGAGTCGATCGCGGGCAGCACGTTCGCGGCCGCCGCGTCGCGCGCGCCCGCCGTATCCGCAATCGCGTCGAGCGCGGCGGCGGCGAAGCGCGCGCGGCTGTCGGCGTCCGGATAGCGGGCGTCCGGCAGAATCGCGCGAAACGTCAACACGTTCGTCGGATCGTAGCCCTGCCAGCTGGCGAGCGAGCGCGTGACGGTCGAGACGCTCAACATCGCCGCGGCCAGCAGCGGCAGCGCGAGCGCCAGCTCGGCGACCACCAGCGCGCGCCGCAGCCGTTGGCGCGCGGGCCCCGCGCCCGTGCGGCCGTCGGATTTCAGCGCGTCGCCGACGATGCCGCGCGCCATCTGCCACGCCGGCAGCGTCCCGAAGATCGCCGCGGCGAGCGCCGCGCACGCGATCGTCGCGCCGATCGTCCGCCAGTCGAGGCCCAGCCGGTTCCATCCCGCGATGAAGCGGACGATCCGCGCCGGCATGAGCGCGTGCATGAGCCGCAGGCTCGCGAACGCGACGGCGAGCGCCGCCGGAATCGCGGCGCCGACGAGCAGCGCGCTCTCGACGAGTGATTCGCGGATGATCCGGCCGCGGCTCGATCCGAGCGCGAGACGGATCGCGATCTCGCGCTCGCGCTCCGCCGCGCGCGCGAGCAGCAGGTTCGCGATGTTCGCGCAGGCAATCAGCAGCACGAGGAGCCCGGCCGCCTGCCACAGCGCCAGCACCTGCGGCACGCCGACGTCCGACATGCCGCGGCTCACGGTGTAGACCGCGGCGCCGAGCTGCGCGTTCGTGTCCGGATGCTCGCGCGCCAGCCGCTGCGCAATCGCGCGCATCTGCGCCTGCGCCTCCGCGAGCGTGCGGCCCGGCGGGAGCCGGCCGTACACCGTCAGGTCGTGCGCCGCGCGGTCACGCGACGCCTGCTCGTCGAGCGCGAGCGGCGCCCACAGCTCGGCGCCCATCGGAAAATCGAATCCCGCCGGCATGACGCCGACGACGATCGACTGATCGCCGTCGGCGCGCACGGGGCGTCCGACGATCGACGGATCCGCGCCGAAACGCCGCCGCCACAGGCCGTCGCTGAGCACGATGCGCTTCGCGTTCGCGGGCACCTCTTCGTCGGCGCGGAACGTGCGCCCGATCGCCGCGTGCGCGTCGAGCGCGTCGAAGAACGCGGGGGAGACGAAGAAGCCGAGGACGCGCTCCGGCTCGTCGCGGCCCACCAGGTTCGCGTCCCACCAGAGCGTCGCCGCCAGATGCTCGATCGCGCCGCCCTGGAGCTCGCGCCGCCAGTCGAGAAAATCGGCGCGCGACACGGTTTCGCGGCGGCCGATCCACTGCGGCGACGTCGTCAGCGGCATGACGATGCGATCGACGTCGTGCATGTCGTAGGGATGCACCAGCAGCGCGTCGACGACGCCGAAGACGGCGGCGTTGGCGCCGATGGCGAGCGCGAGCGTCACCACGACGGCGGCCGTCAGCATCGGACGCTTCGCGAGCGACCGCACCACAAAGCGGAGGTCCATGGTCAGACGATCCATCGGCGTCCCTCCACGGACGGATGGCAAGTGGACCCCGCGCAGACATGCCGCCCGCCGACGATTTAACTTGCGTCGGTGGCGCCGTGGCCGACGAGCGTCCCGTTCACGTCGATGTTGTCGAGGATCGCGCCGCCGAACTGATCAGGACCGCCGGAGGGGTCCTGGCCTTCGTCGAAGATGATAACGATTCTCTTGACGATATCGGCGGGCAAAATCGGCGGGAACGCTGCCGCAAGACCTGCGGCGTTCCACCGCAACCGAATCCACCCCGTCGTACTAGGTTGCTGTGTCGTCGGAGGCGGTGAGCTGCAGCCGAGGAAATGGACAGCTCCGTCGCTCGTCACCACGTCGAACCGCGGCGCACCTGCGCCGCAATGTGAGCCAAGCGGATCGGTACTGAGACCGAGCTTCCTGATGTCGTAGCCGAGCTCGGTCAGCGTGATGCCTTTGACGTTGATCAGCTCCGCGGTCGCCGCGGCGAAGTTGGCCGTCGGACCGGTCTTGACGAGGAGCAAACCTTGATTCCGCTGGTCGTTGAGATCGCCCGTCGGACACGCGTCGTCGGTAAACCCCATGGTCATGCCGACGCCTGTGAAAGAAGCGTTCGGGAGCGCGATGAAGGCATTCGTTGGACAGCCGATCCCGTTGAGCCACGCCGCCTGGACGAGATTCGTGTGGGCCGGATCGAACTCTTGCGGTTTCACGGCATGGAACTGCCCCGGCGGATCGGTCAGCGGGTCGATGACCGGTTCGGGCAGCAGACTCATCAACGCGGTATTGAGCTGCGAAAGGGTGCTGCCGCCGATCTGACCGTGCACACGGGACGTGAAAGCAACGACGCCCAGGAACGCGGCCACCCCTGCCAATCTGACGAGTCGAGATCGCATACGTACCTCCTTCGATCGTGCGGTACCGAGATCGACAGGCGTGTCAATCAAACGGACCACGTGTTGTCACGAATCGGAGGGGCCAGGGTGCGGTAGTGTGGAACGCAACGACCAACAATGCGGCGCGAGTTACTCCGACGAGCGTGCGTCACGCGGCAGTGGCGGCCCCTCCTGTTTTGCAGAAGCGGCGTGCTACAAACGTCGTACCGCGATTTCGCGCACGCGTAGACGCGCCTGCGTCTTCTTTCGCGCGTCGGCGTCAATGACGTATCAATCAGCTCGCGAGCGTTCGCTCGCGCTCGTCGAGCGGCTAGACTCCGATTACACCCGCGAGCTCCTTCACCGCGGCAGCCGACTTCTTGAATGCCGCCTCTTCCTCCGGCATCAGCTTGATCTGCACGATCTGTTCGATACCGCGGGCGCCGAGCTTCACGGGTACGCCGACGAACACGCCATCCACGCCGTACTCGCCCTGCAGGAACACCGAGCACGGCACGATCTTCTTCTTGTCGAGCAGGATCGCTTCCACCATCTCGACGACAGAGGCCCCCGGCGCATACCACGCGCTCGTCCCCACGAGCTGCGTGATCTCGAGGCCGCCGCCGGCGGTCCGCGCCGAAATGCGATCGATCGTCGCCTTGTCCAACAGCTCGGTGATCGGGATGCCCGCCACCGTCGAATAGCGCGGCAGCGGCACCATCGTGTCGCCGTGGCCGCCGAGCACGAACGCGTGGACGTTCTCCACCGACACGTTCAGCTCTTTCGCGATGAACGCGCGCATCCGCGACGAATCGAGGACGCCCGCCATGCCGATCACGCGCTCGCGCGGGAACTTCGACAGCTTGTAGACCGCCTGCGCCATCGCGTCGAGCGGATTCGACACGACGAGGATGATGCAGTTCGGCGAGTGCCGGACGACCTGCTCGGTGACCTGCTGCATGATTTTGTAGTTCACGTTCAGCAGATCGTCGCGGCTCATGCCCGGCTTGCGCGGCACCCCCGACGTGATGACGACGATGTCCGACCCGGCGCTCTCGGCATAGTCGCCCGTCCCCATGACGCGCGCGTCCGATCCGTAAATCGGACACGCCTCGAGCATGTCGAGCGCCACGCCCGCCGCCTTCTGATCCGCGATGTCGATCACGACGACGTCGGCGAGCTGTTTGTCCGCGACGCCACGCGCCACCGTGGCGCCCACGTTCCCGGCGCCGCCCACCACTGTCACTTTGCGATTCATCGAATGCTCCTGAGATTCGCGCCCGCCTTTGCTGCTTCGCGGCCTTTGCTCCCTGTGCGTTCTTTACATGTGCTGAATGATGTTGTCGCCGAAGGCGGACGTCGACAGCGTTGTCGCGCCGTCCATCAGGCGGGCGAAGTCGTACGTGACGCGCTTGGAGGCGATCGCGCCCTCCATGCCCTTGACGAGGAGGTCCGAGGCTTCGGTCCATCCCATGTGCCGGAACATCATTTCCCCCGAGAGAATCACCGAGCCGGGGTTCACCTTGTCCTGGTCCGCGTACTTCGGCGCGGTGCCGTGCGTCGCTTCGAAGACGGCGTGGCCGGTGACGTAGTTGATGTTGCCGCCGGGCGCGATGCCGATCCCGCCGACCTGCGCCGCGAGCGCGTCGGAGAGATAGTCGCCGTTCAGGTTCGGGGTCGCGATCACGTCGAACTCGTCGGGGCGCGTCAGCACCTGCTGCAGCGTGATGTCGGCGATCGCGTCCTTGATCAGCAGCCCGGCGCCCGGCTTGCCCGCCGGGATCTTGCACCACGGCCCGCCGTCCACTTCCTGCGCGCCGTAGAAATCCTTCGCGACCTGATAGCCCCAGTCGCGAAACGCGCCCTCGGTGAACTTCATGATGTTGCCCTTGTGCACGAGCGTGACGCTCTTGCGGCCGTACTTGAGCGCGTAGCCGATCGCGCTGTGCACGAGACGCTCGGTGCCGAGGCGGCTCATCGGCTTGAGGCCGACGCCCACCTCGATCCCGACGCTGCGCTTCGGCGCGCCGATCGACTCGAGCTGCTGCTGCCACTCGGCCGCCGCCGCCGCGCTGGCAAAGCGAATCTTCTTGAACTCCTTCGGGAATTCCTTCTCGAAGAAGTCGAGCACCTTGCGCGCCTCGGGCGATCCCGCGACGTACTCGATCCCCGCGTAGATGTCTTCCGTGTTCTCGCGGAAGATCACCATGTCCACTTTCTCGGGATGCCGCACCGGCGACGGCACGCCCTGGAACCAGCGCACGGGACGCAGGCAGACGTACAGATCGAGCAGCTGCCGCAAGGCGACGTTCAGCGATCGGATGCCGCCGCCGACCGGCGTCGTCAGCGGACCTTTGATGCCGACGTAGTACTTGCGGAACGCGTCGACGGTTTCGTCGGGCAGCCACGAGTTGAGCTTCGTGAAGCTCTTCTCGCCGGCGAGCACCTCGAGCCACGCGACGCGGCGTCTGCCGCCGTACGCGTTCTGCACGGCGGCGTCGAAGACGCGAACGCTCGCGCGCCAGATGTCGCGGCCGGTGCCGTCGCCTTCGATGAACGGAATGATCGGATCGTCGGGAACGACAAGCTGAGCATGGTTGCGCGAGATCGGTGTACCCATAATTTTTTAGGTCAGCTCACCTGTCAGCCGCGGAAGTTTTCCGCGAGATCTGTGGAAAACTCTGTGGAAAAGGACCGCCGTTCACGCGGTTGTTACGTAGAGTTCGGAATGTTTTAGCGGTTTGCACCACGTCAGGGCGGATCCACAGCGCGCGTGGGCAGCCGTGCAAAACTCACGGATTATACTTAGAGGACTGCAGGAGAGTCGACCGATGCGATCAATCCTTCGCGACGCGCTCATCACGACGATGGTCGTGGGCGCGGTGTCAGTCGCGCTCGCCGCGCGCAATCCGCAGGAGCACCAGCATCCAGGCACTCATCCCGAGGGCGGCGCGCATCGCCATCCCGACGCGGCGAAGCTCAAGAATCCGGTGGCCGCGAATGCGGAATCGATCGCGGCCGGCAAGGCGCTCTACGAGAAACAATGCGCCGGCTGCCACGGCGATACCGGAAAGGGCGACGGCGCGATGGGCGAAGAGCTGAACCCGAAGCCGGCGAATCTCACCGACGCCGACTGGAAGCACGGGTCCACCGACGGCGAGATCTTCGTCGTGATCCGCGACGGTGTGAAGAGCACCGGCATGAAGCCGCACGCCCGCAAGATGACCGCGCACCAGATGTGGGACGTCGTCAATTACGTGCGCAGCATCGCCGCTCATTGAGTCGCGCGGGTCATGTAGGTCGCGTGGGTCCCCACCTGACCCACCTGAACAACTCGACGCTCACCTGACCCAATGCATATCGTCGTCGCCGACGATCTTCCCGCATCCTCTCTCGAGCTGCTCCGATCGGAATCTAGCTGGACAGTAGATGCACGGACGGGCAGAACGCCCGACGCGCTCGCCGGCGATCTCGCCGACGCCGATGCGCTGCTCGTTCGCAGTGCGACGAAAGTGGACGCGCGCCTGCTCGACGCGGCGCCCCGCCTGCGGATCATCGCGCGCGCGGGCACTGGCGTGGACAACGTGGACGTCGCCGCCGCGAGCAGCCGCGGAATTCTCGTTGTCAACGCGCCGGGCGCGAACAGCATCAGCGTCGCCGAGCACGCGTGCGCGCTGATGCTGGCGGTGGCGCGATCGGTTCCCGCCGCCGATCGCGCGATGAAGGACGCCAGGTGGGAGAAGAAGCGCTTCCTCGGCACCGAGCTGCGCGGCAAGACGCTCGGCATCGCCGGCCTGGGCCGCATCGGCCAGGAGGTTGCGCAGCGCGCCCGCGCGTTCGGCATGCGCGTCGTCGCGCACGATCCGTACATCTCGACGGAGATCGCGGCGGGGCTCGGCGTCGAGCTCTTGTCGCTCGACGAGGTCTGCGCCGCGGCCGACTATCTGACGCTGCACCTGCCGTCGACGCCCGAGACGCGCCATCTCTTCGACGATCGGCGGTTCGCGCGATGCAAGGCGGGCATCCGGTTGATCAACACCGCGCGCGGCGAGCTCGTCGACGAAGCGGCGCTGCGCCGGGCGATCGAGCGCGGCATCGTCGCCGCCGCGGCGCTCGACGTGTTCGAGATCGAGCCGCCCTCCGACTGGTCGCTCGCGCAGCTGCCGCAGGTGATCGCGACGCCGCACATCGCCGCGTCCACCGAAGAAGCGCAGGAGCTCGTGGGGATCGAGACGGCGGCGACGGTGCGCGATTTCCTGCGCGACGGCACCGTTCGCAACGCGGTGAATTTTCCGTCCATCCACCCGGACGAGATGCAGCGGCTGCAGCCGTGGATTCGGCTGACCGATCGCCTGGGCGGCGTCGTGTCGCAGATGGGCGCGGCGCGGATCGAGGAACTGGGCGTGCGCTACTACGGGGCGCTCGTCGAGAGCCGCGGGCTCGAGGTGCTCGCGGCGAGCGCGGCCGCCGGGGTGCTGCGGCCGATTCTTTCGAGCGGCGTGTCGATCGTCAACGCGCGCGCCGCCGCCCGCGCGCGCGGCATCGACATCGTCGAGTCGCGCAGCACGCGGTCGCGGCACTTCCACAGCCTCGTGTCGATCAAGCTGCGCACCGATGCCGGCGAGCGGTGGGTCGAGGGGACGGTGTTCGAGCCGAACAGCCCGCGGCTCGTGTCGGTGCGCGGCGTGGACGTCGAGGCGCCGCTCGGCGGGACGATGATCATCATCGCGAACGAGGATCGACCGGGCGTGATCGGCGAGGTCGGGACGATCCTCGGCCGCCACGGCGTGAACATCGCCAGCTTCGCGCTCGGCCGCAACGCGACTGGCGCCATCGGCGTGGTCAACGTGGACGAGGATCCGGCCGCGCCGCAGGCGCTCGACAGGGCCGTCGAAGAACTGCGGAAGGTCCGCGCTATCCGCGAGGCCTTCGTCGTGCGGCTGTCCAATTAGGAATTTGGAATTTGGAATTTGGAATTCGCGATCACGGTCGTGGCAGCGTGACAACGGATTCCAAATTCTTAATTCCAAATTCTTAATTACGCGGCGGCCACGCGGAGGGCGCGAGGGTGAACACGCGCCCGGAGCACCGAGCCGCCGCTCACTGGCTCTCCGTCCACGTGAAAGGTGAGCGGCGCGTCGGCTTCGATCGTCACGTCCGTCAGCCGGGTGATTCGGCACCCGGCCGCCCGGCGGATCGTGCCGTTGAACAGCCGCGGCAGGCCGCAGATCGTCCTGAAGCGCGATCGCTCCTCGATCACCACGAGATCGAGCTCGCCGTCGTCCACGCGCGCGCCGGGCGCGATGAGCGCGCCGTTGCCGAACTGCGCCGAGTTGGCGAGCGTGACGAGGACGGCACGGACGTGGTCGGTGGCGCCGTCGATCGTGATGCGGTACGAGAGCGGCACGTAGCTCGCCAGCGCGCGCGCGGTGATGTTCGCGTAGCCGAGGAAGCCGCGGCGCCGCGCTGCAGCAAACCGCGAGGCCACGTGCGCGTCGAAGCCGACGCCGGCGGTGTTGACGAAGTAGCGCCCCTCGACGTCGCCGACGTCGATCGGCCGCGGCGCGGCGTGCAGCGCGTCGGCGATCGCGCGCTCCGGCCGCGGATCGATCCCGAGCTCGCGCGCGAGCCCGTTGCCGGATCCCGCCGGCACGATGCCCAGCGCGGCGTCTCGTCCGATGAGCGCCGACGCGACCTCGTTGATCGTCCCGTCGCCGCCCCACGCCATCACGAGCTCGGCGCCGCGGCCGACGGCGGCGCTCGCGAGATCGCGCGCGTGCCCGACGCGCTCGGTGACGAAGACTTCGACGGGCACCGACAGCCCGTCGGCGATCGCCAGCGCCAGCCGCGCGTGCGCGTCCGCGGCGCTGCGCGTGCCGCCGCCGGCAATCGGGTTGATGATGATCGCGACCTGACCGGGCACGTGGAAGGACTCAGATGTAGGGCAACCCTTTCAGGGTCGCCAGGCGAGGCTGAAAGCCTCGCCCTGCAGATTTTCCGCGGCGCCTACCGCATCGCGAGGCGGCGCGTCGTCATGTCGTTCACGTCCTGCAGCTCGACGACGTCGGCGGCGATGCGCGCGACGCGGTAGCGCGGCGTCACCATCTCGCCTTCCTTCACCATGAAGAGCTGCCCTTCGCCGCTGATGAAGGCGATGCGCACTGGCCCGTCGGGCCCTTCGTCCTCGCCGATGCCTGCGAGCTTGAGCGGCGGCAGCGACGGCGCCGCGGGCGGCGCGTCGGCGAGCGCGGGACGCGCGGGCGGCAGTGGCGCCGGCGGCGCCGCATGCGCGGTGGCGCGATACGCGAACAGGTTGCGCGTGGGGAGACGAGGCGAGGCCGACGGACGCAGCCGCTCGTGCAGCCGCGCGATCTCGTCCTCGAGCGCGGCGCCGCGCGCTTCGATCGGCGTTTTTATCGTGGGAGGCAGCGGCGGCAGTGGACGGTTCGACGTCGCGGCGCCCGCCAGCCATGCGATGAGCGCGCCGCCGATGACGGCGATCGCCGCCGTACGCTTGAAGCTCATGATCGACAGCAGCGCAGACCTCGACGTCTGCGGCGATGGTAGCATGCGCGCGTTTCCGGTGTGCTATTATTCGTCGTGCACCCTGCATCGACTGGTTCGAGAGTCGATCCGGTTCCTCCGCTCACCGTCATCGCCGTCATCCCCGCCCGATACGCTTCGACACGGCTCCCCGGCAAGGCGCTCGCCGACCTCGACGGACGTCCGATGATCGAGCACGTGTACCGCCGCGTGTCGGCCTCGACGCTCCTCTCCGACGTCATCGTCGCCACCGACGATCTGCGCATCGCGACGCGCGTGAACAGCTTCGGCGGCAAGGTCCGCCTCACGAAGGCATCGCATCCGACGGGCACCGATCGCCTCGCGGAGGTGGCCGCGTCGCTGGCGTGCGACGTCGTCGTCAACGTGCAGGGCGACGAGCCGCTGATCGATCCGCGCGCGATCGACGAGCTCGTGGCGCCGTTCGCCGCCGACCGCTCGCTGCAGATGACGACGCTCTTCCGCCGCATCCACAACGCGGCGGAGCTGGCGAACCCGAACGTCACGAAGGTCGTCCTCGATCGCGGCGGCTTCGCGCTGTATTTCTCGCGCGCGCCCATCCCCTACGTCGTCGATCCGCGCGGCGGATGGCCGCCCATCTACAGACATATCGGCCTGTACGCGTACCGCAGGAGCGTGCTCCTCGTGCTCGCGTCGCTCGAGCCGACGCCGCTCGAGCGCGCCGAATCGCTCGAGCAGCTGCGTGCGCTCGAGCACGGCATCCGCATCAAGGCGATCGAGACGCGCCACGAATCGTTCGAAGTGAACACCCCCGAGGACCTGGAACAGGTGCGGCGGCTGCTGACCGCGCCCACCTCGAACTGAGGCCTATGACGAACATGGATGATGCACGGACCACGAAATACATCTTCATCACCGGCGGCGTCGTCTCCTCGCTCGGCAAAGGGCTCGCCTCGGCGAGCATCGGCTGCCTTCTCGAGGGCCACGGCTACAAGGTGACGATGCAGAAGTTCGATCCGTACATCAACGTCGATCCGGGCACGATGAGCCCGTATCAGCACGGCGAGGTCTACGTCACCGACGACGGCGCCGAGACCGATCTGGACCTCGGGCACTACGAGCGCTTCACGAGCACGCTGACGACGAAGAACTCCAACTGGACGACCGGCAAGATCTATCAGAGCGTGATCCAGAAGGAGCGCCGCGGCGATTATCTCGGCCGCACCGTGCAGGTGATTCCACACATCACCAACGAAATCAAGGACGCGATTCGCAGCGTGTCGAAGGACGCGGACATCGTGCTCGTCGAGATCGGCGGCACGGTCGGCGACATCGAGAGCCTGCCGTTCCTCGAAGCGATCCGCCAGCTGCGGCAGGACGTGGGGCGCGACAACTCGCTCTACGTGCACCTGACGCTCGTCCCCTTCATCGGCGCCGCGGGCGAGCTGAAGACGAAGCCGACGCAGCACAGCGTCCGCGATCTGCGGTCGATCGGCATCCAGCCCGACATTCTGCTGTGCCGCACGGATCGGTTCCTCGACACCGACATCAAGCGCAAGATCGCGCTCTTCTGCGACGTCGACGAAGAAGCCGTGATCACGGCGAAAGACGTCTCGACGATCTACGAGGTGCCCGTCGTCCTGTCGGGCGAAGGGCTCGATCAGATCGTGCTGAAGTACCTCCACCTGCCGCAGACCGAGCGGCGGATGCACGCGTGGGAGGATCTCGTCAACCGGATCAAGAATCCGAAGGACGAGATCACGATCCATGTCGTCGGCAAGTACGTCGGCTACGAGGATTCCTACAAGAGCCTGAACGAGGCGCTCTACCACGGCGGCTTCCCGCATCGCCTGAAGGTGAACATCAAGTGGATCGAGGCCGAGGCGCTCGAGGAGCCGAACGGCCGTGCGCTGCTCGACGGCGCGGACGGCATTCTCGTGCCGGGCGGCTTCGGCAACCGCGGCACGCGCGGCATGATGCTCGCCGCGCAGACGGCGCGCGAGCGGCAGATTCCGTACTTCGGCATCTGCTACGGGTTCCAGTGGGCGACGGTCGAGTACGCGCGCAACGTCGCCGGCCTCGCCGACGCCGATTCCACCGAGTGCAACCCCGACGCGGGCTCGAAGGTGATCTACAAGCTGCGCGATCTGCTGGGCGTCGACGATCTCGGCGGCACCATGCGGCTCGGGAGCTACGCCTGCGAGCTGGCGCCCGGATCGCTCGCGCAGCGCGTGTACGGCGCGACGCTCGTCCACGAGCGGCATCGGCACCGCTACGAGTTCAACTGCCTCTACGAGCGCGCGCTCACCGAACACGGCCTGAAGATCTCCGGACGCTCGCCCGACGGCAAGTTCGTCGAGATCGCCGAGCTGCCGGGCCACCCGTGGTATCTCGCGGTGCAGTTCCATCCGGAGTTCAAATCGAAGCCGACGCGCCCGCATCCGCTCTTCGCCGCGTTCGTCGCCGCCTCCCACGCGCACAAGACGCGGCAGGCCGAGCCTCGCGCCGCGGCGGCGTCGGTCGCTTGATACAATTGGCGGCGTGAGTCCCGTCCGGCAGACGGCGATCAAGGTCGGCGATCGGCTCGCCGTCGGCGGCGGGAGCCCGTTCGTGCTCATCGCCGGCCCCTGCGTGATCGAGAGCGAGGCGCACACGCGCGACCTCGCCGGCCGGCTCGTCGAGATCACACGCCGTGCCGGCGTGCCGTTCGTCTTCAAGGCGTCGTACGACAAGGCGAACCGGACGTCGATGCGATCGTTTCGCGGCCCCGGCCTCGACGAAGGCCTGCGGATCCTCGCCGCGGTGAAAGCGGACACGCGGGAGCGCGTGCCGATCCTCACCGACATTCACGAGCCCGCGCAGGCGGCGCCGGCCGCTGCGGTCGCCGACGTCCTGCAGATTCCGGCGTTCCTCTGCCGGCAGACGGATCTCATCGTCGCCGCAGCGAGGACCGGCCGCGTCGTCAACATCAAGAAGGGACAGTTCCTCGCGCCCGACGATGTGAAGCACGCGATCGCGAAGGCGGCCGACGCGGGCAACGACAAGGTGATCGTCACCGAGCGCGGCACCAGCTTCGGCTACCACAACCTCGTCGTCGACATGCGCGCGTTTCCGATGATGCGCGGCCAGGGCATCCCCGTCGTCTTCGACGTGACGCACAGCCTGCAGCTCCCCGGCGGCGGCAACGGCGTCACCGCGGGCCTCGCGGAATACATCGAGCCGCTCGCGTCGGCCGGCGTCGCCGCCGGCGTCGACGGCGTCTTCCTCGAGGTGCACGAGGACCCGAGCCGCGCGAAGAGTGACGCGCAGAACGCGCTGCGGCTCGACCTGCTGGAGCCGCTGCTCGAGCGGCTGATGGCGATCGACGCGATTGCGAAGCGCGCCGAGGCGCGCATGCATGGCTGATCGGCCGAACGACAAGGCCGCCGGCACGACGACGGTCGAAGGCCGCGCCCTCGCGCGGAAGGTGCTGCAGACCGAAGCGGCGGCGATCCTCGCGCTCGTCGAGCGGCTCGACGAGCGCTTCGACTGCGCGGTGAGCCTGCTGCGCAGCTGCGCCGGCCGCGTGATCGTCACCGGCATCGGCAAGTCGGGCCTCATCGCGCGCAAGATCGCGGCGACGCTGACGAGCACCGGCACCGCGGCGATCTTCCTGCACCCGGCCGAGGCGCGGCACGGCGATCTCGGCGTCATCCAGGCCGACGACGTGATCCTTGCGCTCTCCTATAGCGGCGAGACCGACGAGCTGCTGCTGCTGCTCGAGACGATCAAGCGCCTCGGCGCGAAGCTCGTCGCCGTCACCGGCGATCCGACGTCGACCCTCGCGCAGGCGGCCGACGTCGCGCTCGACTGCAGCGTCGCCGAGGAAGCCTGTCCGATGAACCTGGTGCCGACGGCGAGCACGACGGCGGCGCTCGCGATCGGCGACGCGCTCGCGATGACGCTGCTCGTCGAGAAGGGATTTCGCGAAGAGGATTTCGCGAGCCTGCACCCCGGCGGCAAGCTCGGCAAGCGCCTGATGCGCGTCGAGGCGCTCATGCACGCGGGCAAGCACTGCCCCGTCGTCCGCACCGACACGCGGATGCGCGACGTCATCTACGAGATGTCGAGCAAAGGGCTCGGCATGACGTGCGTCGTCGACGCCGACGACGAGGCGCTGCTGGGGATCATCACCGACGGCGACCTCCGCCGTCGGATGGAGCGCGGCGGCGAGATCCTCGATCTGCAGGCGGCCGACGTGATGACGCGGCATCCGATCTCGGTCGCGCGGACGATGCTCGCGGCCGAAGCGCTCAACGTCATGGAGCAGCGGAAGATCACCTCGCTCGTCGTCGCCGAGGCGGGCGAGCCGACGCGCATCGCGGGCGTGCTGCACCTCCACGATCTCTGGCGCACGGGGCTGTTCTGATGCCGGCTGCAGGCCGCGCGGCGAAGGTCCGGCTGGTGCTGTTCGACGTGGACGGCGTGCTCACCGACGGCAAGATCGTCATGCACGCCGACGGCACCGAGAGCAAGGTGTTCGACATCAAGGACGGCACGGCGATCGTCTGGGCGCAGCGGGCCGGACTCAAGGTCGGCTTTCTGTCGGCGCGCACGTCGGCGGCGACGGCGCAGCGCGCCGCGCAGCTCGGCGTGACGCTCGTTCACCAGGGCGTCGCGAGCAAGCTCGAGACCTACGATCAGATCGTCGACGGCCTGCTGCTGGACGATGATCAAGTGGCCTACATGGGCGACGACATCCTCGACCTGCCGGTGCTCTCGCGCGTCGGGCTGGCGACGGCGCCGCACGACGCGGTCGAGGACGTGCGCTCACGCGTCCATTGGGTGAGCCGCGCCGACGGCGGCAACGGCGCCGCGCGCGAGCTGATCGAGCTGATCCTCCGCGCGCAGGATCGCTGGGCGGCGATCGTCGCCGCGTACGTCGCCGAGGTCGAGGGACAGCAGACGTGAGCGGGTACGGACCGCTGCTCGCCGCGCTCGTCGCGCTGCTCGCCGGGCTCACGATCGGCAAGGCGTGGGAGCGCTACAAGCTGCGCGACGGCAAGTGGATCGATCGCCGCCGCGCGCGCGAGTCGCCGCACTACATCCTCGGCCTGAACTTCCTCGTCGCCAACCAGATCGATCTCGCGATCGAGGAGCTGAGCCGCGCCGCGAGCCTCGACGGCGAGGCGCTCGAAACGCACATGATCCTCGGCAACCTGTACCGCGAGAAAGGACAGGTCGGCAAGGCGATCACGGTCCACCAGAACCTGCTGCAGCGTCCGAAGCTGACGCGGGCCGAGCACGCGCACGTGCTGCTCTGCCTCGGCCTCGACTACAAGCGCGGGGGCTTCGTGGATCGCGCCCTCGAGGCGTTCAACGAGGTGCTGCGGCTCGATCCGAAGAACGAGTACGCGCTCCTCAACCTGCAGAAGCTGCACGAGGAGCAGCACCAGTGGACCGAGGCGTACGACACGCGCCGCCGCCTCGCGAAGCTCGCCGACGTGGACGCGAAGCCGCACAGCCAGGCGATCCTCGCGTTCCTCGAGAACGAGATCGGCCTCGAGCACGTGCGGCGGAAGGAGTACAGGGACGCGGTGCGCCGCTTCGAGGCCGCCATCGATCTCGACGCGCGTGCCGTGCCGGCGTACTTGAATC
>Ga0209474_10000985_pt1 | contig 28945 bp, 20 predicted proteins | sample GraSoiAngelo_145_FD_185902 | JGI IMG/M metagenome (GOLD analysis project Ga0209474, IMG submission 185902) | Grasslands soil microbial communities from the Angelo Coastal Reserve, California, USA - 14_1009_05_20cm (SPAdes) (version 2) | ecosystem: Environmental > Terrestrial > Soil > Grasslands...
CACCCGTGCGCCGTGCGCCATACCGTATTGCTACGGCACGCGCACTCGACTTGCATGTGTTAAGCACGCCGCCAGCGTTCGTTCTGAGCCAGGATCAAACTCTCGTTTGAAACCTGTCGCTTGAGCTAGCCTGCGGTAAGCAGGCATGAAAAAGCCCCGGTTTGCACCGAGGCCAGCCTTGCTCAAGCAAATTATTGATCGCTCGAATTACTCAATCCATCCGCGCTCGAAAACCCGGATGGTTTCGAACAGATTCTGGCACATCGTATCGGTTGTCAAAGAGCGTACCCCCCTGTCCAGCAGAAAGGCACTACCAAAGCCCATCGAGTATGTCAAAGTCATACCTTCTTGTCAACAACGATTCGCGGACTTTATCCGCGTTTTCCACAGGCCGCCTCAAGACTATTCAATCAAATGGATGCCTCGGTCTTTATGTTGACCAGCCTGTTCCGGCGTGAGTTTTGGAGGTGTGGCTGCTAGGATGACGGGAAGAGGTGCAGAATCCTTCAGCCGTGCGATTGTCTTTGAGCCAGCAAGTGATGCAACACCTGAAAGCGCACGAATTCGTGCGTCCGGGGGATCGTGTGGGCGTTGCGGTGTCCGGAGGCGCGGATTCGGTGGCGCTCTTGCTCTTGCTGCTGGAATTGCGCGAGAAGCTGGGATTTGTGCTCAGCGTGGTGCACTTCAATCACAAACTGCGCGGCGAGGCTTCTGACGCTGACGAAACATTTGTCGCCAAGCTGGCCGCGAAGCACGGGCTGGAATTTCATTCCGCTTCTGCTGACGTCGCGAAAAAGGCCAAGAAGGAGCGCGCCAACCTCGAAGATGCTGGGCGCCGAGCCCGCTCCGACTACTTTCGTTCGCTAGTCGATTCGGGTGTATGTTCGCGCATTGCCGTGGCTCACACGGCAGACGACCAAGGCGAAACTGTGCTCGCGCATATTCTTCGCGGAACCGGCATCGCCGGGCTTGGCGGGATTCACCCTGTGGCTGGCCCCGTTTTTCGGCCGCTTCTGAACATCCGCCGCGCCGAACTGCGAGCTTATCTTCGGCGCAAGAAGCAGAACTGGCGTGAAGACACAACCAATCGCGACACGAAGAGGCTGCGCGCTCGCATTCGGAAGAAGCTCCTTCCCCTGCTCGAAAAACAATTTCAGCTGGCTATTGTGGAACATCTGACAACTCTCGCGAACCTCTCTCGCGAGGATGAAGCTTTTTTCGAGGCGCTGCTAAAAGAGCGGATGGCCTTGGCTGTTCAAGAACGCGATGGGGGTTTACGCGTTTCCGTTGCGGATTTGTTCGGGGCGGGTGTGAAAGGCGGATTTAACACAGAGCTCACGGAGAGCACGGAGCAGAGAGAGGCGGAGAGGAACCATTCGACGGCGCTGCGCAAGCGAATCGTTCGCCGCACCGTCGAATACGCAAAGAAACGGAGCGGCGAGTTGGGCGCCAAGCATGTTGATGCGGTGCTCAAGCTCGCCCGAACCGGAAAGAACGGAAGCTTGCTCATGCTGCCTGGCGGCGTGGAAGTACGAAAAGACCGGGAAGCTCTCTTCTTTCGCTCCGTCCCCAAAACGGAAGCACACGCAACGCGCACCGCAAATCACAGCTTCGAATACAACATCGATTTGTCGCGTGGCGCGCAGGACGTAAACGTTCCGGAATTGGGTTGTGTCTTCCGTCTCAGAGTGATTGACTGGCCTTCCAAGGGGGAGGAAGATAATAAGCGGGAGATGGTCCTGGACCGCGAGCGCCTGCGTTCACCTCTAGTCCTGCGCAATTGGCGTCCCGGAGATCGGTTGCGCCCTTCCGGCCATCAGAACGCCCACAAGCTGAAACGCTTATGGAACGAAAAGCACGTCAGCCGCTGGGAGCGGGAGGGCTGGCCTGTGCTGACCAGTGACGGAGTCCTCGTTTGGGCCCGCGGCTTTCCGGTGGCCGCCGATTTTGCGGCAGATGAAAAGACCCGGACGGGGATTGTGATTGCAGAGGAAAAGATTTGAGCGCGCGGAAAGGGGCGATTTATTCCGCTGTCCGCATCGCGGCTCGCGTCGCTGAGTTAGGGAAGGAAATCTCCCGCGAATGTGGAGGCCGGAGGCTGGACGTAGTCGTAACGTTGGACCGCGGCTTTGTTTTCGCCGCTGATTTGATCCGGCATATTGACGCCCCAACGGTCTGCCATTTTGTCCGCGAAGACGTGCGGGACGTCGATCAAGATGGTCACGCGCGGCGCGAAGTTTTGTTTGGCTCGCGTCCGGAATTGAAGGGGCGAGACGTTTTGGTTGTGGATGCAGTGCTCGAAAGCGGCGTGACGCAGGATTTCTTTCTGCGCCGCCTGGGCGAAAGCCAGCCGCGTTCCATCCGGCTGGCGGTTCTCTTGGACAAGCCCGGCAAGCGCCGCGTGGCCCTGGAGCCCGATTACTTTGGGTTCCGGACTGCATCTAACCTAGTATGGGTAGGGTACGGCTTGGCCTCCCCCAATGGAATTGGGCGAAATCACAAACAGCTTTCTTCGGGGACGAACAATTCATCCCGAAAAAGTGGCAAAGGACGAAAAAAGAAAGCATGATAGAGGCAGCGCGCGGCGGCTTCCGGAATCAGAGAGGGAAACGTGAATTCTAGCTCGACGGTAAAAACAATTCTCTTCTGGATGTCCATCGTCTTACTGGGCGTGATGCTCTGGAAACTGGTCTCCGCCAACGGAGGCCAGGCCCGCGAAGAGCAGCCAAGCTACAGCGAGTTCATGGCAAAAGTCGAAGCCGGCGACGTCAAAGAACTCACCATGTATCTTGGCCAGGTCAGCTACGACCTCCAGGGCGAGTACAAGAATCCCGCCAACCGCAAGTTCGAGGTAACCATCGCAAAAGAAGACTCCCCCAATGTAACCAAGGAACTGCGCGACAAGGCGGTGCAGATTAAGGTCAAGGAAGTCCGCAGCGCTGATTGGGTCCTGCTCCTCCTCAATGGCCTCCCTCTTCTCCTTCTCGTCGGGTTCTGTTTGTTCCTAATGCGCCAGATGCAAGCTGGCGGGAACAAAGCCCTCAGCTTTGGCAAATCCCGAGCGCGTCTGCTTTCCGCGCAGCAGAAAAAAGCCACTTTCAAGGATGTTGCGGGAACCGATGAGGCCAAAGAAGAGCTTCAGGAAATCATCGAATTCCTGAAAGATCCGCAGAAATTCCAGAAACTTGGCGGTCGCATTCCCAAGGGCGTTTTGCTGGTTGGCCCCCCAGGCACGGGAAAGACTCTTCTTGCGCGCGCTATTGCCGGTGAAGCGAACGTTCCGTTTTTTTCGATCTCCGGGTCCGACTTCGTGGAAATGTTTGTCGGCGTGGGCGCCAGCCGCGTCCGCGACCTTTTCGAACAGGGCAAGAAGAATGCGCCCTGCATCATTTTCATTGATGAAATTGACGCCGTCGGCCGTCATCGCGGCGCGGGCTTGGGCGGAGGCCACGACGAGCGCGAGCAAACTTTGAATGCCCTGCTCGTCGAAATGGATGGTTTTGAATCCAACGAAGGCGTGATCTTAATCGCGGCAACCAACCGGCCGGACGTTCTTGATCCGGCGTTGCTTCGCCCCGGCCGCTTTGACCGCCGCGTGGTGGTCGCGCGCCCCGATGTGAAGGGCCGGGAAGAGATTCTGCGCGTGCATACGCGCAAAGTGCCCATCGGTGATGACGTAGAGCTTTCCATCATCGCGCGCGGCACACCGGGCTTTTCCGGCGCGGACCTTGCGAATCTCGTGAACGAAGCGGCGCTGTGGGCCGCGCGCCAGAACCGCAAGTTCGTCACCATGGCGGATTTTGAGATGTCCAAGGACAAGGTCCTGATGGGCGTCGAGCGCAAGTCTATGATTCTTTCCGACGAGGAAAAGAAGAACACCGCGTACCACGAAGCCGGTCACGCGCTCGTTGCGGCTATGACTCCGGGCGCCGACCCTGTGCACAAAGTCACCATCATTCCGCGGGGCATGGCGCTAGGCCTAACCATGCAGTTGCCGGAAGCCGACAAGCACACCTACACGCGAGAATATCTCGAAGGCATGCTCGCCGTCTTGATGGGCGGTCGCTCGGCTGAAGAAATTTTCCTCGGCCACATCACCACGGGCGCCGGCAATGATATCGAGCGCGCCACGGACATCGCCCGCAACATGGTGTGTGAATGGGGCATGAGCGAACTGGGGCCGCTTGCTTACGGCAAAAAAGATGAAGCTATTTTCCTTGGCCGCGAGATTGCCCAACACCGCGATTTCTCCGAAGACACCGCCGTCCAAATTGACAAGGAAGTGAAGCGTATCGTCAACGACGCCTACGATTGCGCCCGCAACATTCTATCGAGTAATCGCGATGTTCTCGAACGCGTTGCGCAGGCCTTGCTCGAACGAGAAGTTATCGATGCTGCGGAAGTGAAACTTCTCATGGAAGGTAAACCGCTTCCAGAAAAACAGCGCACGCCGCCTCCGCAAGCTCCTCCAGCGCCCAGCGTGGATCCCAAAACGGTGCGGCCTGAATTGCGGCCCGCCCCCGGCTTCACACGCGGAGAAAACCCCGCCAAGGCCTAGAGTCTGCGGAAGTAGCAGCGTCTCATCGTTGATCACAGGTATTGATTGGCTGAGGAACCAGACATCGCGAGCGCCGGCTTTCCAGTCATCGTTGACCGTTTTGCTTCGATCAGATCCAACAAAACAAATATGTTGGGGACCTTTTTTGCCGTGACGGCGATGTTGTCCAACCATTTTCCTTCGGCTTTGATGCGCAGCATCGGGCCATCAATTTTGCATTTCATGAGCGAGGTGTAGGGAATTGGCTCCTTCGATTTCCAGATGACGCCGCCGGGAGACAGCGAAATCTTTCCGAAGGAGACCGTTCCGCCGGAGTTGAGGATCCGCTCGGCGTCTTGCCGCAGCCGCGGGTTGACGGCCGCCAAGGCGAGCCGCACGATTTCTTCCACATCGCGAATATTGGAATTGATTGCGATTTTGTGAGGGCCGATCAATTCAAATGACCGGATCATCTTGTTGTTCCCCCGAGCCATCGCCGCGATCAGCCATCCGATGAGCCCGAAGTGTGCGCCCGCGTTGAGGGGCTGCTGGCCATAGCGGGTCTCCGTGATTTCGTCCCACCGAAGATCCTTTTCTCTGAACGGTGACTTGTAGGAGATTCCCTCGTCGTGAAGCGTAACTCTCGTTTTCGTCCACCACCAGGCGTATGCAACAAAGATTCCTGAGATGACGGTGAAGAACGCCAATCCCGGCCCCACTTGGCGGGTCTGGGAGTAATCGTAGGCCGCCCACATCAGCAGGGGAACCAAGAAAAGGGCTGCTACGATTAACCAGGAAAACGTGTATCGAAACGTATTTCGAGGGGGCGAAATGAACATCGGTACACCTCTAAATGAATTGTGATTTCTCTTAGAATCACTGCGGCCAACGAATTTGTCAAAAGGCGTGTGACCTGAGTCTAACGGCACCGTCCATCGCTGCCTCGACGGACTTTAGCTGCACACGTGCGCACTCTACGTGAAGCGGTGTAGAATGCCTTCATGGGAACCCGTTCTGGCGAAAACCTTCACGTTATTTGCCCTTGCTGCAAGGCCAAGCTGGTAATTGACCCGGCTTTTGGCGCAGTGCTTTCTCACGAAGCGCACGTAAGGCCTGGGCCGGACGTAGACTTGACCAAAGCATCGGACATCCTCGAAGAGCAAAAGCGGCAACGCGAGGACAAGTTCGCCGATTCTTTCTTCCAGGAAACGCACAAGGAAGACATCCTGGCCAAGAAGTTCGAAGAAGCCATGAAAAAGGCCAAGGATGCCCCCGCCGGAAAGCCGATTCGGGATTTCGACCTCGATTAACTGGCAAAAGGCCCTGTTCGTTTTTTCGTTTCATAAAATTCACATTATGGATTTGACCTCTTCGCGGTTTCCTTCTAATCTGAGTCGGTTTTCGATTCAAAGGATTGTTTTGAGCCACATGCGCCGATTCTACTCGCAACTGGTCTGCAACTCTCTGTGTTGCTGTCATCCCTGCGAGTCGGCGTGTGGAGGCTGATGGCATAGAGCATAGTTTCTAAGCTTTCTAGGCGGCCACCGTCAGATTCGTATCTGGCAGTGGCCGTTTGTGTTTTTGGAGAGTCCAAATTCAGGAGAATCACGTGAAACTGGCGCTGAAAATACTGGCTCTAGGCGGCACCTTACTACTTCCCGTTTTGCCGGCGGCTGCGCGGCCAGATGACCTCTGGGGGGGGAAACAGGAATCTAATTGCACTCTGTCAGCAGAAAAAGCAAGTGAGAATGGCGGCGCTCTTTTTCCAGAGGCCGCAACACAAGACTTCGGTGAAACCGAAGGAAGGAAAAAGAGTGGTTTCCTTCGCTCCTGGCTTCGCATGGCCGCGGAAACGCAGGCCAACCAACCGGATTGGCTTTCGCCTTTGGCTACCACCTCCGGGCGGCTCAAGCAGGAATTTCGTTACGACATCTGGGATCAGCCTTCAACGCTCGGGAATAGAACCTATCAGTTTGGAGGCAACAAAGGGCTGGAGTTCATCACCAGTACGCGAGCGCAAATCTTGCTGGGCGTCCCAACCTATACGCTCGTGTCTCCCAGCGGCGCGCCTGCTGGATTTGGCGACCTTCCCTTGCAGATGAAATTCCGCATTGCCTCGGCGGAACGCAGCGAAGGCAACTATATGCTGACGTTTATACTCGCAGCGACGGCGCCCACAGGATCACACCGCTACGGTGCAGGCGACGCCGTGGTGACACCGACGCTCGCAGCAGGCAAAGGGTGGGGAAGATTTGATGTACAGTCCACACTTGGGCTCAATCTCCCGGCAGGAAGCACGGCAAAACTGGGCCGGCAACTCCTGTGGAATACGGCTTTCCAATATCGAACCGCGTGGAAACTTTGGCCCGAGGTGGAAGTGAACTCCACGTTTTACAAAACGGGACCACACGCTGGGGAGCAGCAGGTTTTCCTGACTCCGGGACTTGGCTTTGGGCGAGTGCGCCTTCGCAAGGGGTTTCGCTTTTCTACTGCCGCGGGCTTGCAAGTTGCCGTTACGAGATTTCACACCTACGATCACCGATGGATGTTCTCCGAGCGCCTTTCGTTTTGAGCGACAAGCAGGGCGACTGCGCTAAACTCCTGTTGCGCCTATGGCCCTGGTCCGAAAGACTTTTCGCTTGAAACTTCCTTCGCGCACGCTGGTGCTCGGCGAGCGCACACTCGTCATGGGCGTGCTGAACGTTACGCCAGACAGCTTTTCCGATGGCGGCCAATTTCTGGATCCTGCGCGCGCAATCGAACATGCAATCGCCATGGAATCCGCTGGCGCCGATCTCCTGGACGTGGGTGGCGAATCCACGCGTCCCGGATCGCAGGAAGTGCAAGCTTCCGAGGAGATCAATCGGATTCTCCCCGTTCTCGAAGGCTTGCGCGGGCGCCTCAAGATCCCCATTTCGGTGGACACTCGCAGAGCTGCGGTCGCCGAATTTGCCTTGCGTGCGGGCGCGGAAATCGTCAATGACGTTTCTGGCCTGAAGAATGATCCGCGCATCGCCGAGATCGCAGCTCGAAAGCGGGTCCCGCTCATCCTGATGCACATGCGCGGCGAGCCGCGCACCATGCAAAAGGCTGGTTTCGCGCGCGACGTTCTGCGGGAGGTGACGCAAGGCGTGCGCAAATCCATTTCCGTTGCGCGCAAAACCGGTGTCGCAAAATCGCAAATCATTCTTGATCCGGGCATCGGCTTCGGCAAAAACTTTGCGCAAAATTACCTATTACTCGAAAAGCTTCCGCAGTTCGCGAAGCTTGGCTATCCGCTGCTTGTCGGCACTTCCCGCAAGGGCTTTCTGGGCGCAACGCTTGCCCGCGATGGGAAACCCGCTCTCCCCGAGGAGCGCATCTGGGGCACCGCCGCCACGGTTACGGCTTCCATCCTCAACGGCGCGCACATTGTTCGCGTTCACGACGTCGCCGAAATGGTTCAGGTCGCCCGCGTTGCGGACTGCCTCGCGAATCCTCGCCTCCGTCGCGCGCTTCGCTAAAAGGCCTTTTCTCCCCGAGGCTTCTATATAATTCTGCTGTCCTTTCGCGCGGACTCCCCGCGCCGAATGGGCAATCTCTTGGCGAAGCGAGATTTCATGCGGCTAAAGGTCTGCCTCGTTGCTTCATTACTTCTTTCTTTGCTTGCTTCTTATAGTTTCTCGCAACTGCCCCCGGTCAAGAACCCCCTCGCCCCTGGGCAGAATCCCGCCGCGGCGGGCTGTTCCACGACCGATACATGGAGTTGCGCGCAAGTCGCTGCTAAGTTGCTGCCCATCGTCATGGGACCTTCGCCAATGGAAGAAAATCTGCGCCGCCTGACTGACGAAATCGGTGGCCGAGTAACCGGCACACCGGAAATGGCCAAGGCAGTCGAGTGGGGCATCGCCGCCTTCCGCGCCTCCAACGTTGACGTTCACACAGAGAAGTACACTTTGCCGACCACATGGAGCGAAGGCGACACACGACTCGAACTGCTCGGCCCAGTGAAATTTCCGATTCGCCTGAAATCCACGGGTTGGTCCCCGGCAACGCCAACAGGTGGAATCGACGCCAGCGCTATCGACGTGGGCTACGGCACCGAAGATGATTTTTCCAAAGTGTCTGCGCCACTGAAAGGCGCAATCCTGCTCGTCCACACCGAAATCGGCTCAGCCTGGGGCGATCTCTTCAATGAATATCTGCGGCCGCCAGCGATCATCGACCATGCCGTAAAAAAGGAGGCGGCGGCAATTTTATGGATGGGAGCAAGAGACCGCCTGCTGCTCTATCGGCACACGAATTCATTGAACGGTGAAATTGACAAGGTGCCGCAAGCCATCCTTGCCCGGGAAGACGCCATGCGACTGGCGCGAACCGTTTCCGCCTATCCCGGGAAAGTTCGCGTGCATTTGGACATGCCTAATAAAATTGGGGGGCCTGCAGAGCAGGAAAATGTTGTGGGTGAAATTCGCGGTTATGAGAGGCCTGACGAAGTTGTGATTCTTGGGGCGCATCTCGATTCCTGGGAGCTCGGCACTGGCGCGCTCGACAATGGCTGCAATGCGGCGCTGGTCATCGAGGCTGCGCGCGCGATCAAAAGCACAGGAGTCCTTCCGCGTCGCACCATTCGGTTCATCCTCTTCAGCGGTGAAGAGCAAGGGACCATCGGTTCGTATGAATACGTGAAGTCACACCGCGCGGAACTCGACAAAGTCCGCGCGATGATCACGTTTGATGCGGGCATCGGGCGTGTGACGGGCTATTCCCTCGGCGGCCGCCGCGACATCGAGGCAGGTGTGCGCGAAGTGCTCAAGCCTCTCGATTCGTGGGGCTCGCACAACCACACCTATGACGCTTCTTTCGGGACGGACAATTTCGATTTTTTGCTCGAAGGCGTGCCCACGCTGGTGGCCAATCAGGAAGAAGCTAATTACCTGCCGAACTATCACGCGGCTTCGGACACGCTCGACAAAGTCGACATGCGCGAACTCAAGCTGCACACCGTGCTCGCCGCACTCACTGCCTGGGGCATCGCCGACCGAACAGAGCCGCTCGGCAAGCGCCTCACACGCTCCGAAATTGAAACGCAGATGAAAGAAACCGGCCTCGATCAGCAAATGAAGGCGCTCGGCTATTGGGAGGCATGGCAATCCGGCGCCCGCGGCCACAAACCCTAGCGCATCACCGCATTCGATTTTTCAGTCGAGAAACGGCTGGAGAGTGCGAGTTCCTCTAGATAAACACGAACCAGCCTTTGTGCTTTTTCTTTCCGCTAATAGACAAATCCAGTGACCAATATATTTCTCGATCGATGGAGGTCATCGCAGTTCGCGGATGATTTCGCGCGCCGCGTTGGCGCCGCTTGCGCCCGTTAAGCCATTGCCGGGATGCGTGCCGGAGCCGCTGAGGAAGAGTCCGCGAATTGGCGTCTTGTAGCGGGCCCAGTCGAGCACCGGCCGCATCGTGAAGAGCTGATCTAACGCAAGTTCTCCATGAAAAATGTGGCCGCCTGTGAAGCCGTAGCAAGTTTCCAAATCCTCAGGCGTGATGACTTGCATCCCTTCCACCAAACTGGAAAGATCCGGTGCGTAAGGGGCAAGCGTGTTGATGACCCTGAGGCCCAGTTCTCGCCGGTGCGAAGCCCAATTGCCTTCCTTCAGCTTGTACGGAGCAAACTGCACGTAGGCAGAGAGAACATGCTTTCCATCGGGCGCAAGGGCCGGATCCAGAATCGTCGGAATCGTGACGTCGAGATACGGCGCGCGCGACAACTCGCCATATTTGGAGTCGTCAAAGGCACGCTCCAGATAATCAATATCCGGCCCGATATGAATTCTTCCGGAGAGCGCTCGGAGCGCCCGCTCATTCGCCTCAAGCGCGGTAAAACCAGGCAGGCCGCCGAGCGCAAGATTCACTTTCGCGACATTGCCCTTTGCACGGAAATTCTTAATGCGATTCGCGAACACAGGATCAAGCTGCGAGGGGTCGATGAGACTAAAGAAGGTGCGCTTTGGATCGACGCCGGAAACAACCGCTTCGCCGGCAATTTCTTCTCCGTCCTTAAGCACCACGCCCGCGACCGCGCCATCCTTGAAGCGAATCCGCTCGACTTCCGCATCCGTGCGGATTTCCGCGCCTGCCTCCTTGGCGGCTTCCGCGAGCGCCCGCGTGAACGAGCCGAGGCCGCCACGCGGAAAACCGGCCGGGCCAACGGGATGAGCATCCGCAGCGGCGCGAAGCAGCAGCACTGCGGTCGATCCAGCGGACCATGGGCCCAGGGCATTCCCGAAGATTCCTCGTGCCGCGATCACCGCGCGCAACAACTCCGTCTCAAAAAACTCCGCAACAAAATCCGCAACCGCCATGGGCGCCCAGCGGAACAGATTGAAGATGCCTTCCTTGCCAAGCTGCCGGACCCCGCGTCCGGTCTTGAAAAGATTCCAGAAGTCTTCCGGACTCGGCCTGTCGATGGCCGGAGGTGTCATCGAAACGATTTGCGCCAGAACTTCAGAAAAGGATTCGAGCGATTCTGCAAATTCCGTGTATTTCGCGGCGTCCTTTTTCGAAAAATGAGCGATATCCTCCGCTGTCTTAGCTGTGTCGTTATAGAAAAACATCGCTTTACCCTCGGGTGTGGGAGCGAAAACGCGCGGGTCGGGAGAAAAAATCTCGCAGCTAAACCGATGCAGTTGCATGTCGCGCACGATATCTCCGCGCAACGGCCCTACCGTGTGCGCCAGCGTAGAAGCGCGAAAGCCGGGATAAAACTCCTCTGTAATGGCGCCGCCGCCAACCATTTCGCGGCGCTCGAGGACCAGGGGCTTGAACCCGCCTTTGGCCAGATAGAATGCGGCGACCAGCGTATTGTGGCCGCCGCCTATCAGAACTACCCGCTGTCCGAGCGGCATATCAGTTCGCCGCCTTCGAACGAAACACGCCAAGCTTCCAGTTCTTCAGGATGACCTGGCTTGCCAGGCGGCCGTTCGCGCCCATGATGCCGCCGCCCGGATGCGTAGCCGATCCGCACATGTAGAGGTTATCGATTGGTGTGCGGTAATACGCCCATCCCGCAACCGGACGCAGGAAGAAGAGCTGTTCGAGCGAGAGTTCACCCTGAAAGATATTTCCCTGCGTAAGACCGAACTCGCGCTCCAGGTCGAGCGGCGTCAGCACCTGTTTGCCGATGATGATGTCCTTGATGTTCGGCGCGTACTCGGCAATCGTGCCGATGACGTTGTTGCCAAAGGCCTCGCGCTGTTCGTCCCAGGTACCAGCAGCGAGTTTGTACGGCGCGTACTGAACAAAACAGGAAAGAACATGTTTTCCCGGAGGAGCCACACTTGGATCCGTCAAGCTCGGAATCACCATATCGATGTAAGGGCGGCGCGAATAGTGCCCGTACTTGGCGTCGTCGTACGCGCGCTCCATGTAGTCCATGCCGGGGGAGATGGAAATCGCTCCGCGAAGATGAGCGCCAGAGCCAGGCAAGCACTTGAAATTCGGAAGCGCGTTAAGCGCGAGATTCACCTTGCCGGAAGAGCCGCGGAATTTGTAGTGCCGCACGCTTTCCAAAAAATCAGCCGGCAATTCGCCGGGCTCCAGAAATTTTTCAAACGTGAGATGCGGGTCGACGCTTGACGAAACGACATCCGCAGAAATCTCGTCACCGGACTGCAGCGCTACGCCGCAGGCGCGGCCGTTCTTCGTCAAAATCTTCGCAACCGGCGCCTTCGTGCGAATTTCCACGCCCAGTTCGCGCGCGGCTGAGGCGATGGCGTTGGAAATGGCGCCAGTGCCGCCCCGGCTGAAGCCCCAGGAGCGAAACGCACCGTCAATTTCGCCCATGTAGTGGTGCAACAGAACGTAGGCGGTTCCCGGCGAGCGAATTCCCAGAAACGTGCCGATGATTCCCGACGCCGACATGGTGGCTTTCAACACATCGGTCTCGAACCATTGATCGAGAAAATCCGCCGCGCTCATGGTCATGAGCTGCACCAGGGTGTAGCGCTCGTCGGAAGAAAGTTCCCGGAAGCGCTGAAGCAAAAAATGAAGCTGCTTCAGGTCGCGCGGATTCAGCGTCGTTGGGTCGGGCGGAATCATCGAGAGGATGGGCTTCACGAACCTGCACATCGGCACCATCATCTTTGAAAATTCTTCGTATGCTTCGGCATCCACTCGCGAGTGCCGTCGAATCTCCCGGATGGTCTTCGCATGATCATTCACGCGCCAAAGGTAATCTCCGCTTGGCATCGGCGTGAACGTGCCGTCCAGCGGCAGAATTTCCAGTCCGTGCCGGGGCAGATCCAGCTCCCGGATAATCTCCGGCCGCAGCAACGAAACCACATAAGAACATTCAGAAAAAAAGAAGCCCGGGAAAATCTCCTCGGTTACCGCTGCCCCACCCAGCACGTGACGGCGTTCCACAACGACGACTTTTTTCCCTGCTTTGGCAAGGTATGCCGCGTTAACTAGCCCATTATGGCCGCCGCCGATGACGATGGCGTCGTAGCGCTGCCCCATGCAGATTGGCTCCGGTATGACTCGATAAGAAAAATGCGGGAAGCAAAGACTCAACATTCTACTGACACCCCGAATGAGGCACAAGGGCAGGGACAGGACCAGCGCAATAGCTCATTTCGGTTTGGACTGGAAAGGGTGCCTCGCGACGGCGAGCACAGCTTCCCATAATGAAAGCGTGCGAGTTCCATTTTGGTCCGCTTCCATCGTTGGAACGTCGCTAAGTCATTTGAAATCAGTTTCAAGGGCGTTGGGCAGGTACCTGCAAAACATCAGGCGCCGAGCGTAGTTGAACGGGGTGTCGTCCGATGTCTCTGCAAAAAGTTCTCTCTCTACCGATCTTGTGTTCGTCGCTTTTTCTCGCCCAGATGGCGTCACTCAATTCCGCGGTTTTCGCGCAAGACTTGAGCAAGACCGTCCTTCCCATCGCTCAATTGAAACTGCAGGTTGCCGGTGCAGAGTTTAAGTTCGCCACTGGCTTCTGCATAAGTGAGGACTGCCGCTTTGTAGGAACCAACTACCACGTCGCCATGATGGCGCAGCTCCGCAAGATCAAGGGCGACAAGGTTATTCACCGCTACTTGGCTACCGGGCCCGACGATGATGGAGCCACAATCAACGGCGGCTCCTCGGCCAATCCCCTGAAATACAATCATGGCCGGGACATTGCCATCTATGAGCTGCGCTACCCTTTGCCTCATTATCACGGCATTCCCTTCAGCCTCAATGACCTTCAACTTGGGCAGGAAGTGGACATCTATGCTTATCCCAGGGGATCCATCAATCCCATCCGCAGCCTCCTGAAGTTTCGTGGGGCGTTTAAGGGCGAAACGACGGGCGGACTCCTGGCTTTTGATTACAGCCCTTCGAACGGCAAGTCCATTCGTCCTGGTTCGAGTGGTGGGCTTGTCGTTGACAGCAAGTCCGAGCAAATCGTAGGAATCTTGAGCGGTGTGGCCCGGGAAGGAGAACCCGTGGCAATGGCGGTCCCGATCGAGTCTTTGGCTAATTTCGTGAGTAAAGTCGAACCTTGGCTGGCACAAAGCCTTTTTCCTTCTGCTAACAAAGAAACCATCTCTCCTGCCTCAGCCGATCTTTATCCGAAGTTCGTGCTTATGCCTGCCGTCGGCTTGCCACAGAACCGGCGTGACGAACCTGCCGATGTCGAGAGGCTGCGGGAAAATGCCCAACGCCAAGCCGATAGGATGCGCAACCTGGTTGCGGTGCAAAGCTTTGCTTGGGGGTCGGGAGAGAAGGCGCCCGCTGCTTTCGCAGAGTACGAAGTTAAGATCCTGGAAGGTTTCCAGCGATTCCGCGAGTATCCCGACGGCAAAAAAGAGTTGCAGAATGTGCCTTTCCCTCCCGTGAATACCGTCGTAGTCCCGGGTGGCGAGTGGTCGGAGCTTCCGCAAATGCTTGGAAATGCGCGCGAAGTCAAGATTCGTCAGGCCCCCGGCGCCGTGGTCAACGGAAATCGGATAAAAGTCTTTCAATTTCTTGCTAAATCCGAGGACGGCGTCTGCGTCTTCAAATCTGTCCGAGAGAAACTTCCTTTCTACCGGAGCAGGGTGGTCGACGCCCCCTGCTATGGCGAGGTCTGGACCGACGAAAGCTTCAACATCCTCCGTGCGTCCGAGCACCTCGAGCTCTCCGGCGAGTGGAATGCCTACGAATCTGTTGTGACTTACGGTTGGCTTCGGCGAGATGGTGAGCCTGCTTGGCTCATTCCGCGCACTATCTTCACGCAGATTAGGAATGGCAAAAAGGTGTATTGGTGCCGCGGATTGTTCACGAACTACCGCATTTTTGACGCTCAAGCCAAAATCATAGCGGGCGAGTATGTGCAGAACCTCCCTCAGTAAGAACTTCGTGAGCCTTGCTTCCCTTTCGCTCAATACAGATTAATTTTGTCCGATTGAATCCAAAATCCCTTTTTCGGTTGCTTTAGACGTCCTCTAGGTTTCGCCGCGTCTTGCGGCCGCTCCGAATTCACACCTATAATTCCGTTTCCGCGTTTTCACCGCTATCTATGCGGCGTTGCCCATGGAGGAATCGTGCCGGTCGGAACTGCCTTTCATGAGCGCACTTTGGCGCTGTGCGAGAGCCTGAGCTATCGCGAATGGTCGGGCTATTACACCGTCAGCGTCTACGAGATGCACCACGAGCACGAGTACAACGCCATTCGCAATTCCGCCGCGCTCATCGATATCTCCCCGCTCTTCAAATACCGCGTCACCGGCCGCGACGCTACGAAGTTCGTCAACCGCGTCATCTGCCGCGACATCAACAAAATCGCCGTCGACCAGGTTATCTACTGCTGCTGGTGCGATCCGGAGGGCAAAGTCATTGACGACGGCACCATCACGCGCCTTGGCGAAAACGAATACCGCTGGACCGCCGCGGATCCCAGCCTGCGGTGGTTCAAGCAAAACGCCCTGGCGCTCGACGTCGACATCGAAGACATTTCAGAGCAAACGGCCGCGCTCGCGCTCCAAGGTCCCATGTCAGGCCGAGTTTTGCGCGAAGTGACCGACGCCCCTATCGACAATTTGAAATATTTTCGCGTTACGCACGGAAAAATCGCGGGCATTCCCGTGGACATTTCCCGCACCGGCTACACCGGCGATCTCGGCTTTGAAATCTGGATGCCCTGGATTGACGCCATCAAAGTCTGGGACGCGCTCATCGCCAAGGGCAAAGCCTTCGACATTCATCCCGCGGGTATGATTGCTCTGGACATCGCGCGCATTGAGGCGGGGCTCATCCTGATTGAAGTCGACTACATCTCCAGCAAAAAGGCGCTGATCGACTCGCAAAAATATTCCCCCTTTGAAATTGGCCTCGGCAAGCTGGTGGATTTGAAGAAAGAGAATTTCGTTGGGCGCGACGCGCTGGCGCAGGAAGCAAAGAAAGGCGCGGAGCGCGCACTGGTTGGCCTGGAAATCATTTGGAACGAAGTTGAAGCGCTTTACGACAAACTGAAAATGGCGCCGCAGGTTCCCGGCATGGCATCGCGCGTCGCCGTGCCCGTCTATCGCGGCGGCCGCCAGGTTGGCAGGGCGACTTCAACCACGTGGTCTCCCACTTTGAAAAAAATGATCGCGCTTGCTTCCGTCAGCCGCGAAAGCTCCAAATCAGGCACATCCCTCAGCATTGAAATGACGGTCGAGGCTGTGCGCCACACCGTTTCCGCGAAGGTCGTTCCTCTCCCCTTCTTCAATCCCGCGCGCAAAACCGCCGTCCCCCTGAGTTTGAAGGTGGTAGCATGAGCTCGATGGTCTGGGGCAGTGCATGGCTATGACGACTGAACACAGAATCGAGGAATTGAAAGCCGCTTACGAAACCGGAGAGAGGAAACTTGAATAGAACGTAGACGAGTTCGCTATTGCAGTAGGCGGTTGTACTTCTTCAGCACCGCGCGAAGCTTGTCGTGGGGCAGACCGATCACCTTGTGATTCTCGATTCCAGTCATCGTTTCCGCCGCGACCATCGCATTGACGACGGCTTCTTCCGTAGCTTCCACCGTAGCCTCAAACAAAGGATTCATCTGATCGTTGGGCAACATCGTCAACTGCGCCAGCCCATCAGGCTTCGCCGCGCCGGAGTTTGCCGTCGAAAACGCGATAAAAATATCTCCGGAACCATTTCCCGACACACTCCCCAGCCTTCCCAACCCCAGCGTGACGCGCCGCGCGATCCTCTTCAATTGATGTGCGAGCAGCGGAGCGTCGGTCGCCACCACCACAATGATCGAGCCGCGGTCCTCCTGCGCAAACGCTGTATTTGCGTACGCCGCATCCTCTGGAATCTCCCGCCCAACAGGCACCCCTGCAATCCGCAGATTCTTCCGCGTGCCGTAATTGCACTGCACCAGCACACCCACCCTGTAGCCGCCCGACTTCTCATCCAGCTTTCTTGACGACGTACCGATGCCCCCTTTGAACCCATTGCAAATCATTCCGGTACCGCCGCCCGCGTTGCCTTCTTCCACAGCGCCACCGTGCGCGGAATCAATCGCGTGCAGTGCGTCTGCGGGCTTTACGTGAAAGCCGTTAATGTCGTTCAGCCAGCCATCCCAGGTCTCCGCCACCACCGGCAGCGACCACCAATAACCCGTCGGATCCGGCTGCCCGTGCTGCACGCGCCACTGAATCACCGCGTCTCGCACCACCCCCACGCTATGAGTGTTCGTAATCATCACCGGCCCTTCCAGAAAGCCCGACTCTTCCACCCACGTCGTGCCGGTCATTTCTCCATTGCCATTTTCTGAAAACCACCCGGCAAACACGGGGTTGTTCATGGAATCTTTTCCGCGCGGCAGAACCGCTGTCACGCCCGTTCGCACCGGACCATTTCCGACCTGCAGCTTGCCTTCGCCGGAAATCAGCGTCGTGTGTCCCACGGTAACTCCGGCAACATCTGTAATCGCATTCAGCGGACCGGGCGTCCCGTCGAAAGGAACTCCGAGATCGCGCGCCCGTGGCTTTGAATGTGCTTCCTGCTGCGCGAACGCCGCAGAGCCCGCAAAAGTCAAACAAATCACAGCGAGTCCACAAAGAATGCGAAAACGAATCATTAATAATCTTTCTCCCATGAAGCCTTTGCTTTGCGCAACAATTCAATATTTTTCGCGAGCGCCCGCTCGATCAGTTCCTCTTGCTCCGACGCGAGCTTCCAATCTCCCTTTTCCACCGCTTCGGTCAACCCGGGAAACTCCAGATGTGCGTAGGTATAACGCGCTGCATAAAGCAAATGCTGGAACCACGGCCTTCCGGGAATTCCTGCAGGATCGAGCCAGTTCGACTCCACTTGCAAAAGCTGCTGATTCAGCCGCTCCTCCTTTTCCGCAGAACTTCCGCCGGAAGCAAGACCGCGCTGCACTGCCTCTCGCAGTTCGTCTCCTGCTTTCTCGAAGTCCGTTATGCGCTCGTGAAGTTTCTTCAATTTCAGCTTATGAGGATCAACCTTGTCCTTTATTTCCAGCTCCGTCAGAAAATGGTCCAGCGCAATGGCGTTAAACCCAAAGTCATACGGCAACACGTCCGCGTTGGCCAGCCGCAGCGCAACCAATCCCCAGATTCGCGTTAGCGCCACGTGATACTCAAACCCCGGATCGCCAATATTCTCCATCCAGTAGTGATCGTCGTACATCGAGTGATACACGCCATAGTCGCCGCTGAAGCCCAGGTTCATCACCGGCCGTCCCAAATGGTTGAGAAACACGGTATGGTCTGAACCGCTTCCAATGCGCGTTTCCACCAGCGCGCTGTCAAGTGGCGGAGCACTGGCCTTATCATCGCGCTTGCTCGTCGTTCGCCAGGCTTCGTAAAGCGATTTTCCCGACGGCGCGCGCACGCCTTTTGAAGCTTCCACCAGCATAGGCGTCAGCGAAGCGACCGCTGCAGGCGAAAAGCTCAGCCCTTCTGGTCCTGCTGTCGTCGCCGCGCCCGCCACAGACTCATCCACATTCAAATACGCCACCAGCTTTTTCTTCAGGTCGTCCGCGAACTGTTCGCCCCATTCGGTCGATCCCGTCAGCGCATACTCTTCTCCATCCCAACTGCAAACGACAAGCGTGCGTCGCGGACGAATCCCGCGCTCTTTCATTTCGCCAAGCGCCCGCGTCAACTCCATCATCGAAGCCGTGCCGCTCGAAGGATCGACGCCTCCAAAAACCCACGCGTCGCGGTGATTTCCCATGAGTACCCACTCGTCCGGCAGTTCGCTCCCGCGAACGCGCGCTTCCACCACGGTGTAGGGCTGCAGGCTCGTGTCCATGTCTACTTTCACGTGGGCTGTCACGGCACCGGTCAGCCGGTACTTGATCGGCAACGCGCCTTGCCAATCCTTTGGCGCCTCGGCGCCGTTCATGTTTTCGAGCAAAGGTTTCGCATCGTGCCACGATAAAGGAAGCGCCGGAATTTTCGGCAGCGATCGCGCTTCCTCCGGCGCGATGTGTTTCGCGCCCGCCACCGAAGCCCATCCCGGCGTCGTGGGATCGCCCGGAACAATGTAGTCGTAAGTAATCGCGCCGCGCTGTATGTGGCTCTCCGGCCCCCACGGCCCGTCAGGGGAAACTTTGCCGCGCGCGTAGCCGTCCTCCGCGGGGTCCGAGTAAATCAGCAGGGCCGCCGCGGCCTCGCGCTCTGCCGTCAGCGCTTTGAATCCGCGATAGCTATACGGATTCGAATAGCGCACCAGCACAATTTTCCCTCTGACGCTGATGCCGCGTTTCCGCAGCAAATCGTAATCTTCCGGATTCCCGCTGTGCGCGTACACCACTTCCGCGGTGACGTCCCCCGAAGCCGAATACCCAAAGTAAGCTCCGGAAACAGCGGGATTCTTCGTATCCGGATCGAGATCGTACGCATCTTCGCGCAGCGACGCTGTGTAATGCACCGGCGCGGTCATCTCCAGCGAAACGCTCCGCGGCCGCGAATGCAAAACGTCGTACTTTCGCAGCGTTACGTCTTCCCAACCCTGCTTCCGCCACTCGTGCGCAACGAAATCCGCCAGTTGATTGTTTCGCTCCGAAGCTGCAGGATGAGGTTCCGCCGTAAACTTCCGGTGCCACTCCCGTGCTCTTTCCGGCGAAGGAATCGCCCGAAATTCCGCCTCGACCTTATGCTCCGCAGCAGCATGTGCCGCAGTAAACCCCAGAATCGGCGTTGCAGCTAAGATGGAAGTTTCTTGGAGGTGCGCGACAAGCGCCGAGGAAAGAAGAAGGATCGCAACAAGGCCAACCGGCGCAGCCAATGAAACCTTTCGCATTGGTGGTTGGCTCTCTACAATCCCGCGAACGTGCAAGGGAATCAAGACGGGAACACTTTCGCAAGCGCCGAGGCCAGCGCATCCCCCACCAGCGCGCATTCTTCGTCGGAGATGGTGAATGGCGGCGCAAGCAGGATATGGTCGCCGCGGTGTCCATCCACGCAGCCTTGCGTCGGATACGTCAGCACGCCTTCCGCCATTGCTGCCTGTCGAATTTTCTCCGCGATGTTTTCAGATTTCGCAAAAGGCTCGCGCGTTGCTTTGTCTTTCACAAATTCCACTCCGACCAGCAGCCCCATCCCTCGAATGTCTCCAACGTGCGGATGCTTTTCCAATCGAGAAAGCGCCTCACTCAAATTCTTTCCCGCCGTGTTCACTCGTTCAAAAAGCTTGTGCGCTTCCAAATAGTCGAGAACCGCATTTCCCGCCGCCGTGCAAATCGGGTGCGCCTGATACGTAAACCCGTGCATGAACGCGCCGGATCCCCCTCCAATAGCGTCCACGACGCGTGCCGAAGCGAGAACCGCCCCAAGTGGCGCATATCCGCTGGCCACTCCCTTTCCGATCAGAATAATGTCCGGCTCGACTCCCCAGTGTTGCGTCGCGAACGGTTTTCCGGTCCGGCCCATCCCGGTCATGACTTCGTCCGCGATCAGCAAGATGCCATTCCGGCGGCACGTTGCCGCGATGTGCGCCACGTACCCTTCCGGCGGAACCGCTGCGCCGAGCGTTGCTCCAACCACTGGCTCGAAAATAAACCCAGCCGCCGTTTCCGTCTGATGCTCGCGCACAAAAGTTTCCAGGTCTTCCGCGCACGCCAGCTCGCACTCCGGAAAAGTTTTGTTGAACGGGCAGTGGTAGCAAAAACACGGAGCAATGTGTCCCCACTCGGGAATCAGCGGCGCGTAAGGCGCGCGCCGCGCCACGTTGCCGCTCACGCTCATCGCGCCGAGCGTGCTCCCGTGATAGCTCTGCCGCCGCGAAATGATGCGATAGCGCTCCGGCTGACCCGTTTCCACGTGATACTGCCGCACCAGTTTGATGGCCGTTTCCGTCGCTTCCGAACCGCCCGACGTGAAGTAAACGCGCCCGCCATTGCGAAAATCCGGAGGAGCCAGCGCGAGCAGTCTCGCCGCTAGCTTTTCCGCTGGCTCGGTATGGAATTGCGAAGTGTGCGCGAAGGCGATTTGCGCGGATTGCTCCGCCATCGCCTGCCCAATTTCCGCAACGCCGTGGCCGATGCTCACCACTGCAGCTTGGCCCGCCGCGTCCAGAAAACGGCGTCCGTTTCCATCCACAATCCAGCAGCCTTCCCCGCGCACCGCGATGGGAAACGTCTTTTTTAGGTTTCGGGAAAAAAGTCCGCTTGTCGGCATCAGAAGTCCGGCCAAAGATTGTAGCAGACTCACTTGCCTAGTCATCGGGATACAATGTGCGGCGAATCTCCGAAGGTGCAAGATGGTTGGTCCGAACGAGTTTGTCCAAGCACTTTTGGACTGCGACTTCAACTCAGCCGAAACGCTCCTTGCAAATGGGGCTGAGATCAACTGTGGCTATGACTCGAACGGCTGGACGGCTCTCCACTTCATGGTTGAAAACATGCTAGTGGAATCGGCCAAGTGGCTCCTCGATAGAGGTGCCGATCCCAATCAAAAAGACGCCAGCGGCTGGACTCCACTGCTTCTCGCAATTGACGCCGAAGGCAATAACGGAACACGTGAATTTGTTGAGAGAGGAATATTCCCTCCTGCGGCCGAACTTACGAGACTCTTTTGGAGCATGGCGCAAACCCAAATGCCAAAAGTAACAACGGGCGGAGTCCATTGGCGGTTGCGAAGCGCTACAAGCACACTCAAGCAGTTGATTTGCTGATCCAATACGGCGCTACAGAGAGCTGACCCTCCGAGAAAACGATGACCTATTGGAAGAAGAATTGAAGCCTCAGACCGGCCTCGTTCGCACCATCGGGCGCTGGAGTCTTGCCGCGCTCATGGTCAATACCATGGTGGGCGCCAGCATTTTCGGCCTTCCCGCGCTGATCGCCGCTCGCCTCGGCCCATGGAGCCCCTTCGGCTTCCTGGTGGCATTCGCGGTCATCGCCGTCATCGCCGCGTGCATGGCGGAAGTGGCCTCCCAGTTCCAGGATGCCGGCGGGCCATATCTCTACACGCGAGTTGCTTTCGGCCGCTTTCTCGCTATTCAAAACGGCTGGCTCACCTGGCTGACACGCATCGCCGCTGCGTCCGCGGTGGCCAACCTCTTCATCATTTATCTAGCCGAGTTCTTCCCTGCCGTCACGAAGCCCTTTTCGCGCGCCGCGGTTCTCATCGTTCTCATTGGCTTTCTTGCTGCCGTAAACTATCGCGGCGTCGCCGGTGGCAATCAGCTCAGCAATCTCTTCACGGTCACTAAGATCAGCTTGCTTGGCTTCTTCGTTATCGCAGGCATTGCCGCGTTGGCGTTCCATCCGAACATTCGCGTAAATCTTGCCCCAATTCATCCCACCACCTCCGCTTGGTTCGAAGCGGTTCTCCTCATGATGTATTCCTACGCCGGATTCGACGCGGCGCTCATCGCCTCGGGCGAGACGCGCGACACCCGCAAAGACATTCCCGTCGCGCTCTTCTCCGCCATCGCCGCAACCACTCTCCTCTACGTCGCCGTCCAATACCTCGTCATTCATACTATCTCGAACGCGGGCGCGTCAGCGGCTCCCGTCGTCGATTCCGCTCGGCGCTTCCTCCCGCACTGGGCCGTGCCCATCGTTGCCGCCGGCACGCTGATCTCCGCCTACGGCTATCTCAGCGCCAACATGTTGCACACCCCCCGCGTCACCTTTGCCATGGGTGACCGCGGCGACTTCCCTGCCATCTTCGCCAGGATTCATTCGCGCTTTCGAACCCCGCACGTCTCTATTGTGATCTTCGCTGCGCTGCTCTTGATCTTTTCCATTGCTGGAGATTTTCCAGGCAACGCCATGCTGTCTATCGTCTCGCGCCTCTTCGTCTACGGCTCAGTCGCCGCTGCCTTGCCCGTCCTCCGCAAAAAACATCCGAACGCCAATGCCTTCCGCCTTCGTGCTGGAGTTCTTATCTCCGCCCTTGCGCTTCTTTTCACGGCTGTGCTCATAACACGCATGCACCGCGGAGAATTCCTCGTGATCGCCGTCACGGCCGCCCTCGCCTTCGCCAATTGGCTTTGGGCCCGCAATCGCACTATTGGATTCGCGCCGGAAACGTGACATCATCCGAAGTTCTGCAAGACTTTCACGCTTGCAATTTCAGGGGAGAGAGAAAAATGAAAGGCATTTTTCTGCGAAGCGGTTTGGTTTGCGCGTTGGTTCTCGCATTCGGATTCGAAATCGCCGCCCAGGAAACCGCGAAACATCCCATCGCCTTCGACGACATGATCAAAATGCATCGCGTCGCCGAACCGCAAATCTCTCCCGACGGGAAATGGGTCGCCTACACCGTGGCCACGCCGGACATGGACGCGAATCGCAACGTCACTAACATCTGGATGGTTTCCACGACTGGCGGCGCTCCGCAGCAGCTCACCCAAAGCGGTCACGATACCTCGCCGGTCTGGTCCCCCGATGGAAAAACCATCGCCTTTCTCTCCTCGCGCAGCGGCGACTCCCAGGTTTATTTGCTTTCGCTCGAAGGCGGCGAAGCGCAGCGACTAACGAAATTGTCAACGGGCGCTGATATCGCGAAGTGGTCGCCCGATGGAAAGACCATTGCTCTCACTTCCTCCGTCTATCCGAATTGCAAAGACGACGACTGCAACAGCAAGCGTGACGCCGAAAAGGAAAAGAACAAAGTGAAGGCCCACGTCGCCGAGCATCTTCTCTATCGTCACTGGACCCACTGGAACGAAGGCAAGCGCGCCCACCTCTTCGTCGTTCCCGCCGATGGCAGCGCTGCTCCTCGCGACCTCACCGCTGGCGCCAACTACGACGTTCCTCCCGATGAGCGCGGCGGCCCGAACGACATCAATTTCTCTCCCGACAGCAAGGAAATTTGTTTTACCGCTGTCACCGGCAAAATGGAAGCCATCAGCACCAATGGCGATTTGTTTACGGTCCCGGTCGCTGGTGGCGAAATCAAGCGCATCACCACGCAGCCGGGCTTCGACGGCGAGCCCGTGTATTCGCCGGACGGGAAGTACATCGCCTATCACGCGCAGCTCACTCCCGAATACGAAGCGGACCGCTGGCGCGTGATGCTTTACGATCGCCAGACCGGCAAGAGTGAAAATCTTTCCGAAAAGTTCGACCGCAGCGCCGACGAGCTTGCATGGTCGGCCGACAGCAAGAGGATTTATTTCACGGCGGAGAATGAAACGCAAGAGCCCATTTACGACATGGCCGCACTAGCAGGCGCTCAGCCAAGGATTGTCACTGATGGTAACAACTCCGCCATTTCCTTTAGCCGCGATGGGAAAATCGTAGCCTTCGAGCGTTCCAGCTTAACGATGCCTGCGGAGATTTTTGTTACGTCCACCGAGGGGTTCAGCGCCCGGCAAGTCACGCACCACAACGATGCGATTCTCGCCTCTCTCGAAATGAATCCTCCCGAAACGTTTTGGTTTGACGGCGCCGAAGGCACAAAGGTCCAAGCCATGCTGATTCGCCCGTCCAAATTTGATGCCGCGAAAAAATACCCTCTTCTCGTGCTGCTTCACGGCGGCCCGCAGACCATGTGGTCCAACGCCTGGAGTTACCGCTGGAACGCAGAAGTCTTTTCCAGCGCGGGCTACGTCACTCTCATGATCAATCGCCGCGGGTCCACGGGTTACGGCCAAAAATTCACCGACGAAATCACCAACGACTGGGGCGGAAAAGCCTACGTGGACGTCATGGATGGCCTGGATTTCGCGCTCAAAAAATATTCCTTCATTGACGGTACAAAAATGGCCGCTGCCGGCGGCTCCTACGGGGGCTACATGGCCGACTGGATCGCCACGCACAATGGACGCTTCAAAGCCATCATCAGCCACGCCGGCGTGTACGACAAAGTCTCCATGTACGCGACGGAAGAACTCTGGTTCGAAGAGCACGACATGCAGGGCACCCCGTGGTCGAACCCGGAAAGCTATCACAAGTGGGCGCCCGTCACTTATGCGGGCGAACTCGGCAAATTCAAAACGCCCACACTCGTCATCTGCGGCGAGCGCGATTACCGCGTTCCGTACACGCAATCGCTCGAATTTTTCAGTGCGTTACAGCGCCAGGGCGTTCCCTCAAAGCTCGTCGTGTTTCCCGACGAAGGCCACTGGGTGCTCAAGCCCCAGAATTCGCAGTTCTGGTACAAAACGTTCCTCGACTGGCTCACGCTCTATCTGAAATGAGCCGCGTTTCAGCTAGCCAATAACTTCCGGATTGACCGCCGCGCGAAGCGGAATAAGTGGTAGAGCAAAAACACGCAAACGGCCAAAAGTGCAACGACCACAATGGTGGTTGCAACTGGATGCGCGTTGGCCAGCCAAGACAGCCAAACCGCGAGCACGTCCTCCCCCAAACTTAGTGTCCAATTGCTGAACGGCTCAGGGCTCGCATTGACAGCGGCCCGTGCGCTCGCTTTCGTTCCATGCGAAGTCAGCGCCACGCCGCCCGCAAGGAGCGCCGCTCCCCAGCGCCACTCCGCTCCAGCGCCTCCCGCCGCCGCATAGGCCAGCAGCGCCGCGGCCGGCGGCCGGATGAACGTGTGAATAAAGTCCCAGATCGTGTCGACGTAAGGAATCTTGTCCGCAAAAAATTCGATGAGATAAAGCCCGGCGGCAATGCCAATCACCCACGGATGCGCAAGCACCTGAAGCGATGCAGGCAGATGCACAATCCCAAAACGCTGCAGCAGGCCCAGCGTGGCCACTGTCGCGTAGAGATTCAACCCGGAGGAAAATCCGCCCCGAGCGCAAGGCTTAACGTCTGAATGGGATTCACTCTGCAACATCATAGCAGCCTCTCATTGACAGGGCCCGTTGCCCGCGCAACTCCACCTCCCAACTTCCATTTGACCAATCCGTCGCAGACAAGCGATGCTGTTTGCCCAAGGGTGGCTGTCCATGCACGGTTTGGGTCACTTTTATCTTTCATGGGGGACTGCTGGTGCAGGCCTTCGCGCTACTCCATTTCCTGCGCCGGCGGCCGGAGAGCTACTGGTTCTTCGTCATCTTGTTCTTCGGATGGCTTGGCGCTGCCGTGTACATCATTGCCGAAGTCATTCCCGACCTGGGGCTTCTGCGCGACATCATGCAAGGATTTGGCCGCCGGTCGCGCATCCAAAGAGTTGAAACGGACATCCTCGACAACCCTTCAGCCGCCAATTACGAAGAACTGGGCGAGCTCTACAAGGATCAACGCGAGTACGCCAAGGGCCGCGAAGCTTTCACTCACGCGATTTCCGCGCGTAGCGATTCCATTTACACCTTCTATTCGCGCGCGCTTTGCTCCCTGGCGCTCAACGATCTTCCCGCTGCGATTCCCGACCTTGAGATCGTCGTAGCGGGCGACCGCAAATTCGACTACTACCGCGCTGCAGGATTGCTCGCCGACGCTTACTCGCGTACCGGACAGTTGCACCGGGCGGAGTCCCTGTTCACCGAAGTGACGCAAATCTCCACCACGCCCGAAACGCTCTACAACTACGCCAGTTTTCTGAAAACCGCCAACCGCCGCGAAGAAGCGCGCGAATGGGCGCGGAAACTCATCGCCAAAAAGCGTACGCTCCCGCGCTACATGCAGCGCCGCGAGCGTCCGTGGTTCCGAAAAGGCGAAGCCCTGCTAAAAGAACTCGCCGCTGTCTGAAACTCCTCGCCTGCTCCAGCGAACAGTTTGGAAACTTTGGGGCAACCCTACCAACGTACCAAGACAAAAAATGCTTGCAGTACGCGTGTACTATAGCCAACCGCAGACACCGACCCGACTATTCCTCAAGCGTGGCAGTACAGCTGTAACGGGATTGGGAGGGTACGTTTATGGCATCGCGCCTTACCGTTCTTCGGGAGCGGGTGTTTGGCAATTCGTCCGGCCGTAAAGCAAAGGTCGTTTCTACCATCTGTGCCTTGCTGGGCCTCGCATTGGCCGGCGAACTCGGCCTCGCGCAAAGCAACTCCAGTCAGCCGCCGGTCATTAGTACTTCCACTCAGTGGACTTTGGACGCTCCAGTACTTGCGTCTTCCAGTGCCAGCGGAGTCCCCTCCAACGGCTTCAGCATGGAGGGCGGTTTTTCTCCCGACGGCACGCATCTTCTGTTCTGGTCCAGGTCTACGAACATCTCTCCCGCGGCTACCAGCGGCTTCTCCGAACTGTACCTTAAGGACCTAACGACCGGGCAAGTCTCGGTCGTCTCCGCTGACGCCAACTGCGTCGAAGGAAACAACGACAGCACTAATCCGAACAATTCCAGCCAAATTCTTATGTTCTCGCCGGACGGCACGAAAGTGGTGTTCGAGTCCGCCGCGACCAACCTCGTCTCACCGGGCGCCAATGGACACCAGCATATTTTCATCAAGGATTTGACGGCGGGCGCAGTCACCCTCGTGTCGGTAGATGCCAATGGAATCCAGGGCAATAGCAACAGCATGGATTTCACGTTCTCGCCGGACGGCACGAAAGTTGCGTTCGACTCTGCCTCTACGAACCTGATCCCCGGAGGCACGGCCGGTAACCAAGTCTTCGTAAAGGATCTCGCGACGCTTGCGGTCACCCTGGTGTCCGCGAATGCGAGCGGTATAGCGGGCAACGGTGCTAGCTCGTTTCCAGTGTTTTCGCCGGACGGCACGCAGGTGGCGTTCGTTTCTACTTCCTCCAACCTCGCGGCCGGCGCAACCAATACGCATTCTCAAATTTATGTCAAGAATCTGCAGTCCGGCGCCATCACCGTAGAGTCTGCGGACGCCAACGGCAACGAGGCGAACAACGACAGCCTTTATCCAATGTTTTCTCCCGACGGCTCGAAGCTCGCGTTCAATTCCATTTCGACCAATCTTGTACCGAACGTGCCCAGTTTCAACTCTGAGGTTTACGTCAAGGATCTGGCATTAGGCGCAATCACGCTGGTTTCCGCGGATGCCAACGGCGTGCCGGCCAACGGCAACTCCACGCAACTCGGCGCTTTTTCGCCGGACAGCGCAAAAATTGCATTTCAATCCACGTCCACCAATCTAATGTCGGGCGCAAACGGCGCGAGCCAGGTCTTCGTCAAGGATTTGCTGACAGGCTCCGTAACTCCGGCGTCGTCCAACGCGGCGGGAGTTCTTGCTAACGGTAACAGCGTTATGCCCGCTCTCTCGCCGAACCATCTGGCCTTGGCTTTCCAGTCCAGCTCGACAAACCTTGGTGTAAACAGCTTCACGTCTCAAATTTACGTTCGCTCGATCTTTACCGCCTCCGGCGCTGTGGTGGACAGCGCTTTCGCTGCCGGTTTGTCCACGGCGGGCCAGTTGGCGTTTTCTGATTCGGATGCCAACGACACGCACACCGCTACGGTAACAGCCCAGGCCAGCGACCTCGGGGCGGTCACGGCCAGCGTACCGAAAGACAGCACCGGCAGCGGCACGGGCGGTGTGGTTCGATGGAACTATCAGGTCGACGAATCGCAGCTACATGGCCTGACCGCGCCCGCCACGGACAATTTCACACTGACCCTGACGGACAGCCAGGGCTGCATTGCCACAACCGCGATTGTTGTGACCGCTCTGCCGCAAGATTTTGCCGTCACGAACACGACCAGCGGCAGCACACCCACTTCCTCGTCCACTTCAACGTCGTCTTGTCCAACGCTGACGGTAACATCGTCGCCGTCCAGCCTTACTGTCACGTCGGGACAGACCGCGTTGTTTAGCGCAGCCGCAACTGGATCTCCGGCGCCTACCGTGCAGTGGCAAATCAGCTCGGACGGCGGTGCGACGTTCACCAATGTGCCTGGAGCGACCTCCACCACACTGACGTTCGCGGCAGACATGTCGCAGAACGGAGACTTCTACCGCGCCGTATTTGCCAACTCAACTGGCTCGGTCACATCAAGCGCAGCCTCGTTGACCGTAAACACCGCCGGAGCCACAACGTCTGTGGCTTCTTCCAAGAACCCAACCGTGTTCGGACAAGCAGTCACCTTCACCGCAACTGTCAGCGCA
>Ga0209474_10000987_pt1 | contig 28908 bp, 30 predicted proteins | sample GraSoiAngelo_145_FD_185902 | JGI IMG/M metagenome (GOLD analysis project Ga0209474, IMG submission 185902) | Grasslands soil microbial communities from the Angelo Coastal Reserve, California, USA - 14_1009_05_20cm (SPAdes) (version 2) | ecosystem: Environmental > Terrestrial > Soil > Grasslands...
GGCTCGGCGATATCGAAGATCCGCCAATCGCGAAAAACAGTGTCGATCTTGCGATTCTGAGCCAGGCATTGCATCACGCCATTCATCCGCAGCGAGCCATCGCGGCCGCGCACCAGATTTTGAAACGTGGCGGCCGGTTGGCGATTCTCGATCTTTTGAGCCATCGGTTCGAACGAGCCCGTGAATTATATGCCGACCACTGGCTCGGATTTAGCGAAGTGCAGTTGCATCTATTTCTGGAAAAAAGCGGCTTCCGGGGAATCGAAGTGAGCGTCGTCGCGCGCGAGAAGCAGAGTCCGCATTTTCAAACCGTTTTCGGGACAGGCGTAAAGTGAACGCCGGGCTTCATTTTCGTGTCTGTACCTTCGCCGTTGAACTATAATCGCGACAATTCCCAATCTCTTGTTATGAGCGGCTTCTTCGAGGAAGTGAAACGGCGGAAGGTTTACCGCGTGGCCGCAGCCTATGTCATAGCTGGCGGCGGCATTATACAGCTGGCCTCCGCTGCGTTTCCAGCGTGGGAATTGCCAAACTGGACGCTGCGTCTCGTCATCGTGGCATTGCTCATCGGTTTTCCCATCGCGCTCATTCTCGCATGGGCGTTTGATGTCACGCCGCAAGGTATAAAGACGACACCGACGGCTCTGCCAGGAACGCACCGTCGGCGCAACGTAATTATGCTTGTCGCAACAGGCGTGATCGTTTCGGCGGTCGCAGGATTCTTTCTCCTGCCCCGCGCTTCCGCGCACAAGATCGACAAGTCGATTGCGGTGCTGCCGTTTGAGAACCTGAGCGACGAAAAAGAGAACGCCTATTTTGCTGACGGCATTCAGGACGACGTGCTCACCAATTTGTCAAAGATTGGCGATCTCAAAGTGATTTCCCGCACCTCGGTTATGCCATATCGGGGGAAAGCATCCAACCTTCGTGAAATCGGAAAGGCGCTGGGTGTGGCTACTATTCTCGAAGGCAGCGTTCGCCGCATTGGCAATCGTGTGCGCGTGAACGTGCAATTGATTAACGCCGAGAACGACGAGCACATTTGGGCGGAGGATTATGATCGCGACCTAACCGATGTATTCGCGATCCAAACCGATCTCGCGAAAAAAATAACTGGCGAACTGCAGGCCAAATTGTCACCCGCTGAAAAAGCGCAAATGGAACGCAAGCCTACGGAAAATGGCGAAGCTTATCTCGCCTTTGTCCAGGCAAATAATCTCGGGTGCGCCCTCGAGGATTTCGACAAACTGAAACAAAGTGAGCAGCTTTACGATCGCGCCGTTCAACTTGACCCTAATTTTGCGGTCGCCCTGGCGCGCTCCTCGCTGTTGCAAAGTTGGATCGTGCACACCTACGATCCCACGCGGGAGCGCCGCGAAAAAGCGCGCATTCTTGCCGAACGCGCTCTGCGATTCGAGCCTGACCTCCCGGAGGCGCATCTGGCCGTGGGATACTCATATTATTATGGCGACAACAATTATGACGCGGCTCTGAGAGAATTCGAAATCGCCCAGCGTGGATTGCCTAACGAATCGGACGCTTACCTCGCCGTCGGCGCAATCCAGCGTCGGCAGGGAAAATGGGCCGAATCGACCGCTAATCTCGAGAAAGCTGTTAGTTTAAATCCGAAAGACATCTGGCCGCTGCAAAATCTCACTTTCAATTACGCGATGCTGCGAAATTACGACGCGGCCAACAAAACCATCGACCGCGCGCTCGCCATTGACCCCAATGCGTTAGAACCTTTGGAGGTCAAGTCCAAGCTGGCCATCGCTGAGAAAGGTGATTTCAGCGTCGCCGAGAACGCATTTGAGGCTGTGAAATCGATCCCCATGACCAACGAGCAGAAAGCGAAGATCGCCAGTGAGCGTGCGGACGTCCTTATCTTGGAACGTAAGTACAGAGAAGGATTGCAGGAAGCGGAAAGCCTGCCGGACGATATGCTTGCAAGTCATTCCAAAGGCCTGGGCGACAAATATTATCTCGTTGGCTTTGCGCGAAAAGCGCTTCATGACGAGGCCGGAGCGCGCGCGGCTTTTCTAAAGGCAAAAGGCGCCATCGAGGAGCAACTGAAACGAAGCCCCGACGCCGCGGACACGCACGTTCAGCTGGCAAAAGTGCTCGCGTACCTCAACGAAAAGGACTCCGCCCTAGCAGAGGCGCAACGCGCCACCGAATTGCAGCCCGAAAGCAAGGACGCGTTTGGCGGTCCGGAAATCACGGCTGAGGTGGCCGAAGTTCACGCCATTCTTGGCAACAACGCTCGCGTGATTGAAATTCTGGATGGATTGTTGGGCCGACCGAGCGGTGTCACCGTGCAAGGTCTAAAAATAAATCCAATTTGGGACCCGTTGCGAAACGATTCGCGTTTTCAAGCGTTGATCGACAAGTACGGTGCGAAAGCTTAGCTTCGCGCTTGTTTTTCTTGTCGCAGCAGCGACAACCGGGCGGGCGGATTGGACGATTCAGTCCGCGCAGACTGAAGGAGCGCGCGATGGGGTGGAGCATCGACACATTGTTCTAACCGATCCTGAAGCGAGCTCGAATGCGACTGTCGATCTTGCATTGTTTTCCACGAGATCATGCACTCTACGGATAATCGACCAGCCGACAGGGCCACGCCGCGAGCTTGCGCAGGTGATGGAGCAACAAAGTTGTTTCGCCGGTGTAAACGGCGGATACTTCGACCCTGATTACGCGCCGATCGGCTTGCTCATTGTCGATGGGAGAACGATTGGGCCACTTCAACGCGCCCGATTGGTCACCGGCATGCTCACTGCATCAGCGCGCGGAGTGCAAATCATGCGGACCCGCGAATTCTCACGCCAACAAAAGCTTAACGCCGCCGTTCAATGCGGACCGTTTCTTGTCGATCTTGACCGACCCGTCCGGGGTCTGGAGGGGGTGCGCGAGGCGAGGCGAACTTTCGCTGCAATCGCAAAATCGGATCGTGCTGCGCTCGGATTTTGCACAGCGGTGTCGCTGGCGGATTTGGCAAAGATTCTCGCGACCGTGCAGCTCGCAGATGGCTTCAAAATCTCCCGTGCCCTCAATCTTGATGGCGGCTCGTCGAGTGCATTTTGGGTTAGGCGTGAAACTGGCAAAGCGTTTTCGATTCCGGAACAAAAGAGCGTGCGTGACTTTGTCGCGGTGGTGCCGCGAGGTAGCGGCGATTGACCCCAATCGCCTTTTAGCTCCATTCCCACGATCGCGGACGGCTCACGTGAACCACCATCCCTACCTTCATTAGATGCGCACATTCGGTGGCTTTAAATCGGGCGAAGAATCTTTTTACGGCGAAGTGCGTGGTGACCACGTGCACGTTTTGGCGAAACCGCACTGGATCGACATCGACCCAACGGGCGAAGTGCGGAAACTCGCGGATGTAGATATCGATCTTCCGGTTGCATCATCAAAATTAATTGCCGTTGGATTGAATTACGTAGATCACATCGCGGAAATGAAGCGGACGCCGTTGGGTACTCCGTTGATCTGGTTCAAAGCGCCGAGCTCGCTCCTACCGCATAACGGCAGAATCGAGATCGCGTTTCCCGAGCATCAAACCGATTTTGAGGTCGAGCTTGCGGTCGTAATAGGTGGGTTGGCGAAAAACGTGCCTACGAAACGGGCGCTCGATCATGTTTTCGGGTACACCATCGGGCTCGATATCAGCGACCGCGACTTGCAAAAGAGCGAAAAGCAATTTGGCCGCTGCAAATCTTTTGATACTTACACGCCGGTTGGACCGTTCGTCTATTCCGGTATCGATGTTAGCGATCTGCCGATCGAGCTCCGGCAAAATGGGGAGGTGCGACAGCAAGCGCGCACAAGTCAGATGATCTATTCGGTCGCAGAAATCGTCTCATTCGCTAGCCGGGCGATGACTCTGATGCCAGGCGATGTGATTCTGACTGGAACACCTTCCGGTGTAGGAGCCATTCGCGCGGGGGATGAATTGGAAACGAGGATCGGCGACTGGCCGCCACTGCGAAACAGGGTCACGAACGCGCGGGAGATTTCATCCAGTCCGAAAATTCGCTGAATCTTGCCGGTGCGCGAATTTGGCGGACTTGCCTTACATCCCGCGAGTGCGGATAATGCGAATTACAGATACGGCTCTCGTAAAAGCGAAGTGTCGACCTGAGAAAGTGAAAAGTTTTGCTCGACTTGCAAGTAAACCGTTTGCGATAACGGAAAACTCGTGCCGGAACCGAGCCGGTCACCAAATTCACCAAACCCTGCCTAAATTATGAAAACACTACTTAGTGCCTGCCTATGCTCACTCGCGGTTGCGTTGACTTCGCTCGCGCAATCTCCTCCTCCCGCATCGCCACGAACATCTCCGGCCGGACCTCCGCCCGCAGCTCCTCCTCCAGCTGTGAGTCCGGGGGCTGTGGCGAATCCCGCTGCGCCAGCACAGCTGCCGACTACAAACTTGCCGCCAGGGGCGCCTGCCGCGCCGGCATCTCCGGGTGCGGCCACTTCACCAGCTGCCCCGGGCGCGACGATCAGCGCTACGTTAAGCCCTGCACCGGCAGCCGCTCAGAGTCCTTCGCCGACTGCCGAAGAGAAAGCCAGCGGCGGAGTGCTCGGCAGTAATTGGTTGATCGACAAGTTCCGCAAGGGTGGCCCCATTATGTGGCCGATTTTGATTGTGTCGATCGTCGGCCTCACGGTGGTGATCGAGCGAATCTTTTGGTGGGGCGGCCGCTGGTTTCGGCGGGATCCAAAGCGGATCGAGAAAGTGTTCACGGCGATTGAAAGCGGCGATGTCGCCGAGGCCTCCAGGCTTTCCCGCGGATCACGCGATCCGGTTTTGCGCATGATGTGGAATGGTCTCAATCATCAACACACTTCGTTGCAAGGTGCATTGCAAGTCGCTGCTGGCATTGAGATCAAACGCGCCGGCCGCTTTCTTGTGGTCATGGACACATTGGTCACGCTGGCGCCGTTGCTTGGTCTATTGGGCACGATCACAGGTTTGATCCGTTCATTTAGCTTCCTTGGCAATGAAGAGCTCGCGGTGCAGGCAGTCACCGGCGGTATTGCAGAAGCGCTCATTGCCACTGCGTGTGGTCTCGGTATCGCCATCTTTGCGCTCGTGCCGTTTAACTTTTTCACTTCCAGAGTGTCTAACTTAGAGTTCGAACTGCAGACGGCAGCCACGAACTTGGAAGTGATGTTAGGAGCACAAGCGCGCGAGATGGAGATCGCTGGGGCAACCCACGCTTCTGGGAAAGGCGCGTCAATCTAAAGGTATCCAATGTACGTAAGCTCGCCAATTCCGCACAAGAAAGCGCGGATCGAGATTATCCCGTTGATCGACATCATGTTTTTTCTGCTGGCCAGCTTCATGATGGTGAGCTTGAGCCAGGTGCACATGAAGGGGATTAAAGTGAATCTACCCAGAGGCAGCTCAGGCGAAACTCAGACAAAGCGCGAGTACATCAGCGTGTCGGTTGATAAAGACGGCCATTACTTCTTCGACAAGGACGAAGTCACAGACACTGATCTGCAACAGCGCCTGGTAAAGGTGCATCAGTCGTCACCTGAAGCGAAAGTGTTTGTGCGCGGTGATCGCGACACGGCTCACCTAAACGTTAGCCATTTGCTTGATATGCTCCGCTCGGCGGGATTCTACAAAATCTCCTTTGAAATTACGAGCGAGGCGCTCAAGGGAGTCCCGGGGGGGCCCGGGGGGTAATTTTTTGATATGGCTAAAGCGCCAGTAAAACCGTTACTTTTCCAGCCAGCCCCGCGTTGGCATTTGTGGACGGCTCTGGGTGGTGCAGTGGCGATTCACCTCACCGCGGTTGCACTTGCTCAAAGGCGCGAGGCACCGGTGGTAGAGATTCCTCCTAACGCACCAACGGTCGTTGAGGCGACATTGGCGCCACCTGAAGCCACGCCGCCGCCAGAAGATATTCCGCTCCCCGAGCCTCCTCCGCCGCCAGAGATTAAGCCGGAGTTTGTCGAAGAAAGAACACCGCCACCACGGCCACCACCAGCGGCGGCGCAACAAAAATTCACGCCAGTCAAAGCCCAAGCGATGACAATGTCCAAAGCGAAAGCCCTCGCCATAAACGCGCCGCGTCCCCAGTATCCGTACGAGGCGCGTTCTCGTAAGATCACCGGGAGTGGGGTTTGCGTCGTGACGGTCGATCCAGGGAGCGGCAACGTCACCGGAGGTTCCATGGCACAAAGTATTGGTAGCCCGATACTGGATAACGCCGCCCTCAGTGCTTTCCGGCAGTGGCGATTTAGGCCTGGGACCGTTTCCCAGGTCAGAATTCCCATTACATTCACGATGACGGGCGCCTCGTATTAAATTCTACCAATCTGAGCTATGAGACTATCTTCGCCAGTTCCGCATAAACGAGCGCGCATCGAGATCATTCCATTGATCGATATCATGTTCTTTCTGCTGGCCAGCTTTATGATGGTGAGCTTGAGCCAAACCCACATGAAAGGTATTCGCGTCAATTTGCCGGCTGCGGTGGGGCCTCCGCCAAGCGGAGTAAAGGATTTTGTCTCCATAAAAGTGCTGGAAGGGAATGCTGTGTTCTTCGATAACCAGTACGTAGCAGATGACCAAGTCCTCCCTAGCGTTTATCAACTCCACCGGGCGAATCCGGACATCAAAATCTCGATCAGCGCAGCTCCAATGGCCATGTATGGCGATGTCATTGCGGTCCTCGACAAGGTTCGGTCGGTCGGAATCACAAAAGTTGGGTATCAGATCAGAGCAGCTGCTGGCCCCGCCGCTCAGGCTCCGCCAGGCGCTCCAGCGCCACCCCCGCCGCCGAAGCCTTAATCGCTCGGCATAAGAGCTGCAAGTTTAGCGGCTAGGGCGCGAATTGCTTTCGCCCGGTGACTGATCCTGTTCTTCACTTCCGCAAGCAACTCAGCAAAAGTCTGTTCGAAGCCGTTCGGAACAAAAATCGGATCGTAACCGAACCCGTGCAACCCGCGCGGTTGATCGACAATTGATCCTTCGACGATTCCTTGAAACGTGCCAAGCATCTGACCATTGCGCGCAAGCGCGAGGACGCAACGAAATCGGGCCCGACGTTGATCGCGTTTCGCACCGATTCGCGTAAGCTCCTCCAGTAGCCTGTCGATGTTTTCTTTATCCGTTGCCTTGGCGCCGGCATAACGCGCCGAATAAATTCCAGGCGCGCCGTCGAGGGCCGCAACCTCCAGCCCCGAATCGTCTCCGATGATTAAGCCGGACAATTTTTTTGAGACCGCGATCGCCTTCAGCTTTGCATTTTCTTCGAAGGACTTTCCGCTTTCCACCGTTTCGGAAATTTCAGGATACGCCGATACAGGGCGTACTTCGAACTTCGGCCCAAGAATCTGCTGAATCTCGCGCGTCTTATTACGGTTGTGCGTGGCCACAATTAATTGCTGCATGTTTGACAGGATTTACAGGATCAAGTGCGTTACTTTTGGAGCGACTGTATCTAACGCGTAACAATCCTGAGCATTCTGTTCATTCTGTCTAAAGCTTCATGAGCGAGCGCCGCAAACCATATCCGTTCGATCAGATCGAGCCAAAATGGCAGGCAATTTGGGAAAAGCGGGAGATTTTTCATGCCCCAAATCCGGCCGAGAAAAACTTCGACCCGGCCAAGGCAAAATTTTACATCCTCGATATGTTCCCTTATCCGAGCGGCGCAGGCTTGCACGTGGGACATCCCGAAGGCTACACCGCCACGGATATCGTCGCGCGGTACAAGAGAATGCGCGGATTCAACGTATTGCATCCGATGGGCTGGGACGCATTCGGTTTGCCGGCCGAGCAATACGCGATCAAGAGCGGCCAGCATCCTGCCCTGACCACCCGCGAGAACGTCGCCAAGTTCAAATCGCAGCTGAAACGCATAGGCTTTTCCTACGATTGGCAGCGAGAGATCAACACAACCGATCCGCGGTATTACAAATGGACGCAGTGGATCTTTCTTCAGATATATAATTCGTGGTTTAATCCGGAGACGAACAAGGCCGAGCCGATCTCGACCTACAGCGGAGAAAATCCTGACAGCGTTCGACTCGCCTATGTCGCCGACGTGCCGGTGAATTGGTGTCCGGAACTCGGCACCGTTTTAGCCAACGAAGAAGTCGTCGACGGGAAAAGCGAAATCGGCGGATTTCCCGTCGTTCGCCGGCCGATGCGTCAATGGATGTTACGCATCACTGCATATGCCGACCGGCTGATCAAGGAACTGGACGATCTCGATTGGCCAGAAGGAATCAAACTGTTACAGCGAAACTGGATCGGCCGCAGTGAAGGGGCAGAAGTCGACTTCAAAATCGATAAGGAAGAAAAAGTCCGCGTCTTCACCACGCGACCAGACACACTTTACGGCGCGACTTACATGGTGCTCGCGCCCGAGCATTCACTCGTCGATCTAATTGTCACCGAAGAACATTGGCCGGTGGTCCGCGACTATCGCGAGCGCGCCGCACGCAAGAGCGACTTGGAACGGACTGAATTTGCGAAAGAGAAAACGGGGGCGTTCACCGGGGCTTACGCACTCAACCCTGTAAGCAACGAGAAGATTCCAATCTGGATCGCAGATTACGTTCTGCTCGGTTACGGCACGGGCGCAATCATGGGCGTGCCCGCCCATGACGAGCGAGATTTAGAATTCGCCCGCAAATTCAACTTGTCGATCTTGCCAGTTGTTCAGGCCGAAGGTAAGACGCCGAAGGAATCGATCGGATTTATCGGCGACGGCGTCGCGATTAACTCGCCGGTCATAAACGGCCTGCCTACCCAACTAGCAAAAAGGAAGATCATCACGTGGCTGGAAGAACATAATCATGGCAAAAGCGCGATCAGCTACAAACTGCGCGATTGGCTTTTTTCGCGTCAGCGTTATTGGGGCGAACCTCTCCCGATCGTTTGGGAGGATAACAAGCCTCGCGCTCTCGACGAGCGCGAGCTGCCGGTGGTTCCGCCACCGCTCGACGATTACAAACCGACGGGTACTGGCGAGCCGCCACTGGCAAAGGCGAAAGAATGGGTGTGTTATTCGGCGAAGGCATTGCGCGAAACAAATACGATGCCGCAATGGGCGGGCTCATGCTGGTATTACTTGAGGTTTTGCGATCCTCAGAATGATGAACGTTTCGCGGGCGAAAAAGCGGAACGTTACTGGATGAGCGGCGACCAGCCCGGCGGTGTCGATCTTTATGTTGGCGGGACCGAGCATGCGGTGTTGCACCTGCTTTACGCGCGCTTCTGGCACAAGGTGCTTTTTGATCTGGGCTATTTGTCGAAGCCAGAGCCATTTCAGCGTTTGGTGAATCAAGGGATCATTCTTGGCGAAGACAACCAGAAAATGTCGAAGTCGCGCGGTAATATCGTCAATCCGGATGACGTGATCGACCAGTACGGCGCGGACGCATTTCGCTGCTACGAAATGTTTATGGGGCCGCTCGAGCAGATGAAACCGTGGAGCATGCGCGGCGTCGAAGGCGTGGCGCGTTTTCTGGCCCGCGTCTGGCGTTTGTTCACGACTGAAAACCAGGCGGGCGAGTGGGAATTGTCCCCCAAGCTCAAAGATGTTGATCCAGATAAAGCGGAGCAGAAAATCATGCACTCCACGACCAAGAAAGTGACTGAGGATATCGAATCGTTCTCTTTCAATACCGCGATCTCCCAGATGATGATTTTCGTGAACGCATTCACAAACGCGGAAACGATTCCGGTGTCTGCGATGCGAACATTCTTGACGCTGCTCAACCCATTTGCTCCGCATCTCACGTCCGAGCTTTGGGAAAAACTGAACATAAACTTCAAACCCGTTCGCGGCGATATCACGGAACAGAAATGGCCGGTTTACGATGAAGGACTGCTAGCGGAGGACGAAATCGAAATTCCCGTCCAAGTGAACGGGAAATTTCAAGGGGTGCTGAACATTTTCGTTGCAGCTACCAAGGAGGAAATCATAAATGCAGCCGAGAAATTACCCAAAGTGAAACAGCGGATAACGGATGGTTACATTAAGGTTCTCGTCGTGCCAAAGAAAGTCGTTAACTTCGTGACGAAGTAATTCATCAAACAAAGCCCAAAATTGGTTAGGATTGTCGCATGAACTGGTTCCAGCACGTTTGGAAAGAATTCAAAGAATTCGCGATCAAAGGTAACGCCGTCGATCTCGCGGTCGGCGTGATTATCGGCGCGGCCTTTGGTTCGATCGTTAGCTCGTTAGTCAAAGACCTCATCATGCCGCCGATCAGCCTGCTCACAGGCGGCCTCGATTTTTCAAACAAGTTTGTTGTTCTCAAAGCTGCGAAAGACGGAACGACTGCATTTAACACGCCGGCAGACGCGGTAAAAATGGGCGCTGTCACGTGGAACTACGGCAATTTCATCACTCTCCTGATTAATTTCGCGATCGTCGCGTTTGCGGTTTTTCTGCTTGTGCGCGCAATCAACAAGATGAACCGATCGACAAAGAAAGAGCCCGTCTCAAAGGAATGTCCAGCTTGCGCGATGACGATCCCCCTCAAGGCGACGCGCTGTCCACATTGCACGACGCAGCTGTCCGACAGCGCGCGATCCTAATGCGCGCTTAGTTTGCCTCGAGACGGAAGATGCCTTGCGGCGAGCACAGCCAGACACGGCTCCGCTGATCTGGCGTAAAGTCCGTACCGCTCGACCACGGGGAGAATGCGGGCAGCATCCACCGATTCCCCTCCTGCACGAAGGCAGGCAGCTTCAATCGCAATCCCGCGCCATCAGCCATCGTACCCGCCGGATGATAATGACCGATGATTTGCACGCGGTCCGAGCGATCGATCGCCCGATGACCATGATGAAAATGAAATCGCTTCGTCTTCCACGAATCCACCAGTCCAACAACGGCACCGAGTTCGTGGTCATGGTTGCCTGCGATCAGTAGAACATTGCAATATCTGCTGAGTTGCTTGATCAGACGCCTGGCTTCGTCCACCGCGGTGCGATCATGGACGAGATCACCGACCACAATTAGACGCGCAGGATTGTAGTCGCGCAGCAATTCTTCGAGTCGCTTTTCGACTGTTTGCATTCCCCAAAACGGAAAAAGATTCCCAGCGGCTCGCTGGCTCAGTTCGTATCCAAAATGAAGATCGGCCACCGCGAGCCAGCCTTCCCGCTTGTGAAAAAGAGCGAGTCGGCCATCGAGCAAGACATCTTTGCCAACAGCAACTGGGCTCGATGACGCAGCGTACATGGGAAGGTCGGTAAGGGCAGCGCGGAAATTAGCGCTTGCCTACCATCGCTTCAATTGCTATTGAGGGCGCGGTATTGCAAATGCCGAAATGCCTTAACCTTACATTTGCAGGGCTTGTCGCTTGCTTGGTCGTTGGCTGTGCAACGCAGCCGAGACTCACCGCCGCGCATCGCATGCCAAAGGTGCGGACAACCGCTTACACACATACCGAGAGAGGCGGAGCGCACAACGCGCTCGGCACTTACCTCTCCGGGCGCCATGTGATGAGCGCCGCGTCGGACTGGTCGCGCTTTCCACTCGGGACGCGGTTTCGAATTGCCACTACAAACGAAGAATACATGATCGACGACTACGGAATGGCGCTGGTCGGGACGGACACGATCGATCTTTACAAGTCCAGCCGCCTCGACATGAGACACTGGGGTGTGCGCTACGTCGATATCGATATTTTGCAATGGGGGTCGGAGGAACGAAGCCTAAAAGTGCTCGCGCCGCGTTGCAAAAACCATTGCGTGCGGCAGATGGTCTCCGCTCTTGAGAAAAAAAGAGGGAAAACTGTCGCGCAGCAAACTACTCTTCTCAGGTCGCTTTGATTTAAAGCGAGGCACGCCGCATTTTCCCAACGCGTGAAAATTCTCGTTGTTGGCGGCGCTGGTTATATCGGGAGCATTTGCACAGAATTGCTTCTTGATGAAGGCCATAACACTGCGGTCTTCGATAATCTCGGCGAAGGCCATCGCCGCGCGGTGGATTCGCGAGCGAAGTTCATCGAAGGCGACCTGGCCGATCGCAAACAAATTGAGGCCGCGCTTTCCAGCACGCGCCCGGACGCAGTAATGCATTTCGCTGCGAACGCGCTCGTCAGCGAGTCAATGCGCGATCCGTCCAAATATTTTCGCAACAACATCTCCAACGGTTTGAACCTGCTCGATGCCATGGTTGCAACGCGCATCGGGCGGCTCGTTTTTTCCTCGACTTGCGCGATTTTCGGTCCGCCAAAGCGCCTGCCCATCAAGGAAGGTGCGCAGCCGCGTCCAATCAATCCGTACGGCGAATCGAAGCTCGCCTTTGAAAACGTTCTGCGGTGGTACGATGAGATTCATGGTTTGAAGTTCGTTTCATTGCGTTATTTCAACGCGGCCGGCGCATCCGAGAATTTTGGCGAAGATCATCGAGTCGAGACCCATTTGATTCCAAACGTGCTCAAAGTCGCGCTCGGTCAAAAACCGCACTTGGAAATTTACGGCACCGATTATGAGACGCCGGACGGCACCTGCGTTCGCGACTACATCCACATTATCGATCTCGCAAGGGCGCACATTCTGGCTCTAGGCGTCGGCGAGAGTGTATTCTATAATCTTGGTACCGGGGGCGGCTCCAGCGTACATGAAGTGATTGCTGCTTGCCGGAAAATCACCGGACGAAAGATCGACACCGTCGAAAAGCCCCGCCGGCTCGGCGACCCTCCGCGGTTGATCGCTTCCTCGGAGAAAATCAAGCGCGAGCTTGGCTGGGAGCCGCAGTTTCAATCGCTCGATCGCATTATCCAGAGCGCTTGGAAATGGCACCAGAAATTTCCTGAGGGCTACGGAGATTGAACATCTGTAGCCGTGCAAGATCAGCTTCCCAGTGCCACGCTGCAGATAGCGACCTCGCTACCGGGAAAAAGCGCTCGCGAATTCTTCCGCGAGCGCTTTCGACTTTACCAAACGAACGACTTTTCGCGATTAAGGCCTTGTTGTTGTTGTGGTGGTTTCTCTCTTCTCGTAGACCGCTGCTGGCTGACTCAACACGACTTTGCGAACAACGACGCGGTCACCTTCGTTGGTGTAATACACGGTCGCTGGCATGTCCGGCCGAATCGCCGTCCAGGCCACGGTGTGACCTTCTGGGTCAAGAATGGTCGTGTCTCTCGTATAGTAATATCGAACAGGTGCCACATCCGGCGACGTTCGGAACGTAAAGTAATCCGAATCCGGCGTGTAAGCCGTAATCGTCCCTGTGGTTGTGGTCGTGGCACTTGTTGTCGTGCCTGTCACAGGGTCGGTCGTTGTCGTGGTTGTGGTCTCCTGCGCAAGGGCGATGCCAAACGCTGCCGCGCATGCCACTCCCGCTGCCAATATTTTCACTAATCTCGTTTGTTTCATATTTGTCCCTCTGCTTTGATTGAATGGATGTCCTCCATCCATGTATCCGGCCCCTTAATGCCGGACTTTATTCAACTGTGTCTGTTTATCGTAAATTCCGCCTCACGTGGCCGCATCGACGGGCGTATTTGCCTGTCTTGCGCCAAAGCTAAATAAACCGATGCAGGCACTACCCGGTTTTCGTGACTTCCTACCCCAGAATTGCGCAGCGCGTAACTACATCTTCGCGTGCTGGCGTCAAATTTCCCAACGTTATGGCTTTGTGGAATGGGATGGCCCGATCCTCGAACCCACTGAATTGTATAAAAAAAAGAGCGGCGCCGAAATCGTTGACCAGCTTTTTAACTTCGCCGACAAAGGCGAGCGCGAAGTGGCAATGCGTCCAGAGCTCACGCCTACGTTGGCTCGCGTGATTGCCGCCCACGAGCGCGAATTCAAAAAGCCGCTGAAATGGTTCTCCATCGGCCGGTTTTTTCGCCACGAAAAGCAACAACGCGGCCGCCTGCGCGAACATTTTCAGCTCAATTGCGACATTGTTGGAGAGAGTGCGGTCGCCGCGGACATCGAGTTAGTCGCCCTTTGCATTGACCTCCTGCGCGCTTTCGGTTTCACAGAAAAAGATGTCGTTATCCGGATCAGCGATCGGGAATTTTGGACGGATTTCTTGCGCAGGAAAAGCGTTCCGCCCGATCGGTGGGACGAATTGCTCCAAATCATCGACAAGTCCGGACGCGAGTCTCGGGAGAATACGCGGGCGAAACTTGGCGAGTTGGCCGATCCGGTATTCGCCATTTTGAGCAATGGCGGCAAAAGCGAAAAACTTGAGAAGCTTGTCCACGGTTTGCGCGATCGAGGGTTGGCCGATTTCGTCGTTGTCGATGTAGGCGTTGTTCGCGGACTCGCGTATTACACCGGGATCGTCTTCGAAGTTTTCGATCGCGCCAGAAAACTTCGCGCTGTCGCCGGCGGCGGCCGCTACGACAATCTGATCGCGCAACTCAGCGACGGCGCAGTGTCGATGCCCGCGCTCGGTTTTGCCATGGGCGACGTCGTTCTGGGTGAATTGATTCGCGACCACAAAGGGGCGCGAGAGAGGATGCAGCAAGCAATCGCGGCCGAGCACAAGATCGACATCTACATTGTGATCGCTAAAGAGGAACGCCGTCCGGATGCGCTCGCGCATGTCCAGCAAATTAGAGATCGCGGTTACCGCGTCGATTACCCACTCGCAGCCGAGAAAGTCGCCAAGCAATTTCAAACCGCCGAGCAACTCGGCGCGCGACTTGCCATTTTATTTGGCGACGAATGGCCTCAGGTCGCGATCAAAGACCTCGCGCATGCCGAACAGCAGCTGGTCGCGCACGGTGATCTTTTCGCGCAGATCGATTCATTGCTCAGGTAGGGACGCACGTCCGGGATGTCCGTCGAATTCTCTTCGGCACCAAGTCGGACGGCTCGGAGAGCCATCCCTACCTAATCGCTTGCGTGATTTTTCGCTTCGCCCAGAATGACAAGCTAGTCTCGTTCACATGTATCGCACGCACGACTGCAATTCATTGCGCAAAACTGATATCGGCAAGCAAGTCACACTCGCCGGTTGGGTGCACGTTTCGCGCGATCATGGGGGCGTCATTTTCATCGATCTCCGCGACCGCGAGGGACTTACGCAGGTGGTTTTTCGTCCGGAGGAGAATGCAGAAGTCGCCAGCGAAGCGCGTAGCTTGGGCAGCGAAGACGTGATTGAAGTCTCGGGTCGGATTGCAGCACGCGTGCCCGGAACGGAAAACCCCAAACTGGCAACCGGCGACATTGAAGTTATTCCGAATCGTCTTGAAATTCTGAATCGGGCGGAGGCCTTACCGTTCCCGATCGACGCCGAGATTCATAATGAAGATCTGCGAATGACCTATCGCTATTACGATCTGCGGCGTCCGCAGCTCGCGCGAAACTTGCGCCTGCGGCACCGCGTGGCCAAGGCAACGCGCGATTACCTCGACAGCCAGGGTTACGTCGAAGTAGAGACGCCGATCTTGTCGAAGAGCACACCGGAAGGGGCGCGCGACTTTTTAGTTCCGAGCCGGTTAACGCCCGGCAAGTTTTATGCATTGCCGCAAGCGCCACAACAATACAAGCAGCTGCTCATGGTAGCGGGCGTAGAAAAATATTTTCAAATCGCGCGATGTTTTCGCGACGAAGACTTGCGCGCGGACAGGCAGCCGGAGTTCACTCAAATAGATATCGAAGCGTCGTTCGTCACGCCGGATGACATTTTCGCGGTCACTGAAGGAATGCTTGGGGCGATCTTCAAGGCCGCTCGCAACATCGACATCAAAACGCCGTTCGACCGGCTTACTTATCGTGAGGCGATCGATCGCTACGGCAGTGACAAGCCCGATCGCCGCTTCGATATGCAGCTTGTCGATCTGAGCGATGATTTCAGATCAAGCAGTTTCAAGGTTTTTCGCAACGCGCTCGATTCCGGCGGCGTGGTAAAGGCGATCAACGCGAAAGGATTTGCTGGAATCACAACCGGCCAAATCGAGGAACTGACCGAAACAGCGAAGGTATTCGGTGCGAAAGGGCTCGCTTTCATCAAGATCGAGAACGGCGAATGGAAATCGCCCATCGTGAAATTTTTTAGCGACACGGAGAAGGCCGCGCTGCAATCGAAATTAAAAATTGAAGAAGGCGATTTGATCTTGTTTGGCGCGGACAAATGGGAAATTGCCTGCGAAGTGCTCGGCCGAATCCGATTGCGGGTGGCAGAGATTCAGGATTTGCATGGGAAGGCCGCAAAAGGCCAGTCCGGCTCGGACTGGGATTTTCTTTGGGTAACAGATTTTCCACTGCTGCAATGGAGCGCGGAAGAGAACAAATGGAACGCTGTGCATCATCCGTTCACGCGGCCGAAAGCAGCAGATATCCCGCTATTCGATACAAAGAAGTTTGGCGAAATTCGCGCTGAAGCCTACGACGTCGTTCTCAACGGTGTCGAGATTGGCGGCGGCAGCATGCGTATTCATGAGCCTGAGTTGCAGGAAAAGATGTTCGAAGCGCTCGGCATCCGGTCCGAAGATCGACAATCGCTCTTCGGCCATTTGCTGCGGGCACTGCGCCTCGGTGCGCCGCCGCATGGCGGCATCGCGCTTGGGCTCGATCGCCTCGTCATGCTCGTTTGTGGCGAAGACACCATCCGCGACGTCATGGCGTTCCCGAAAAACAATCGCGGCCTCGATTTGATGACGCAGTCACCGTCGCATGTTGATCCAAAACAGTTGCGCGATTTGGGAGTCAACCTTCGCGGCGAGGAGAAATTGAGTGCACGTGCGCCGTCACCTCCCAAATGAATCAAGATGCGGTCGCTCAATAGCCCAAGGCCTTTTTTCGCTCCACGGCGGTCGGCAGGGGATCCTTGCGAGCTGTGATTGCCGGCGCGCCCGAGTCCTTCAGCTGCCTGGACTGAACCGCGTTGAACTCGACATCTTTCGCGAATTCTGGCGGGAGATCATTCTCCTCGTAGATGGCGTGCACCGGGCATACGTCCACACATGCCATGCAATCAATGCAATCCTCCGGGTGAATGACCACTTGGTTGTCCAGTTCGTAGAAGCAGGCGACGGGACAAACCTCCACACAGTCGGTAAACTTGCAGCCGTTGCATTTATCGGTCACGATGTGGGGCATAGGGTTGCGTGAAAAGACTGCTGTTGAGGCCTCAAGTAATCAGTAATGCCGGGCCGGTCAATTCCTGTTTCAATATCGCCGCTAAGCCACACCTCGGTGATGCTCGCGTGCAGTCTGGAACAAAATCGCCACGAAAAACGTGACGAGTCGCGTCCTTAGTTTCCGGACGAATCAGTCGTCGAATGGCGCTTGCGTGATTGCATCGCAAATGTTCGGTGGATGAAAGTCAGGAACATATCTCTCGCCGATGTCGCGCATGAAACCGCGCGATGCCCCGCGCGGATGCTGCCGCACCACGCTGGCGCACGTCTTGACGAATTCGCCCTTAAATTTAAGGCGCGGGAACGCCCGCACGACCTCGTTCACCTCCGCTTTTTGGATCACCGAGAAATCGGGACCTACGACATCCGCCCCGGCTCCGGCGCCAACCAAGGCAATTTCCGGTTGCTTGAATTCTCCAATTGCCGCGGCGTGCATCGCAATTCCGTCCCACACGATCGCGGACTTATCCTTCGCCAGTCCGTGCGCTTCTAAAAATCGGCTGGCCGCTTGCGCGCCTTGGATTTCAAATGGCAAATCGCCAACGAATTGTTCGGTTAGGCCAATGTCATGCAAGATGCATGCGATATAGAGGAGTTCGTGGTCCACTTTGAGACCCGACGCTTTCCCGGTAAGTGCACCGAAAAGAAACGTTCGGGCTGCATGATTAAATAAGAATGGCGGCGATGCCTCTTGCGCGAGTTTGGTCGCTTCTGTCGCAATCTTTGAATCTACAAAGGCGATGCCAGCCACAACTTTTGGAAGTGGTCCGGGCGGAGCGTTGCTCTCGGACGATTTGGAGGACGGTTTGGGCGGCTGCGCATGGACGCCCGGCGCACCGATCGAGCCCGACAACGCCACGGCGCCGAGCGCCTTTATTAAGTCACGTCTCTTCATAATTTTGTGAACTTATGGTTCCTTGTTCGAAAAGAATCGCCACAAAAAACGTGACGATTGTTCCGAAGCAAATCCACCAGGGAAATTCCATTACCGGAAGCCATCGCGGCTGTGAATAAGCGGTCGTTCCGAAAAGCCCCGCGATATTGTTAGGCAACCCGCTTAGAATTGCGACCACGATGAAGCCGACGATCATGGCGAAGACGTTGCCAAAATTATTGCCGCGTCTCCTGGTGAATATTCCGCATAGAAAGACGCCCAGGAGCGAGCCATACGTATATCCGAAGATGCCGAGAACGATCGGGATGATACGCACATTAGGATGCACAATGACCAAATAAGAAGTCGTCGATGCAACGACGATCATGAGAATGGCGAACCAAACCGTGGCCCAGCGAACGGCTCGCAGGCTCTGCTCGCTCGTGGCGTTGCGATTAACGTAAGTTTCGTACCAATCGCGAGTAAAGCTGGTGGCCAGCGCGTTCAAGGCGGTGCTGAGCGAGCCCATCGCCGTGGCGAAAATTCCTGCAATCAAGAGCCCGCGCAGGCCGACTGGCATTTCGTAAAGGATGAAATGGCAGAACGTTTCGTTAGGCGTTTTGGGGAGAGTGGGATCGGGATGCGCCTGGTAATAGGTCCAGAGCAGCAGACCGATGCTCAGAAACGTGAGCACGATCGGGATGTCGGCGAGCCCGGAGAGCATGAGGGACCGCCGGCTTCGGCGGATATCAGGCGCAGTCAACATTCGCTGCACCATGTCCTGATCGGTCCCATGCGTGGCCATGGTGATGAATGTCGATCCAATCAATCCGGCAAAAATCGTGTACTCAATCTCAAACATCCCTTTCCATTTCTCCCAGCCAGTTTTTGCCGGATCGAGCCCCGTGCTTAGAAAATCGGAAACGCCGAATCCGCCGTGGCGCGTAACGATTTCGTGCCAGCCGCCTGGGATCGCGGAGTAAAGCAGCCCGAGCGCAACCAGCGCGCTGCCAATCATGATCGAAGCTTGAATCAAATCGGTCCAGATGACTGCTTTGATTCCGCCCAGCGTCGTGTAAATGGCGGTGAGAACGACGATCGCGATTGTGGCGCCGACGTAAATCCAAAGAGTTTGCATTTGATTCGGCCGGCTGCCGCTGATCATTTGGTAGGCGAGAGCTAGCGCAATAGCGGCGACGTAAAGTCGTGCGCCGGACGCGAGCAATCGCGTAATCATGAACACGGCCGACGCGGCATTTTTCGTCGGCACGCCGAAGCGCGCGGTCAGATATTCATAGATCGAATAAACTTTGTAATCGTAATATGGCTTAATGAAAATGTAGCTGACGAGAATGCGCGCGAGAATGGTGCCGATCGCTAGCTGCAAGTATGTATAGTTGCGGAGAGCAAAGCCCTCGCCAGGTGTTCCAAAAAAAGTGCCCGCGCTTGTTTCGGCTGCGATGATGGAAGCGAGCACCGCCCACCATGGAATGCGCCGGCCACCAAGCGCGAAATCTTTCAGGTCTTTCTCTTTCCGGCCCATGTAGAGGCCGATCGAAATGATGAGGACGAAATAAAGAAGGAGAACGGCGCTATCGATGCCGAGCCGGGCGTCCATGCCGATCTTAGGTGACAGAGAATCGCACAAGCGCAAAGAGGATTTTCTTTGCCAAAGATCCCAATGAATGACGAAGCCCGAACGGGGGTCGACGTTCGGGCGCCCGGGCTTTTTTCGTCATTCGGATTTCGTCATTTTCCCGTGGTAACTTGTGGCTATAAAATCTTTGATGAAATTGAGCGAGATCCCCGCCCCGGATTTCGATCTCGCGATGACCCTCGACTCCGGCCAGGTCTTTCACTGGGAAAGGGTCGATGGTGGATTTATCGGAACAATTGGCGAGCGCGCTATCTATGTAGAACAAGCCGGCGAAATCTTGCGTGTAAGTCGCAGCCCAGAGGAATTGGTCCGTAATTATTTCGCGCTTGACCATCCCCTCGCCGAAATTTGCGCCTCGTTTCCGGATGATCCGGTGATAAAGGCGGCGCTCGTCTACTGTCGCGGACTGCGAATCATTCGCCAGCCGAGATGGGAATGTCTGGCGACATTCATTTGCTCGTCGATGAAACAAGTCGCACACATCCGGCAGATCTCGCAAGCTCTACGCAAGCGTTTTGGCGACGCGCGCAAGATCGAGAATGAAGCCGGCAGGAACCGAGCGACATGGACGGGCAAGCCCGCGAGGGTTGACGAGCCGGGAGGCGAGTCAATCAAGCGCGTGGTCTATACATTTCCTCGGCCGCAGCAGCTTGCCCAAAGTTCGGAGGAAGAATTGCGCGAATGCGCGCTCGGGTACCGCGCCAGGAACCTGCTGGCGACGGCCCGGCTCGTCGGTTCGGGCGCGGCCGATCTCGAAGCATGGTCGGCGCTTCCCGATGACGATCTTCGAGAAAAGCTCTGTGCATTGCCAGGCGTGGGCGCGAAGGTCGCCAATTGCGTGATGCTCTTTGCCTACGAACGTCGGCGCGCTTTTCCAATCGATGTCTGGATCGAGCGCGTTTTGCGACAGCAATATTTCCCGCGAACCAAAAACGTTGCGCCGGAGCAACTTCGCACGTTTTCTGAGACCTATTTTGGCGAACATGGCGGCTACGCACAGCAGTATTTGTTTCATCATGCCCGAATGATCAAAAGCGCGAAAGCGCGCGCGCCTCGCGCCGCCGCCGCCAAGAAGTGAGACACGAGTCGCTGCGGCGACTGTGTTCCCCAGGGCTCGGCAATTTGTCAGCGGCCACCGGGTGAGATAGTGTTCCGTTCGCTCAGCGAGGAAGCCTGAGCCGCAACCCCTTTTTCATCATTCAAAGACCGCTTTCATGACGACGGCCGAGATCATGTTCGCCCAGCCGGGCGACAGAACGATCGATCGCAAGCAAGAAGCTCGAAAAGTTTTGTGGGCGCTGCTGGCGGCGCTTTTCATTCACCTGGTGGTTGCCTACACCCTGGCTGCGTTGGGAGGGGCTTTTTCGCCAGCATTTCCGGTTGAGGAAAAGCCGGCTCAACTGACACTTGTTGATCTCCCCCCGACGCCGCTTGTTCCGAAGAATTCCGCCTTTATGGAGACAGACGAGTCGAAGCAATCGGTAGAGCCGCCGAAGGAGAAAACCTTTGAATCAAATGCCAATTCGATTGGAGCAAGCGAACTTCCCGCAACCGGGGAAGCGCCATTGCCGTCGCAACAAGGTAAAGAGCGACCCTCTGTTGATTTAGAAACACATGCGTATACGCCGGAAATAAAAGGGGCAGTACCGCAACCCAGTGCCGCGGCACAAGAAAAGGCAGAGCCTTTGGAAACGCCACAACAGACACCGCAACCAGCTCCGGCGACCGCAGCCGAGCAATTTGCGATGTTAACCGCACGACCCACTCCGGCGGCCCGGCCCTCCGTTATGCCCGCGCCGGCGCAGGCGCGATCCAAGTATCGTCCTTTAAAGGATCGAACGCGCATCTCCGGGAACATTAACAATCGAGGGATTTCCTCGGTCAATGCGCTGGGGACTCCGCTCGGGCGTTACGAGAAAATACTGAAAGATTCAATTGGATCGCGCTGGTATACTTACGTGGATCAAAAGCGCGACTTAATCAGTATCGGCACTCTGCAACTTCGATTTGATGTTGACCGGAGCGGGCGCGTGAAAAATCTCAGGATTACTGAGAACACATCGAACGAGTCCTTTGCCAATATTTGTTTGCAAGCGGTGCTAGAAGCGCAACTTCCGCCAATTCCTGACGATGTGGCCGATACTTTGCCGTCCGAAGGGCTGCAAGTCGACGGATTTAGCTTTACTATCTACCCGAATTAATGATCGCGTCCTGGATAATCGCCGAAACCCCGGGAACGGTGGAGACAATCATGAGCTTTTTCGTCAAAGGCGGACTCTTTATGTGGCCGCTGCTCGCATGCTCGATCGTTTCGGTGACGACGATCATTTTGCGCGGCATCGCTTTGCGGGAAAAAAATGTGATGCCGGTCGCGATCCAAAGCGAAATCGAACGGCTCGTGCCCGGCGGGAGCCCGGAACGATTGATGCGAATCGTCAGCTACGACCAGTCCTCACTGGCCCGAATCGCGCGCGTTGCGCTCCAGCATTTACGCGGGCCGCGTTCGGAGAATGTGGAAGTGGTGGAAACACGCGCGCGTCACGAAATGGTGCGGCTGGAGAAGGGTCTCATCGTCCTCGAAGTGATCACCGGGATCGCCCCACTTCTCGGTTTGATCGGCGCGGTCTCCGGCTTGGTGCACGTTTTTTCGAATCTTGGCTTGAGCTCGGGCGCATCGGATACGCGTCAGATCGCGCTCGGCATTGCTGAAGCGCTGAATGCAACCGTGTTCGGACTTTCGATCGCGGTGCCGACTTTGATCGCCTTCAGTTATTTCTCGAAAAAGGTGGAAGTGATGTCGGTGGAAATGGAAACGCTTGTCGTCGAGTTGATCAGCAAATGCTACTATGGGCGCTCCTCCCGCGAAGTGATGCCGACTAAATCTCCACCGCTGGAATCGGCGCCGACACCGACGCCAGTCGTGTGAGACGTGCGGTACATCCTACGCTATGAACTTCATTGTCCGCAAGCGCAGAGCGCCCACCATCATTATCGTTTCGTTGGTCGATATTCTGATCATCCTTCTGATTTTCTTTGTCGTTTCGACGACGTTTAAAAAAGACCAACCGGAGGTTCAGATTAATCTGCCGGAATCCAAAACGGCGAAGAAGCTTCCGGCTGAACTCGAGCACGCAATCGTAAGTGTCGATCAAAGCGACGAGATCAAATTGGACGGACGAGCCATCGGCGTGGATGAATTGGAGGCAGCGGTGCACGGTTTACCGGAGGCGCGTAGGTCCACACTCGCGCTCCAAGCGGATAAAAAGGCTTCCTTTGGCGCGATCATTAAAGTGATGGATGCGTTAAAGCTGGCGGGCGTCAGAAATTTGCCCGCCTTTACGCGGGAAGAGAAATGAAATTGCCGATCTTACAATACGGTGACTCGATCCTGCGCGTGAGAGGCAAACGCATCGAAAACATCGATGAACGAATTCGCGAGCTCACACAGAACATGATCGAGACGATGCACGCTGCGAACGGTGTGGGACTAGCCGCGCAACAAGTCGGCGAAGGGCTTCAACTCACCGTCCTCGATGTCTCGCAAGTCGAGGATCGGCCGAGCACGATGAAGTTGAACGGAGAAGATGTCGATCCAAAGGCAGCCATGCCGCTCGTTTTGATTAATCCGGAGCTCAAGTTGGCTGGGGAAATGGAGCTTGCAACGGAAGCCTGCTTGAGTTTTCCGGAAATTACCGGCGAAATCGAGCGCCCAAAATCAGTATTCGCGCGGGCGAGAACGTTGGACTGGAGCGAGATAGAGATCGAAGCGAGCGGATTGCTCGGGCGCGCGATCCAACATGAGGTCGATCATCTGAACGGAATTCTGTTTATTGATCGGATGAATTCGGCGGCAAAAGCTGCTTTGTCGAGTCGCCTGAAGCGCATGCAAAAGGAAACGCGCCGAGGGCGGACAAACCGGCAAGTACACGCGACTCAAAGCGCTTTGTAATCGACCGTGATTGTGCGGTAAACGAGTGCGTCGTGTTGGGCTGAGAAATAAAAGAGTTCGAGCATTGTTCCGCCGACCATCCATTGATAGCCAACCAGCGTCTGGATGACATCTGTGTCGGTATCACGCGAACGCGAAACTAGTTTTCCTGTGCCGTACTTCTCGTCGAAGTACTTGCGAATTTCACCCATCCGCTGGTTGTAACGTTCGATTGTCCAGTCTGGATATTCGTATTGCAGCTCCACTCCGAGGAGCGCCCTCGCCTTGAAATTAAAGAGGGTGCGCCTCAATCCAGGGTGAACGAGGCCTTCCACTGTCCAGACCTCTCGGTTGTCTTTTTTTTCCCGCGACACGATTTTCGCTTTTGCGCCATGCAACACCGCATCCACCCGCGCCATGGAGTCGTTCCAACGAAAGCCAAACGGCGGCAACAGCTCTTCGGCAGCACGGGAGGATGACACAGCGAGACAGAAAGCGACCAATCCCGCCGGAAGAATTCGGCTCATTGCTCGGCACTCGTTGAAATTGGCGCAATTCGCTTTCGGTTCATCATTTCAGTTCGCGTTGCATCCATTTTCACCTATTGAGCCTCCCCCTTAGGCATTCTAAAGGCGGCAAAAATGCGCGTGCGCGTCAATTCGGTCAACTGCGTAAGGAGAGTCAGTTTTGCTTTCTTGGGACACTGTCATTTTGATTTTTCAGTCAAGATTTTTTTTTGTGCGACGAAAAATAAAATTCAGTTTTTTTCTTGTCGATCTCGTCGCAGGTTTCTAATCTCCAGCCCGCTGGCAGGGCGAAAAGGGAGTCGATGTGAATAAGATGTGAACATTTCCTACGAAACTGTAGCACCCAGAATGAACGACCCCTCAACCCCTCCAGAGAAAAGACGTGACTCAGATGTCGATCTCGCCGAAATCCGGCGGGTCCTGAACGGCAAAGAAAGCATTTCCCCCTCGTGTTTCGACACTTTCAGTAAATTTTCCCGGCAATTTCCGTGGGAATCAGGTGGGGCAACAACCGAGCATCACTTCCGCTTCGTCAGTCGATTTTCCCCGGTATCAGCCTTTGTGACGATTGTGTAACGCTGTTAACAAGTCGCTATGGACAAGAGATGTACTCAGCTGTGGCAGCGATTGTCCGCCACGTTAAAGTCGCAGGTGAGTGCTGATTCATTCAAACGCTGGTTTTCCGCCGTTGAATTGGTTGAGGCCAATGATAAATCGCTCACCTTCTGCGTTCCCAATAACATCTATCAGTTTTGGATCGAGAGTAATTACATGGCCGCCTTGCAGAACGCCATTATCATGACCTTGGGGGGGCCGCGCGGCATAAACTTTTCCTCCCCGTCGGGCGAACCTGCAGTGCAAATACCGGTGGAGGATGCAGCGACGCTGCAAGAGTTTCTACCAGAGTCACGGCGCGACAGTAAGGCGACGAGCGTAGCCGGGCTCAATCCGCGAAACACGTTCGAATCGTTTGTAGTCGGCCCGAACAACGAGATTGCGCACGCCGCCAGTCTAGCGGTCGCACAGACGCCGGCGCGGACTTACAATCCGCTATTCATGTACGGCGGCGTCGGTCTCGGCAAGACGCATCTGATGCAGGCCATTGGCCAATACGTTTGGACGAAGAAGAAGAATACCAAGGTAATGTATCTCTCCAGCGAACTGTTCATCAACGAGTTCATCGACGCGATCCAGCATAGTACCCTGGTCAAATTCCGAAAGCGTTACCGCCAGGCCGACGTCCTTTTAATCGACGACATCCAATTTCTCGGGGGCAAGGAACGTTCCCAGGAGGAATTTTTTCACACGTTCAACACCCTTTTCGACGGACATAAACAGATCGTGCTTTCCAGCGACCGGCCTGCTTCGGAGATCGCCAACCTGGAGCACCGGTTGGTTTCTCGCTTCGAGTGGGGACTTACCGCTGAGCTTCAGCCGCCGGACATTGAGACGCGCATGGCGATCTTGCGCAAAAAAGCGCGCACGTTGCAGATCAAGCTGCAGGATGAGGTTTTCGAGTTTATCGCCAACCGCATTCGCTCGAACGTGCGTCGCCTCGAGGGCGCGCTCATGCGCGTCGCCTCCTTTGCGTCGCTCAGCGGAAAAGAGCTCACACAGGAAGTCGTCGAGCATCTGCTGAAAGATATTTTGCAGGAAGAGGGACGGCATTCCATTACGATCGAACAAATCCAGCGGCGCGTGGCCGAACACTTCGATGTCCGAGTTGCCGATATGACGAGCAAACGGCGCCCAGCCAGCATCGCGTTTCCGCGGCAGGTCGCAATGTATCTGGCGCGCGAGCTTACCAAGGCATCGCTCAATGAAATCGGGGAGGCATTTGGCGGACGCGACCACGGCACCGTCCTGCACGCCTGCAAGCTGGTGAAGAAACGCATGGGCGAGCAGGACAATCTTCGCCAGACGATTTCCTTCATCGACAGCTCGTTGCAGAGGTAGCGGCGATTGATCCTCAATCACCAGGCGGTTCGGGCGAACCGCCCATACCGATGTTGTCGATCTTAGCGCTTACGACTTTACGGTTGCCGAACAAAATTGAAAGCCTTACATCTTAGGCGCTCCTTTCCATCATGAAATTCAATGTCACGAAAGAAAAGCTGCTTGAGGGCCTGCAACAGGTCCAAAACGTAGTTAGCACGCGCACGACTCTTCCAATCCTTTCCAATGTTTTGCTGCAGGCAAACGGCAACGAAGTTCATCTCACCACAACCGATCTCGATGTGGGTGTGCGGGGCAGCTTCGAAGCTGAGGTGGAAAAGGAGGGCGCGACCACTCTCCCGGCGCGTCGCCTTTTCAACATTATTCGTGAGCTGCCTTCCAGCGGAATTCAGATCGACGTCGATGGAAAGAACGCCGCCTCCATCCGAAGCGGGCAAAGCTTCTTCAAAATTCTTGGATTGCCGGAGGAAGAGTTTCCGCCCCTGCCGAAATTTGAGGACGCGAAGATTGTGACGATTCGTCAAAAAGACCTGCGCGATGGCTTGCGCAAAACTTCCTATGCCATTTCGACGGACGAGACCCGTTACGTGCTCAATGGCGTCCTTTTCAGTTTCAAGGACAACAAGCTCACCCTTGTAGCCACCGACGGGCGCCGGCTTGCTATGCTCGACATCGAACTAGAATTCCCGCGCAGCCATGAAGCCGACATCATCGTCCCGACGAAAGCGGTCACGGAGTTACAGCGGTTACTTACCGACGACGGCGAAGTGAAAGTGAGCATGGGCAGCGGACAAATCGCGTTCGATCTCAATAAGACGCTGCTCGTCTCGAAGTTGATCGAAGGCAACTATCCAAATTACAAGCAGGTCATCCCATCGGAAGCAAAAGAGCGCGTCACGCTCGAGCGCGAAACGTTTCTGAATTCATTGCGGCGCGTTTCGTTGCTGGCGAGCGACAAATCGAACTCGATCAAACTGAATTTCAGCAAGAACAACATCGAGATCACGGCCAACACGCCGGAAGTCGGAGAAGCGAAGGAATCGCTTGCCGTCGTCTACAAGGGCCGTGATTTTTCCATCGCTTTCAATCCCGAGTTCCTCATGGCGCCGTTGCGCAACCTCGCCGAGGACGAAGTTTTTCTCGATCTCATTGACGAAATGAGCCCTGGTGTACTGAAAATTCAGACGCCGTTTCTTTACGTACTGATGCCGATGCGCATCAGCTCCTGATTTATTTTCCGGGAAGATAAGCTTTCAGCCTGTTGATCAGTGCATCGCGAACGGCTTCGAATCTGAGCGACGGCATGTCCCCGGTTGGCGCCTGAATTACTTGCACCTTTTCATTCTTAGGCGCCCAAATCTCCGGATTGGTCGGACCGAAAAGCAAAATGCAATTCGCGCCCGCCGCTGCCGCAAGCTGCGAAATTCCGCTGTCGTGTCCCACGAAGATCGCGGTGTCAAATAGCGCCGCCAGCTCTGGCAGTGGAATATTTCTCGCAAACCGGACGCGCTCGTTGTTCCAAATCGCTCGGAGCCGTTTGGTTCGATCTTCGTCTGCTTCGCCCGAAACCACGACCAGCGATCCCCGAAAATCGTCGGAGCCAAGCAGGTAATTACCGATCTCGATCCAATGTTCGAGCGGCCAGTTTTTCTTTTCGCTTCCGCTGCCAGGATGAAATGCGACGACCGGTTTGGAAGATCGATTCAGCAGTTTTTTGAGGACGATCCGGTCTGTCTCCAGCGGAAAAATTCTCGCGGCGAGATCATCGACTCGAAAACCCAATTCCTCCAGCGGCTGCGCGAGCTGGCGGGCGGCATGCTCGCGCTTGTTGATCTTCGCCGGTCCGCGAATCAGGCTGTCCACACCGCACCGGCGCAGATTGCTCTCAAAGATTCCATCCGGATCGTAGAGATAGCTGATGACCAAATCGAAACTTGCGAAATACGTTGCCAGCTCTGGAGGCAATTGAGAATTCTTCGCAAAAAAACTGGCGAGCGGTCCGTATTCAATCGAACGAACGGCTTGTGCGTAGAACCGATTTTCGCCGAGCGCCGCGATATGCTTGTAGCCAAGAATCTCAAGATGCGCGTGCGGATAGGCGTCACGCAATGCCTTCAGCCCAGGCAAAGTGAGAATAAAATCGCCAATCGCGCCACCGCGGATGATCAGAGTGCGGTTCATATCTTTCTGTAGAGGCGCTGTCCTCATCGGCAAACTTTGACCCGGGCCGCCGACATGGCGGTCACCACAGTTTAATATCGCGTAAACGCGAAGGTCAGAATCACGCCACCATAAACAAACGCGATGGCATGCAAAAAACGCCAGCGGAAGGCGCTGCGTAGGCTCCAATTAATTTGATCGCGAAGCAAATACGGCATCGTGACCCAGAACAGGCCGGCGACGACGAGCAAGTAAGCAAAAACGGTCACGAGCAAGCGGCTCGTTTCGTAACGCAAAAACGCCGCATCGAGTAGCGGTTCGGCGGCAAGCAAACAAAGAATTCCAAGCGCCCGTACCGCAAGAAATTCGTCGACGAAGCGCAAGACGAGGACATAGCCAATCGGCAGCGCAATAAGGAGCGGACGCCGGAAAGCTGCAAATTCTCCCATCTCGATCGTCGCGAGCAACCAAAACGTCCAGAGAAGAGAGATAGTCAGCAGAACAACTCCGGCGATACGAGAGCGCGGAAAGCGTTCCGCGACATTGGCAAGGTCCGGTTTGAATAGTCCGGGCAAACTCATCAAAATGAGGAACGCGCCCGCGATGATTCCTGCGGTTTGCAAGGACAGATGGTAAATCATGCGCGATCGCTACTAGCCGCGCGTGAAGTTGGCAGGACTGGCGTGCCATACAAGCTGAATCCATT
>Ga0209474_10000988_pt1 | contig 28907 bp, 27 predicted proteins | sample GraSoiAngelo_145_FD_185902 | JGI IMG/M metagenome (GOLD analysis project Ga0209474, IMG submission 185902) | Grasslands soil microbial communities from the Angelo Coastal Reserve, California, USA - 14_1009_05_20cm (SPAdes) (version 2) | ecosystem: Environmental > Terrestrial > Soil > Grasslands...
ATGGCCCGGGCAATCGACATGCGCGTAATGCCGCTTCGCCGTCTCGTACTCGACATGCGCGGTCGAGATCGTGATGCCGCGCGCCCGCTCCTCCGGCGCCTTGTCGATCTGGTCATAGGCGGTGAACGTCGCCCCGCCGGTCTCCGCCAAGATCTTGGTGATCGCCGCCGTCAGCGTCGTCTTGCCGTGATCGATGTGCCCGATCGTCCCGATGTTGCAATGCGGCTTGGTCCGCGCAAACTTGGCTTTACCCATCGTTCTTCTCCGATTACTCCGGCTTCAGCAGCAGCATCACGCCATTTTGGCGCGGACTTCATCCGCGACGGCCTGCGGCACCTGCTCATAATGATCGAAATGCATCGTGTACTGGGCCCGCCCCTGGCTCATCGAGCGCAGCGTGTTGACATAGCCGAACATGTTGGCGAGCGGAACCATCGCGTTGACCACCCGCGCATTGCCGCGGGTATCCATGCCGGTAACCTGACCGCGCCGACTGTTCAGGTCCCCGATCACGTCGCCCATATAGTCTTCCGGCGTCACGACCTCGACCCGCATGATCGGCTCCAAGAGCTTTGGCGCCGCCTTCATGACGCCTTCCTTGAAGGCCGCACGGGCGGCGATCTCGAAAGCCAGCACGCTGGAGTCGACATCGTGGTAGGCGCCGTCGATCAGCTCGGCCTTCAAATCGATGACCGGGAACCCGGCCAAGACGCCATTCTCGGTTGACGAGCGCAACCCCTTCTCGACACCGGGCACGTATTCCCTCGGCACCGCGCCGCCGACCACCTCGTTTTCGAACTGAAAGCCGCTGCCGGGCGGCAGAGGCTCGAAGCGGATCTTGACCCGGGCATACTGGCCGGCGCCGCCGGTCTGCTTCTTGTGGATGTAATCGACCTCGGCCGGGCGGGTGATCGTCTCGCGATAGGCGACTTGCGGCGCGCCGACATTGGCGTCGACCTTAAACTCGCGCTTCATGCGATCGACGATGATTTCGAGGTGCAGTTCGCCCATCCCCTTGATGATCGTCTGGCCGCTCTCGTGATCGACCGCGACGCGGAAGGACGGATCCTCGGTGGCGAGACGCGCCAATGCCTGGCCCATCTTTTCCTGGTCACCCTTGGTCTTCGGCTCGACCGCGATCTCGATAACCGGATCGGGGAATTCCATCTTTTCCAGCACCACCGGATGTGCCGAGTCCGATAGCGTGTCGCCGGTCGTCGTGTTCTTGAGGCCGGCGAGCGCCAGGATGTCGCCGGCCCGCGCCTCCTTCACGTCCTCGCGGTGGTTGGCATGCATCAGCAGCATGCGGCCGATCCGCTCGCGGTTGTTCTTGACGGTGTTCAGCACCTGCGAGCCGGTGCTCAGCACGCCGGAATAGATCCGCACGAAAGTCAGCGAGCCGACAAACGGGTCGGACATGATCTTGAAAGCAAGACCGGCGAACGGCTCGTCATCCGAGCAGCGGCGCACCACCACCTCGTCCGTGCCCATCTTGACGCCCTCGACCGCGGCGACATCGGTCGGCGCCGGCAGATAATCGACCACGGCGTCGAGCAGCGGCTGCACGCCCTTGTTCTTGAAGGCCGAACCGCACAGCACCGGGACAAAAGCGGCGGTCACCGTACCCTTGCGAATGCAGCGCTTCAGGGTTTCGACATCGGGCTCCTCGCCGCCGAGATAGGCTTCGAGCGCGGCATCGTCCTGCTCCACCGCCAGTTCGACGAGCTCGTGATGGGCGGCGTCGGCTGCAGCCCGCATGTCCTCGGGGATCTCGACGACGTCGAATTCCGCGCCCAGGGTCTCGTCGCGCCATTTCACGGCGTTCATCGCGACGATATCGACGATTCCGACGAAATCGCTCTCGCTGCCGATCGGTAATTGGGTGACCAGCGGGACGGCGCCGAGGCGCTCCTTGATCTGCTCGACGCAGCGCGGAAAGTCGGCGCCGATCCGGTCCATCTTGTTGACGAAGCAGATCCGCGGCACGCCGTATTTGTCGGCCTGGCGCCACACCGTCTCGGATTGCGGCTCGACCCCGGCCACCGAGTCGAACACCGCGACGGCGCCGTCGAGCACGCGCAGGCTGCGCTCCACCTCGATCGTGAAATCGACGTGGCCCGGGGTGTCGATGATGTTGATCCGGTGATCGTTCCAGAAACAGGTCGTCGCGGCCGAGGTGATCGTGATGCCGCGTTCCTGTTCCTGCTCCATCCAATCCATCGTCGCGGTGCCTTCATGCACCTCGCCGATCTTGTAGGAGCGCCCAGTATAATAAAGGACCCGCTCGGTGGTCGTCGTCTTACCGGCATCGATGTGAGCCATGATGCCGATATTGCGATACCGCTCGAGAGGCGTTGTGCGTGCCATGAACCATACTCCGGCGGCGCGACAGGCCGCCTCTGATTTCGACTAAGTGTTAAACCGTGTCGGCTGGCGGGAAGCCCGCCCGCTACCAGCGATAATGTGAGAACGCCTTATTCGCGTCGGCCATCCGGTGGGTATCTTCCCGCCGCTTGACGGCCACGCCGCGATTCTGGGAGGCATCCATGAGCTCGCCCGAGAGCCGCTCCTCCATCGTGTTTTCGGAGCGCGCGCGCGAGCTTGAGATCAGCCACCGGATCGCCAGCGCCTGGCTCCGATCGGGGCGAACCTCGACCGGCACCTGATAGGTGGCGCCGCCGACCCGACGCGAGCGTACCTCGACGGCCGGCCGCACATTGGTCAGCGCCTCGTGGAACACGCGGATCGGATCCTGCCCGGTACGCTTCTGGATGCGGTCGAAGGCGCCATAGACGATGTGCTCGGCGACCGATTTCTTGCCCTCGTACATCAGGCAGTTCATGAATTTGGTGACGACGTTGTCGCCGAATTTCGGATCCGGGTGGACTTCGCGTTTTTCGGCGGCGCGGCGGCGCGACATCGGTTTCCTCCGCTACTTCGGCCGTTTGGCGCCGTATTTCGAACGGCGCTGCCGGCGGTCCTTGACGCCCTGGGTGTCATGGGTGCCGCGAATGATGTGATAGCGCACGCCGGGCAGATCCTTGACGCGGCCGCCGCGGATCAGCACCACCGAGTGCTCCTGCAGATTGTGACCCTCGCCGCCGATGTAGCCGATCACCTCGAAGCCGTTGGTGAGGCGCACCTTGGCCACTTTGCGCAGCGCCGAGTTCGGCTTCTTCGGCGTCGTCGTGTAGACGCGCGTGCACACGCCGCGCTTCTGCGGACACTGCTCCATCGCCGGGACCTTGTTGCGCGCCGCAATCGGCTTGCGCGGCTTGTTGATCAGCTGGTTGATCGTCGGCATCCACCACACCTCAATGAGAACGACAACCGCCCGACGCTAACGTACGTCGAGCGGCAGTGTTTCTCGGCCCACTGAATTCACGTCCTCTCGCAAGGACGCCGTGCCACTTTAGTCGAACCCGGGCTGCGTTTAGGTGGCCTCCTACCGCCAGCCCCCGCGGAGGCGCGGAATATAAGGAGCGCGCCCTAGACGGTCAAGCGGAATACCGCGCAATGCCAAGCGGTTTCGGCATGCCGGCTGCTCATCAACCGAAGGCCTGCAGCACCTTGCCGCCGGCCTCGACCGGCTTGGCCGCGATCAGCACGAAAGCGATGACGCAGGGCTCGGTCCCACGATTGACCCAATTGTGCACGGTGCCGCGCTGAACGATGACGTCGCCTGCCTTCAGATGCGTTACATCGCCGGTCTCGAGCTCCATATCGATCTCGCCCTTCATGATCACGGCGTAATCGAGCGAGTCGGTGCGGTGGACCCGCGGCGTGTTGCCGGGCTGCAATTCGAGGATGCGGAAGACCGTGCCGTTCTCGTGGGTCGTGCCGGTTTCGCGCAGGCCCTCGTCGGCTGTGCCGGTGTTGTCGACCGGGAAACCCTCGCTGGTCCAGATGACGCAGGCTTGGGCGCCCGGCCGCGCCGAGCGCAAATTCTACGAGACCTCGTCAATCGTGACGATCGCCTTGCCCGCGGCATCATGCCCGGTCACGACCCGCCTTACGTTCAACGCCATGGCCTCCCTCCTCCGCTGATCGGCTCGTTTCAAGCGATCTTCGCGCAGGACCGGCGAGGCCGGCAAGCCGATCGACCGACGGGCTGGGTTGACGCCGCCGCGGCGACAAGCGTAAGTGGGATCATCCGATTGCGAGGAGCGAACGATGCCCGAGACCGCACCATTGAAGGCGTTCTGGCAGCCTGGCTGAACCAGCTGTCTGAGACTCAAGGAGTTTCTCTCGGTCCGTGGGATCGAGTTCCAATCGATCAATATTCTTGAAGACCCGGCCGGGCGGGCAGAATTGGCGCGCATCGGCGCCCGTTCGATCCCGGTTCTGTCGCGCGGCGACGAATTCGTGTTCGCGCAGAACATCGCGCAGGTCGTTGCCTTCCTGAAGCTCGACGAGAAGACCGGGCCGGTTCTGTCGCCGGCGCAGCTGGTCGAGCGGCTGGACCGGTTTATAGGCGCGGCGTTGCAGATCATCCCGTTGATGCCGGATGACCGGCTCGACATCGAGGTGCCGAACCGGCCTCGCCGCTATCGGGTTCTGGCGCATCACATGTTCCGCATCCCGGAGGCGCTTCTCGAAACCGCCAACGGAGCATTTTTCAGCCAGGGGCTCGCGACCGAGACGGCGAGGCCGGAGGAGATGGCGTCGACAGCCGCGCTGGCGGGCTATGGACGCGGCGTGCGCGAGCGGGTCGGAGAATGGTGGGAAGCGAAACCCGACAAATCCTGCCAGGAGACCGTCCAGACCTATTATGGGCCGCAGAAACTGCACGAGGTGCTGGAGCGCGCGACCTGGCATATCGGCCAGCATTGTCGGCAATGGATGATGCTGCTCGAAATGGGCGGTATCGGTTTCGAGCGGCCGCTCTCCGATCCGGATTTCCTCGATCTGCCGATGCCGAAACAGGTCTGGGACGGCTGAGCGCCCCGTTGTCATTGCGAGCGAAGCGAAGCAATCTCCCGCCGGGTTGGCTAATCCGACGGGGATTGCTTCGTCGCTGCGCTCCTCGCAATGACAGAAATAAGTTTGACTAATACTGCAGCCGTAAACGGCTATGTCTCGCCCTATCCGGTGGACCCGATGCCGGATTGGGTCGCCGCGCTGCGCGACAGCACGGTGCCGGTCTGGCTGTTCGCCTATGGCTCGTTGATGTGGAACCCGGAAATGCCGTTCGCCGAGCGGCGCCCGGCCTTGCTGCGCGGCTATCACCGCAGCTTCTGCCTGTATTCGCGCGATTATCGCGGCACCCCGGAGCGGCCCGGGCTGGTTCTCGGCCTCGATCGCGGCGGCGCCTGCCGCGGCATTGTCTATCGCCTGCCGCCCGAGGCTCTCGGCGCGGCAATCGACCAGGTGTGGGCGCGCGAGATGGCCGGCGAGGTCTATCGGATGCGCCCGGTCAGTGTGACAACCCCGCAGGGCCGCCTCGCCGCCTACGCCTTCGTCGTGCGCCGCGACCGGCCGGACTATGCGGGCCGGCTGTCGCTCGATGAGGCGGCGCGGATCATTTCGGTAGCGGTCGGCGGCCGCGGCAGCGGGCGCGACTACCTCGCCAATACGGTCCGCCACCTCGAAGAGCTCGGCATCGCCGACGGCCCGCTGCACCGCCTGCACGACCAGGTACAAGCGCTGGCGAAACAGATCTGACCGGCGGGCTGGCGCGGTTTCTTCCCGCCGCTATCCTGGGGCCGCCAGGCAGCAAGACGGCGGAGGGACGGCGATGGCGGCGAGCAAAAATTTCCCGGTCTTCGATTGCGACAGCCACGTCGTCGAGCCCCCGGCGGTGTGGGACGAGTACGTGCCGGCCCGGCAGCGCGCCTGGGTCAAGAGCCAATTCTGTTTTCATACCGACAGCGATTTGTTGATGATCAACGGTCATGTCGTGCCGGCGGCGCGCGAGCGCTCCAACGCCGCCGAGGTCGGCTGGGCGCGCTGGAGCAAGGAAGAGATCGGCCGCTACAGGCCGGGGACCGAGGAATGGCAGGCGCGGTTCGGCCGCCTGCTCGGCTGCCGCGACCCGCACGCCCGGCTCACCGATATGGATGCGCTCGGCATCGACCAGGTCATGCTGTTCCCGACCTGGTTCGTGCGGCTGGCATTGCTGCGCGACCTGCAGGCTGCGGTGATCCTGGCGCGTGCCTACAATGATTGGGTCCACGATTACTGCGCGCCGGACCGGCGGCGGCTGTATCCCTGCGCCGTGCTGCCGTTGCAGAGCGTCGAGGGCGCGATCGAGGAACTGCGCCGGGTCGCCAAGCTCGGCTTCAAGGCGGCGGCGGTGCGGCCCTGTTTCTGGAACGGACGCTACCCGACCCTGCCCGAATTCGACCCGCTGTGGCGCGAATTCGAGGAGCTCGGGGTCGTGCTGGCGATGCACACCTTTCCGTCGCGCGAGGCGCTGACCCCGGAATGGGGCCGGCGCATGGCCGAAGCGAGCGGCTCGGGTCAGGGGCTTCTCTTTACCGACGAGGCGGTGGTGTATTCGCCCGGCCAGTTCGTCTCCAACATCACCTTCGCGATGGACCCGACGATCGATTCATCGGAAGCGCTTGGGTTCATGATGGAAGCGATGGTCTGGGTCACCACCGTGCTGATGACCGGCTGGCTCGACAAATTTCCGAAGCTGAAGGCGGCGGTATTGGAGTCGAACGCCTCCTGGCTGCCGCTCGTGCTCGGCAAGTCGAAGAACTTCCTCGACCTGTTTGCCTTTCAGCGCGGCAACCGGCCGATCAAGGACCCCTATGAGAGCTTCCACGAGCGCTGTTTCATCGGCTTCGAGTCGGATGAGGTGATGGTCTACCGGCTGTGGGATTTGTTCAAAGACGTGGCGATCTGGTCGTCCGACTACCCGCACCATGACGCCGAGGACGCCTGGGAGGCGCTCGAGCTTATGAACCGGTACGAGGTCCCGCCGGTGGTTCAGCGCGACATGCTCGGCGAGAGCGCGCGCCGCCTCTACGGCATCGAGCCGCTGCTGAAAGTCACCGAGCGCATCGAGGACTACCAGCCGGCGATCCTGCCCTGGTGACCGGGCGTGGAGCGCCCGCCCCGTCGAGCGCGACAAAGGTGAATTCGGCGGCGGTCACCTTGACCCGCCGGCCGCGGCCCTGGCGCAATACCCAGACCTCGACGCACAACGTCATCGAACTGCGCCCGAGCCGGATTATGTCGGTATAGCAGCACACGACATCGCCGACCTTGACGGGCCGCAGGAATGCAATGTTGCTGACTGCGGCGGTGACGACCCGGCCTTCGGCATGGCGGGTCGCGGTGATCGCGCCGGCGGCATCCATCAGCGACATGATCCAACCGCCGAAGATGTCGCCCGACGGGTTGGTGTCGGCCGGCATCGCCAAGGTGCGCGCCGCCAGTTCGCCGCGCGGCCGCGGCGGGCCGAGAAAATCCGTCTCCCGCTCGGTATAGGGCCACATCGCACAACCTCTCCGTATTGTCGCGACGTTTCCTCCGGGCGCGAATATAGCCGAATATGCTGCACTGCAAAATTCTTAAAACTAACATTCCCTGTCGCTTATGGCAGCATGATGTCGCAATGCACAATCAAGCGGCAGGTGTCAAAGTGAACAGCTCCTGCGGCCGCTCGACGCCGCGCAACGCATAGCGCCCGACGGACACCAGCCGCGACCGCTCAGGTTCCGCCACCGCCTCCGCGAACGCGGCCGATAACAGCACATTGCGTTCGGCGGAGCGGCACATCGCGGCGATGCGGCTGACCTCGTTGACCGCCGGACCGACGACGGTGAAGTCGAGCCGGTCCTTGCTGCCGATATTGCCGTAGAACACCTCGCCGACATGCAGTCCGAGATAAACATCGGTGGTCGGCAGGCTTTCCCCGGCCCGGCGCCGGTTGAGTTCGTCGACGCGGCGGCGCAGCGTCGTTTCGGCTTCAATTGCGCAGCGGCATGCCTCATCGGTCGATCCCGAGGTAAAGATCGCCAGGGTACCGTCGCCGATCAGCTTCAGCACATCGCCACCGCTGTCGTGCACGGCCGAGATCACCGCCTCGGCATAATCGTTGAGCAGCGGAATCACCTGCTGCGGCGGCGCCTGATCGGTGATCCGGGTAAAACCGCGCAGATCGCTGTACCACAGCACCGCGCCGATCGGCTCGGCGATGCCGCGCCGGATCCGGCCGGCGAGCACGCGCCGGCCGGCATCGCGTCCGAGATAGGTCTCGACCAGGGTGCCGGCGATCCTGGTCAGCGAGACGCATTTTACCGCCAAGGCGAGCAGCGGCATCAGCCCGATCAACGCCTCGACCTCGCGATCGTCAAAGCCGCGCGGATGATCGGTCGCCCAAGACGAGTAGACGCAATCCATCTCGCCGATCACGCCATCCGCGGCAAACCGGGTGATCAGCGCGAGGTAGTCGGTCATCCCTTCGTTTTGCAGAGTGACGACGGCCGGGAATTCGGCCGGTTCGCCGGCGACAAGCCGTCGGCGCAACCGCGAGCCCCCCTCCTCGCGCAAACGGAAGAACGCGCTGCGCTGCCAGCTCTCGGCGGCCTCGCCCTCGTTGGTCGGACCGTACTCTATCAGCTCGGCTTGGCGCTCCTGGCCCTCGCGCCGCCAGCGGACGACGCGGCCTTCATGCACCGGATGCAAGGTATCGATGATGACCATCGCGCGCGCGATGGGCAGTCCGGCCGTTACGGCGCGGCCGCAGAACCCGTCGACGATCTCGGTCTCGCTATTGCCGGCGAGCCCGGCTTCGGTGAGCCAGGAGCTCAACTCGGCAAATTTCGCGGCATCCATGCGGCTACGGAAATCTCACCGACGACCAATATCTGGTCGGAGCACCCGCAGGGTTTGCAGAGACGAGGCGGCGATGGCGAATTGGACACCGGACGAGCTCGACAGGATCGGCAAGGCGGACGAGGTGCAAATCGTCACGCTGCGGCGCGACGGCACGCCGCGCAAGCCGGTGACGATCTGGGTCGTGCGGCACGACGACGATCTCTATGTGCGATCGGGGTACGGCGACCGCGCCGCCTGGTACCGGAGCACACAGCAGCGGCGCGACGGCCACATCAAGGCCGGCGGCGTCGAGAAGGATGTCCGTTTCGAGCAGTCCGTCGATCCCGCGCTCAATCACCGGATCGACTCCGCGTATCGCAGCAAATACCACCACCATGGCGCGCAATGGGTCGATCCGATGGTCGCTGCCGAGGCGCGCTCCACGACGATCAAGCTCGTACCGCGTTGAGCGTGTGATGCACGCGAGGGCAAATTCGCACAATCCATTTTACCGCGCCTTACACTATGCCTCATTCCAAGTACCGCCTTCGAGGCAAAGCCCATACTTGGAACGGGCCACGGCGATAAAATCAGTCAATGTATGCGCGTACTCTTTGTGAGATAGCACCGTGCTCCCAGCGATGAATATGAACCCAAATTGTCCGGCCCTGAAATACAGGCCAATCCCGCGTACATCGCCCGTATTCGAAGCGAGGAGGCTGTATCCGGCGAGACCTTCCCAGGGGGAAATTCCAGCTTCTACGGCCTGCATGTACTCGAGCTTGCCCGACAGCCTTGCATCGACAACCCGGACCACACAACCCATTATGGCTCCGACGGTGCACGAGTTTCGTCGGTGCGTGAATTCTTCCATTGCATCGGAAATCTCGTCGAATTCCTTTTCGGCCGCAGTGACGGGCACAACTCCGGCAACACTGCCGTCTGGTCTAAGAATCGTCCGTGTTTGAGGTGACGAGCGAGGGCGGCGGAGTTTGGAGACTTCGCTATGTGCCTCTGCATCACCAATATACGCTCGCTCTCTATATGTGGTGCCCTGAATGGTTACGTGACCAAGCAACTTCTTCTGATCGTAAAGTCTCAAAACGAGGAATTCAGTTCCCGCTGTAATATGATCGAATAGCAGGCGACAAACATCTAGGGCCGGATCGCCGCGCAATTGCTGCTGAACCTTATCGATCGTACAGAGCGTGCGCGGGACATCGTCGGTCGTGAAGCCGACGGCTGTATCGGGATCTAGTATGTGGATTTTGAGAATGTGGGCTTCGCCGTTTACAGGGCCCGCTTGTCCCATAAACTCACGATTGCCGTGTTCTCGTTCGAAGCTGACGAGCGTGTCACCAACGAGAAAACCGATCTCATCCGTTGCTACGCCGTAGACGAGCGTCATTAGCTAAACAGCTCGTCCTTAGCCGCATTTGGAATAGTCGCAGCTGGTGCACTGGTCGCAGCCTTCGAGGCGGATCAGGGCGGCCTCGCCGCATTTCGGGCATTGCCTGAGGCGCGCCCCCAACAGCGGCGGCGAACCGCCGGCATTCGACCCGGGTGAAGGCTCCATGTTCACCACCCGGGCGGTCCGCGCGGCGTCTTCCGGCCTATGCTTGACCGGCAGGAACCCGATCTCGATCATGTGCTGCTCGATGACGTCGCCGATCGCCGCCAGCAGCGAAGGCACGTATTTGCCGTCGACCCAGGCCCCGCCGCGCGGATCGAACACCGCCTTCATTTCCTCGACGACAAACGACACGTCGCCGCCGCGGCGGAACACCGCGCTGATCATCCGGGTCAGCCCGACGGTCCAGGCGAAATGCTCCATGTTTTTCGAGTTGATGAAGATCTCGAACGGACGCCTGCGGCCGTCCTGGATGATGTCGTTCAATGTGATGTAGAGGGCGTGCTCGCTGTCCGGCCAGCGGATCTTATAGGTCTGGCCGGGCAAGGCTTCGGGCCGTGACAATGGCTGGGTCATGTAGACGACCCCGCCCGCCTCGTAGGGATCGGCCGGCCGGCGCGGCGCGGCGGGGGCCGGCAGGGGCAGCTCGGTCTGGCGCGGCTGAACCTGCGGCATCGGCGCTTCGGCCGAATTTTCCGGCCGCGCTTCCAGCACCGCGCCGGTGACCTCGTTTGGCCGGTAGGTCGTGCAGCCCTTGCAGCCGAGCGCGTAGGCCTGGGTGTAGACGTCCTTGAACCGGTCAAACGGGATATCGGCCGGCATGTTGATCGTCTTCGAGATCGAGCTGTCGACGTGGCGCTGTACCGCCGCCTGCATGACGACATGGTCCTCGGGCGACAGGGTCTGCGCATCGACGAAGTAATCCGGCAACGGCGCGGTTTCGCCTTTCAGCCGGCGGAACACGCGATAGGCGTAATCCGCGACCTCCTCCTCGCGCCGGCTGCCGTCCGGCATCAGCACGTTGCGCGTATAGCGAAAGCTGAACACCGGCTCGAGGCCGGACGAAACATTGTCGGCAAACAAGGAGATCGTGCCGGTCGGCGCGATCGAGGTCAGCAGCGCGTTGCGGATGCCGTTTTTGGCGATCGCGTCGCGCAGCTCGGGGTCGAGGCCCGCGACCGTCTCGCCGGCCAGGTATTTGTCGCGGTCGAACAGCGGGAAGGCGCCTTTCTCGGCAGCCAGCTCGGTCGAGGCGAGATAGGCGGCGCGCTTGATCGTGCCGAGCCATTCTTCGGCCGCGGCGACCGCCTGCGGCGAGCCGTAGCGCAGCCCGCACAGGATCAGAGCATCGGCGAGGCCAGTGACGCCGAGGCCGATGCGACGCTTGTTCCGTGCCTCCTCTTTCTGCTCCGGTAGCGGAAAGCCCGAGATCTCGATGATGTTGTCCATCATTCGGACGGCATCGGGGACGAGCTGGGCCAGCGCTTCCTTGTCGAGCCGCGCCTGCGGCGTGAACGGGTCCGCGACAAAGCGCGCCAGGTTCAGGGAGCCGAGCAGGCATGCGCCGTAGGGCGGCAACGGTTGTTCGCCGCAGGGGTTGGTCGCGTGGATCTCTTCGCAATACCAGAGGTTATTTCGGCGATTGATCCGGTCGATGAAGATGACGCCCGGCTCGGCATAGGCGTAGGTGGCGCGCATGATCTTGTCCCACAGCTCGCGCGCCGGCAGCACCTTGGCGACGGTCTTAGTTTCTCCTGGCCCGCCGAAGGACAGCTCCCACGGGGCATCCTCTTCGACCGCCTTCATGAAGGCGTCGGTGACGAGGACCGAAAGGTTGAACATGCGCAGCCGCCCGGGCTCGCGCTTGGCCTCGATAAAGGCTTCGATATCGGGGTGGTCGCAGGCCAAGGTCGCCATCATCGCGCCGCGGCGGTAGCCCGCGCTCATGATCGTGCGGCACATCGCGTCCCACACATCCATGAAGGACAGGGGTCCGGAGGCGTCGGCGCCGACGCCTTTGACGATTGTCCCCTTCGGCCGCAGCGTCGAGAAATCGTAGCCGATGCCGCCGCCCTGCTGCATCGTCAGCGCCGCCTCGCGCAGATGGGCGAAGATCCCGCCCATGTCGTCGGGGATCGCCCCCATCACGAAGCAGTTGAACAGCGTGACCTGACGTCCGGCGCCGGCGCCGGCGATGACCCGCCCGGCCGGCAGGAAGCGGAAATCGCTCATCGCCGCGTAAAACCGCTCGGTCCAGCGTTGCGGCTCTTTTTCCGGTGCCGCAGCGGCAGTGGCGACCCGCCGCCAGGTGTCCTCGATCGTCTTGTCGATCGGCTCGCCGGCTATCGGCCCGTTGGCCGGCCCCTTGAGCCGGTATTTCATGTCCCAGATCTGTTGCGAGATCGAGGCGACAACGGCCATGTGCGCTAGTTCCTCACGAAACGGCGAAAGCGGAATATGCGCTCGGAGCGTCACCGTTTCATCTGCTTTCGCAGCGAATTTGCAGTCATTTAATCCGCACATCCCGAATGCGGCACCCTCCCTATGTTCTTATTTTGTTCTCGACGTGCGGCTTGTCAAGTCCCAGCGGGTGAAAATTCGGCACGTTCGGCGCGCCCGGCTGCTTCCCGCTCAAGCTCCCGCGTCGTCCGCTCGATGCGAGCTTCCAATTCCACCATCATCTCGCGGCGCGGCAGACCGGGCGGGATCGGCTCGATAAAAGACAAGACGATGCGGCCGGGACGCTTCGCAAAGCTGCGGCGCCCCCAGTAGAGCCCGGAATTGACCGCCGCCGGGACCAGCGGCACGGCGAGCGCCTGGTACAGCGCCGCCACCCCCGGCTGATAGGTCAGGTGCTGCCCCGGCGCGGTGCGCGTCCCTTCCGGGAAGATCACGATCGGGCGCGCCGCCGATACGGCTTTTCGCGCCGCCGCGACCATTCTGCGCAATGCCCCGGCGCCGCCGCGGCGGTCGATCGCGATCGAGCCTGCACGCGACGCATACCAGCCATAAAGCGGCAGCCATAGAAGTTCGCGCTTGATGATCACCGCGGGGTCGCCGAGCACTATCGGCAGGATCAGCGTGTCCCATGCCGATTGATGCTTCATCGCGATCAGGCAGGCGCCGCGCGGCAGATGTTCGGCACCGCGGATCTCGCCGTCGAGGCCGACGATGGCTTTCAGCAGCGCGAGCACGCAGCGCGCCCAAAAGCGGCCGAACCGCATCACCGTCTCCCGCGGCGCCAGCAGCAACGGCAACGCGGTCAACCCCAACAGCGCGGTCACGCCAAAAAAAGCGATGTTGAAGGCCAGCGCGCGCACCCAGCTCATTGCACCCCGCCGGCAAAGGAACGCGGAATTTCGGTGGTGCGAAGCGACGGCGCGGCCGGCGGCGGGGGGAACAGCCGGCTCAGCACCGGCCACGCCAATGAGGCCAAAAACTTATCGTATTCACCTAGCACGAGCAGCGGGGCGCCATGCCAATTCCACCAACGTTCCGGATCGACATGATGGGCAAAAACCGGATGCGGGATGATCCTGACCCGCGGCATGGCGCGCTCGAATTCGAGCAGGCTGCGCCGCATGTGATACCAGCCGGTCACCAATCGCAGGCTGCGATAGCCCTCCTCGTGCATCCAGTCGGCGGTCTCGCGCGCATTGCCGAAGGTGTTGTCGGCGGTATGGCCGATCACGATGCAGCACGCCGTGTTCTCGGGAACCGGCCGAAGCGAACGCAGCAACTCGTCCCGATCCACCCGCTGATTGACCCCGGAGATGAACAGCTTCTTTGCCTTGCCTCCGGCGAGCAGCTCCAAGCCGGCCTCGAGGCGCAGCCTGCCGCCGGTCAGCACGACGATCGCGTCGGTCGCGCCCGTCGGGTCGCTATGGATCAAATAGCTGCTGACGACAAACCAGCCGAAGCCGCCGAGCCAGACGAGGATCACAACGGCAACGAGCCGCGCCAGCCAGAGAACGGAGCGTGCCAGCCCACCCATGCCCCGCTCACGGCATCAGTGCCAGCCGCCGCAGCACGGTGATGCGCGCTACGGTTATCGCGACGAGTCCGGCGGCCAATGTCACCGCTATTGCCACGCCCCAGAGCCGCCAGTCGGTAAACCCGGAACTCGCTGTGGTCGCGTGTCGCGGCAGGATACCGACCACCGCAACCAGGCTCACGAGGGCAGCCGCAGCGCCGATCCCGCCGCCAAGCAGGCCTCGACGCAGAGCATCGGCCTGGAAGGGCCAGGCAACATCAGCATCGGCGGCGCCGATCTGGTGCAGCAGCTCGATCGTCTCGCCCTGCACAGCAAGGCGGCCCCGGGTCAGGTAAACCGCGAAGACCACCAATAAGCCGGCGATCGCGGCGATAGCGACTTCCAGCAGGCTCGCGACACGACTTTCGGCGCTACGGGAGGTGTCGCGCCACTCGCGATGGTCATCGATCTCGGCGCCCGGCACAATCGACGACAGTTTCTGGCGCAGATCGGCGAAATCGATCGCCGCATCGGGGTCGATCTGCACATCGACCAAGCGCGGCACCGGCAGGGTGGTGATGGCAGCCGGCGGCCCGAGCCAGGGTTCCAGCAGGCGCGCGGTTTCAGCGGCTTCGAGCAGGCGCACGGCACGAATACCGGCCGTTTGCCGCAGCAGAGCCAAGCTCGTCTCGACGCGCACCGCCGAAGCCTCCGCGGGGATCTGCACCGTCAGGCTGTGCCCCAATGCGCGGTCCCACTCGCCGATATCGTCGCTCAGCAGAACGAGGACGATACCGCCGATCGCCGCGAAATAGCCCATCAACGCGACCATCCCCCACAGAAGCGCACCGGCCGGGTCGGCCGCCAACACGCGATCGAGATGCACCCGGCTGGGTGTTTGCCCTCTCATTGGATCGCAGCGGTGTCGAGGCTGGTCAGCCAGCCCTCTTCCAGATGAAAGTGCCGACACTCCAATCGCCGGGCGAGCGCGATGTTATCGGTGGCAATCAGCACCGTCGTGCCGAGGCTGTGGAGCCGCTCGAACGCGCGCAGCAGGCTGAGCGCGGTTTCGTCGTCCCTCCCTGCCGTCGGCTCGTCGGCAATCAGCAGATCGGGCCGGCTGACGATCGCGCGCGCGATCGCGACGCGCTGCCGCTCGCCGGCGGACAAGGTTTGCGGACTGCTCTCGAGCTGGGACGCGATCCCCAGCCAAGTAGCCAATTCGTCGACATGATCGCGGATCTTGTCTTCCGGGATCCCGGCGATACGCAACGGCAGGGCGATGTTGTCGCGAATGCCGAGATGAGCGAGTAGGCGAAGGTCTTGGAACACGATGCCGATGCGCCGGCGCAGCGCGGCGCGCGTATCGCGATCAGCCGCCAGGGCATCGGCGCCGAATAGCGTCAACCTGCCGTAGGAGGGTTGCTCGGCCAGCGCGACGATATTCAACAAGGTGGTTTTGCCGGCGCCGCTCGCGCCGGTCACACAGCAAAAATCGCCGGCCTCCAAGGTCAGCGATATGTCGTGCAGAACATCGGCCCCCGCGCCATAGCTTTTGCCGATATTGTCGAGCCTGACCACCGCCACCCCCGCAGGGCCGCAGCCGCGTATCGCCCAAAATTGACATACAGCCGGCTCGCCCGTCCAGTTTGCCTCAACACCGCCTTCCCTGTCGTGTTTGGCGCCGTCCCTTCCGAGAGCGCTGATCGGGAATCGTGATCGCACGGGGTTTGAACCCTGGCCGGCGCACGGCGTTATGCTTCGGGACATTCGCTGATTCGGAGGGCGCGGTCATGCCGTTCGATGGGGTCGGTTTTGGTTTGGACGATCGGGTAGGCAAGATCGACAGGGTCATCGACCTTCTCGCGACACCCGACCGCTGGTGCAAAGGCACTCTGAAGACCCATGACGGCCGGCGGTGCATCCGTGGCGCCATTATGGCCGTCGATGGGGTGGGCACGCTGCAGCCGGCGGTGTTGCGGGCGATCAACGAGGTGACGGGCCGACATTACCGGCGCATCGAATCCTTTAACGACCATCCGGACACCGATCACGGCCAGGTCGTCGAGGTGCTGGCGCGAGCCCGCGACGACCTGGTTGCGGGCCGGTTGGCCGCGCTGCACAGCAGACCCGCCGCACCTGCTGGATGGCGTGCAAGACTGGCCGGCTGGGTGCACAGCTTCCGCGGCTGAGTACTGCGGCTGCTTCTCAGTGCCGAGGCCTTGCTGCCGGCGCTCATCGCGCTTGTGCGCCGCTGCCGCGGTCCCCTCGACCGCGGCAGGTGACATTCATTAACTCAAGGCAAGGACGCCCCGCGACCGATCGCGCTAAATTATCCCGCAGGTAGAGCACGCCCGGCGATGCGCTAGCGAGGTCCGACTTGTCTGCGGCGTTAAGCATCCGAACAATCGGGCGATTTTTATACGAAGGGCAGCAAGCGCTCGAGGCCGCGAGCGGCGACCGGGCGCGCATGACCCATGCTGAGTGACGCCGCGTCATCGACCGGGGCAACCTATGATCCCGGTCCGTTGCAGGCCGACTGGAAGGACGAGTTCTGGATCGGGCTGATCGGCACACTCGATGCGTGGCTGCGGTCCTATTACGGCATTCAGGAATTCACCGACGACCCGCGATGCGTGCTGCGCATTGGCCCGATGCCGGCCCGGATGCCGGTTTTGTTGGCGGACGGGACGGAGATCCGCGAAGGCGAGCCGGTCGGCGCCCTGCACCTCTGGAATGAGCATGTGCCGCGTTATACCGGAAACGGCCCGACCCTCGCCTGGGCCAAGGAGATGCGGCGGCGCATGCTGCGCTCGCTTACCGAGTTGGCAAATTTTGTCGAGCATGACCCGGTTTGGGCCCCGGTCCGGGCGTTTTGCGGCGACTCGACCTTGTCCAGCCGCATCGGCGGCGCGCAGATGCGCCGGCTGGCGCGGCGTCACGGCTTCGAGCCGGTCGAGCCGCCGGTCGCCGCATCCCGCTATCTGCATACGGTCGCCGACTCGCTGATCGTCTGGGGCTTGACACGAGCATTCAATCCGGCGGCGCTGCCGCGCCAGCGCTTTCTGCGCGACCATAACGAGCTGTGGATCTCGCGATCGACGCTGCTGAAACTTTACGGCCGCGACGCCTGCAGCTTGGCGATTACGCAACCCCGCCGGGCGGTGTAGATGGCCGTCCTGCTGGCGGGCGGTGTTTGGGCGTGTCTGATCGGCTGGCTGCTGCTGCGCCTCCTCCGGCAGTTCCGGACGCACCGCGCTGCATCGCTCGGCCCGCCGAACGGCACTCCCGCTTCGTTGCCCGCAGTTGCGATCATCGTCCCGGCGCGCAACGAGATCGCCAATATCGGGACCTGCCTCGCCGGGCTCACGGCGCAACGCGGTCTGAGCGGCGGGCTGTCGATTATCGTCGTGGATGACGGGTCCCAGGACGGCACCGGAGAAGTCGTCGCCCGCAGCGCGCGCGACGACCCGCGTATCGAGCTGATCGGGTCGGGCGACCTACCGGCCGGCTGGATGGGCAAACCACACGCCTGCTGGCAGGGCGCGCTGCAGACCGATGCGGAATGGCTGTGCTTTGTCGATGCCGATGTCCGCGCCACGCCCGATCTCGTAGCCGCAGCGGTCGTGGCGGCGCTGCGGCAGGGCATCGACATGCTGTCGCTCAACCCGCGGCAGGAGCTCGGCAGTTTTTGGGAGCGGCTGATCATCCCGGCGGGTCTCGTGCTGATCGGCTGCGCCCAGGATCTTCGCCCGATTGACGACCCGGCCTCGCCCGAGATCACCGCCAACGGGCAGTTCCTGCTGACCCGCCGGGCGGTATATTTCGCGGCCGGCGGGCATGCGGCGGTACGTGACCAGATCTGCGAAGACAAGGCGCTGGCGGCCCGCGTCAAGCATGCTGGTTGGCGTTTTCGCCTCCTCGGGGCAGAGCAGCTGGCGCGAACCCGCATGTATACGAGCTTCAACGCGCTGTGGGAGGGGCTGGCAAAGAACGCGACCGAAATCCTTGGCGACGGGCTGAGTACGGTGCGGGCCGCAACCGCTGGCCTGGTGATCGGATGGGCGGCGATCTTGCTACCGATATTGACCGGGATTAGCGCGGCGCAGGAATCTTCGACCCCGGCAATGATCGGGGCCGCGCTGGGGCTGTTGGGCTCGACCGCGGTAATCGGGATTCAGATCGGCACCGCTCGGCATTTCAAGATCTCGCCGCTGTTCGGCTTGCTGTTTCCCTTCGCCTATACGGCCATTGCCGCGTTGGCCTGGCGCAGCTTCATGCTGCGCCGCGCCGGGCGGGTTACCTGGAAAGGCAGAACCTACGCACTCCAGCGCAAAGCCTCCGCCGGACGGCCGTGAGGTCGTCCGCGTCCACCGGCGGGGCAGCCCAGACAGGCCGGCCGCGGCGAGCGGCGTGCGCTCGCGGGTCGGAGGCTGGCCGATTGTCGCCGCGCTCGCGGTTGTTGCGATCATCCTCTATTCCGTCCGGTACGCACTATTGCCGTTTGTCTTCGCGGCGGCGATCGCCTTTGTCACCGATCCGCCGATCGTTGCCGTGCAGCGGCGCAGCGGTCTGCCCCGGTGGGTCGTCGCCGCACTAGCCTATGCCGTATTGCTTCTGGTCGTGGGCGTGCTCGGCTACGCGATCGGTGCCCAAGTGGCGCGCGACCTGCTCCAGCTTGCGGAACAGGCGCCGACGATGACCGGCAATTTGATCGAACAAGCGGCCGGACCAAACGGGATCGTGCTGTTCGGCGCGACCTATACGGCCGACGACATCTTGGACGCGATCGCGGCGGGGATCCGAGAGTTGATTGCGGCCGGCATCGTCGCGCGCGCCGGAGGCTTGACGCTCGGCGCGCTGTTCGCGCTCGCTCTGACCTTTGTGCTAGCGCCTTATTTCATGATCTCGGGTCCGCGGCTGGTGGCCGGCACGATCTGGCTGATCCCGCCCGAGCGGCGGCATTCGGTCCTGGATTTGCTGCCGAAGATCGTGCCGATGCTGCGGCGGTACCTGATCGGGATCGCCCTCGTCGTGATCTATGCCAGCATCGTGGCCTGGATCGGGTTCGGGCCGATGTTTCACCTGTCGAATGCGGTCTTGCTGGCGATCACCGTCGGCATCTTGGAGCTGGTGCCCGTCATCGGGCCGCTATCTTCGGCGATTCTGGTCGGGATCGTCGCGCTGCAGCAGCAGAGCCTCCAAGCCGCCATTCTGCTGGTCGGCTTCGTCATCGTGCTGCGATTGTCCATCGATAATCTGGTCGGGCCGCTGGTGCTGGGTTCAGCAACGCGGCTGCATCCGGTCGTGATCATCGCCGGGTTCACCTGCGGCGCGATGCTGTTCGGCATCGTCGGGCTGCTGCTCGCCGTGCCGACAGCGGTATGCATCAAGATCGCGCTCGAACACTGTTACGCCGAGCCGGTCAAGCCCGCGGAGGGCTGAGCCGCGCGACGGTTTGGCTTCAGCCGGGCGGTTTGGCTCTAGTTCGAACCGATTACGATCCTCTCCCGGCCGCATACCGAACACAGACTGAAGCTTCGCTGGAAGGAGGCAGAGTCCGCAAGCGCGCTCACGACCTGCTGAACCTCGTGCCGGCTATCAAGCGAAAGGTTCGATGCAAGGCAAGTATTGCAGTAGGTATTCCCCCGGTTTGCGAGCAATACGTTAGCTACTCGATTGGTACCATCCATGATGTCCCCCGACCCGCTATCATGTTGCTCGAGGGCTTATACTTTGATCGAGTCCGCACGGGCTGTGACATTTTCATATCCTGGTTCGATACACGTCGCGCGATGGTTTAGTTTTTAGCTAAAATAAGTACCCATCGCACTCATAAGCTTTGGCGTCGCGATCTCGCGCTTGCCGCTGTTCGGAGCTGCGGGTCGCTCACAAATGTCCCAATCCAGGAGCAACTCCGCAGCCCAGGATGGCGCGCTAGATGTGAAGAACTCGGATGAAACGCGTGGCCCCGCTCCGCGCTGAGCATTGGCGCGAGATGGCTGCGCATTTCCGCTCATTGGCCGAGTCGGAACCCCTGGCCAGTCTCCGACGGCATCTCCGGCGGTTGGCCGCGGAGTATGACGAAGTGGCGTCCGAACTGGAGGCCTCGCGAGGCGGCGCCGCCGCTATGGAAAACGCCTGGATTAGGACGGCCGGCGCCGCGCGGAGCTTCGCTCTAAACGTGGACCTTGGCCTCTCTGACGTTGCCGAACAGCACCCAGCGCGTGCCGTCGAACTTGCCCATCTGCATCTGCTTCAGCGGATACCAGTCGGTCGGGGTGGTGTTCACTTTGATCCCGGGCAGCGCCATCGGTAGCGCGAGGTCTTTGATGTTCGATGCCTGCTTCATGATGTTTGCCCGCGTCAGCTCGTCGCCGCACTGCTTGAGCACCTGCATCAATGTCTGGGCAACGCTGTAGCCGTACACATTGCCGGCATCGGTCTTGTCGCCGTCGGCATAGTATTTGTCCATGAAGGCGACCCATTCCTTATAGCCGGCATCGTCCTTCCAGGTCGGGTCCGTCGGATCCTTGATGTAGAAGGTAGAGACGATGTCCTTCGCGTTTTCGAGCCCGGCGGGCTTCAGCGTGGCGCCGACCGAGTTTGCGACGCTGTTCAGCAGGTGCAGCGGCTTCCAGTCGATCTCGGCCATCTTGCGGATCGACTGCGCCGCGAATTTCGGGATCGTAACGTTGAAGAACACATCGGCGCCCGAGGATTTGAGGCTGACGATCTGGGAATCGATCGTCGGGTCGGTGACCTCGTAAGGCACCTCGGAGACGATCATCGACTTCGCCTTGTCACCGAGCCCGTCCTTGAAGCCCTTGACGTAGTCCTTGCCGTAATCGTCGTTCTGGTACAGCACGCCGACCTTGGCGCTCGGCCGCTCTTCCAGCAGGTAAGAAACAAAGATCTGGGCTTCGCTCTGGTAGTTCGGCTGCCACCCCATCGTCCACGGGAAGTGCTCGGGATCGCCCCATTTGGTGGCGCCGGTCGCGACAAACAGCTGCGGCACCTTCTTCTGGTTGCAGTATTTGTGAATCGCGCTGTTGGGCGGCGTGCCGAGCGTGTTGAACAGGAAGAGGACCTCGTCGCTCTCGACCAGCTTGCGGACCTGCTCGACCGTCTTCGGCGGGCTGTACCCGTCGTCATAGGAGATGAAGTTGATCTTACGGCCGTTGATGCCGCCCTGTTCGTTGATCATGTTGAAGAAGGCGGTCTTGACCTTGCCGATCGTCCCGTAGGAAGAGGCCGGGCCGCTATACGGGCTGGTGTTGCCGATCTTGATCTCGGTATCGCTGGCGCCGGTATCATAGGTGCCCTTCGCGAGGACCGGCAGCGGCAACGAGGCGAGTGCCAGCGCGCCCGGCGCGGCGGCGAGAACCGATCGGCGGGTAATCTTTGTCATGGCGATCTCCGTTCAGAGCGGTTGATCCAGGTTTGCCGTGCTTTGGCCGATTGCGCAGCGGCAAGCCGCGCGAAACCGGCGGCGCCCGAGGGCATCACATAAATCACAAGCAGCATTATCAGCCCATAGACGGCGCCGGACAGGCCTGTCGAGATGCTCTCGGCGATATTGGGCACATAGAGGACGAACAACCCGCCGACGATGCTCCCGGGGATCGAGCCGACACCGCCGATTACGAGACCGACCAGAAACGACACCGACAACAGAAAATTGAAGCTGTCCGGTGCGACGAACTGCACGACAATGGCGCCGAGCGCGCCGGCGATCCCGGTGTAGAGCGCGCTGACGCCGAAGGTCAGCGTCTTGTATAGCGCCGTGTTGACGCCCATCGAAGCGGCCGCGATCGGATGATCGCGGATCGCCATGATCGCCCGCCCGGAGCGGCTGTGCACGAGGTTCCACGCCGCGGCCATCAGCAACAGCAGAACTGCGAGCGTGAAGTAGTAGAGCCATTGGTCGGGATTGAGCGGCAGGCGCAGCGGCGCATCGGGCTTTATCAGAGCGATTCCTTGCACGCCGCCGGTCAGCGGCTCCAGCGGCCCGAATTTCAGGATCTGCGGCATCGCCGTCGCCAGCGCAAAAGTGGCAAGCGCCAGATATAGATTTTGCAGCCGCAGCGCCGGCAACCCGAACAGAAAACCGACGACGAAGCACACAGCACCGGCCGCGGGCAGCGTGTAGAAATACGCAACATCCCAATGATCCATCAGGATCGCCGCGGTATAGGCGCCAATGCCATAGAACGCGCTGTGGCCAAGCGAGAACTGGCCGTTGAAGCCGGTCAGCAGGTTGAGCCCGAGGATCGCCAAGCCGTACACCATGACCAGCGTGAGCTGGAACAGCACGAAATTCGTCGCCACCAATGGCAACAGCGCGGCCAGCACCGCGGCGGCAAGCGCCCAGACATAACGGGGAGTCGCGCGAGCAGTCGCCGCGCTGCCGACGCTCGCCTCGGCCGCGTCGAACGGAACGCTCTGCTTGGTGGCGATGTCGTCCGGTGCGCTCATACCCGGCTCACAACGCTACGCCCGAACAAACCACTCGGGCGAACCAGCAGCACGGCGACGATCATGATCAGGGCGATCGTCAGCTTCAGCTCGCGTCCGAAATAAGGAATGAACGTGCCGGCGAGGTTCTCGATCACCCCGACCGCGAAACCGCCGAGGACGGCACCTCCGGGGCTGCTCAACCCGCCGAGCACCGCGCCGGCAAAGCCGTAAAGCAGCACGCCCAGCATCATATTCGGTTCGAGAAACACGACCGGCGCGATCAGCATGCCGGCGACCGCCCCGATGGAGGCCGACATGCCCCAGCCGAGCGCGATCATCCAGCCGACCCGAATGCCGACGAGCCGCGCCGAAGCCGGGTTGGCGGCGGCGGCGCGCATCGCCAGCCCCAGGCGCGAACCTCGGAAGAACAGATAGAGCAGGATCAGAATGAGCAGCGTGACGCCGATCATGCCGGCGTCGTGGGTGCTGATCAGATGGCCGCCGAACAGAGGCCCGCGCCCGAACGGCGTCGGAAACTCCTTGATCGTGAAATTCCAGATCTCGCCGGCGGAGCTGTTCAAGATCCCAAACAGGGCGATGAACGCAACGAGCTGCGTCAGAACTGGCGCATTGTGGATTGGCCTAAACAGGATGCGCTCGATTGCGATGCCGCCGACAAACGACACCGCGACCACCGCGACAAAGGCGCCCCAATACGGCACCCCCCACTGGATCAGCTGCCAGGCGATGAAGGTCGAGAACATCGCCATCTCGCCCTGGGCAAAGTTGAGATGATCGATCGCCTGGTAGATCATCACGACGGCCAGCGCCATGCAGGCATAGATCGCGCCGGTCGCCAGCCCCGCCATGACCTGCTGCAGCAGCAATTCCACCGCTAATACCCCAGATAGGCGCGGCGGACGCCTTCATCGGCGCCGATCACCGCCGCCGGGGCATCCATGACGATATGCCCGGTTTCGAGGAGGTAGGCGTGCTCTGCGAGTTCGAGCGCCAAGGCGGCATTCTGCTCGACGACGAGCATCGCGACGCCGGTCTCGCGGTTGACCTCGCGCAGAATGTCGAACAGCTCCTCGACGATCAGCGGCGCCAGGCCGAAGGACGGCTCGTCGAGCAGCATCAGGCGGGGGCGCAGCATCAGGGCGCGGCCGACCGCCAGCATCTGCTGCTCGCCGCCCGACAATGTGCCGGCCTGCTGCCGGCGCCGCTCCTTGAGACGCGGGAAATGGGCGTACACCCGTTCGATATCGGCGGCGATCTCCGTCTTGTCGCGGCGGGTCATAGCGCCGAGTTGCAAATTCTCCTCAACCGTGACGCGCAGGAACGTGCCGCGTCCTTCCGGTACATGCGCGATGCCGAGCCGCACGATGTCCTCGGTCGCCCAGCCGGCGATCGCCTTGTCGTCAAAGCGGATCTCGCCATTCGTCCGCACCATGCCGCATAGCGCGCGCAATACGGTCGTCTTGCCCGCACCATTGGCGCCGAGAAGCGTGCGGATGTGACCCTCGCCAATGTCGAAGCTGACGCCGTAGAGCGCCTGGTTCTCGCCATAGAAGGCGTTGATGCTTCGGACCTTCAGCATCGGCGGCCCGGAATTCATCGGCCGGGCCTCACGGCCGCCTTGCGGCTGGTACCGAGATAGGCGCGGATCACCGCCTCGTCCTGCTGCACCTCGGCGGGGGTGCCCTCGGCAATCTTGCGGCCGAAATCGAGCGCGACGACCCTGTCGGACACCGACATGACCAGATTCATGTGATGCTCGACCAGCAGCACGGTGACCTGCCGCTCGTCGCGAATGCGGCGGATCAGCCTGCCGAGCTCACCGACCTCCTCATGGTTGAGGCCGCCGGCCGGCTCGTCGAGCATGAGCAGCTTCGGCCGGCCGGCCAGCGCGCGCGCCAATTCGATGCGCTTGCGGGTGCCGAGCGGCAGCCCGGCGGCGGGCCGCAGCGCAACATCTTCCAGTTCGAGCATACGGAGCAGTGACCAAGCAGTCTCGGTCAGCGCCGCTTCCTGGCGCCGCACCCAAGGCAGGCGCAAGGCGTCGCTGACGAAATCGCTGCGGCTGTGCGCGTGGCCGCCGAGCCGCACATTGTCGAGCACCGATTGCGGCGCGAACAATGCGAGGTTCTGAAAGGTGCGGCCGATGCCGATCTCGGCGATCCGGTGCGGTGGGCGTGCCAGCATCGAGCGGCCCTCGAACAGGATGTCGCCGTGGTTCGGCGTATAGAGCCGGCTGATGCAGTTGAACAGGGTTGTCTTGCCGGCGCCATTCGGCCCGATCAGGCCGAGGATCTGGCCTTCCTCGATCGTGAAGGAGACGCCGTCGAGCGCGACGATGCCGCCGAAGCGCAGCGCGACGTCGCGGATTTCGAGCAGCGGCGCGGGCGAGGCCTCCGGCGCGGTCGAATAGGATTCCGCCGTCTCGACCGCCGCCACGCCGCTTCCTCCGCGCTCTTGTCGATTCCGATTTTGCGCGCGCGGAAAGTGCCGGGCAGGGGTAGTCAAGTCAAGCAACCGCCGGGCCGCCGGGAGGCCGCATCGACAATATCCGGGAAATCCGAGATGATCGGAATGGCGGTTTGCGGATGAAAGCGCCTGTTAATGGACGTTCTTTACACCCCTAAGCCAACCGCACCTCCCGCGGAAACGAGGGGTGTGATTACCTGGTTCTCAGGCGGCCGCTGATGCTTCTGACCTGCCCATCCTGCGAGACCCGTTATCAGGTCGACGATGCGGTGATCGACCGCTCGGCCGGGCGGCAGGTCCGCTGCGCCAATTGCGGCTACCTCTGGCATTTCGCGCCGGTGCTCGAAGAGCACGTGCCGGCGGCCACGGCGGCGGCGCCGGCTGCGCGGCCCACCGGCGCGGGTGCGGCGGCAGCAGCGGCTGGGCCGGGGACCGGTCGGGCCAGGGCGGGCACCGTCCTACAGACGGATGGCGCCGCCGCGCTGTCGACCCTGGAGCTGGGCAGCGCGGCGGCGCCGGCGATTGGCCAGGTCGGGCCCGGCCTGCGCGGGCTGCTGCAGGTTGGAGCGGCCCTGATCGTCGCGGCGGTCATCCTGGTGCCGCTCCTGGCGCGCAACACGGTCGTCGAGACCTGGCCGGATACCGCCAAGGTGTATGAGGCCGTCGGGTTGAAGACCGCCGGGATCGGGACCGGCCTCGATATCGCGGTGACGCCGTTAAAGAGCGAGAGCTCCTTCGTCGTCACCGGCGAGATCACCAATAAGACCGACCGGGCGCTGACGGTGCCGCCGCTACGGGTGGCGCTGCACGACGCCACTCAAAAAGAGGTCGAGTTTCAGATCATCGATGCGCCGGTTGAGACCTTGCAGCCTGGCGGGAGCGCGCGGTTCAGAGCGGTGTTCGAGCATCCCGATATCACGGCGACCAATGTCGTCGCGACGTTCGGATCGGAGTAGGTTCCGCCTTTATCTGAGTACGCGCCCTTTAGCGGACCCTGCCGGCGAGTTGCGCTCTTGCGAGCTGCCGAAGACGGGAGAGCCGCTGGGTGACGCTGCCGACGCCGTTGCCACGCACCACTACCGGGCCGTCGCCGCGCAACACCAATACCTGATGCTGGCCGTCCGCATGGGAGGCGGTACCGCTGACGAGCCGCGCGGTTCTGGAACTCGCCTGCGATTTTGCGGCGATCGCTTCGGTCTTGCGGCTGACCAGCATTCGGCCCTTTTTGTCGAACTGCGCCCGGTGCTTGCCTTTTAGCAATGTCACCAGCTTGGGCTGATCGAGGTTCCAGTTGCGCACCGGCCCCGTATCGATGTGCATAAAGCTGGAATGCGGATACCAGCCGACCCCGCCGCGCTGCATCGCGCGGGCCGCATTCATTGCATCGGCAAGCTTGTCGCCGAAATGCACATCGAGGGCGCGGCCGTAGAGATGCTGACTGTTTTCCGCGACCCCGAAATGGGTGCGGGACAGCATCGCGTTGGTTTCGGGGGTGCGGTAGGCCGACAGGATCGTCGCCTTGGTCTGGCCGACCGCCTGCATCACATTGGACAGGAAATCGAGCACCCCGACATCGATAGCGATCTTTTCCCCGGAATGGAAATCCCGAAGAAACACCGAGAGTTCGTCCATGACTCCCGGAATAGGCCCGTTGTCGTCACGGTATATGCCGCTGAAAGTCTCGCCGGTATGAGGATTGGCGAGGTTCAGCCGATGCGGCTGCGGTGGCGGAATTGGCAGAGCGCGAAGCATGCTGGGCAGCGCGGCTGTGCCGGCGATAACAGACAAGAAAAGCCGTCGATCCATCGTCCCGATTAAAGATGATTTCACCCCGGTGCGTCTGTTCCGTCCTGCCTCAAGACGCAAACTCGTTACAGAGCGTCACAGACGGCAACAGTATATAACCGGAACCGCTCGGATTAAAACCCGGGAAGTGCAGGATTGGACAGATTTAATGAAAACGAGCCGCTCAGAATCTTTTTAATAAGCGCTCGATATAGTCCAATTCAATTAGAGGTCGAGAACGTTCACCGGCACGACGGCGCAGCTCGTCAAGGATCTGCCGCGATTTCTGCAACGTATTCTCGTCCGGAATGCGGACATCGCTTTGGTCATAGGTGCCGTTGCTGGAGGTCGGACGGCCGAACGGGTCGCGCTCGACGCGGCCCCGCTGATCGCGATCAGTTGCACCGATTTCATCATCCGAAGGGTCGCCCCAGCCCTTGCCGAGCCGCTGTTGCAGCTGCTGGGCGAAATCACGCGCCGCCTGCTGCAGCTGATCGAGGGCTTCGGTCTGCGGTCCGATCGCCTCACCGGGCTGCCGCCGCTGCAGCGCGCCGGTCGCATCGCGCATCGCCCGCTCGGCCCGGCCGAACGGATCGGGGATATCGCCCATGCCTTCGCCGAGACGGCGCATCAGATCGCCCAGCGAATGCCGCAAGCCTTCCTGCTCGCCGGCCTCATCGCCCATCTCGCCGCCTTGCTCCGCAGACTCGTTCTGGTCGCCCGGCTGGCCCGGTTGCTGCGAGCGCCCTTGCTGACCCTGCTGACCCTGCTGACCCTGCTGCTGGCGCTGTGCCCGGAAGCTCTTATCGAGCAGCTGCTGCTGGCGCTGCATCAAATCCTGCAGCCCGCGCATCATCTGCTGCGCCTGGTTGTTGCCGCGCTGTTGTTGCCCTGGCCGGGCGGCGCGCAGGTTTTCCAGCATGTTCTGCATTTGCGAGAGCAGCTCGCGCGCCTGGTCGCGGGCGCCGCTGCGCGCCATCTCGCGGGCACGGTCGAGCATGCGCTGCAGATCGCGTCCGGTGATGACCTTCGAAGGATCGGCCGGCTGCATCGCCGCGTCGGGATTGCGCTGAAGTTCCTCTGCGAGCGACTGCAGGTAACGGTCAAGCGCCTGGCGCAATTCGCTCATCAGCCGCTCGATCTCTTCGTCCGGCGCGTTTTTGGCGAGCGCGTCCTGCAGTTGCTGCTGCAGCCGGCGCAGATCCTGCTCGGCCAGCGCCATCCGGCCGTCCTCGATGCGCAGCGCGGTATCCCACAGCATCTGCTCGACGCTGGAGATCGTGTCCTTGTCCCTGCCGTGGGCCAGCCGTACCCGGCCCAAATGCAGAGCGAGATAGACCGCGGTGTCATCACGATAGAGCACCGGGCGCTTGTTCAAATCGCCGAGGATCTCGGCGACCGCATCGGCCGAGCGGGGATCCTTCGCGAGTTCCTTGCGCTGATCGATGATGGCGCGGGCGATCGGGTGGTTGAACGTCCGCTCCGGCAGCTTGATCTGGGCCGGCGCGCTTTCGCCGGTGTGGCCGAGCGCATCGGTCGCGACGAGCCGGATTTCGACCGGCAGGCCGGCCCAGGGGTGCGGCGACAGATCATGATAGCTGGTCGCCTGCGCCTCCTTCAAATGCAGCCCGGGCAGCGGCAGTTCGAGCTCGACCACCTCCTCCGGCGTATCGTCCTCGGATCTGTCGCCGGCGCGGCGGATCACCGCCTTGACGGTCTCGACGCCGTAATCGTCACCGGCCTGGTAATCGAGGCGCAACGCGGCGCGCGGAGTGCCCTTGGGGGGCTGCGCGAAAACGATCGTCGGCGGGTTGTCCGGCACGATCTCGATCGGCCAACGGCCGAGCGTGGCGCTCCCCTGGGTCAAGGTCAGCGCCTGGCCGCCGGTCAGCGTCGCCTCGATCCGGAAATTCTGCTTGTCGACCGGCTGGAAATCGCGCGCCTCAGCGTCGATGGCGAGGCGCGGCACCGTACCGCCGCCATGGACTTGGGCAAGCAATGCGCTGCCGGTCGGCACCT
>Ga0209474_10000989_pt1 | contig 28882 bp, 22 predicted proteins | sample GraSoiAngelo_145_FD_185902 | JGI IMG/M metagenome (GOLD analysis project Ga0209474, IMG submission 185902) | Grasslands soil microbial communities from the Angelo Coastal Reserve, California, USA - 14_1009_05_20cm (SPAdes) (version 2) | ecosystem: Environmental > Terrestrial > Soil > Grasslands...
GGCTCTGTTGACATCCTAGCAACTTCATTGAAATTCGGGAGGGCGATTGGCCGCCTCCGTGGTTTTCTATGGAGGCAGGAGGTGCGATGGCCGAAGTCGGACTCTTGCCTTTTGCCCGCATCGCTCTGCAAGTCTCCCGGGCGGTGCTCCCGCGCTACCGAAGCCGTTTCAGCAAACGTCAATTTACCCAGCCGCAGTTGCTGGCCATTCTCTGCCTGATGCGTTACGAAGACTGGACCTTTCGTGAAGCCGAGGTGCGGCTGAGCGAGCATCGCGAATTGCGCCAGGTGTTGGGTCTTGTGAGTGTGCCCGACTTCACGACACTGTATCGTTTTTTGCAGCGTCTCGACGACCAGACCATCGACCGCGCGGTTGGCGAAACGGTGCGCCGGCTGCGCGGTTCGCTGCGCCAAAAGCGCAAGCGTGCTCGCGTTGCCGTGGACGCCACGGGCTTGGCGCAGGGAGCGGTGAGCACGTTCTTTATGCGGCGCATGCATCATCACGGGCAAAAACCGCTGCCGTGGCGGCACTGGCTGAAGTGGGTGGTCGCCGTGGATTTGGATCAGCAGTTCGTGTTGTCGCAACTCGCGCGGCGCGGTCCGTGGAACGACTGCGCGAATTTGCCGCCGGTCGTCGAAGCTGCTTCCCAGCAAACCCGCATCGGGTTGGTGCTGGCTGACGCGGAATTCGACAGCGAGCGCAATCACACCTACATCCGCAAACGCCTCGGAGCGCAGAGCGTGATTCCCGCCAAACGTGGGAAGAAAACCTGGCGTGTGCACGGAGTGCGTGCCGAGATGCGGCGGGCCTTTCCGCAACGGCTCTACCGCCGTCGATCCCTGATCGAGAGCCTGTTCTCTTCCGTCAAACGAAACCTCTCGGCTCGCGCACCGGGTCGATCCCTGCGCGCACAAATGCGCCAAGCCCTGCTGCTCGGCTTGAGCCTCAATCTGTATCGGTTGAAACATCGCCGCCTTTCTTTGAGGATGTCAACAGAGCCAGACAGCTTCTGATAGAGAGCCTCCTCATGGCGGTCGTGGCGGCTGTCCTTGGGATTTTGCTGGCTTACTGGGGAACTTACGCGTTTGCAACTTTTCTTACGTCCAATTGGAACGACCGCCTTCAAATCGATATTCGTCCTGATTCGAGTGTTCTCGGCTTCACCGTTACTATCGCAATCCTGGCGGCAATTTTCTTTGGGCTCGCCCCGGGCTTGCTTGGTACGCGTCTCGATTTGACGTATGCCCTGAAAGGCAGCTCTGAAAGCCTGTCTCTGGGCCCGCACGGAGAAAGGCGCCGCTTTCAGCTCGGAAGTGTGCTCGTGGTTGTTCAAGTCGTTCTATCAGTGGTCCTCGTCGCGGGCGCGGGACTTCTCGTCCACACGCTTGCCCATCTTGAAACAATGAACCCTGGTTTCGACACGCTGGTGGGCATCGATCCCAATATACGCGACTGGACAGACCCGCGTATCCCGCGACTTTGCCGCGATCTTCAGACTCGTTTTGCCGCTCTCCCTGGTGTTATCTCTGCGAGCTATTCCATGGTTCCCCTCCTTAGCGGAATGAATATGGATACGGTGTTCAGCTCACTTGGAGCTTCGGAAAAATCTCCAATACACTCTGATGAGCTTCCCGTTGGCACGAAATTCTTCGAAACCATGCGCATCCCGTTCCTGGCAGGACGGACTTTCAAAGCGGAAGATTTCCAGTCTGAGGCGAAACCGAGCCCGGTGATTGTGAATCAGAAACTGGCGCAGCGCCTGTTTGGAAAGGGCAATCCAGTGGGGCAGTTCTTTAGCGATTTCAGATCCAAGGCGGCCGACTACGAAGTGATCGGCGTCGTCGCCGATGCGAAGTACAACGATTTAAGACGAGAGGTCCGGGCAACAGCATATGTTCCGCTCAAGCTGGGCGGAGGTTCGTTTGAACTGCGCACTTCAGGAGACTTTCGTGCCCTGATTCCCGCAGTCCGCGCAGCCGTCAGAGAAGCCAAGCCCGACATCGTCGTCACCCGCATCCAAACGCAAGCCGAGCAGATTGACAGAATCCTTTACCAGGAGCGGCTGATCGCAAGCCTTTCCAGCTTGTTCGGCGGACTTGCTCTCGTTCTCGCCTGCATCGGTCTTTATGGGTTGCTTTCTTACGAAGTGACTCGTCGTACGCGCGAAATTGGAATACGCATGGCACTTGGCGCGCGGCAGCAGGAAATTCGCAGCCTGATCGCAAGGAGAGGGATATTGCTTACGCTAGCAGGCGCCGGGATTGGCATCGCGGTTGCAATTGGCGTGACGCGCTATCTGCGAACGCTGCTCTATGGCGTGCGGTCTACGGATCCGTTGACGTTCGTAGGCATTGTGGTCTTACTCGGGATCGTCTCGCTGGTTGCATCCGCCGTTCCGGCGCGGCGGGCGATGCGAGTGGACCCGATGGTAGCGCTGCGGTATGAGTGAATTCAGCGGCAAGAATCTCACTAGAAAAAAGCGATTGAAAAAAACGACTAAACAAATGCGACGTTGACCGCGCACGGGTAAGGCGTTAGGATGCCGCCGGTTCTACTGTTCGCGTGCGCGAAACGGATTGCGCAGCGCCCCGTCTATCAGCTTGCAGATGACGGACAGGGCTGGTTGCAGGTCTATCCTCTAGCAGTTCTTCAATTTTCTACTGAGGAGAAGAGCAATGAGTGGTCAAAGAAGATTTGCGGTTTACTCCGCTTTTTTGCTGGTCGCGAGCTTAGCGGGGCTGGGTCAAGTTTCACTTCATTCACAAATACGGGCACAAACGCTGGATGACAAAGCTCTCAAAGGCATGAAATGGCGGCAGATTGGGCCGTTTCGCGGCGGCCGCGCGCTGGTGGTAACCGGTGTGGCCGGGGACCCGGAAACGTATTATTTCGGGGCCGTGGCGGGCGGAGTTTGGAAAACGCAAAACGGCGGGCTCACGTGGACACCGATGACGGACAAAACCGGAATCATGTCGATTGGAGCGATTGCCGTGGCGCCTTCTGATCCCAATGTGATTTACGTGGGAACGGGCGAATCTTGCATTCGCGGGAATATTTCTTACGGCGACGGGATGTACAAGTCCGTGGATGGCGGGAAAACGTGGGCGCACATCGGGCTCGGGGATACGCAGCACATCGCAAAAATCGTGGTGCATCCGCAGAATCCGGACATCGTTTACGTGGCGGCGCTCGGGCACGCTTACGGGCCGAACGAGTTGCGCGGCGTGTTTCGTTCGAGCGACGGCGGGAAAACATGGCAAAAAGTTCTGTTCAAGGACAACAAGACCGGTGCGATCGATCTGGTGTTCGATCCGAATAATCCGCACATTTTGTTTGCCGCGCTGTGGGAAGCGCAACGCACGCCGTGGAGCCTGACCAGCGGCGGCCCGGGGAGCGGGTTGTATCGCTCCGGCGATGATGGCGTGACGTGGAAAAGGCTCGAGGGTCATGGACTGCCGAGCGGCGTGTTGGGGCGCATCGGTGTCACGGTGTCCGGGGCGGATGGAAATCGCGTGTATGCAATCATCGAAGCGGAAAAAGGCGGAATCTACCGCAGCGAGGACGGGGGAGAAAGCTGGCATCTGATCAATTCCGATCACCGTTACACGCAGCGCGCCTGGTATTTTCATCATATTTTTGCGGATCCCAGGAGTGTGGACACACTGTATGTGCTCAACACGGGAGTTTCGCGCTCGACGGATGGCGGAAAGAGTTTCGAGGCCATGCGCGCGCCGCATGGCGACAATCATGGATTGTGGATTGATCCCACGCATCCTCAATGGATGATCGTGGCAAATGACGGCGGAGCCAGCGTTTCGCACGATGCAGGGAAAAGCTGGACGACGGAAGCCAATCAGCCGACTGCGCAGTTCTATCATGTGGCCACCGACAATGGCGTGCCTTACAAGCTTTATGGCGCGCAGCAGGACAATTCGACGGTAGCGATCGCCAGCCGGAGCGACAGTTTTGCGATTGACCGGCCGGACTGGTACGACGTTGGCGGAGGCGAGTCAGGATATGTAGTTCCAGACCCGCGCAATCCGCATGTCGTGTATGCCGGTTCGTACGATGGATTGATCACGCGCTTTGACAAATCGAATGGGCAGGAACAGGACATTTCTTCCTGGCCATTGAATCCGATGGGAGCGGGCGCTGCGGAATTGAAGCATCGCTTCCAGTGGACGGCGCCGATTGCGATTTCACCGAACGACCCCAACACGCTGTATCACGGCGGGGAAGCCGTCTTAAAAACGAAGGACGGAGGAATGAGCTGGACGGCGATCAGCGGGGATTTGACGCGGAATGACAAGAGCAAGCAGCAGTCTTCCGGCGGGCCGCTGACGCAAGACAACACCAGCGTCGAGTACTACGACACGGTATTTACGATTGCGGAATCGCCGGTCGAAAAGGGCGTGATCTGGGCGGGCAGCGACGACGGGTTGGTGCACGTGACGCGCGACGGAGGGCAGCACTGGACAGACGTTACGTCGAAAGAATTCGGCGAGTGGAGTTTGGTGAGCCTAATTGATGCATCCCCCTACGCGGCTGGTACAGCCTACGTGGCCATTGACCGGCACAAGCTCGATGATTACCGGCCTTATGCGTTTAAGACCACAGATTACGGGAAAACTTGGAGCAAGATTACGACCGGATTGCCAGACAACAGTTACGTCCATGCAGTGAAAGAGGATCCCAAACGGAAAGGCTTACTGTTCGCCGGCACGGAAAATGGAATTTACGTTTCCTTTGACGACGGAGGGCGCTGGCAATCGCTTAGGCTGAATCTGCCCACGACGCCGGTCCACGATTTAACCGTGAAGGACGACGATTTGATTGTGGCGACGCATGGGCGAGCGTTCTGGATTCTCGATGATATTTCTCCGCTGCGGCAAATGAGCGCGGCGACCGTGAATGAAGACGTGCATCTTTACCAGCCTGCGACGGCGATTCGATTTCGCGGACCTGGATTTGCGCTGCCAGCAACGTTTCCGATGGGCGCAAATCCGCCAACCGGCGTGATCATTGATTATTTTCTGAAGAGTGCGCCCAAAGACGCTGTCGAACTGGAGATTCTTGACGCGAAGGGCAAGCTCGTGCGAAAGCTCTCCAGCAAGAAGGCAGCGGAGGGCGCTTCACCGGAGGAGGAAGAATTTGGCATCTCACGGCCAGGTGAAAAATTGCCCGCGGAGGAAGGCCTGAACCGATTTGTCTGGGATATGCGCGACGAAGCTCCTGCGCGCGTGCCCGGTGCAGTCAGTTGGGGCGGACGCCCGGCCGGAGTTCTGGTGGCGCCGGGAACTTATCAGATCAAGCTGACGGTGGGCGGCAAAGCGTTGACCGCTTCCGCGGAAATCCAAAAAGATCCCCGCATAGACACGTCGCAGGCCGATCTAGAAAAACAATATGAGCTGGCCACGCGCATTCGCGACCGCGTCAACGCTGGGCACGAAGCGGTGAACCAGATGCGCAGCGTACAAGACCAAGTCGAAGGGCTGAAGAAGCGGCTGGGCAATGATGGCGGGGCCAAAACGGTGTTGGACTCCGCTGACGCGTTGAAAAAGAGAATCGATGCGGTGGAAGAGAAAATCATTCAGCCAAAGTCCAAAAGCGGAGAAGACCCTCTGAATTACCCGATTCAGGTGACGGATCAAATGATGGCGCTGCAAGGGACCGTGGAGAGCGCCGATGCCGCTCCAACAACGCAATCGTATGCCGTATTCGACGAACTGAATGCACGATTGGAAACGCAACTAGCCGCGTGGCGTGACATACAATCCAAAGAACTGGCGGCTTTGAACGAACTGATGAAGAAGAACAATGTGGAGGCCATCGCACCGGCCGCGGAGAAAGCGAGAGTTGCAGCGGAATAGGCAGCGCATGGCCGGCAAGCAATGTGGTATACGTGTTCGTCCCTGAAGTACTTACAACGTGACCGCAGGAGTTTGCCATGAGCAAAATGCACGGAACCTTTGCTGTCGCCATTGTTCTTTTTCTTTCTGGCACAGCCTCGGCTCAAAACATGCCCTCGGCTCCGCAATCGTGCGAGAAACTTTCGCAGCTTGCTGTGTCGAAGGCGAAGATCGTCTCAGCACAAACCGTTGAAGCAGGGACTTTCGCTCCACCCGCAGCGATGTCGCCTTGGCTGACGGGCAGCCCGGATCTGTACAAAACGCTAGGCGCGTTTTGCCGCGTCGTGGTGGAAGCGACGCCGAGCGCGGATTCCTCGATCAAGATCGAAGTGTGGATGCCCACAGAAGGCTGGAACGGCAGGTTCCGCGGGCAGGGCAACGGAGGCTTTGCGGGTGAAATTGACTATCGCCGCTTGGGGCTCGCCGTTCAGCAGAAATACGCTAGTGCCGCGACAGACACGGGGCACTCCGCGGGGGGAACCGATGCGCGCTGGGCGCTGGGCCATCCTAAGAAGGTGATTGACTTCGGCTATCGCGCCATCCATGAAATGACGCAAATCGCGAAGACCGTCATCAGCGCGTTCTACGGGACCAATGCGCAACACTCGTATTTCGATAATTGCTCGAACGGCGGGCGGCAAGCTCTCATGGAGGCGCAGCGTTTTCCGCGGGACTATGACGGGATTATCTCCGGAGCCCCGGCAAATTACTGGACGCACTTGCTGACGAAAGCTCTGGCGGATTCTCACGCCACCACGCTCGATCCTGCCAGCTATATTCCTGCCAGCAAGGTTCCAGCGCTTGCTCGCGCCGTGAATGCCGCGTGCGACGTGCAAGACGGCGTAACCGATGGCGTTTTGAACGACCCGCGGCAATGCAAGTTTGATCCGGCTGTGCTCTTATGCAAGGCGGAAGACTCGACCGAATGTTTGACGGCGTCGCAAGTTACCGCTTTGAAGAAGTTGTACGAAGGGCCGCGCGATGCTAAAGGCGCTTTGATTTTCCCAGGGTACCTTCCGGGGGCCGAAGAAGGCGAAGGCGGTTGGGGCCTGTGGATCACGGGGCCGGCTCCCCGCCAAAGCCTGATGTTTGCTTTTGGCATCGGCTATTTTTCAAACATGGTTTATGCGAAGTCAGACTGGGATTACAGAAACACAAAAGTAAACGATGGTTTGAAAGCGGCGGAGAGGAAAACCGCAAAAATCCTGAACGCCACAAATCCCAACCTGGCGGCGTTTAAAGCGCGTGGCGGCAAGTTAATTCTCTATCACGGCTGGAATGATGCAGCGATCTCCGCTCTCAACACCATCAATTATTACAACAGCGTGGCTTCGAAAATGGGTCAGGCCGAAGCTGATGCCTTCTCCCGCCTGTACATGGTGCCGGGTTTGCAGCACTGCGGAGGCGGTCCGGGCGCAAATGCATTCGGGCAACTCGGGCAAGGCGCACGGGATCCGCAGCACAATATGGAACTGGCCCTCGTCGAATGGGTGGAGAAGAGCGTTGCGCCTTCCGCGATTGTTGCGACGAAATTCGTCGACGATGACCCGTCAAAAGGCGTGAAGTTTACGCGGCCGCTTTGCCCCTATCCGCAAGTCGCGAAGTTCAATGGAGACGGCGACCCTAACGATGCGGCTAGTTTCGTCTGCACGGCAGAGAGCAAATGAGTTTTCGCGGGCCTCAGGAGGGTTTTTCCATGCGGAAGACATTTGGATGTGTGCTGATTGCTTTGGCGTTCGGCGTTTCCAGTCTTGCGCAGGAAACTCCTACGGAACGCGAAGCAGCGCGCGATGTGCTCAAGCAAATCGGCGCGCTGAGCCAATCCCTCGGCGTTCAGACAATGGTGACGAAGCTCTCCGCCCCGGACAAAGGGCGAGACGAAGTCATCGCGCGCGTGAAGCAATTGATGCAATCAGAGCTTCTGCCCATGAGCGACTGGATCACGCAACATCCTGAAATTGGCTTTCAGGAAACACAGTCCGTGGCGAAGCTCACTGCGTATCTGCAAGCTCATGATTTTGAAGTGACTATCCCCGTTGCTGGCCTGGCCACAGCCTTTACCGCAAAATACAAGCGCGGCACTCCCGGTCCCAATCTCGGTGTCATCCTCGAATTCGACGCTCTGCGCGGCACCAAGGGTGCTTTTCACGGCGATCAGCACAGCGCCCAAGGCCCAGTGGGCATGGCCGCCGCCGTTGCGATCTCGGAATTTCTTACGCGCGCGCATACTCCCGGTACGGTCACGGTTTACGGCTGCCCCGGCGAGGAGATGATGCCGCCCGAAGCCAAGACCGTCATGATGGACGCTGGCGTGTTTAAGGGCGCTGACATTATTGTGCGGAGCCATTCCACGGCGACGACTTCCCGGTCGGCCGCGGGCTTCGGGACTTGCTGCATGAATATTGACGGCGTGAAGTACACCTTTTATGGCGCCCCGGCGCACCAGTTGACGGCCTGGAACGGGCGCAACGCTCTGGAGGCGGTCATCAAGCTCTTCAATAATATTGATAGTGTGCGCAGCAACATCCGTCCGGAAGCGCGGATTCAAGGCGTGATCACCGAAGGCGGGGCGGCGCCGAATGTCGTGCCGGACAAAACTTCCGCGGACTTTTACATTCGCTACCCGGATGGGGTTTATCTCGAGCAAGTCACCCAATGGGTGGATGATGCAGCTCGTGCGGCGGCGATGGCTACGGGAACGAAAGTTAAAATCGATCATTACGGACACGACCGCGATGGCATCTCGCTTTCCACACTCGAGGAGTTGTCCTTCGCTTACATGAAACAATTTGGCGCAACCGGCGTCGAGCCGGAGCCCGGCAAGCCAAAAGGCTTCGAGGAAACCGGCAGCGTTTCGAGCCAGATTCCCGGCATCGGCGTGTCCGCGAAGTCCTCCAATTTCTCGAACCACACCTATGGCATGGAAACGGACGCGCTGAAGGACATCGGCCACGAAGGTTTCATGATTGATGCGGAGACGGAGGCGGCGATCCTTTACGAATACGCCACGCATCCTGAACTTCGCGATGCCGTAAAAACCGAGTTCACCCGCATCCAGGCGCTCTTTGGGGAATATCAGGCCGCGCTGCAAAAGGTTTACCCAAAGCCCGAAATTGCCGAGCCGAAGTAGTCAGATGACCGGGCATCCGGTGCGAAACGTGCCAATATTGAAGACGGGCACGAGAAAGTTCCCCAACGGTGAGAAGTGGCGGAAACGACGGTTTATCTCTCGCTCGGATCGAATTTAGGAGACCGCGAGAAAAACCTGCGGACAGCGATTGCCGCGCTTGCTGATTCGAAAGTGCGTGTGACGCGCGTCTCTTCGTTGTACGAGACAGAACCCGTAGACTTGCGCGAGCAGCCTTGGTTCCTGAATTGCGCGGTGCAAGGAGAAACCGAGTCACCACCGTTGGATTTGTTGCGCGCGCTGCGCGGAATCGAATCCCACATGGGCAGCAAGAAACTCATGCCCAAAGGTCCGCGCCTGATCGACTTGGATATTCTCCTCTACGGTGACAAGACCATCGAAACGCCGGAATTGCAGGTTCCGCATCCGCGCATGCTCGTTCGCAAATTCGTCCTCGCGCCGCTCGCCGAAATTGCTCCCGGCGTAAAACATCTTTCCTGGAAGGGAAGCGCCAGCCAGTTGCTCTCGGATTTGCCCGATTCAAGCGTGGTGCGAAGATTTGAACCTTCTATATAGGGCACGATTCTCCCATGCCCCATCACTTCATGTTCAGCGCTTCAGCTCGTGCGATGCAAGAATAGGCGATGAAGCTTGATTTGTTTCGGTTGCAGGGCTTCAAGCTCGATTTCGGTGAGATGCCCTTCCGTGATTTCACTCCAGCGATAAACGCCGGGTTCAGTTTCCATCGTTTCGCGGCCACTCAACCGGCGCAGAAATTCACTGGCGTTCTCGCGTGAAGCGACGGCGCGTACCGTGGGCCGGGCGAGCGCTTCAACCGCATAGCTGCGCAAAAGTTTGCGCCAGTAATGATCGAAGAGGTCGCCTGAAGCGAAGATGTCGCTCCAGGCGACTTCGCCGCCATAAGCAACAACCACGCCGACGACTCGTTCGCCCTTCAATCCGGACGTTGCGCTCGCAAAGCGCCGCTGCACCTCCGCAACGAAATCGTCAATCGAGACGCCGACGGCGCTCGATTGATAGATCTTCTCGTAGGCTTCTGTATGCGCGTTGCCGGCGATAGCGGTTTGCAGTTCACTTCTGGAGATTCTGGGGGAAGGACCTGCAGCTGGTTGCGCCGCGGTCGAGCCACTGCGCACGGCGTCCCACACTTCCGTCTGCTTCTGGTCCACTGCCGCTCTCTCGCGCACGCTGGGGTGAACGATTGTCAATGCTGCTGCAAACTGCGAGCTGCCGGTCCACCGCCCGTGCTCGACACAAAACACGTCCAGAGGAAGCGGCGGCGCGCCTACAGGCACGATGCGGTCCTTGCCAATCACGCGGTCCTGTTTGCCACCGCTGACCAATTCGCCCGCGAGCAGCAGAAGCGGGCGCTTACTTCGATTGAGTAGTACAAGCTGATTCACGGAAGCGCCTGTCGGCTGCGGAATATAGACAAGACGACCGTCACGCCCGCGAACCATTTCTTCGGAGCCGCGTTCGCGGACCACGACTTCCCCGGTAGCGAGGCCTTCTTCCAGTGTCAAGAATGCGCTGGTGTCTTGGCCGTAAGAAGTGACTACGGGAAACACGGAAATATTCTCGTAGGTGACGGGATCCAGAATGCGCCAGTCTCCTTCCGCTTTTGGCTGCGGCGCAGGCGGTGAAGCGGGCGGCGTGGTTGGCTGCAGATTCGAATCAAAGTCCGGTCCAGCTTGAACGAAAGCCAGGCCACTGAGGGTGAGGATTCCCAGGAATCCGCCGAAGATAGCAGCAAAAATCGAGCGCTCCATAAATCACTCCTTTGTATCAACTTAAACCACGTCGCGGTGAGCGGCCCGGACGGCGACTCAGGGTTAGAACGAAGGAGCGCAGAATTTCTTGCAGAGATTTCTTGGAAAAAATCGTTCTAGGTCGCAAGACACGAAAGCAAGGTAGAACGAGAATGCTGGATGGGAAAGCCTCCAGGGGCGGCCCGGCTTCGAAGGGGTCAACTGTAAGGATCGCCGAGGTTAATGCGGGTTTTCCGTTTGCCCTTGGAAGCTTCGGCTGCTTCCTCGCGCTCGTACTCGGAGATTTCTTCCTCGGTGTAAGAAAAGGTGTCGCGCGGCGCGAACATAGTGTTCCGGCCAACCTGCTTCTTCTTCTTGCGAATGGCGCCAAACTCGCGGCGAACAAGCCGGATGGGTGCGTCAATCACCTTGATCTCGACCAGAAGATCGCTGATCTTCTCCAGAAAGTCGTGAAAGTGGTAGGGGCGAACCACGTAAGGTAGCCGCGACGCTTCGATTTGGACCGTGACCTGCTTTTCGGCTGTTTCTGGGATGATAAAAAGCGCGCGAATCCGTCCGCCGGACTCTTGGGGAACCGAAGCGATTTCGCGAAGGGTGAAAAAAGCCGGGCTGTCGAGGTCCATCGCCGCGGTATTCGCGACTACGAGTGACCAATCAGCGCTTTTCAGTTCGATGAGAAGCGCTTTCGCGTCAGGTACCACCCGCACACGCCAGCCTTCCGAGTCCAAGACCTGCTTCACGGCGCTGGCGCCGTTGGGGTCATTGTCGAGCACCAGGATCCCCACCTGACGGGGAGCGACCGTAGGACTAGTACCCATAAAGATATAGTGTACGGGCCGGTTGGCGTTGCGGTTGGGGTAGTCAAATCCGTGAGGCTTATGGAGCAACTGACCGGCTGGACAGGTGCTACTGAAATGGCCTGATGTCTTCAGAGCCTACAGGCCGACTACGAGCGAAGTCCCCGCAACGTACTTTTGGAGACCGATGGCATCCCAAAAAACGCGGTAGCTAGCTTTGCGCCTCGAGGAATCGGTGCCGGTGAAAAAGACTTCGAAGCCGTCCCGGGACCACTCGCCGTCCGTTGCGGAAAGGTTGGGGATGGTAAGAACGGCACGCCGCCTTGAACGAAATTCGTAAAAAAATAAACCTCCTGCTTGCCCATTCTCCACGGCCGGAACCCCAGCTTGCGGACGAGCAAAAGACGCGGACACGAGCACAAGGTCAGGATTTGTAGGGTGCAGGCGCACCACGAGTTTGTTGCCGGCAACAAAATCAGTTCCGCACAAGTCCGAGATGGACAGTGTTTGCGTCGCCCTTCCATCCTCGCCGATCCACGCTAGTGCAGCTGGACTGGCTGTGAGCGCCAGGAAGGTATGGGGATCGCTCCAGCCTTGAATGTTTTCGAATGAATCTGCGCTGACGACGGCTGCTTTGGCCGGGTCATTTGCAGGGAAAGCCCAGAGCTGCCATTTCCCACCCTGATGATTGAGATAGGCCACGCGAGAGTCATCCGGAGACCAGACTGGATTTCGAACCTCGCCGCGAAGGAGTTCCTTCACGCTGTTCGAATCGTAATCGTATTCATTGATGACGCGGAGCGCGCCTTCCTCTCGCGTGAAAAGCAGCTTCTTGCCGTCGTGAGAAGGCGACAAATCCGAGCCAGATGCTCCCGGAATGGTTCGAACGATGGAGCCGCGCTTAAATGCGAGCTGCTCGCTGGCATTCAGGTAGGCGACGACAATAGGCGACTGGAACTTGGTGACGCTGGAAACAGGGACGGGCGGCTTCTTCTTCGCATCGTCATCGTCTTGGTCGGGCCGGTTGTTGATTTTGGGAAAAAGCTCCGTCGCAATACGTCCGCAGCCCTTGAGCGACCCGATTTGCGCATGGTCGATCGAAATCTTAAAGGAGTATTTGCCTCCAAGGGGGGAAGTCGTGGTCAGGGTGTCGTTGGCGGCGTCGGTGCAAGCTTCGCGGGAAAGGTGGACGGCCACGGCAGCGCCGGTAGCGGAGTCCTTGGCATGATAGGTCCAGGTCTCCGGGGTGGCTTCCTGAGCGACTTCTCCAGGTTCCAGGGGAATGGGGGGATAGCCTTCCCGGTCAAAGCGCTCAGGCCCTTTCAAGCCGATACGAACACTCCAATTGGGCTGGTTGCCAAAGCCAAGAAGAAGAATGGGGTAGTGCGTGGAATGAGGGGCTTGAGGCCCCATGGGGAGGCCCTTCTGTTGTCCCTGCGCCGGGGTCTGCTGCGGAGCTGCCTGGTTGAGGGGCTGCTTAGCTTGCCCCCGGGTCGAGGCCGAAATCAAGACGCTTGTTAGCACCAAACTGAGCAGACAACTGTGAATTCGTGGCCGCTGGGGCATTCGCAAGGCGCTCCTCCGGGACTTAAGAGGATACCGCCCGGAGCAAGAGGAGGCAATTGGTCTAGAGGCTACTCGCAGGGCATTTTCCACAGGGGCCGCTCTGCAACATAAGGGCATGAGCGCCAGCGAACACGAAAGAAAAGCGAAATTAGTTGTTGACAAAGCGAACAAAAAGCGAAATACTGTCCCCTGCTTCAAAGTGGGCCATGTCTCCAGTTCACTCCATTACGACGCCGGATTCTTCGACCCAGCGCCGCCACGCTTCACCAACCCCAGAAACACTCTTTCCCGAGTGCCCTGACGACCTGAGCCCAAAGCAAGTGGCCGGCAACCTTGCCCCGGTTGCAGGCCAACACGGCAGCATTTCGGACTGCACGACGGCGGATTGCCCTCCGGCGTCTCCGGCTGATGACGCGAGGCAAAACCCTGCGCATAGCCCGGTCCGAAATTCTGCCGCGAACCCCAGTGAACGCGCTCGCGCGCGGCTGGTTGGCATTGCCCGCCTTGCTGCTACTTCTCCTCCGGCCGAAACGAAAAGAAAATCGCTGGAGCGGCCGGAATATTTCGTGCTTCCGGTGAAATCGATTTTGAATCGGTGCGATTCGCAGCGCGTTCCGTTTGAATGGACCATCAATCCCTATCGGGGATGCGAGTTTGCCTGCAAGTATTGCTACGCGCGGTACACGCACGAATACATGGAACTAGACGGCGCGGAGTTCGAGAAGAAGATCTACGTGAAGAAGGATGCGGCGGCTCTGCTGGCCTGGGACGTGGCGCGCAAATATTCATATTCGTCCGAAGCGTCCGGCGGAACCCGCCCGGATCACATCGCGATTGGGACGGCGACGGATCCGTACCAGCCCGCGGAACGGGAGTACGGCGTGACGCGAGCCTGCCTGGAAGAGTTGGCCAAGAAAGAAGGGCTGAGCGTTTCCATCATCACGAAGTCGGACCAGATTGTTCGGGACATTGAAGTATTGAAGCGAATCAGGGAGCGCTCGAACCTGTCGATCGACATCACCATTACAACCCTGCGGACGCGCCTGGCGCGAATCCTGGAGCCGCGCGCGCCACGGCCGGACTTGCGGCTCGCGGCTGTGAAGCAGTTGACCCAGGCCGGGCTGGCCGTGGGCGTGTCCGCGTCGCCCCTGATACCCGGCATCACGGATAGGGAAGGGGATTTGGAAGCCGTGGGCGCTGCGGCAAGAGAAGCGGGCGCGCAATGGTTTTTTTCCGGAGTGCTCTTCCTGATGCCGTCGTCCGCAAAACAATTTTTCCCGTTCTTGCGGGCGAAGTTTCCGCGCTTGGTCCAGCAGTATGAAAAGTGGTTTGGCCGGAATGGCTACGCGCCGGAAGAATACCGTCGCAAAGTAGAGGAACGCGTAGCGAAGATTCGCCAGACGTACGGTTTTCGCTCGCGCCCGTTTGTGGAAAAGAAACACTCGACGCCGTGCTCGCAGATGTCGCTCGGATGGGATGCCGCAGCGCTGCAGCAGATGGACCAGAGAGGATTCACGTAGAGGACGGAACTCTAGGGAACGATGATGCGGGATTCTTCTTTCTTCAGTTCGGGGGCTTCGGGGAACTGGCCGCGCAGGAATTCCATGAACAGGCGCGAACGCGGGCGGCCGTTGGTCCGCAGCAGGCCCATCCGGTAGAGGAAGACCAGCAAATAGAAAATCTCTATGTCTTTGAAGGAAGCGGAGGCGCCACGCTCCGCCTGCTGCTTCTTGATTTCGTCGAGGAATGTTGTAAGCGAGGCGTACAGTTCACCAGGCAGCGGCGCCTGCGGCGGTTTTTCGTAGATCAGGCCGGAACTCAGGGTCTTATAGGTTTGTGCCAGCGCTTCAATCGCCGCGAGGATGTCGTTGTCCACAGCGGCGGGTTGGGCGGCGCAGAATTTTGCGATGGAAAAGGCCAGCGCGGCCATCAATTGCTGATGCGTATGGAGGACCTCCTGCGGGATGGTTTCGTCGAGCAGAGGAGTGTCTGCGGGAATGTCTCGCGGATGCTCGCTTTCGTACCGATGGGCAGAGAGGAGATACGTGCAGTCCGAAGGGCAGTCGATGGTGACTTCGCGCTCCTTGCCGCAGCAGACGGCGCAAATCTTTTCGGCTCTGGCGGGGCAGAAGCGCTCAGCCCTGCGCTTTTCACAGATCGGACAGGACACGAAATCTCCTCAGCGCGTGAAGACCGTCCAGCAGAATACGCTGAGCAAGGACAAAAGACAAAAACCCGCGATCGGCGCCTCGTTCATTGCACTTTCGCCTGGGAACTTCTTGGTACGCGCGTGCGTACCATCACTCATCATGCAAACCGAGCACACGCAGTCCAAAACCCCGGAGTGGTTCATCGTGGTGGGCGCCAGTTTTTTTATTCTGGTGCTGGGCGTCTCGGCGTCTTGGGAAGCCGACATCCGCTGGCTTCATTTCTTTCAGGCCTGGATGTATATCGCGGCCATCGCTTTGGGTCTTCGCCGGAACCGGTGGGGATACTTCATCGGTGCTTCCGCGGCTGGTCTTTGGGACTATGCCAATATTTTTGCGACCACGTTCTTCTTCAACGGGCTGCAGCAGCTTTCACAATGGATTCACACAGGCCATTTGGAGCGGCCCGATTTGTTGATCGCTATCCCCGCCTGGTTTTCAAATCTGTTCGTCGTCATAGGTTGCTTCTGGGGATATTCCCGGCGGCCAGGAAAAGCTCTTGGCGATGCAGGCAAGTTCCTGCTGACTTTCGCCCTCACGACCGGATTTTTCGCGTTGGACATGTTTCTATTCCAGCCGCGCTATCTCGGCCTCTTTCCTCGAATGCTGCACCCGCACCTGCCCTGAGTTGAACCAGGACCACAAACTTCGCTTCAGGGCCTGAGCCGCTCACGCCATTATGACTTTGTTGCGGAAGCGCCGCGCGGCAATGGTCAATAAGGTTGCCCCGAGAATGCAAAGCGCCAGGCCGTCCGTCCATAGGTGAACCAGACCCGCGCCGCGCAGAATGATGCCGCGCGTGATGTTGATGAAATACGTCGCGGGAATGAGATAGCTGAGCGGGTAGAGCATGGCGGGGATGGTTTCGCGCGGGAAAATATACCCGGAGAAAAACACGCTGGGAAGAATTGGAAGAAACGCAAGCTGCATGGCCTCTGCCTGAGACGAAGCTTTGCTCGAAATCAAGATTCCAAGCGAGAGCGCCGCAAACAAATATGGCAGGGACAGAAGCGCCAGAAGAAAAACATTCCCGTGGATCGGCACGAGGAATACGAACCGCATGAAGAAAAGAATCAGGCACAGCTCGAAGAACCCGATGCCCAGATACGGAAGTAGCTTGCCCAAGAGAAGCCCGAACGGCCGCACCGGCGTAACAAAAAGCTGCTCGAGCGTGCCGCGCTCTTTTTCGCGCACGATGGAAAACGCCGTAAGGAACGTAGTGACGTTGAGCAGCATGATCGCGGTCAGGCCGGGAAGAAAAAAATTCGGAGAGCGCGAGTCCGGATTGAACAGCAGCTTGGGGCGCATGTCCACGGCAAACGCAGCGCGATCTTGAAGCACGCGCCGCAGCGATTCATCTAGCCCAATCGCGGTAGAGACGTTAATAGCCTGGCCTGCGACGGATGAGTCGGAGCCGTCAATGAGAACCAAAACTTGCGCGCTCATGCCGCGCAGCAGGCGGTCGGAAAAGTCGACCGGGATCTTGATTCCCACGCGCGCTTTCCCCGCAATGATCATGTCGTTCAGGTCGTGGTCGTTCTCCACATAGCGGATAATGTGGAACGAGTCCGAGTTCTTGAAGCGGTCGAGCAGTTCTCGGCTTTCACGGCGGCCGTCGGCGTTGTAAGCGACCGTGTTGATCTGGCGGATGTTCGTGTCGATGGCGAACCCCAGCAAAAACATCTGCAGCAGCGGCATGGTAAGCGAAAAAAACAAAGTGCCCGCGTCGCGCCGCACGTGCAGCGCTTCCTTATAAAAAACGGCCCCGAATCCGCGAAACAGGTTAGTCACTGGCGGCCTCCAGAAGCGACTGATGCTTGTAAGTAAGCTCGACGAAAACGTCTTCCAGGCTCGGCGCGAGCGGGCGAATCTCGCTAACGCTAATTCCTTCTTTCAGGAGCTGATTGCGAAGGACGTCCAAATCAAAATGCTCTTCCACGAGCGCATGAATGGACTGGCCAAAAATCGTGGCGCTGCGAATTCCGGGAATGTGCCGGGCGATGCGCAGAGCCCGCGTCACTTCCGGCGCGGTGATTTCGACGCGCATGGTGCCTTGCGGCTGCACGTCGGGAAGCTGGCGAAGCGAATCGGGGGTGCCGTCGGCAATGAGCTTGCCGTAATAGATGTACGCGACGTGGCTGCAGCGCTCGGCTTCATCCATATAGTGCGTGGTCACAAAAAATGTGATGCCGTGGCCGGATAGCTCGAAAAGCAAATCCCAAAGCTGGCGCCGCGCGACGGGGTCGATCCCCGCAGTAGGCTCATCAAGAAAAAGCAGCTTCGGTTCATGCAACATGGCGCAGCCCAGGGCCAGGCGCTGCTTCCAACCGCCGGAAAGCTGGGCAGCAAGCCGGTTCAGGTACGGGCCGAGGCCATTGAGCTGGACGATTTCTTCCATGCGGCGCTTGAGCCGCGCCGCTTCGAGGCTGTAAATCCTGCCGTAAAACTGCAGGTTTTCTTCCACCGTCAAATCGTAGTAAAGGCTGAAATTCTGTGACATGTAGCCGATGTGCTCGCGCACACCCTCGGAGTCCGTGCGCACGTCAATGCCTTCCACCAAAGCAGACCCGCCGCTAAGCGGCAACAAGCCGGTGAGCATCTTGATCACCGTAGTTTTTCCGCTGCCGTTGGGGCCGAGGAAGCCGAAGATTTCGCCTTTCTCCACGCGGAAACTGACATCGTTGACCGCGGTGAAATTGCCGAAGCGGCGCACCAGGTGTTGCGCGGAAATGGCAGTTTCAGCCGGCGATGGAGGGGTCAGGGCCACGTCTCAATTTCCTGATTTCAGCGTCACGTCCGCGGCCATGCCCGAAAGGACGTGCCCGGACGGATCGTTGATGCGAATTTTTATCCCGAACACCTGATGAACAAGCTCCTCGCGCGTCTGTACGTTGCGCGGAAGAAATTCGGCTTGCTGATTGATTTGCTCCACGGCGCCGTCGAAGACCGTGTTCGGAAATGAATCAACGCGGACTTCCGCTTTTTGCCCGAGCTTGATGCGGCCATACTCGGTTTCCGGAATGTAAATGCGGACGTAAGTTTGATCCTTCTCAAGAAGCGTCGCGACCGGCGTGTTGGGAGCGATCAGGTCGCCTGGGCGGACATCGAGCACTTCGACGATGGCCGCGGAAGGCGCGATGACCTGGCGCTCGCGGAAACGCGCTTGGTCCAGAGCGTAAGCAGCTTTAGCCTGCTCGATGTCTTCCCGGCGATTGCCGTGCTCCATCTTTTCCAGGTTTGCTTGCGCCTGAAGGTAGCGTGCTTCGGCGGAAGCGATTTCTTCCGGACGGTAACCGCGCTGCATCTGATCGTTCTTGTGCTGGGACATTTCCTTCTGCGCCAGAGCCATTTTCCAGTTTGCTTCCGCGGTGTCGCGCTGCTGCTTGGAGACCAGGTCCTTTTTGGCCAGCGCCTCGTAACGTTCAAAATCCAGCCGCGTGCGGATTTCATCGGCTTTCGCGCGTTCCAGGTCGTCTTGCGCCGCGTCAATATCTTCCCTGCGGTAGCCGTTCTTCTTTAGCTCATAGTCGGCTTTAGCCTGCAATGCGGCGGCGCGAGCTTCAGCAATTTCTTCGGGGCGAAAGCCGCGCTCGGCTTTCAGTGCGGCCGCGCGCGATTGTTCCAGTGCCGCTTGCAGTTCTTTGTCATCAAAAGTGATCAGAACCTGCCCCGCCTGAACGGCATCCCCTTCGCGAACAAGCACTTTTTCGATGCGCCCGCCCACCTTCGAGCCGACTCGGATGTTGCGCGCCTCAACAGTGCCGGAGCCCCGGAGCGAATTGTCCCGCCTGAACCAACTCGCGTACACAGCGGTGGCCGCCAGCACCGCCGCCACACCGAGAATGATAAGAACGCGCTTCCGGTTCATGAACGAATCTCCTGCTTGGGAAACGACCCTTCCTGCGAATTGGTGACATCGTGACGCGGCCGCATGCCGGTCCAGAGCACGTTGAAGGCGGACTCGATGCGGGCGTGTAAGGTCGCGTCTCCGTAGAGCGACCAAATCAAAAGCGTACCGAAGATGGTTTGCCGGAAAACGTAGGCAATCTCTTCGGCAGGAAGGTCGTCGCGAATCTCGCCCTGTTTCTGGCCCAGCCGGATCAACTCCGTGTGCAGCGCTTGCACGCGCTTTTGCAGATCGAGCATGGTTTCCCGGACGCGAGTGGTCGAAAGATAAGCTTGAAGAATCGCCCGGATAATCTCGGGATTCCGCGTCGGCTCTTGCGTCATGCGTGTGCCCAACGCGCGCAAGAATTGTGGTATCGGTTCGTTGGTGCGGCGTACCTCGGCAACGGCCGCTTCCAGTTTGCCTAATTGCATTTCGCCAAAAGCGATAAGGATATGGTCCTTGCTGGGAAAGTAGTTGAAAAAAGTGCCCTTGCCGACGTCGGCGGCTTCGGTGATGTCTTCGACGGTGGTCTCGGCAAAGCCTTTCTTGGCGAAGAGACCCAGAGCCGAGCGGAAGAGGCGTTCACGGATTTCGGCGCTGCGCCGCTGCCTCCGGTCGGAAGGGGGGACCGGCGGCTTGCGCTTGGCGCCGGAGGCGCGGTTGGAAGCAGGAGTCATGTTATGGTGACCAATACTCATGCATGACTATAAGTCATTAACCGCATGAAGTCAACTCCAATTTTGCACACAAAAGAGAACCAGGCCGCTGTTTCGTGGCATGAAGAGGGAAGGCCTTGCTTTAGAAAAAAGAGCGAGTACCCCATTGTGCTGGGGTACTCGCGAAAAGCAGACTCGGCTGAGAGGCTATTCCTTCAAGGAACCAGGATCCGAAAGGTTCTTCGGCGACTTCTTGTTGAGAACCGAGATTAGTTCTTGGGCCGAGGGTGGCACGGCCGCGGCGCCTTTGCGCACAATGTCTATGGCGTCGATCTTCTTGCCGTACATTTTCTCGTTTGCGCCATTATCCGGACGCACGGTCGATCCCGCCAAGGACAGTCCCGCGAACAGTCCGCGGGCTCTTGAATAGCTCAGCACCTCGGAGCGCAGCGTGATATCTGTAGACGCTTCGGCATTGCGGCCTTTCGGACCAGCGGCGGCCGAAGCATCCGCGCCGAGTTTGACCCTGCTGTTTAGAATGGCCTTTGCCCCGCGCGGGTTCATCACCAGAAGAACAAAATCCGTAGCCTGGCCGCCAAGCTGAAGGCCGAAGCTGCCGCCTTCGAGCGCCATCATCGTGGGCGCGCCCCAGGGGCCGGTAAAGTGTTCGCCGGTGCGGCAGGTCATCGCGCCCCGGCCGAAGCTTCCGCCAATGATGAAAGCCGCCTTGAGAACTGATGGGTAAATGATGACGCATTCAGCCTTGTCGAGCAGGTCTTGCGGAATGTCATCGGGAATGTCCAGAATCTCCTTGAGAACCGTTCCGCAGTTTTCCATACGATCTGCTTCTTTTTTGCTGTCCTTTGCGGTGAGGGGTAAAGCGACCAGGGAAAACACCACCAGGAAAGTGAGCATTCGCTTCAACACGATTCACCTCGTCGTAGTTTTCTGGGCACGAGCATCTTAGAGCGCATTAAGACTGGGCGCAACCTTGGAAAATGACGGGGTTGAGAGAGGTCATAACTTGTAATTATGAAGCCCCTTGCGCTGAACGGGTTGCCTTTCGATTATAATTTCGCAGGACCGGCTTCGGCGCTAAACGAAAATGAACTGGGAAAAAACAATCCGGCGATGTGCAGTGGCGATTTTTGCAATGGCGATGAGTGCGTGCGTGGGGCTGGCGCAGATACCAATGGCTTCGGAGAAAACGGCGACTCCCCCGAAGGCGGCGAACAACCAGTCGTGCTGCGCAATAAAGCCCAGGAGCGCTTTTTCGAAAAAGCAATCGGCAAAATTTGCGGCGCGCGCGGACGCTCTTCTGGGAACGGGCCCGGCAGGAAAGGGCGAGTGGGGATTGCTCATCTTGGACGCGAAGACGGGCGAAACGCTTTACCAGCAAAACGCGGACCGCTATTTCGTGCCGGCCTCGAATATGAAGCTCTTCACCACCGCGCTGGCGCTCACGAAGCTCGGTCCTGACTTCCGGTTTCACACCACACTCGAAACCAGCGGAACGATCGCGAACGGCGTTGTGACGGGGCATGTCGCGCTTGTCGGGCGCGGCGATCCGAATCTTTCTAACCGCAAGTTTCCCTATAACCTCAAAGAAGAATTCGATGGCCCGCCGGAAAAAATACTGGCCGAGCTGGCCGACGGCCTCGTTGCAAAAGGCGTAAAGGGAATATCCGGCGACGTGATTGGCGATGACAGCTACTTCCCGCGCGAGCGCTATCCGAGCGGCTGGGAAATTGACGACATGGTGTGGGAATACGGCGCGGCGATTTCCTCGATCGTCGTAGACGACAACACCGTGACGTTGATGCTCACTCCCGGAGAGCAGCCAGGCAGTCCCGTCCAAGCGAGCGAGAGTCCCGCGACGCCGGACTTTCTGGTCGAAAACGATGTCGTTACTTCGAACCCTGACGTGAAATCGGATTTGACGTTGACGCGCGAGCCGGGAGCCAGCCTCGTTGTGGTCAAGGGAACGATGCCGGCCAAAAGTTCACCGAGGAAACTTGTCCTCGCAGTCGAAGAGCCCGCGCAACATGCTGCAGCGGTACTAAAGCGTCTGCTCGAAGATCGCGGAGTGCATGTAGACGGCATCGCACGAGCACACCACGAAGCGCCTAAGACTCCAGGTGACCCGGTAGTCCTGGCGGAGCATGTTTCTGTGCCTTTGGGCGACGCCGTCAAGCTCATCAACAAAATCAGCCAGAACCTGCACACCGAAATGTTGCTACGCACCGTGGCCCGCCAAAATGGAATGTGGTCCACGGATGACGATCTGATGAAAGCGCCGCAGGACTTCTATGCTTCCGCGGGAATCGACCCGGATGACGTGATCCAGGCCGACGCTTCAGGATTATCGCGGCACGACCTGGTGACCCCGCGCGCCATCGCTGCCCTGCTGCAGTTTGCTCAGAAGCAGCCGTGGTTTGAGGCTTACTTTAATTCGCTGCCGGTGGCCGGCGTGGACGGCACTCTGGAAGATCGCATGAAGAACACGCCGGCGGCCGGCCATATTCATGCAAAGACCGGTTCTGTCGAGCATGTGCGCACGCTTTCCGGCTTTGGCGATACGCTCAGCGGGCGGCGCCTGATTTTTTCTTTCCTGAGCAACAACCAGGCGGGAAAAAATCATGAAGCAGCCGATGCGCTGACTGGTTTGAGCGTGGCGATGCTGGAAGAATTTAATTCTGCTCCACCGCCGCCGAAGCGCGCCCCCGGGCGCAAGCGCGCGCACTGAAGACGCAAAACGCAAATGCCTCCAGAAATCATTGTCACCGTGTTTGGAAGTTCGCGGCCCTGTGAAGGCGATCCGGACTATGAAGAGGCGCGCGTGCTTGGCCGGGCCTTGGCGAAACACGGCTTTGCCGTTTGCAGCGGCGGTTATGCCGGCGTAATGGAGGCGGTCTCGCGCGGTGCGAAAGAAGCTGGCGGAAAAACTTACGGTGTGACCGCGGCGTTCTTCAAGTCCGCGAAGCTGAATCGCTGGGTTGATGTCGAAGTTCGCAAGGAAACCTGGGAAGAGAGGCTGTTCGAATTAATCCGCATGGCCAGCGGATTTGTGGCGTGCAAGGGCGGAACGGGAACTCTGGTCGAGCTGGCCGTCGTCTGGGAGATGCTAAACAAATCCGTGATGTCTGGAAAACCCTTTGCCGTCCTGGGAGAATTCTGGCGGCCGATTCTCGAACGCGTACGGGAAGTGGAAGTTGGTCATCCCGGTCCATGGGGAGAGGCGAACGGCCGGCTGGTGTACGTGGCCGCCTCGGCGGGAGAAGCCGCGCAGCACCTCCACAACAAACTAAAATAGAAACACAAATGGCTCGCACCGCGCAAGAAGTACTCGAGTTCGACAAGCTGCGGGAACTGCTGCGGCTGCGGACCACGTGTGCGCCGGGACGGCGAGCGGTGGATGCGCTCGAGCCGGGAACGAATCGCGCTGCGCTGGAGTCTGCGTTTGCGCTCATTCGTGAAGCGCGGGAGTGGCTGCGTGCCGCCCACGAACTCGGTTTTGGCGCACTGGCGGATCCGCAACGCTGGCTTGACCGGATCGAAGGAGCAGGCGCTGTGCTGGAGCCGGGCGAGTTGCTCGATGCGGCGTCCCTCCTCGAAACCGCGCATTGGCTGCGGCAGCAATTTCGCGAGGAAGCGGCCAAATTTCCTCTTCTTGCCGCACGGGCGGCTTCGGTAGGCGATTTTCGCGACGTGCACGCGGCCATTCGCCGTTGCCTCCTGCCCAACGGCGAAATCAGTGATGACGCCTCGCCAGCGCTAAAGCGGATTCGCGCCAGCATCACGCAAACGCGTGAAGCCATCCAGAAAGCGCTCAAACAGATTCTGCGCGCGCGCAATGCCGAAGCGGGCGAAGACTACGTCACATTGCGCAATGAGCGCTTCGTGATTCCCGTACGCGCGGAAAACCGTCGCAGCGTTCATGGCGTGGTGCACGGCGCGAGCGCCACGGGCCAAACGGTTTTCATGGAGCCGTTTGAAACCGTCGAGGCCAACAACCAGCTCGTGCAACTGGCGGAGGACGAGGCTGAGGAGATCGCGCGCATTTTGCGCGAGCTTACCGAGAGGCTTCAGGCGATTCGCGGCCCCCTGCAAGCGGCCGCTGCGGCCATCGCGGAGTTGGACGGCGTTTTTGCGCGAGCGCGATTTGCGCGCGATTTTGATGCCGCGACACCGGAGTTTTCCGTCAACGACGAATTGCGCCTGCGGGACGCGCGCCATCCGGTTCTCGAAGACAAACTTAAGAAAGAAAACCGCGCAATTGTTCCCATGTCGCTTTCGTTGGGTGGACAAGAGCGCGTGCTCGTCATCAGCGGCCCGAACACCGGCGGAAAAACCGTGGCGCTGAAAACCGTGGGAGTGGCAGCGCTGGCCGCGCAAGCGGGAATTCCCGTGGCGGCGCAACGCGCGCTCCTGCCGATTTTCGACCGCGTGTTGGTGGACATTGGCGACGAGCAGTCCATCGCCGCGGACCTCTCCACGTTTTCCGCGCACGTGTTGAATTTGAAAGCCATGCTCGAAGCCGCCACGCCCCAATCGCTCGTGCTGGTCGACGAAATGGGCACTGGAACGGCGCCGGAAGAAGGCGCGGCGCTGGCCGTTGCCCTGCTCGACGAGTTTCGCGCGAAAAACTCCTTTGTGCTGGCAACCACGCATCACGACCGCCTGAAGACTTACGCTTCGACGGCGCCGGGAGTCCTGAACGCCGCCGTTGAATTTGACGACGTGAACCTGCGGCCCACGTACCGCTTGATGGTGGGTGTGCCCGGTGGTTCCAGCGGCATTGCCATCGCGCAGCGCCTGGGAATTGCAAAGAGAATCATCGAGCGCGCCCGCGCCTTGTTGACGCCGGAATCGCGCGAAGCGGCCGACCTCATCGCTTATTTGCATCGCAGCCGAGACGAACTCGATCGCATGCAGCAGCAAATGACCGCGGAGCGGCACGCTCTCGAAGAGGAACGCAAGAAGTTGCGCACCGAATGGGTCGAGCGCCAGCAAAAGCGCATCAAGGAACTGGAAGCGCAATTCGCGGAGATGCAGAAGCGCTTCGACGAAAATGTTGCGCGAGTCGTCGAAGCCGTGAAGGAGCGCGAGCTTCGCGCGCAACTCGAAAAAAGCACGCGGCGCAAGATGCAGGATGTTCGCAGCGAAGCGCGCGAAGATCTGAACGCGGCCGTCGTTCAAACCATTTCCGAATCTCAAGCCGACCTCGGCGTTCATTCGGCTTCGCTGGAGGCCGTGAGCGCGGACCGCTTGCAAGCCGGCGCGAAAATTCGCGTTCGCGGATTCAGCAAGCCGGTGATTTTTCGCCGCCTCGATGGTTCCTCCGCCGAAATTGAAGCCGGGCCGCTGCGCATGAAGGTAGCGTTGGACGAAATCACCGGCATCGAGAGTCCGGGGGCACAGGCTGTGGACAGAACACTTACGGGAACCGCCCCGCGCGCCTCGCGCGTCACGGTCCATTCGCAATCCCGCGAATCTCTCGCCACCGACGAAATCAACGTGATCGGCATGACCGTGGAGCAGGCCAGCGAACGCGTGGACAAATTTCTCGACGAGGCCGCCCTTGCGAACAAGCCGCGAGTTCGCATCATTCATGGCCACGGCACCGGCGCATTGCGCAAAGGACTTGCGGAATTCCTAAAAACTCATCCGTTGGTTTCGCGCTCCACCTTTGAAAGCGAAGAGCACGGAGGAAAAGCCATCACCGTTGTAGAATTGCGAGCATAAAGAAATGGCGGAAGCGGGATCTGTTGCCGAAAAAGTGAAACAGCAGGCGGACATCGTCCGCGTGGTGGGCGAATATGTGCGCCTGAAAAAAGCGGGCAAGGATTTCAGCGGGCTCTGTCCCTTTCATCAGGAAAAAACTCCATCGTTCACCGTTTCTCCGATCAAACAAATCTTCTACTGTTTCGGCTGCGGCAAAGGCGGCGACGTCTACAACTTCGTCATGGAAATGGAAAAGTGCGAGTTTCCCGAAGCGGTGAGGCTCGTCGCGGAAAAATGCGGAATCTCCATTCCCAGGTCCAAAGAACGCTCCGGCGAGGAGCGCAAAGAAAATCAGCAGCGCGCCACCCTCGTCGAAATACACCGCGAAGCGCAAACCTTCTTCGTCAAGCAGCTCGAAGGCACGCTCGAAGGCAAAGCGGCGCGCGCGTATCTCGAGGACCGCGGCCTGGACAAAGACGCGGTCTCCCGGTTTGGCATTGGTTACGCGCCAAGCGGCGGCGACACTCTGCTGCGGCACCTGAAATCAAAATACAACGAAAAGCTGCTCGTCGAATCCGGCCTCATCTCCCGCGATCAGGGCGGCAAGCTCTTTGACCGCTTTCGCCGGCGCATCACGTTTCCAATTGCCAACGAATCGGGAAAGGTGATTGCCTTCGGCTGCCGCGCGCTTGGCGATGACCAGCCTAAATATTTGAACTCTCCCGAGTCGCCCATCTATTCCAAGAGCAACGTGCTTTATCACCTGGACCGCGCGAAAGAGGGTATCCGGCGCCAGGACTTCGTGATTCTGGTCGAAGGCTACATGGACGCGATTGCCGTGGCGCGTGCGGGCATCAGCAACGTGGTGGCGAGCTGCGGAACCAGCCTCGCCGAGCAGCAAATCAAGTTGCTCGGCCGTTTCACGAAGCGCGTCGTCGTGAATTACGATCCCGACACCGCCGGGCAATCGGCCACGGAGCGCTCGCTGTCTCTTCTGCTCGAGCAGGATTTCGAAGTGCGCGTCCTCGCGCTTCCGCCGGTAGGCGACAAGAAAGCCGATCCCGACCTGTACATCCGCGAAAAGGGCGCGGAGGAATATCAAAAGCGGCTGAAGGAAGCGCCGTCGTTTGTCGATTATTTGATCGCGCGCGCGCGGCAAATGGATTTGAGCAGCGGCGAAGCCAAAACGCGGGCGGTGAATTTCCTCCTTCCGTACGTGCAGAAAATCCCGAATCGTATTTTGCGCTCGGAATGGGCCACGCGAATCGCGCAGCACCTTCGTTTGGAGGAACCGGTGTTGCGCGCGGCCCTGAGCAAAGCCGCGTCGGAGCGCCGCAGCGAACTGAAAACGCAGCCGGAGTTAGTGCCCAGTGCAGTCAAGCAGGCTGAACGCTGCCTAATTTCTTGCCTTACGCAAGAAGGAAGCTTGCGGGGTGCTCTTGCCCAACGGCTGCAGGAAGACCCTGGATTATATCAAGGGCTTGAAGCCGAGAAGATTTTCGCCGTGCTGGCCGTCGCTGCTCTCTCTGAAAAGCCACTGCAGGTAACGGAGGTCGCCACAGTATTGGAGGAGGATGACCGGCGGTCGCTCTTTGAGATACTCCTCAAGGCCAGCGAGCCAGTAATTTGGCGCGAAGTAGAGAGCTGCTTGGCGGTCCTGCGTATTCGAAGACTAAAGATGCAACGTGACGATGCCCAACGGCTTTATCAGCAGGAATGCGTGACGAAGGGAATTGATTCCCCTGAATCGTTACAGCTTCGGACTGTCATACAGAACCTGCTTGATCAATTGCAAGCAGAGGAGGCCGCCCAGGAAATCGAGCAGAAGACAAAGGCTAAAGACGAGCGCGACCCTGTATTGGAAGAGATACAAAAAAAAATAGAGAACTCGCTTCGTGATATGGGTTTACGGAAGTGAACTGTGTGACTCAGCCTCAATGGAACCTAGAGGAAAAGCAGGAACTCATGCGCCCCCTGGCGGCCCGCGGTAGTTCGTTGGTAGTCCCAGACAGGCGGGAGAGTCCATCCACAACTGAGCCTGCTTGCACCTCATTAGTGAAACCCCTCACGATTTCCCCCCACGCCTCAGTGAGCTCTACCCCTTTCTTTTCTTGCACTTAGCCCTCCGCCATTCGAACGAGTCCGCAACTGCCTCATTCTCAGTATCTTATTTTTTAATTGACAAACTGTTAATTATATGACAGGATTCTCTTGTAAAGTTGCGGCACCATGCTCCGCCAAAATGACTATCCGGCAAGGATAGTCATCCTGCTCGCCCTGAACGCAACCCATGGTAGCGAGCTGGTAGCGAGCTTCGCGAGCCGAAGGATATCTCTTTCAATGCGCCAACCATTTTCCTCTTGCCTGCCTCTTCAGGGCTCATTGTGTTCTCCTGCGGAATCTCTGCGCACTCTGCGTCTCTGCGTTAGATTCTTCTTTCCTCTTCCCCTTGCCGATTTCCTTTTCCATCTCACCGGTCTCCCACCAGTCACGAGTTTGCCCAAAGCGTCCGCGAAGGGACACGTGTCATCAGTCGTCCGAGGTTCCTCACCAGTCACCAGACACGAGTCACCAGTCACTAACTCCTTTATTTGCCACACATCCGAAGAAACGACTCATAAGTCCTTTCCTTGCCACACTTCCAAAACCCCCCTCCCGCAAGTCCTTTGTTTGCCACACATCCAAGACCCCCCGGGGGCCCCTGCGCCCGCCCCGCACCGTCATCCCAAGCCGCATCCCGAGTCGTCATCCCGAGTCGCAGGCGAGGGAGCTGCTCTGTCTTTCGTATTTCGAGTTTCGTATTTCGTATTTCGCATTTCGTATTTTTCCTTACTTCTTTCTCTAGGAGCCTCTCATGTCTAAACCAAAGTCCTCTCGTTCCCGCGCCGCCCTCGATGAATCGGCCCTCTGCCAATTCTCTTTCGCCGACGGCCGCGCCTGCCGCATGTTGCGCCAGGCGGATCATCCTTCGCTCTGTGTTTTCCACGCCCGCGCCGAGCGTCAGCTTCTCGAATCCGATCGCCTCGGCTCGGAGCTCGCCGCCTCTCTCACCGGCGGCTTCATGACCGCCACCGACATCAACTTCGTCCTCGGCAAGCTCTTCAAAGCCATCGCGCAGAACCGCGTCCCGCCTCGCGTCGCCGCCAACCTCGCCTTCGTCGCCAAGCTCTTGCTCCAGTCTCTCGACCAACTCAAGGCCGAATACCGCTTCCAGTAC
>Ga0209474_10000990_pt1 | contig 28882 bp, 28 predicted proteins | sample GraSoiAngelo_145_FD_185902 | JGI IMG/M metagenome (GOLD analysis project Ga0209474, IMG submission 185902) | Grasslands soil microbial communities from the Angelo Coastal Reserve, California, USA - 14_1009_05_20cm (SPAdes) (version 2) | ecosystem: Environmental > Terrestrial > Soil > Grasslands...
GCCCGTTGGTCGAGCCGGTGAACTGCGCCGGATGGTCGGGGCCGCGGGCCACGGGATAGAGGGTGATGTTGTAGCGGCCGGGTGCGTCGAACCGGCCCTGCTCGTCGGCCACGAGCGCCTGCTTCGTGTCCCCCGCCGTGCAGCCGATGTGGACGTGGGCGGTCGTGTCGAACGCGATCAATCCCGCGTTCTCACCACCCCACGTGCCTTCGATCGGCCCGCGGAAGCGCGGGCCCCCGATATCGCAGTCGCGGGCGAGGATCACGACGAGACCGGCCAGGACGACCTTGTTCATGGGAGTTGCTCTATACCCTCTACCCCTGCACCCAACTCCGCGTCACAAGCAGCTCCTCCACCACGTCCGGCGCGCTCCGCCCCGCCGCCTCCGCCGCGAAATTGATTACGAGCCGGTGCGTGAGCACGGTGGGCGCCACGGCTCGGAGATCGTCCTCGTCCGGCATGGGCCGCCCGTCGAGCGCCGCGCGCGCCTTGGCACCGAGGATCAAGTACTGGGACGCCCGCGGGCCCGCGCCCCACGACACGAACTCCTTGATGAACGCGGGCGCCTCGCCGTCGCCCGGCCGCGACATCCGCACCAGCGTGACCGCCGCGCGCACCAGCGGCTTCGGCACGGGGATGCGGCGCACCAGGTGCTGCAGCGCCAACACGTCCTCGGCCGTCAACACCGGCGCGATTTCCGTCGCGGCGTCCCCCGTGGTCGCTTCGACGATCGTCTCCTCCTCTTCCTTGGTGGGGTAGGCCACCCGCAGCTCGAACATGAAGCGGTCGAGCTGCGCCTCGGGCAGGGGATAGGTCCCCTCCTGCTCGATCGGGTTCTGGGTGGCGAGCACGAAGAACGGCGCCGGGAGCGGATGGGTCTGCCCCGCCGCCGTCACCTGGTGCTCCTGCATCGCCTGGAGCAGTGCCGCCTGGGTCTTGGGCGGCGTGCGGTTCACCTCGTCCGCGAGCACGATGTTCGCGAACACCGGCCCCCGCACGAACCGGAACGCGCGCTTCCCCGTGGTCTGGTCCTCCTCGATGATCTCGGTCCCGGTGATGTCGGTGGGCATGAGGTCGGGGGTGAACTGGATGCGCGAGAACTTGAGATCGAGCGTCTGCGCCACGGTCTGCACCATCAGCGTCTTGGCGAGGCCCGGCACGCCTAAGAGCAGCGCGTGGCCACCCGAGAAGATGGCGGTGAGGATGCCGTCGAGCACCTGGTGCTGGCCCACGATGCGGCGGCCCACCTGGGCGAGGAGGTCCGAGCGGGCGCGGGTGAGCCGCTCGAGCAGCTCGACGTCGCCTTGAGGCCGGGATGCGGGATGGGGGATGGGGGATGGGTTGGGTGGCATTCTGGCTCCAGGTTAGCACATCATACTCTGGTGCTGGCCCACGATGCGGCGGCCCACCTGGGCGAGGAGGTCCGAGCGGGCGCGGGTGAGCCGCTCGAGCAGCTCGACATCGCCTTGAGGCCGGGATGCGGGATGGGGGATGGGGGATGGGTTGGGTGGCATTCTGGCTCCAGGTTAGCACATCATACTCCCAAGCGCCACATAAGTTTGCGCGGTTCTGACTTTGCTTGCGAAATTTTTCACAAGCGGGTAGTTTTGCGCCGTGCAAACCCCGGGGCCGCTCCGCTACGCGGGGCTCGGGATCCAGTTGGCCGTAACGGTCGTGGTGTGCGTGCTCTTCGGACAATGGTTGGACCGGAAGGCCGGGACCGACGGCATCTTTACCATCCTGGCCCCATTACTGGGGTTTGGCGGCGTGATGTACTCCCTGATGCGCGAGCTCTCCAGATCCGACAAGGGCGACCGATGACGGCGGGACGTCGCTACCTCGTCGGCGTGAGCGCGGTTGCCGCGGCGGCGCTCGTCCTTAGCTTCGTCCTGCCGCCCGACGCCCGGACCGGCGTGTGGCTCGCGACGGTCCTGGCGCTGATGGTGCAGGGGCCACTCGGCTGGTGGGTGGTGCGGGCGATCGGGACCGAGCGCCTCCAGCTGATCTGGGCGATCGGCATCGCCGCGCGGTTCGCGCTCGTCGCGGCCGCGGGGTTCGTGGTCGCGCCGCGGCTGGGCCTCGCGCTCGCGCCGCTGCTGTTCGCCCTCGTGGGAGTGCTCATGTGTTGCGTGGTGGTCGAGGCGGTCGTCGTCCGGTCCGCAACCGAGGTGCGGTGAGCCGGGTCGCTCGGATGACCGGGCTGGTCGCCCTGCTGATGGCGCTCGCGACAGGGACCGCGGCGGCCCAGGAGCACGCGCCCGCGTCCCGATCGAACGAGATCGACATCGTGGCCCATCTGGGCAACTCGCATGCGATCGAGCTGCCCTCCTGGAAGGCCCCTTACTACGTGGAAGTCGAGCTGCCGCGGTTCGCGCCGATCCACGTCGGCGGCGTCACCATCGATCTCTCGCCGACCAAGCATGCGGTGTTCCTCGCGCTCGCGGGGGCGCTCGTGGCGCTCGTCTTCCTTTATACGGCACGGGTCGTGGCGCGCGCCCAGGCGGCGGGCCGCCCGCCGCGCGGGTTTGCGGCGGCCATGGAAGCGATGGTGCTCTACATCCGCCAGGAGGTCATCCTGGCGAACGTAGGGCCCCACGGCGAGGGCTACGTCAACTATCTGCTCACGGTCTTCTTCTTTATCTTGGCGTGCAATCTCCTGGGCCTGTTGCCGTGGAGCGCGACACCCACCTCCAACATCGCCGTCACGGGCGCGATGGCGGGCGTGTCGCTCGTGGTAATCGAGATCTCGGGGATGCGCGCGCTGGGGCTGAAGGGCTATCTCGGGACCATTTTCTTCCTGCCGGAGGGGTTGCCGACACTGCTCAAGCCCGTCATGCTCGTCATCATGACCCCCATCGAGATCATCGGCAAGCTCGCGAAGCCGTTCGCGCTCGCGGTCCGGCTGTTTGCCAACATGACGGCAGGGCACGTGGTGGTGCTGGCGTTGATCGGGCTGACGTTCTTCTTTCAGAGCTACCTGGTGGGCGTGGCCGCGTCGGTCATGGCCACCGGCATCATGCTGCTGGAGCTGTTCGTGGCGTTTCTACAGGCGTTCGTGTTCACGCTGCTCACGAGCGTGTTCATCGGGCTGATGCGCGCCGCACACTGACGGCCGCAGGACCGACGGCGCCGGGCCGGGAGACCCGGCGCACGCCAGGGCGCACCGTCAAAACCATCTCCCGCTCAAGATGGGAGTGTGACATGCTGCTGAACGTGCTCGCGCTGTTGCAGGAATCCGCCGCGGCCGGCGCCGCGGGCAAAGGGTACGCGCTCATCGGCGCCGGCCTCGCCGCCGGCCTCGCCGTGCTCGGCGCCGGTGTCGGCATCGGGCGGATCGGCGGCCAGGCGGTGGAAGGCATGGCCCGCCAGCCGGAGAACAGCGCCCGCATCCAGACCGCCATGATCATCGCGGCGGCCCTGGTGGAAGGCGTGGCGCTGTTCGCCGCCGTGGTCGCGTTCGTCATGCAGGGGAAGGTCACGTTTTGATGCTCCGGGCGCTCGCCCAGGAGGCGGGAGGGAGCAGCGCCGGCCCGCTCTCCGTCGACGGCGGTCTCGTCATCTGGACCCTCGTCGTGTTCGGGCTGCTGCTGTTCGTGTTGCGCCGCAGCGCGTGGCCGTTGCTGCTGGCGGCCGTGCGCGAGCGGGAGAAGAAGCTCGAGCGCATGCTGGCGGACGCGGCCCGGGACCGCGAGGAGGCGGCGGCGCTCCTCGCCGAGCATAAGCGCCTGATCGCCGCGGCCCGCGCCGAGGCGCAGGAGCTCATCGCGCAGGCCCGCACGGTGGCCGAGAAGGAGCGGGCCACGCTGCTCGCCCAGGCACGCGAGCAGTACGAGCAGCTGCTCAACCGGGCGCGCAAGGAGATCGACAGTGAGAAGGAGAAGGCGATCCTCGATCTGCGCCGCGAGGCCGTGGATCTCTCGATCGCCGCCGCGTCGAAGCTGATCGAGGCGAACCTCGACTCCGAGGCCAACCGCCGCTTGGTGACGGAGTACCTGGCGGGCCTCGAGGCGGGCGGAGCGCGGGAGGAAGCGCGGTGAAGAGCGCCACCGTCGCGCGCAACTATGCCCAGGCCCTGTTCCTGGCGGGCGACGCGCGCGGCCTCCCGGAGGTCGAGCGGTACGGCCGGCTGATGGAGGCGGTGGCCGGTGCGGTCGCCGCCGACGAGCGCATCGCCGTGGCGCTCGAGTCGCCACGGGTGTCCAAGGCCACGAAGGCGGCGCTGCTCGAGCGGGCGCTCGGGGACCTGGCAGACCCCGAGTTCGTGCGGTTTCTCCAGGCGGTGGTGCGGCGCGGCCGGCAGGGGCTCGTCGGGGAAATCGCGCAGCAGTATCACACGCTGGTGGACGAGAAGCTCAACCGCGTGCACGCGGGCGTCACGCTGCTCCAGGAGCCGGACGCGCGGCTCGAGAAAGAGGTCATCGAGCGGTTGTCGCAGGCCATCGGGAAAGAGGTCCGGGCTCATTTCCGCGCCGATCGGGACATCCTCGGCGGCGTGGTGGTGCGGGTGGGCGACCGGATTTACGACGGCTCGGTGCGGCGGAAGTTGGCGACGCTGCGGCGCAAGCTGGTGACCGGGGACTGACCTTGACACTCCGAGCCTGTATCTAATGTAGGCCCCCCCTCGACGGAGGTCGCTATGACGCATCTCCCTCGTTACGGTCCGACGGGACGGTGGCTCGTCGCCACCTCGTTGCTGGCCGTCGCCGCCTGCTCAACCGATCGCAATCTCACCGCACCCAGGAACCGGCCGGAGCTCGCCATCTCCGACGGCGCCCATCAGGGCGGCACGCCGGGCTTCTTTTTCCTGCCGCCCCTGGTCGCCCAACCTGGCACCGGCGGCGCGTTCGATGCCGACATCGCCGCGCTCAGCCCACGGGTCGCCATCTGCGACATCACCCTCGGCCCCGATAGGGATTGTGGCGGCGCGACTCGGGCGATCGTCGTGTACACGACCACGACCACGCCGGCGATTACGGTCGTTCCCAGTGCCGAAACGTACCAGGTGAACTGGGACACCAAGCTCGAGGGCTTTATCACCGCTCACACCTATCGCGTGCACGTCGCGGCAGGGAAGAGCGGGACGCGACGCGAGCTGGGGTTCGCCGACGTGTGGCTCACGCCGACCCCCGGCCAGGTGAAAGACCTGGCCACCGGCGATCTCATTGTGCTGAACGACGGACGCACGCTGCCGATTCGCTTTCGCATCGAGAGCGGCATCCCCGGTACGCTCGCCGTGACTGCCGCAAGCGCGAGCATCCCGACCGAAGGCACCGATCTCATCACGGCCACGTTGCAGGACCTGCACGGCGCCCCGCTTGCCGGGGCGACGGTGGCCTGGAGCGTGACGGCCGACGCCGGCACGGCCGGCACGCCGCCACTCGACCCCACGAGCGGGCAGACCGATGCGGCGGGCACGACGGCAACCACGTTCAGCGCGGGTACGACGCCCGGCACGGCGGTCGTGACCGCCGCGGGGGCCGGGCTTTCCGCGAATGCGACCGTGACCGTCACCGGGCACGTCGTGGGCAAGCCGCTGTACGTCGCCAACGAGGGCGCGAACAGCATCACGGTGTTCGCGACGGGTGCCACCGGGGATGCCGTTCCCACGGGCGTCATCGCCGGTGGCGACACCCGGCTGGACTCCCCGGTCGCGGTCACGCTCGATGCCGCGGGCAACATTTACGTCGCCAACTTCGACGTCACCGTCCCCAGCATCACGGTGTATGCCCCGGGCGCGAGCGGGAACGCCGTGCCGACGGCCGTGATCACGGGTGGCCAGACGGGGCTGTGCGATCCGTTCGCTCTCGCTGTGGATGCCGCCGGCAACCTCTATGTCGCCAACCATTGCGCCAACAGCATCACGGTCTACGCGCCGGGGGCCAATGGAGACGTCGCCCCCGACCGCGCGATCGTCGGTGACCAGACGGGGCTCAGCTCACCGAGCGGCCTCGCGCTGGATGCCTCGGGCAGGATCTACGTGACCAATCAGGGTGACCTGTTTGGCGAGAACGCGAGCGTCGAAATCTTTTCGAGCGGGGCGAGCGGGAACGCGGCGCCCCTGGCGAGGATCGCGGGCGGCAGCACGGGACTCGTTGCCCCGGCGGGTATCGCGCTCGATGCCGCGGGCAACATCTATGTTCCCAACGCCAACGCTTCTCCCGCCGACGTCACGATCTACGCGGCGGCAGCCGACGGGGATGTCGCGCCCACGAGCACCATCATCACTCGCTTCGTGGCGGGAATACCGGACCTGTCATTCGTGTTCGGCTTCCCGATCGGGATCGCGCTGGACGGCTCGGGCAACGTGCATGTCGCGAGCTTCGGGAACCATAGCGTGGTGGTCTACCCGGCAGGGGCGAGCGGGGTCGGGACGCCTCTGACCGTGATCGCGGGCGGCAACACGGGGCTTGCCGCGCTCTGCGGACTCGCGTTCTAGCACCGGCCCGGCTGGACGGCGGCCCGGGGATGACCCGGGCCGCCGCGCACTGCCGCTCTACAGTCGATACCGAAGACCGACCGCGACGCCGACTCGGCGCGTCGCGCGGCGCTCGACGCCGCTCGGCGTATCCGCCGCATCGAAGACCGACCCACTCAGCATACCGCTCACCCGCAACGATCCCGTGAGGGCATGGGCGAGCGGCCATTCGGCCACCGCTGCCGCGCGGCCGCCCACGCGGTTGCGCCGCTCACCGTCGAAGTTCCAGAAGTCGATCGTCGGACCCGCATCGACCCGCGCCTCGATGCCCGTGCCGAAGCGCGCGACGCGGAGCGAGAGCTCCGGGGCGATCTCCCACAGTGAGCCGATATCGTTCTGCACGACCGCGACGCCCCGGCCTTCGGCTGCCAGCCCGGTCTTCGCGTAGAGGACGCCTACCCCCACACGCACGCGACCCGAGCCGCGATCCAGGTGAAGCCCGAACGTCGTGGGCCGGTATGGCCCCACGGTGGCTCCGGAGCTGTCACGCGATGTGCCGCCAAACCGGGCGACCCCGAACTCCGCCGACACGCCCCACTGGGCCGCGGCGGGTGAGGCGCCGAGCGTGAGACCGAGCAAGGCGAGTGTTCCTGGCAGCCGCCGCATGAGTGCCTCCACGGTTCCCGAGTTCACTTCATGGTCAAGGTGATCCAGCCGTTGGTGACGTTGTTCTGGCCCTTCACGATCCAGTTGTAACCCGGGTAGGTAGCGCCGACGACGACGTCTTCGACCGCGTTGCCGACTAGCTCGTCGTTCGTATTGATCAGCGAGGCCACCGCGGCCCATTTCTGGCCCTTCACGATCCAGTTGTAACCCGGGTAGGTAGCGCCGACGACGACGTCCTCGACCGCGTTGCCGACTAGCTCGTCGTTCGTATTGATCAGCGAGGCCACCGCGGCCCATAACTTCTGGAAGGCGCTCGCCCGCTTGAACGTCTTCTGTGCCCACGAGCTCGAGTCGTTCCCCGCGGTGATGGCCTTGTACGCGCCATCGATTGCTTTGATCGCGTCGTTCAGAAGATTCCTGTCCGCCTTGATCTGGCACGCCGTGTCGTCGTCTTCGACCACGAACACGCGGATGTTCTGCCCCGGATGCGCGGCGTTGTAGGCATCGAGCTGGGCCTTGCTGAAGAGCAGGACGCTGCCGCTCCAATCGAGGGAGTTTTGATCGAAATAGTAGGGCGCCGGTTGCTTCTCACCGGCGCACTGGTAGTCGGTCAGCGAATCCGTCTGTGCCTTCTGGCCCAGGATGTGGACCTCAAATTCGGGGCTGCCTTTCAACCAACCCTCAAAATCATCCACGAAATGGGCTTTGGTCAGGTACAGGCCCGGCACCGGGGGCGGTGGCGGAGGGAAGGGCGGCCACGGAAAGAAGTCCCCGCACCCCAGACATCCGATGACGGTCGGCGCGGCCGAAAAGTCGGTCTCGACCGGGACCACCGCGATCACCGGCGTGCTGGGCGGCTGCTCGGGGTCGAGCAGCCGCCGGTGGCCCTGCACGTCGAACGCCACCGGCACGTCGTGGTCGGCGACTGCCGTCGCCACCAGCACGTTGGCGTCACCGGTCCACGTGCGGCGGTGCTCCGGGACCGGGAGGTACATCTCGAGCGGCATCGCGCCGTCGGCTTCGCGGGCCAGGTCGGCCATCGCCACCCCCGAGCGCCGCGCCATCGTGGCGAGGGCTATGCCGCCCCCCGGCCCGGCCGCGAGGAAGCGCTGGAACGGCAGCTTGTGCTCGCGGAACGGCGATCGATCCAGCTCGCCCTTCACATGGGCGCGGAAGGCCGGGTCGCCCAGCGCGAGTGCAAGGGACCGTGCCAGCACCTCGGGGCTACCGGCGGGGGCGAAGACCCTGCGCTCTTCGAGGCCGCTGGGTGCCGTGCCCGGTGGCCGGTCGGAACAGGCGAGCGCTCCCACGGCCAGCGCGAGCGCCACCACGCGTGATGTATGGCTCCACATGATCACTCCTTGAGAGGTTGGGCCGGCGGTGCGTACCGACCCGTCGGCGGGTCCCAAGGTGTGGAGTCCCCGCAGCAGAGCGGCGTCCGAATCGCGCGGGCGGGATCAGAATCGTGCGGGTGCCGCTCGGCGCGATCCTTGCCACGCCTCATCTGCCCCGATGCTTCATGTCTTGCTGTTGCTCCTCGCTACCGGCCCGTGCCCGAAGGCGGACTCGGCCGGGCGCCGAGACTCCGTAGCCCGGCTGACGAGTCGCGTGCAGCTGCGGCGCGGGTTCCTGCCCGTCCTCTGGTCGAATGACTACGGTGGGGTCACCGTCGGCCTGCGAGCGCGTCCGATGTGCCGCGACGACGTCGAGCGCGGCCTGTTCGTCGCCTCGGCGGCGATGCGCGGCGGCGCGACGAGCTCGATCAGCGTGTACGGGCGCTGGAGCAATCCGCCCTTCCTCGGCCGCGGTCTGCCGCGCGGCGCCACGAGCGTGGCGGCCTGGTCCATCGAGGGACGGACCGGCGCCGCGCTCGCGCTCGATCGCTCTCCCTCGCGACCGCCCGACCCCCGCGCGGAGCGCCACTTCGGCGTGACTGTCCTGTGGATGGCGACGACCAACCTCGGCTACCTCGACCGCCGGCTCTGGGACAACGCGGGGTCGATCGAGATCAGCCCGTCGCTCTCTACCACGGTGCGACGAGGCGGGGGCGAGACGGTGTGGCGGGCGAGCGCGGTGGCCCGCATCGGCACGGTGTATCGACGGGGGACGGCGGACCCTCGGTCTCCCTACGGGTACGAGGCGTTCACCCAGCTCTCGGGCGAGGCGAGCGTGCGCACACCGCTGTCCGGCGCGACCACGTTCGGCGCGCGGCTGTTCGCGGGCGCGTACCTGGGTGCGTCCCACGCGGTGGCCCGCATCGGCACGGTGTATCGACGGGGGACGGCGGACCCTCGGTCTCCCTACGGGTACGAGGCGTTCACCCGGCTCTCGGGCGAGGCGAGCGTGCGCACACCGCTGTCCGGCGCGACCACGTTCGGCGCGCGGCTGTTCGCGGGCGCGTACCTGGGTGCGTCCCACCCGGTACGGCAGCTCCGCATTGCAGTCGCGGGAGCGGACCCCTACGAGACCTTCACCAACCCGTTCCTGCGCAGCCGCGGCGCGCTGCTGGTGCGACCGGACTTTTACTATCACGCGCCCGGAGCGGCAAACCTGCGGGCGTTCCGCAACGATCTCGGCGGGCGCTGGGCCGTGGGCGTGAATCTGGAGCTCACCCGACGGCTCCTCCGGCGCGAGACGGGGCTGTTACGGGAGGCGGCGCTCGAGGGATTCGTGGATCTCGGAGTCGTGGACACGGTGGCCGTGCCGTCCATACCGGCGGGCCAGTGGTACACCACGCTGTACGACGGCGGACTCGGCATCGTGACGCGGCACCAGGTGCAGGACGTGGCGTGGACGATGCGCATCGAGGTGCCGCTCGCCGTGAATCGCTGGAACCTGGCCGCCGACTATCCGGCGAACAGCACGCGGTTCGCGTTGCGGTGGCAGGTGAGTTTCGCTCCGAGCTTCTGACGGACGAAAAAGTCGCACACGGGTCGCGCGCGCCATAGGTGCATCTTCCCGGCGTCGGAAAGGGACCGTATGATCAAAGTCCCTTTCCTCCTGGCACTCCGTTGCGGCCGCTCACCGAGAGACCCTGGCTCTCCCACTACGACGACGGCGTGCCGGCAACCCTGGCGCCGTACCCGGAGAAGACCCTGGTGGACGTCGTACGGGAGACCGCGGCCCAGCGGCCACACCACACGGCCGCGGTCTTCAAGGGCGCCCGACTCTCCTACGGGCGGCTGGATGCGCTCAGCGATGCGTTCGCTGCCGGCCTCGCGGCGCGAGGCGTCGTGAAGGGCGACCGCGTCGCTCTCATCATGCCGAACTGCCCGCAGATGGTGATCGGTCAGCTGGGTGTGTGGAAAGCCGGCGCCGTGGCGGTCCCCCTGAACCCATTGTCCTCCGACGAAGAGCTGGCGCACGCGCTGGCCGCCACGGGCGCGCGAGCAGGCGTGGTGCTGACGAGGTTCTATGTCAAGATCAAGCGACTGCAACCGGGCACGGCGCTCGAGGTCGTGATCGCGACGAACATCAAGGAGTTCTTACCGCCCGTCCTGCGGCTCGCGTACACGCTGCTCAAAGAACGGAAGGAAGGCGACCGGATCGCCTTGGTCCCCGGTGACGCGTGGTTCCAGGCGTTCATCCGGGATCACCGAACCGCGCCGCCGCGCGCCGGCCCCAGTCCATCCGACCCCGCGTTGCTCTTGCTCACCGGCGGCACGACGGGCATTCCGAAGGCGGCCCTGCTTCGGCATCACGGCGTGCTGATGGCGGCGCTACAGCTCAACCGCTGGTTCCAGCCGATCATCAAGGAGGGGGAGGACCCCTTGGCCTGCGTATTTCCACCGTTTCATGTGGCCGGGAATGTGGGCATTCTCGGCACGGCGCTGGTGGGGCGGAACCCCGCGGTGCTCGTCCCCAACCCCAGGGACGTGGACGATTTGCTGCGCACGATCCGGAAAGGGCGTCCGGCCGTGCTGCCGGCCGTTCCTGCACTCTACAACGCCATGCTCGCCCATCCCGCGGTGCGGGCCGGCAAGGTGGACTTCTCATCGGTCAAGCTATGCGTCTCGGGCGCGTCGCCGCTCCTCGCCGAAACCAAGCGGCGGTTCGAGGAGCTGACCGGCGCCCGGATCATCGAGGTGTATTCGCTGACCGAGGCCTGCATGGCCGCCGTCGCCACGCCGGTGTTCGGCACCTACAAGGAGGGTGCGGTCGGTATCCCTCTGCCCGACGTCGACGTTCGCATCGTGGATGCCGATGATCCAAGCCGGGAATTGGGACCGGGCGAGGTGGGCGAGATCGTCATCGAGGCACCACAGCTCATGGAGGGCTACTGGCGGGATCCGGAAGCCACGCAGAGCATGCTGCGCAACGACCGGCTCTACACCGGCGATCTGGGCTCCCTGGACGACGATGGCTATCTCACCATCGTCGATCGCAAAAAGGATCTGATCAAGGCGAGCGGGTTTCAGGTCTGGCCGCGCGAGGTGGAGGAGGTCATCGCGATGCTGCCGGCCGTCGTGGAGGTGGGCGTGGCGGGCGTTCCCGACGAGCGTCAGGGAGAGGCCGTGATGGCCTGGGTCGTTACGCGGAGCGGCATGACGGTGACCGAGGACGAGATCCGCGACCACTGCCGGCGACACCTGGCGGCGTACAAGGTGCCGAAGCGCGTGGCATTTCGCCCCGGGTTACCCAAGTCCGCCATCGGGAAGGTGCTGCGGCGTGAGCTCGCCCGGGAGTTTCGCGCGGCGCGACCCTGACCTTCTGAGCTCCCCACCGCGCGTCATGCGTTGGGGCGTGCGTCCATGCCGAAATCGGCCTTCACGCGGTCATACCAGGCGTCGTCGCCCAGAGCGCCCCAGGCGACCCACTCCTCGTCGCTCATCGCCTTACGCCACTGGAGAAACGGCACGGCGTCGGGTCCCACTGGATGCCGCAGCTGCCACGTGCCGCTCTCGACGATCTCAAGCACCTTCTCTCCCACCACAGATGGCGGTACCGGGTTCTTCAGGGACGCGGTGAACATCGCGGCGAAGCGGCGTTGCTGTGGGTAAGGTGAGGGAGTCTGCGCCGACTCGACGCGCCTGGCCATAGCCGTGTCGATGATGCCCGGCTCGACAATCGCCACCCGCACGTTGAACGGCTTCGCCTCCTGCGCCAATGACTCACTGAGTGCCTCCAACGCAAATTTCGATGCCGTGTACGGAGCCATGGGCGAGTTGGCGATGCGTCCGGCAACCGACGCCACGTTGATGATCCAGCCACTCCGGCGCTGGCGCATCGTTGGCAGCACCGCCTGAATGCAGCGGATGGCGCCGAAGTAGTTCGTCTCCATCACTGCCCGGAACTGGGCCAACGACAGCTCCTCTACCGAGCCGGTGCGCTCAATCCCTGCGTTGTTGACGAGCACGTCAACTGGTCCGCCCGCCTTTACGATGCGACCGATTCCTTCCTTGACGGATGCGTCGGAATCAACATCCATGGCCGAAATCGTGATCGGCAGTTTCTCTTGCGTGGCGATTCGCGCGAGCTCCGGCGCTCGATCAGGATTACGCATCGTCGCGGCGACCTGGTGGCCGGCTCTCCCGAAGGCCAGCGCCGTGGCCATGCCAATTCCCGAGCTGGTTCCTGTGATAAGGACGGAGGCCATGGCTAATCTTCTCCTTTGTGAACAGCAGCAGCGGGTGGGGGATGGTGAAGCTCACTCCCGAGCAGCAGGTCATCACAGAGACAAGCTGCGCGCGCGTGCCGGGCGCCGCCAGAGCCCGCCTCCCCAACGCCACCTGGCTGCTGTAGCTTCCCCACCTCCATGCTCCCCCTCGTTCTTCTGCTCGTCGCCGGCGACACGTCCGCCTACTGGCAGCAGCAGGTCGCGTATGAGATCACCGCATCGCTGGACGAGCCGTCGGGCGTGCTCACCGGCCACGTGCGCATCAGCTATGTGAACCGCTCCCCCGACACGCTGCGCGATTTCTACGTCCACCAGTATCTGAACGCCTTCCGCCCCGGCTCCCGCTGGGCCGCGGCCGACTCGGCCGAGCAGCGCGAGCGGTTTCAACACCTGAAGGACCCGGACTACGCCTTCGAGCGCATCACCAGCGCCACCGTGATGGGTCAGGCGCTCCGGCCCGATTACCCCTACGCCCCCGACTCGACCATCGCCCACTGGACGCTGCCGCGCTCCCTCGTCCCCGGCGATTCGCTCGCGGTCGACATCGATTGGCTGGCGCGCCTTTCCACGCTGCCGCGCCGCCAGGGGCGCCGGGGCCGGCGCTTCGATTTCGCGCAGTGGTATCCCAAGGTCGTGGTGTACGACCGCTACGGTTGGGAGGACCACCCGCTCTATCCCGGGGGCGAGTTCTACGGCGAGTTCGCCACGTACGACGTCACCCTCGACCTGCCTGAGGATCAGGTCATCGGCGCCACCGGTGTGCCAGTGGAGGGGGATCCCGGCTGGGAGAATGCGAAAGCAGACCGAGGACTCGTCATCGACTATCAGCGTGACTGGTATCGGCGGTCAGGCAACCAGCCTAGGACCGCCCTCGACCGCCCTCTACCGCCCTCTACCGCCCGGTGTGGAGTGGTGGGTGCGGGACGCAAATGCGTCCGTTTTCGCGCCGAGCAGGTTCATCACTTCGCCTTTTCCCTGAATCCGGCGTACGTGTACGAGCAGGGTCGCTACGGCGATGCGGTGGTGCGCGTGCTGTACCAGCCGGGCGACCGTGCTACGTGGGGGCAGGGGATCGCCGTCCGGAATACCGTCGTGGCGCTGGCCTGGCTCGACTCGCTGTTCGGGAAGTACCAGTGGCCCCAGCTCACCAACGTGCATCGCATCGAGGGCGGCGGAACCGAATTCCCGATGATGATCATGAACGGCAGCGCGTCCCTCGGCCTCATCGTCCACGAGACGGGGCACCAGTACGTCATGGGGCAGCTCGCCAACAACGAGTGGCGCGAAGGATGGCTCGACGAGGGATTCAGTGACTTCCAGGAGGGGTGGCTCCTCGAGACGCACGGCGGCCCGCCCGCGTACGACGGGCTCGAGCCGGACGTGCTGTTGCTCGACCTCGAGCGCTGGAGCGAGCCGGTCTCGACCGTGAGCGAGCGGTTTCGCGATTTCCTGATCTACCAGGAGATGGTCTACGCCAAGGCACAGCTGTTCTACGAGCAGCTGCGCTACGTGGTGGGCGACGAGACGATGCGGCGCATCTTGCGCGCCTATTTCTCCCGCTGGAAGCTGAAGCACGTGGACGAGGACGCGTTCCGCCGCGTCGCCGAGGAGGTATCGAAGCAGGATCTCAAATGGCTGTTCGGCGAGTGGCTGCACGCGACGCCGCTCATCGATTATCGGCTGCGGCGAGTCGAGCGACACCGGCTCGCGGACGGGCGCTGGCGCACCGTGGTGACCGTCGAGCGCAAGGGTGACGGCCGTATGCCAGTCGAGATCGGCGAGCGTGATACCATTTACGCCCGGGCCACGGGCGAGCCCGCCACCGAGCGCGTCGAGTTCACGACCGCCAAGAAGCCCGGCCGCCTCATGCTCGACCCGCGCGGCCGGGCCCACGATTATGACATGCTGAACAACCGGGAGAAGCGCCCGTTCGTGGGCCGGGCGGCAGTGGACTGGCGCCTGGACGACCCGACGCGGGAGACAGCGAAACGCGATAAGCTGGTGAGCGCGTGGCTGCCGGTCGCCTGGTCCAACGACCTCGGCGGCGTGACGCTCGGCCTGCGGAACCGCACCAACTACCTTGGCCGCTATGAGCGCGGCATGCTGCTCGCCTCGGTGGCGACCGGATCGGGCGCCGCGGGCCGGCTCGGCTTCTACGGGCGCTGGTCGAATCCGATTCGCCACCTCATGCCCCGCACCCAATCGAGTGTGGCGGCGTGGGACGTGGAAGGCCGGGCCGGCGTGGCGCTGTCGGTCGATCGCGCGCTGCGACAGCACCTCGGCTTCGGTCCCGACCCTCACGTGGGGTTCGATGCCCTGTGGATGGCGACCACCGATCTCGCCTACGTCGACCGCCGCCTGTGGGACGACGCGGGGACAGTCGAGGCGGGCCCGTGGGCCTCGATCGAAATGCGCCCCGGGGCGACGCTGGTCAGGGCGCGGCTGGGTGCCCGGGGTGGCGTGGTCTACTCCAACCCGGGGCCGGGGATCGTGTCCTCCAGCCGCTACGACATCGAGGGGTTCGGCCGTTTCACTGGGGCCGCGAGCATGCGGACGCCGTTCTTGCTCGGTACGACGTTGGGTGTACGCGTATTTGGCGGAGCGTACGCCGGGGCGTCCGATCCGGTGCGGCAGCGGCGCATTCCGGTGGCCGGCGCGGATCCGTACGAGACGTTCACCGACCCGTTTCTCCGGAGCCGCGGTGCGCTGTTCTTACGGCCGGACTTCTTCTACCACGCTCCGGGCAACGCTAACCTGCGCGGCTTCCGGAGCGACCTGGGCGGGCGCTGGGCGCTGTCCGCGAACATCGAGCTCACCCGCCCTGTGTGGCGGCGCGACCAGGGTATCTTGCGGGAGGTGGCGTTGGAGGCGTTCACCGATCGCGCGCTCGTGGACACGCTCGCGGTCCCCTCCAACACGCTGGGACAGCGCTTCACGCTGCTGTTCGACGCGGGGGTGGGCCTCGTGACCCGCCACCAAATCCGCGACCTCGACTGGACGATGCGTTTCGAGTTGCCACTGATCGTGAATCGTTACAACGAGGCCGCCGACGTTCGTGTGGGGCGGGGGCAGCTCGCGTTCCGGTGGCTGCTCAGCCTGAGCCCGAGCTTCTGATGGACACGCGGGCGAGCGATCGGCGCGGCTTCTTCCGCGAGGCGATGATCCAGCTGGCGCGCGAAGTGGCGGAGCGCACCGAGCAGCGCGTGGCGCCGCGGCGCTACTTCCGGCCGCCCGGCGCGGCCGACGAAATCGCCTTCCTCGCGTCGTGCACGCGCTGCGGGGACTGCATGCCCGTGTGTCCGGTGCATGCGATCATCAAGGCCCCGCCCGGCGCGGGCCTCGCCGCCGGCACACCGATCATCGATCCGGCCATTCAGGCGTGTGTCGTGTGCGCGGACATGCCGTGCGCCCACGCCTGCGCCACCGGCGCCCTCGTGCCGCCGGCCGGGGGGTGGGGCGAGATCCACATGGGCGTCCTCGAGCTCGACCCGCAGCGCTGCATCACCTTCCAGGGCGTGACCTGCGGCGTGTGCGCCCGCGCCTGCCCGGTGGGGGAGCGGGCCCTGGCGATGGATGCGGGTGGGCATCCCGTGCTGCGGCCCGAAGGTTGCGTGGGCTGCGGGGTGTGTGTGACGGCGTGCGTGACGTCGCCGTCGTCGCTTACGCTGAGGCTACTTGTATGAGAACGCGGAAGGCGGAACGCGGAACGCGGAACAGCAGGGTGGACGCCGTGCCGCGGGAGCTCGCTTTGCTGTTCCGCGTTCCCACTTCCGCGTTCCGCGTTTTGGGTCTCCGATGACCGATCTTCCCTACCGCGTTCCAAAGCCCTGGGGCCACGAGCTGATCTGGGCCAGGACCGACCGCTACGTCGGCAAGATCCTGCACATCGAGCCCGGACACGTCCTGTCGCTGCAATACCACAACAAGAAGGACGAATCGATTTACGTGCTCACGGGCGAGATCATTCTCCGTATCCAGCGGGGCGATACGCTGATCGAACGGCCCATGTCGCAGGGGGCGGCGTTCCACATCGAGCCCAAGCTGATCCATCAGTTCGAGGCGGTGGTGCCGAGCGACCTGCTCGAGGCCTCGACGCCCGAGATCGACGACGTGGTGCGGCTCAAAGACCGCTACGGGAGGGTGTGACGTGAAAGTCATCGTACCGCTCGCCGGCAAAGGCACGCGCCTGCTGCCGCTCACCAAGCGGGTCCCCAAGCCCCTGGTGCGGGTCGCCGGGCGGCCGGTGATGGACTACGTCATGGATGCCGTGAAAGGCCTCGACGTCGACGAGCTCATCGTCATCACGGGACATCTGAAGGACGTCGTCGAGCGCTACATCGTCGAGCGCTACGACGTCAAGGCGACGTTCGTCGAGCAGAAGACGTTGGACGGCACCGCGGGCGCGATCAACCTGGCGCGGCCCTACGTGGACTCTCCGGTGCTCATCATCTTCGTGGACACGGTGTTCGAGGCCGACCTGTCGCTCGTCAACCGGGTGGACGCCGACGGGATCATTTGGGTCAAAGAAGTGGAGGACTACCAGCGGTTCGGCGTGATCGTGACGGATGCGGGGGGCTACATGACCCGCATCGTCGAGAAGCCGAGCACGCCGATCTCGCGGCTCGCGAACATCGGGTTGCAATACGTCAAGGACTGGAAGGCGCTGTTCGACGGCATCGCCCACACGCTGAAGCAGCCGCCGGGGAAGGGCGGCGAGTACTACCTCACCGACGCGTTCCAGTACATGGTGGACCGCGGCCGGCGGCTGCTCACCGCGCCGGTCGCGGGCTGGTACGACTGCGGCAAGGTGGACACCCTGCTCGAGACGAACCAGCATCTGCTGGAGCATGGCCGGGCGCGGATCCCCTCGGGGCCGTGCCCGCGTTGCACGATCGTTCCCCCGGTCTACATCGAGGACGGCGTGATGATCCACGACGCCACGGTGGGGCCCAACGTGTCCATCGAAGCCGGGAGCTTCGTGGCCGAGAGCACCATCGCGAACAGCATCCTCGGCAGGAACGTCCGCGTGGTGCGGGGGAATGTGAAGGACTCGCTGGTCGGGGATGACCAGAAAATCGAGGGCAAGATTCTGCAGCAGAGTGTAATGGACGCCGGGGAGGTTGCGCCGGCGACGTAGTCACACCGGTCGGGCGAGTTTCGCCTCCAGCCCGACTTTCACCGCCGGCCACTCGGCGGCGATGATGCTGAAGTAGACCGAGTCGCGCACCCGACCGCTCGCCGTGATCATGTGGCTCCGCAGCACTCCTTCCTGTTTCGCGCCGATGCGTAGCAGCGCCGCCCGCGAGCGCTCGTTCAACACGTCCGTTTTGAACTCTACTCTGTTGCACCCCAGCACCTCGAACGCGTGGCGCAACAGCAGATACTTGGCTTCCGTGTTCACCGGGGTGCGCTGCGCCGCTCGCGCGATCCACGTCCACCCGATTTCGAGGCGCCGGTCGGCGCGCTCGATGTTCGCGTAGCGGGTGCTCCCCACTACCTGCCCGGTCGCCCTAGCGACAATGGCGAACGGAACAGCCGTCCCTTGGGTCTGCCAGGTGAGCGCCGTCTCGATGTAGGCGCGCATGTCGGCCGGCGTCGCCAGGCTGGTCGGTGCCCACCGCCACAGCTCGGCGTCGAGGCCGACCGCGCACAGCCGGTCCTGGTGCGCGAGCGACAACGGCTCGAGACGGACGTGTCGGCCTTCGAGTGTGACGGGGCGGGGCTCGATCGGCGGCACCACGGGATGTCCGGGTCGGGTTGGCGCAGTAAGTTACCACCGATACTGGTCTCGAGGGGCGCGCATGACCGTCGCCGAAGTGCGGGAGCTGTTTGCCTACAACGCGTGGGCCAACCGGCGGTTCTTCGCGGCGCTCGAGTCGCTGTCCGCCGAGTCGTACTTCCGCGACCTGAAGAGCAGCCACGGCGGACTCCACGGCACGCTGTGCCACATCGTGTGGGCGGAACAGCTGTGGCTCAAGCGCTGGCTCGCGCAGCCGAATCCTCCCGTCCCGCAGGGCAAGGATCTCGCGACGCTCGCCGCGGCGCGCGCGCGCTGGGAGGCGATCGAAGCGGAGCGCGACGCGTTCCTCGCGGGGCTCACCGAGCGGCGCCTGGACGAGACGGTGGCAGTGAAGCCAAGTGCCGGCGGCGAGTATCTGCACACCTTCCGCGAGATGTTTCGCCACGCGGTCGATCATTCGAGCTATCACCGGGGACAGCTCGTTACGCTGCTCCGCCAGGTGGGCGTGACGCCGCCGGGGACGGGGCTGATCGCGTTCTATCGTGAGCGTCACGGTCGAGCAACGTAACTGACTGAAACGCTGGAACTTACGCCCCACTGCCGCGTAGCCTACCCGAGCCCTTGACCGGCATTCGGAACCAAAGTTACTTACTGACCGTTCAGTAACTAACGCTGACACCGGATCGATCAGCCGTGAGCCACGCCGTCACCCCATCGAAGCGCCAGCCGAAGCCCCGCTGGAAGCGTCGCAAGGACGCCCGGCCGGGGGAGATCGTCGCGGCCGCGCTCGAGGTGTTTGGAGAGCGAGGATTCGCCGCGACGAAACTCGCCGACGTGGCACGCCGCGCCGGCGTCACGAAGGGCACCGTCTACCTCTACTTCGACAGCAAGGAAGCCCTGTTCAAGGCCGTGGTGCGGGAGACGATCGTGCCGGTCATCGCCCAGGGCGAGGCCCTGGCGCAGTCCTTCACCGGCAGCGCCCGCGAGCTGGTGGAGCAGCTGGTGCGGGAATACTGGCGGCTGGTGGGCGAGACGGCGGTCGCCGACATCCCGAAGCTCATGATGGCCGAGGCGGCAACTTTTCCGGAGTTGACGCGTTTTTACTACGAGGAAGTCGTGACCCGCGGGCACCGCTTGATGGCCGGCGTGATCGAGCGTGGCATCAAGAGCGGCGAGTTCCGGCCGGTGGACGTGAAGGTGGCCGCGAAGCTCGCCATGTCGCCACTGATGCACGCGGTCGTGGCGAAGCGCGCGTTCGCGTCCTGCATGCCGGAGGGGTTTGACGTCAAGAAGTACCTCGACACTCACATCGACCTCTATCTTCATGGTATCGCGAAGCAATAGCCCCCGGCTCATCGCCCTGCTGGCATGGCTCGTTGCCGCATCCGTGCCGCTCGCGGCGCAGACGCCTGCACCCATCACGCCGCTCCGGCTGTCGTTTGCGGACGCGGTGCGGTTGGCCTCGGGCGAGGTACCGGTGGTGGCGCTCGCGACGCTGCGCACGGACGAAGCGGACGCCCGGGTGCGGCAGGCTCGCGCTGCGCTGCTGCCTTCCGTCTCGGTGGGGGGCTTCTGGCTGAACCGTAGCTTCAACTCGCGCTCGATCGGCATTTCGTTCCCCGGCATTCCGGAGCTGATCGGCCCGTTCAACAACTACGACGCACGCTTCAGCGCGACGCAAACGCTGTTCGACTGGTCGAGCGTGCGGCGCGTGCGCGCCGCGGGTGCGCAGGCCGACGGCAGCCGGGCCGAGCGCGGCGTCACCGTCGAAGGGTCGGTGCTCACGGCGGCGGTTGCCTATGTCCGCGCGGTGCGGGCACAGGCCGTGGTCGCGGCCCGACAGGCGGATTCGGCCATTGCCGCGGAGCTGGTGGGACTGGCCGAAGCACAGCGAGCGGCGGGCGTGAGCCCGGCGATCGATGTGACGCGCGCCCGGGCGCAGCTCGCCACGGCGCAGGGGCTGCTCCTCGTGGCGCAGAACCAGCTCGACCGCGGCCGCATCGACGTGACCCGCGCGCTCGGCCTCGACCCGGCCACACCGCTCACGCTCACCGACTCGCTCGCGCCGTCCCTCGGCGCCGCCGATGTGCCGGTGCAACGGGACTCGAGTATAGCAGCCGCGCTCGCCAACCGGCCCGACCTGCGGGCCGAGCAGGCGCGCGCCGCCGCGGCGCGTCAGACCGGATCGGCGATCCGGGCCGAGCGGCTGCCGCGGCTTGAGGTCGCCGGCGACTACGGCGTGAATGGCAACACGGTGCCCACCGCGATCGCCACGCGCGATGTCACGCTGCAGGTGAGCGTGCCGATCTTGGACGGCTTCCGGCGGGAGGCGCGCCTGGACGAGCAGAATGCGGTGGTACGCGAGTCGCAGGTGCGCGAGGCCGACCTGCGCCGCCAGATCGCGGCCGAAGTGGACGCCGCCCTGCTCGATTTGGCCTCCGCCGAGGCGCAACAGGCGGTGGCCCGCGAGCAGCTGCGGCTCGCCGAGAGCGAGCTCAGCCAGTCGCGTGAGCGCTTCAAGGCCGGCGTTGCCGGCAACATCGACGTGATCACCGCGCAGGCCGGGCTGATTCGCGCCCGCGATACCGAGATCGACGCCCGCTTCGCCGCCGCGACCGCCAGGATCTCTCTGGCGCGCGCGGCCGGCGTCGCCCGGACGCTTCATTAACCGCACACACCGATGAGTGACGACATGGCTACGACGATCGAACGCGAGACCGTGCAGCGGCCCGGCAGACCTTCTCCCGTGTCGCCCGACCAACCGACGGAGCCGGCCAAACCCGGCGGCCGCAAGCGCACCGTCTTCATGATCATGGGCGTCGTTCTCCTGGGCCTCGCGGCCGTGGGGGTCCGACGCTGGATCTACGGCTTCAGCCACGTGTCGACCGACAACGCCCAGGTGGACGGGCACATCGTCCCGATCCTCCCGAAGGTGGGCGGCTACGTGATGGAGGTGCGGACCGACGAGAATCGCGCGGTGAAGGCGGGCGACACGCTCGTGGTGCTGGACGACCGCGACTACAGGGCGCGCCTCGCGCAGGCCGAAGCCGACCTCGCCGTGGCGCTCACGGGGGTGAGCAATCGAGCCCGGGTGGGCCAGGCGGAGGCGCAGGTGGCGCAGGCGCAGGCGAACGCCGAGAAGGCGCACGCCGATCTCGACCGCATCAAGCCGCTGGCCGAGAAGGACATCGTCCCGAAGCAGGCGCTCGACGCGGCCGAGGCGGCGGCACGCGCGGCGGATGCGGCCCTGGCGGCTGCCCAGGCGGCGCTGCTCGGCGCAGACGCGCGGGTGGCCGCGGCCCGCGCGGCGCGCGACCAGGCCGCGCTCAACTTGTCCTACACGCGGATCACCGCCCCTGCGGAAGGGGTGGTGAGCAAGAAGACCGTGGAGCTCGGGCAGCTGGTGCAACCGGGCCAGCCCCTCATGAGCGTGGTGCCGCTCGGCGACGTGTGGGTGACGGCGAACTTGAAGGAGACGCAGACGGCCGACGTCACTCCCGGTGACCCCGCGGACTTCACGGTCGATGCGTACGGGAGCCGCCACTTCAGCGGGCACGTGGAGAGCCTGTCGCCCGCGACCGGGGCGCGATTCTCGCTCCTGCCGCCGGACAATGCGACGGGGAACTTCACCAAGGTCGTGCAGCGCATCCCAGTGCGGATCCGGCTCGACGGCAAGAACGATCCCGCCCGGCCGTTGCGTCCGGGGATGAGCGTGAACATCACCATCACGACCAAGTAACGCGCGCCGTGGCCACCGCCGCTCTGCCGGCCCTCGGGACGGACGCCGATCGCTACCGGTATCGCTACATCATCGCGATGACGGTGTCGCTCGCGTCCGTGCTGGAGCTGCTCGACACCAGCATCGTGAACGTGGCGATCCCGCATATGATGGGGAACCTGGGCGCCACGCTGGACGAGATCGCCTGGGTGTCCACAGGCTACATCGTGGCGAACGTGATCATCCTGCCGATCACCGGCTGGCTGTCGGCGTTCTTCGGGCGACGGCGCTACTTCGCGGGATCGATCGCGATCTTCGTCGTCTCGTCGTTCTTCTGCGGCAACGCCCACTCGCTCATCGCGCTGGTGTTCTGGCGCATCATCCAGGGACTGGGTGGCGGCGCGCTGCTCTCCACGTCGCAGGCGATCCTGTACGAGGAGTTCCCCCGCGAGGAGTACGGCACCGCGATGGCGATCTTCGGCGTCGGGGTGATGGTGGGGCCGACCCTGGGGCCGACCCTCGGCGGTTACATCACCGACGCGTTCGGCTGGCCGTGGATCTTCTACATCAACATCCCCATCGGCATGCTGGCGCTCGCGCTGTCGCTCAGCTTCATCCAGAACTCGCGGTTCCAGCAGAAGGCCGAGCGAGTCGATTACGTCGGGCTGCTGCTGCTCGCGGCCGGCGTCGGCACGCTCCAGGTCATGCTCGAGCGCGGCGAGCGGCTCGACTGGTTCGACTCGCGCGAGGTCACGACGTACGCCGTGGTCAGCGCCTTGTCCCTGATCGCCTTCGTGTGGCACGAGCTCACGACGGAGCACCCGGTCGTGGACCTGCGGATCCTGAAGAGCCGCCAGCTGGCCGTGGGCGTCGTGTTCGGCGGCGTGCTCGGGATCTGTCTCTACGCCACCGTCTTCGTGCTGCCGGTCTACCTCCAGAACCTGCAGAACTTCACGGCGGAGCAGACCGGCTTTGTGATTCTTCCCGGGGCGCTCGCGAGCGCGTTCACGATGGCGACGATGGGCCGCACGGCGGGCAAGTTCGACGCGCGCCTGTCCATCCTCGCCGGCGTGTCGATCTTCGCGCTGTCGATGTGGAAGCACGCCCATTTCACGACCGACAGCGGCATGTCGGACTTCTTCTGGCCGCTGATCTTCCGGGGCGTGGGACTGGGGCTGATCTTCGTGCCGCTCACGAACCTGGCCCTGGCGGATCTCCCGATGAGCAAGATCCCGAACGGCACCGGGCTCTTCAACCTGATGCGGCAGCTCGGCGGCAGCGTGGGGATCGCCATCTCGGCCACGCTGGTGCAGCGGTTTACGGCGATCCACCGCGCCGACTTGATCGCCAACGTGACGCAGTACAGCGCGGTCGCGCGCGAGCGCCTCGGTGCCATCGTGGCGCGGCTCATCGCGACGGGCACGCCGGCGCCGCTCGCGGATGCGAAGGCGCTGGCGATCGTGGACGTGCAGGTCACGAGACAGGCGCTCATGCTCTCGTTCGAGCAGCTGTTCCTGCTGTTCGGGGCCTGCTTCGTGCTGTCGCTGCCGCTGCTTCTGTTGATGCACAAGAGCAAGGGGATGCCGGGGGGAGCGGGGGCGGGGGCGCATTGACGAGATCGTTACACGACGCTACGACGCTACGACGGCAAGTTCTACGAGAGAGAGAACGGAGAGTAGCGGTGACGACACGCAACAAGGTGAGCATCGGAGATCTCGCGCCGGATTTCACGCTGCCCGACCAGTGGGGCAAGCCGGTCCGATTGCGGGACGTGCTCGGTGAAAAGACCGTGGTGCTCTACTTCTATCCGAAGGACGAGACGCCGGGGTGCACGATCGAAGCGCGCGCGTTTCGCGACAGCTACGAGCAGTTCAGCGCCAAAGACGCGCAGGTGGTCGGCGTGAGCTCCGATTCCGTGCGGTCGCACCGGCGGTTCGCCCAGCGCCACAACCTCCCGTTCCTGCTGCTCTCCGATCGTGACGGAGCGGTGCGCCGGCTGTACGGTGTCGAGAAGACCCTGGGGCTCCTGCCGGGCCGCGTGACGTACGTGATCGACCAGACCGGCGTCGTCCGGCACGTGTATTCGTCCCAGCTGCGCGCGACGCGCCACCCGCGGGAAGCGTTGACGGTCCTCTCGGCGCTGCGCGGGGACCGACCTTAGCCGACCTCCGCCATCGCCGTCGTCACGAGGAGCGCCCGGATAATGCCGAGCGCTCCTTCGACGTTTTCGTACCATTCGGTCGCGAGATGCGCGTCGCCCGCCTTGCCGCCGGCGCCCAGCGCGATGGCCGGAATGCCGAGGGCGATCGGCACGTTCGCGTCGGTCGAGGCACTCGCGAGCTCGGCGTCGCGGCCCAGCGCGCGGTTGGCAGCGACCGCGGCCTGGACGAGCGGATGCGCCCGCGGCGTCATGCCGGACGGCCGATCGCCCAGGAGCCGGATCTCGGCGCGCAGCGGCGGCGAGCCGGCCGTGCGGCGACGGTTCTCGTCGTCGGCGGCGCGCTCGAGCGCCGCGCGCACGGTGACGTCGAGCTGTGACAGCGCGCGCGGATCCTCGCTGCGGAGGTCCAGGTCGAGCCACGCCTCCTGCGGAATCGAGTTGAGGCCGGTCCCTCCGCCGAGACGGACCACGGCGCAGGTGGTGCGCGGGGCCTGCTGGGTCGGGAGGTCGGCCAGCAACGCCACGGCGCGCCCCACCGCGTTCGCGGGGTTCGCGACGCCGAACGCCGCCCACGAATGGCCGCCCGGCCCGCGGAACGTCACCTGATAACGCTTGGAGCCGAGGGCGCGGTGGATCACGCGATCGAGCCCGGCGCCGTCCAGGGCGATGAACGCGACCGGGGTCGGGTGTAGGGGTGCGACGTTCGGTAGGGGCGCAGCATGCTGCGCCCCTACACTGTGCTTGCCGTTCAACAGGTATTTCACCCCCCGCAAATCCCCCGATCCCTCTTCTCCCACCGTCGCCGCGAACAGGATGGGCCGCGCCGCCGGGACCCGCGCGGCGACCATCGCCTCCGCCACCGCGACGAGCGCGGCGAGGCCGCGGGCGTTGTCGGAAATGCCCGGGCCCTCGAGCCGCTGGCCGCGGCGCTCGACGGCGACGTCCACCTCGGCCCCGAACACGGTGTCGAGATGCGCGGCCACGACGACCGGCCCAGCGGACGTGTCCCCGTTCCTCGCGAACCATCCTTGCACGTTGCCCGCGTGGTCGATCGATACGTCGGAGAGCCCGATCTCGCGAAATAGCTCCGCCAGGTGCGCGGCGCGCCGGCCTTCGGCCCCCGTGGGCGCGGGGATCGCGGAGAGCGCCGCCTGGCGGGCGAGCGTCACCTCATCGGTGCGCTCGATGTGATGGCGCGCCGCGCGAATGCGGTCGTGCGCGAGCAGGCGAGAGACGGCGTGATCCACGGCTCTTCACACTAACCCGCTTGACGCTGGGGGGCGAGTGGGTGAACACTTGCTCATGGACGAGCGCGAGCTGATCTACGACTGGAACCGCGCGGGCGGGGAGGGGGGGGCGGCGTTCGACTGGTCGCGCGTCCGCGTGGACCTGAACGACGAGACGCTGCGCGACGGCCTGCAGTCCCCCTCGGTGCACGACCCGGCGGTCGAGGTCAAGAAGCGGCTGCTCCACCTCATGGCGGACCTCGGCATCGTGGCGGCCGACATCGGCCTGCCGGGGGCGGGCCCCCGGGTGGTGGAGCAGGTACGGGCGCTCGCCACGGAGATCCGCGACGCCAAGCTGCCGATCGCCCCGAATTGCGCCGCGCGCACCGTGATCTCGGACGTCGAGCCGATCGTCCGCGTCGCGCACGACGTCGGGATCACGATCGAGGCGGCGACGTTCATCGGCTCGTCGCCGATCCGGCAGTACGCCGAGGACTGGACCCTCGACCGCATCGTCCAGTCGACGGTGGAAGCGGTAACCTACGCCGTGAAGCACGGCCTCCCGGTCATGTACGTCACGGAGGACACGACGCGCGCCAAGCCGGAGGCGCTGAAGGCCCTGTACGGGGCCGCGATCGACTGCGGGGCAACCCGCATCTGTCTCGCGGACACGGTCGGGCACGCTACACCAGACGGCGTTAAAGCCCTGGTCAACTTCGTCAAGCACGAAGTCGTCAAACAGAACCGTGTGAAGATCGATTGGCACGGGCACCGCGACCGCGGCCTGGGGCTGATCAATTGTCTCGCGGCGATCGAGGCGGGCGTGGACCGGGTGCACGCCACCGCGCTCGGAGTCGGGGAACGCGTGGGGAACGCCGAGATGGACTTGCTGATCGTGAACCTGAAGCTCCTTGGCGCCCATCGCCACGACATCACCAAGCTGCCGGAATACTGCCGCCTGGTGGCGCACGCGGTGGGCGTGCCGATCGCCGTGAACTACCCCGTGATGGGGGAGGACGCGTTCCGCACCGGCACGGGCGTGCACGCCGCGGCGATCATCAAGGCGAAAAAGAAGGGCCACGCGTGGCTCGCGGACCGCGTCTACAGCTCCGTGCCGGCGCAGGAGTTCGGGCTCGAGCAGAAGATCGAGATCTCACCGGTGTCCGGCCTCTCCAATGTGAAGTACTGGCTCGAGACGCACGGCTACGACCCGGAGGACGAGGCGGCGTGCCGCGCGCTGTTCGAGGCGGCGAAGCGCACCGACCGGGTGTTGTCGGACGAGGAGTGCCACCGGCTGCTCAAGCAGGCGGCATGGCGGTAGCGTCGTTCCGGGAGATCGAGCGGTCCTACTTCGATCTGCGGTGGCACGTGGATCCCGTGGGCGCGACGCAGGCGGGGGTGAAGACGTACGACGACCGTTACGGGCGCTTCAGTCCGGGCGCGCTCGCCCCGCACCTCGCCGCGCTCAAATCCATCGCCGCCGCCCTCGAAGAGACCACCGCCGATCAGCTGGACGACGAAATCGACCGCACGGCGCTCTTGAACGAAATCCGGGTCACCCTGCGGCGCTTCGAGCGCGAGCGCCCCCAGACCAAGAACCCGGGGTTTTGGCTCTCGCATCTGCTCGGCGGGCTCCACTTCCTGCTGGGCCGGCGCGACCGGAGCCCCGAAGAGCGGGCGGTCTCGCTGGCGGGCCGGCTGGAAGACGTGCCGGGGCTGCTCGACGATGCGCGGGCCGCGCTGGTCGAGCCGGTCCGGGTGTTCGTCGAGACGGCGCTGCGCATCAACGAGGGCGGGCTGTCGCTCGTGCGGGAGGTGGCGGCCGGGCTGGGCGAGCGCGGCCGAGCCGCGGCGGATGCGGCGGCGGCGGCGATGGCCGCGTTCGCGCACGACCTCGAGCGCTGGCTCGAGGGCGCATCCGACCAGTTTGCGCTGGGCGAAGACGACTTCAACTTCCATCTCCACTACGAGCACGCGTTGCGGGACACGGCGCCGGAGCTGTGGCGCTACGGGCTGCATCTCAAGGAAGAGCTGGAGGCGGACCTGGGGGCCCGGGCGGCGCGGCTGGACCGCGGCAAGGGGTGGCACGACGTCGCCGACCGGCTGCGTGCCGACCATCCGCCCGCGAGCGCGCTGGTGGACGCCTACGCGGGCGAAATGGCGCGGGCTCGCGACTTCGTGGCCTCGCGCGGCCTCGCGACGATCCCCGACGCCCCGCTCGACGTCGTACCGACGCCGGCGTTCATGCGCCCCGTCATCCCGTTCGCGGCCTACGACCCCCCGGGCGCCTACTCGCGTGACCGCACCGGTTGGTTCTACGTCACGCTTCCCGATCCCGCGCTGCCCGCGAGCGCGCAGGAGCGCATCCTGCGCGACCACTGCCGCTACGAGCTCGCAGCCACCGCGCTGCACGAAGGGTATCCGGGCCATCACCTGCATCTGGTGCAGGCGCAGCAGCAACCCTCGGACACCCGCAAGAACGTATGGACGCCGCTCACCGTCGAAGGCTGGGCGCTGTACTGCGAGGACATGATGGGCGAAGAGGGGTTCTACCGCTCGGAGGAGGAGCAGTTCTTCCAGCGAGTGCACTTGCTGTGGCGAGCCGCGCGCATCCTGCTCGACGTGGGGCTCCACACGCGGGGCATGACGTTCGAGCAGGCAGTGGAGTACATGACGACGCACCTGCGGGTGGACCGCGCGAACGCGGAAGCGGAGGTGCGACGGTACTGCGCCGAGCCGGCCTACCCGCTCTGCTATGCGGTGGGGCGGCGCGAGCTCCTCGAGCTGCGGAAGGATTTCCGCGCCGCGCAGGGCAAAGCGTTCACGCTCCGCCGCTTCCACGACGCGCTGCTCCGCTACGGCGGTCTCCCCGTCGCGCTGATCCGCTGGGGCCTCGGCCTCAATGAACAGTAGGGAGTCGGGGCTCGGGGCTGGGCACTCGACGGAGCGAACGAAGCGAGCCCTGAGCCCCGAACCCCGAGCCCCTAGTCGGCTCCCGCGGCAGGTGAAGCTATTCGGCTGGGTCTCGTTACTCAACGATTTCGCGAGCGAGATGATCTATCCGTTGCTCCCGGCGTTCGTCACGGGAGTGCTGGGCGGCGGCCCGCAGGCGCTGGGCGCGCTCGACGGGGCGGCCGAGTTCGCGGCGGCCTTCGTGAAGCTCGGCGCGGGGCGGCTGGCCGACCGGGCACGCTTGCGTGGGCCCATGATCGTGCTCGGGTATTTCATCGCCGTGGTGGTCCGGCCCGTCATCGCCGTCACGGGCGCGGCGTGGCAGGTGATCGGGCTGCGGGTGGTGGACCGGTTAGGGAAGGGGCTCCGCACGCCACCGCGCGACGC
>Ga0209474_10000992_pt1 | contig 28854 bp, 31 predicted proteins | sample GraSoiAngelo_145_FD_185902 | JGI IMG/M metagenome (GOLD analysis project Ga0209474, IMG submission 185902) | Grasslands soil microbial communities from the Angelo Coastal Reserve, California, USA - 14_1009_05_20cm (SPAdes) (version 2) | ecosystem: Environmental > Terrestrial > Soil > Grasslands...
TTCTGGCACGCAAAGTCACCCAGCATCAGGACGCCATCCGCGGGATGGCCGAAGCCGGGGCCGGTGGGCGGATCGGCGGCGTACGGGCACTCGATCTCAAGGACGTCCAGGTCTCGGGTGGCACGGCCAAGGTTCGCGCCGAGGTGACTGTGTGGTTCAAGACCGCCCAGGTCTGGGATCAGTCGGTAACCAGCCGACCGGAGGCCACCAACATCATCGATCTCGATCTGCAGCTGATCAAAGACGGCGGCGCCTGGAAGATTGATCAGGAGCAATCGCAGTTCGCGCCAGGTGGAGGCCCCTGAGGGACAAATACGGACTTAGCCCTGGACATGCGGCCGAAGCGCCGCGTAGCCGTTGGCCATCACCCGTTCGTGGTTGCGGGCAAGGGCGCCCTTCGCCAGCGGGGCAATCAGGTTCAGGATCGGGTTCGTTGTCGCGACGTCCCAGTAATAGACGGCCTTGACGACCGACGGCTCGGCTTCCGAGAATTCCCAGCGCCCGGTGCCCACCAGGTCGCCGGTCGATTTCAACAGAATGTGTCGGTGCTCGTCGGCCTCGCGGACCTCGAGCGCGTAGTTGAGGCTGTACGGCAGCGAGCCGCGCACTTCGCACTGGATCACCGAACCGACGGATTTTCCGTCACCGCGTGTGATCGCGACGCGCCGGAAGTTCTTCCACCAACCGGGATAGCGCTCGATGTCGAGCACTACCGACCACACCTTCTGGAGCGGCGCCCGGAAGCGCCAGTCGGTCACGAAGTGGTAGATCTCGGACACGCGAAGTATTTTAGGAACGTGCTCCCCACCCCACCCTCCCCCCGGAAGCGGGGGAGGGTGAGAGTGAGGTTAGTCGGGTAGCCGGCTAAAAACCGTGGTTCGTGACCCAGGTCTTCGCGATATCGATCGGGTCTTGCTTGTCGACGTCCGCGCTCTTGTTCATGGCCGTGAGATCGGGCGTGTTCAGCTTGGCGTCGATGCTGTTCAACAGCGTGGTGATCTCGCTGTTCAACACCTCCGTCCGGATCAATGGCACGACGTTGTCCGCCTGCTGCAGATGCTTGTCGTCCTCGAGGACGACGAAGTTGTTCGCCGTGATGCCGCCGTCGCTGGAGAAGACGAGACCGATGTTGATGGAACCTTGCTTCAGCGCGGCGAAGGTCAGAGGCCCGCCGGTGTCGAGCGACTTGAACGCCTTGAACTTCAAGCCGTAGGTTTGCTCGAGCCCGGGCTGGCAGAACGGTCGCTGCGGGCACTCCGGCGGCCCGCCAAGCGTCCACTGGCTAGCGATCGCGGGGGTGATGTCAGAGAGCTTAGTCAGGTGATACTGGTCGGCCTCGGCCTTGGTCACCGCGAAGGCATTCTGATCGACCGCGGGCGAAGGGTCCAGCGCCTTGACACCCTTGCTCGCGAGAAGGGCGTTGATCTTCTGGACGTTGGCGGCCGCGTCGGTGCCGGCCTCCGAGGCAACGCCTTGACGCTTGTCAATGAAGGTGAGGTCGGTGGCGGCGTACCCCGCGTAAAGATCGATCAGGCCGTTCTCCAGCGACGGCTCGACGATCTCGCGATTACCGAGCTTATCGCGATAGGTGATCGTGTAGCCCTTGTTCTTCAGAGCATCGCCATAGATGTGCGCCAGGATGATGCTCTCCGAGAAGTTGAAGGACGCGATCCTTATCGTCGCTTTCGCCGAGCTGGACGGCCCACCTGTTGAGCCGCACGAGGTTATGACCAGGGACAGGGCGACCATGCTGGCGCCCAGTACCACGATTCGCTTTAGACGCATTGCTCCACCTCCAAGAAATGACCGAAAACTACGCCGCGACTGCTGCCGGGTCGAGTGCTATTTCTGACGGTCCCTCCTTCTGGCTCGATTTCGATGGACGGAGCCCTGCCGGCGTGGACAGACGCTGTACGCCGGCGAGCGAGAATTCGACGAGCAGTGACAGGACGGCGACCATAACGGCGCCCGCGAAGAGCATCGGGTAATCCTGGAGGCCGAACCCGTCGAGGATGAACCGCCCCAGGCCGCCCCATGCCACAACCGCCGCCAGCGTGGCGGTGGCCACAACGTTCACAGCCGACGTGCGGATGCCGGCCATGATGAACGGCATCGCGATCGGCAGCTCGACGCGCAGCAAGACGGCGCGCTCGCGCATCCCCATGCCCCGCGCTGCTTCGCGCACATCCGCGTCGACCTCGCGCATCCCGATATAGCTGTTGGTGACCATGGGCGGGATCGCGAGCGCGACGAGAGCCACAAACGCGGGAACTGCGCCAAATCCGAGCACCTTGGGGCCGGACACGAACCCGAAGAGCTTCGCCGCGAGCACCAGCACGGCAAATGAGGGTATCGCTCGGCCCACATTCGAGACGTTGATCGCGAGGATCCCACCGCGGCCGTAGTGACCCACCGCGATCCCAATGGGTAGCGCGATCAATGCGGCGGTCAAGACCGACGCTCCTGACATCAGCAAGTGCTCGAAGGTCCGATGTGGGATGCCTGCGTCCCCCTGCCAATGCGCTGGGTTCTGGAACCATTGGATGACTTGCCCGAAGAAGCTCATGGCACCGCCCGACTTCTCGCCCAGGGTGTGACCACGCGTTGCAGACCAGCCAGGCCTAGATCGGACAGGACGGCCAGCGCCACGCACAGCACTGTTCCAACAACCAATGGGGTCTTGAAGTCGCGAAGCAGTCCGTCGTAGATCAGGCTGCCCAAGCCGCCCTCGCCGATCAAGGCGGTGACGGTGACAAGGCCGATGGTGGTAACCGTCGCGATGCGGACACCGGCGAGGATCCCAGGGAATGCCAGCGGTAAATCCACCCGCGCCAGCTCGGCGAGCGGCCGGAAGCCCATCCCGCGGGCCGCTTCCCGCACCTCGTCGGGCACCGCGTTCAGCCCGACCACGATGTTGCGAATCAGGATCAACAGCGTGTAGCCGACGAGGCCGATCTCCGCGGTCCATATGGTCAAGCCGGTGAACGGTAGCAGCAGTGAGAAGAGGGCCAGCGACGGGATCGTATAGAGGATGCCGGTCAGGGAAAAGATCGGTCCCCGGAAAACGCGGCGTCGCCAGGCGAGGAGGCCAAGCGGAACGGCAATCAAAAGGCCGACCACCACCGCGATCAGGGTGAGCTCGATGTGTTGGAGAAGAGCGGCGATGATGATGTCGGCGTGCCCTGATATCCAGGACCACCGGATCCATGGGTCTTCGACCGCCCCCACGACCCCGGTGGCGAGCATTGCCGCATGCTAGCAGGGCCTTCCCGAGGCAATCAACTTAAAGTAGGAGTTTCTAATGATTCGGCTGGAGCGGGTTACCAAGCGCTTTCCGGGCGGCCAGGTCGCGGTGCGCGAGCTGACGATCGAGTTCCACACGGGACAGCTGACCATGCTGGTCGGACCGTCGGGCTGCGGAAAGACCACCACCCTCAAAATGATCAACCGGCTGATCGAGCCGAGTGAGGGGCGGATCTTTCACGACGAGCAAGACGTCACCCATGTCGACCCGGTCGTCCTCCGCCTCCGCATGGGCTACGTCATTCAGAACGTCGGCCTGTTTCCGCATATGAGCATCGCGGACAACGTCGCCACGGTGCCGCGACTGCTCGGCTGGGACAAGCAGAGGATCCGCCGTCGCGTCAATGACCTGCTCGAGCTGGTCGGCCTTGATCCGAACCAGTTTGCGCATCGATATCCGCACCAGCTCTCCGGTGGGCAGCGGCAACGCGTCGGTGTGGCTCGGGCGCTCGGTGCCGACCCACCCATCTTGCTCATGGATGAACCGTTTGGCGCCATCGACCGAATCGCGCGGGAGCGCCTGCAGAACGAGTTCCTGCGGATTCAGCGCGAGGTACGCAAAACGGTCATCTTCGTGACGCACGACATCGACGAGGCCATCAAGCTCGGTGACCGCATCGCGGTCATGAATGCCGGCCGCCTGGAGCAGTACGATACGCCGGCCGCCCTCCTGGCCAAGCCGGCCTCTGACCTGGTCGTCGATCTGCTCGGGCCCGACCGTGGACTCAAGCGCTTGTCGGTGACGCCCATCGACCTGAATGCGCTGGACCGCCCACCGGTCGTCCACGCTGACGATTCGCTGGCCGACGCCCGTCGGGTGCTCGACAGCCGTTGGACCCGGGTCGTTGTCCTCGATCGAAACGACAAACCGGTTGGCGAGTTAGATCGGGACGCAACTGCCGGCGACGGCCGGGTCGGGGATCGAGCCCGTCCCCTCGAGGCGCTCATCGGCGCGGACCGGACCTTGTACGACGCCTTTTCGCAGATGCTGATCCATCAGGCTAGCTGGGTGGCGGTGGTGGACGGGGATCGCTTCCGCGGCGTGCTCACTCCGGAGTCGTTCGTCGCGGCGATTCAGCGGGTTCCGGCGGAGCTGGAAGGCGCCCGCCGCTGATCCACCGCCGCCAGCTTCTGGCGGATGTCGTCGTAGGCTCGGTCGTCGATGGGCGTGAAGCGCCGGATCAGACCGCTTGCCAGTAGATTGCGGCTCTCACGATCACTGCCAAGCTCACAGAGCGCGGCGCCGATGCGAGCTTGGACCGGTGCCGGAACGTCGGCCGTGGCCACGACCAGGGGGACGGTCGACGGGCCAAAGCTCGCAATGACTCGAATCTGACTGGCGAGCTCGGGATTTCGCAAGCGCTCGACGCCAAGGACGTGGGAGTCGATCGCCGCCGCATCCACCGCGCCCTCGACGACTTTTCGGATCGACTCCTGGTGCCGGCCCGTGAATATCACGCGCCCGAAGAATGACTCCGTTTCGCCCATCTGTAAGAGGTGGTGGCGGACCAGGAGGCAGCCCGAAAAGGATCCCGCTTCGTTGTACGCCCAGCTGTGCCCGCGGAGGTCGTCGAACGAACGAAAGGGGCTGTCGCGTCGGACGATGACGTCAGAGAAGTAGACCGGGCGGTCCTGGTATCGAGCCTCGTCAAGCACGGGAGCCGCCAGTGGTCGCAGCATGCCCGGCCGCTCGGCGCACAGTCGGACGTAGGGAAGCCCGCAGAGGAACGCCACGCCGACCGAGCCATCTCGAAGTTGCTCGAACGAACTCCCCTCGATGAGCTGTGCGGGCACCTCGAGCGCCTGGCCGACCCGGGCGGCCACGCCGGCATAGACGGAAGTCATGTTCGGCGCGAGGAAATTTGCGAAAACGAGGGGCTTCACCGTCGGGCTGACGGCAGTATTGCACAGACGGGTGCAATTTATTGCACGGCCACCCGTCATCTTCTATACTCCGCAAAACACTCCAACGAGGTGACGCCGCTCATCGTCGGTCCGATCATCGAAAACCCCCTCCACGGCGAGCGGATCCGGTTCCTAAAGACTGCGCCTGAAACGAACGGCGAACTGGTCCAGTACGAATCCTGGCTCGCGCCCGGCGGCAGTGTTGGCGAACCCCACATCCATCCTGTCCAGGAGTCGCGCTTTACCGTGATCTCCGGGACCGCCTCGTTTTCCATCCACGGCGCCCGGTTCACGCTGGGACCTGGTCAGCAGCTGACCATCCCGGCGCGCACGGCACACTGCCTGTGGAACGCTGGAGATGCGGAGGCCCACCTCTTGGTCGAATTCCGGCCGGGCATGCTCAAGCAGGAGTTCTCCGAAACGACCTTCGGGCTGGCTCGCGACGGCCGGCACCACCTTCGCGGGGTTGGCAACATGCTCCAGTGGGCCGTGATCGCCGCGGCCTACCGCCGAGAGACGCAGGCGCTGGGCCAACCCCTGTGGGTGCGGCTCGGTCTCCCTGCCCTCGCCCCGGTGGGATGGTTGGTGGGCTATCGCGCCCACTATCCGCGTTACTGCACCCGGGAATCCAACCGGCTCGCCAGCTGAAGCCGGGCTTGGCCGAAACCGTCTACGACCTGGCCATCATCGGGGCAGGGGTCATGGGCCTCTTTACCGCCGACTTCGCCTGCCGGCGTGGGGCCCGCGTCCTGCTGCTCGACGAATGGCGGCTGGGTGACCCGCGCGCGGCCTCCTTCAGCCTGACCCGGTCGATCCGCAACGACTATCTCGATCCGGTCTACGCCCGGCTGGCCTTCGAGGCCCGCAAGCTCTGGCTGGATTTCCAGCGTGAGACCGGCGAGTCCTTCCTCATTGAGTGCGGCTGCCTGAATCTCGCCAAAGCGAGCATCACGCCCGACCTCTCAGCGACCTACGCCGAGGACAGCTACCGCGTCCTTGCGGGCCTGCACCTCAAAACGGAGGCCTTTGATCGCGACGGGCTCCGCGCCCGTTTCCCGCAGTTCGACGTCGACCTCGGCCGGCTCGACGTCGAGGCAGGATTCCTCCACGTTCCGCCGATCACGGCGGCACTGCTGGCGCGCCTCCGGGCTACGGGCGTGGCGGTCGCGGAGAACACGACCGTTAACCGGATCAACCACCGGCAGGGCCGGATCGCGATTGACACCAACTCCGGCGAGCGGCTGGCCGAGCGCCTCGTGCTGACGGCCGGGCTCGGCACCAATGCCCTGCTCGCAAAGATTGACGGCTGCGATCTCCGGCTTCCGCTGCGGCCGGATCGGCCTAGCGAGTCGAAGTACCTCATCCCTCCTCCGGCCAAGCGCGCGATGTTCACGCCGAGCCGGCTCCCCGTCTTTGCCTACCTCGACGTGGGCATCTATGGCCATCCGATGCTCGAAGGTAAAACACCCGGCGTGAAGATCGGCTACTACAACCCGCCCGATGTGCGCACCCAGGTCACGTCCATCACCAGCGTGCAGAGCTTCGTCGAAGAGTGCATGCCCGAGCTCAAGGATGCGCGCGTCGTCGACGTCGAGGGTGCGGACCAGTGCTCGTATGATCTGGTGGCGGATGACAACTTCATCCTTGGACCGATCCCCGGCCTGCCGGGTGGCGCGGTTGGCACCGGCTGGCGCGGCACCGGTTACAAATTCGCGCCACTCATCGGAAGGACCCTGATGGAACTCGCTCTCGAAACGCGTACCGTCGAGGACATCTCGCGCTTCGCACCCGAGCGTTTTGAGGTCAGCCGTGCCGGCTAGAAGCCAGCGCGGCATCCTCGAGCGGCTGAAGAGTGGCCCGGTGCTGGGCGCCGAGGGCTACGTCTTCGAACTCGAGCGGCGGGGCTACATCAAGGCCGGGCCGTACGTGCCGGAGGTCGTCCTGGATGCTCCCGACGCGCTCCGAGAGCTCCATCGCGAGTTCCTTCGCGCGGGCGCCGATGTCATGGTGGCGCTCACGTACTATGCGCACCGCGGAAAGCTCAAGGACGTCGGCCGCGAGAACGATCTGGAGGCGATGAACCGGCAAGCCGTGCGGATCGCAAACGAGGTCGCGCGTGAGGGCGATGCCCTTGTCGCGGGCGACATCTGCAACACCTGGGCCTACGACCCGAAGAACAAAGAGGCGTCGTCCAAGGTCGTTCGCGGGATGTATGAAGAGCAGCTGTCGTGGGCGGTCGAGGAAGGCATCGACTTCGTCATCGCGGAGACCAATGACTACCTCGGTGAAGCGTTGATCGCGCTCGAGGTGATCAAGGGGCTCAAACTACCCGCGATGGTCACGCTGGCCAGCACGCGGCCACATCAGACGTGGGATGGCTATGACTATGTCGATGCCTGCAAGATCCTCGCCGACCATGGGGCCGATATCGTCGGCATGAACTGCGACCGGGGACCTGCGACCATGTTGCCGATCATCGAACAGGTGCGCAGCCGCGTAAGCGGGTATGTCGCCATGCAACCCGTTCCCTACAAGACCGAGGCAGCGATGCCGACGTTCGAGTCGTTGAAAACGGCCGACGGCACGAACGTTTTCCCCATCGCTCTCGAGCCCTTCCTCTGCACCCGCTTCGAGATGGCCGACTACGCCCGGCGGGCGCAGGCGCTGGGCGTCAACTACATCGGGATCTGCTGTGGCGGAAGCCCGCATTACGTGCGCGCGATCGCCGAGGCCCTGGGACGCACGGTCCCGTCCAGCAAGTACTCGCCGGCGATCGAACTCCACCCGGTGATCGGTACCAGGGTGGAGGAAAAAGAAAAGGAATTCCTCGTCGACTGGAAGGGTTGATTCTCAACCGCGCCAATCTAGTATCCGCCCTGGTGACAGCCTTCGTCGGCGCGATCTTCCTGCTGCTGGCCTTCGAAACCTGGGCCCTCTTCACTGGCAGCAAGACGATCACCGACTACTTCCGCGGCGCCGTACACGACGTTCCGGGCCTCGTTCTGGTGATCGCGATCGTGGTCGGGGTCGTGCTCGGCCACTTTCTCTGGGGTCCGGCCACCGGTCTCCTCGCCCCGGCCCCGCGCAAGCTCCGCGAGCTGATGAGTCGACGTGCTGCAGATTAGCCCCGGTGCGATCCTCTCGTTGCTTGCCACCATCTTCGCCGGCATCGTCTTCGTCCTGATGCTCAACGAAACGATTTCGCTGGGCAAGGGGCAGGCGCCCCTCACCAACATGATTCGCTCGCTGGTGCGCGCCTACCCTCGTGTCAGCTACGTGGTGGCCGTCGGCATCGGGATGCTACTCGGACATCTCTTCTGGCCGTAGCTCACAAAATCCCTCCCCCCGCTTGCGGGGGAGAGTAGGGTGGGGGCTAGGCGCTTTTTCGACGACGTGACGAAATGGTCCGCGTCCGTGTGACCGGAGCTTTTTCATCGGCCCTGTCTGACGCCTTCTTCTTAGTCGCCTCCACGCTGGCGCGAAGAGCCTCCATCAAGTCGACGATCTTTTCGCCTCGCTCGGATGGCGCCGCGGGCAACGGCGCGCCTTCCACCTTGGCCCCGATGAGCTTCTTCAAGGCCGCCTGATATTCATCGTGGTATCGCTCCGGATCGAAGGTGTCGCTGAGGTTCTCGATCAGCGAGATCGCCATCTGGATCTCCTTGGGCGATACCCCGGCGCCATCGACGGCGATGCCCTTCGTCGATCGGATCTCGTTGGCGTAGAACAACGTATCCATCGAGAGGACGTCCTGGTATGGCCGCACCAGGCAGAGGCTCTCCTTGTCGCGGATCGCGACCTTGGCGACCGCCGCGCGCCCGGTCTGCTCAAGCGCCTGCCGGAGAAGGACGAACGCCTTGGCGCCGGTCTCTTCCGGCGCCAGGTAGTAGGCCTTGTCGTAGTAGATGGGGTCGACCTCCTCCAGCTTGACGAAGTCGGAGATGTCGACGGTGTGGACGGTCTTCACCGGTAGGTGATCGAGGTCCTCATCGGTGATGGGGACGTAATTGCCCTTGGCGTACTCGAATCCACGCACGACTTCGTCCCAGGGGACGGACTTTTCGTCTTTCGGGCACCAGCGGACGTTCTGCAACCGAATGCCGTCGCGCTTGTGCAGCAGATGGAACTGCACATCATGCGACTCCGTCGCCGTGTAGAGGCGAACGGGAATGCTCACCATCCCGAACGAAATGGTGCCGCTCCAGATGGCCCGCGGGGTTCTGCCGCTTCTCTCTCGCTCCCCATCGGGCTTCTCGCTCCCCCGCTCGCGGGTCGTAGAGCGGGTCCGTTTGCGCGCGGTCTTTGGCGCCATACCTAACATCAAGGGTATCACTAGCGGCCGGTGATCCCAACTCGAAAGGGGGCAGGTTAGACTCCGTGCGTGCCGTTGGCGGTCTTGCCGCTCGTCCTTCTTGCGGCCGTCTTCCACGCCACCTGGAATGCCTTGCTCAAGGCTTCCGAGAATCCACTGTCGCTTGCGACCAGGGCGCTGACCTGGGGAACCGTGGTCTCGCTGCCGCCAGTCGCGGTTGCCTGGCTCCTGGCGGGGCGCCCCGGCCTCCCATTGGCAGGCTGGCTGCTGGCCCTCGCCTCGGCATTTCTCGAACTGATCTACTTCATCACGCTCTCGCTCGCGTACCGGCGCGGCGAGCTCTCCGTCGTCTATCCCATCGCCCGCGGGACCGCGCCACTGCTTGCGGTGCTGGTCGGCTTGCTGCTACTGGGCGAACGGCTTCACGCCGTCGCTCTCCTCGGCGTGATCGCCTTGCTCGGGGGAATCTGGGCGATCAGGCGACCCGCCGCCGCGGGCTCAGCCCTGTGGCCCGCGTTGCTGACGGGGGTGATGATTGCGGCCTACACCTCGCTGGACCGGATCGGCGTCCGGTTGGGCTCGCCCTGGATCTACGGATGGCTTCTCTGGCTGTTCGGTGCGGTGTTCCTGGTGGCTTTTACGAGGATTCGCCGCATTCCCCACTCGCGGCTCACCGATGAGCCAGCCCTATCACTGGCGGTCGGCGTGCTAATGACCGCCGCCTACTTCATGATCCTGTTCGCCCTGAGCGTTGCGCCGCTGGCCATCATCGCGCCGCTCCGCGAGTCGGCCATCGTGCTGGTGACGGCCTGGGGAATCTGGCGTTTGCGGGAGAGGCGTGGTGCGTGGCTGCGGCTCGGCGGCGCGCTCGCCATCGTGGCCGGCATAGCGCTGCTGACGCTCGGGTAATCAGGGCAGCGTCGGCCTAAAGGTCGTCAGGGACGGCAGAACGGCGAACCACATGATGGCCACCACGAACCCCACGAAGATCAGCATCGCAAAGAAGGTCCGGCCAGTCATCTCTATGCCTTCAAACGGTCAGGACGACGTTTCCTACCTTCTGCTCCGTTTCGACGTATTTGGTCGCCTCGACTACGTCCTGGAGCGGGTAGCAACGATCGATGACGGGCCGGAACCTCCCTGCTTCGACGAGATCCTTGAGGAAGAGGACGTCCTTCTTGGTCGGCATCGGGCTGGTTATAGAGAACCTCACTCGCTTGCCTCCGGTCAGCGATGTCCACAGCACCAAGCTGAGATTCCGCAACCCATCGGTCGCCAGGTAGCTGCCGCCCGGCGTCAGCGAGCCCCGCGACCTCTTGAATGAGTGCTTGCCGACGGCGTCGAAGATGACGTCGTAGGCCCGCCCGTTCTTGGTGAAGTCTTCCCGCGTGTAGTCGATCACCGCGTCTGCTCCGAGCGATCTCACGAGCTCGAGGTTCTTGGTGCTGCACACCGCCGTTACGTCGGTACCGAAGTACTTGGCGAGCTGCACCCCGGCAGTCCCGATGGCGCCGGACGCGCCATAGATGAGGATCGTCTGGCCTCTTCGTAGATGGGCCTGCCTCAGGCACGCCAACGCATTGAGCGCTCCGTCGCAGAGCGCCGCCGCCTGCTCGAAGCTCATCGCGGTCGGCTTGTGCGCGATGCGAGAGCTCTGCTGAACGCAGATGAACTCCGCGTGTGCACCGAAGGCGAGCCCGGTTATGCCGAAGACGTGTTCGCCGACCGCGAACTCGCGGACAGCGGCGCCGACTGCAACGACCTCCCCGGCGAACTCGCTACCGAGGATCCGCTGTCTCGGCCGGCGGATGCCAAACACCAGGCGGCTGAGGAAGGAGACGGCCGGGCCGCTGCGTCGGTTGGCTTCGCGGGTCGCCGCGTCCAACCGGTTCACCGTCGTGGCGTGGACCTTCACGAGGACTTCACCCGCCGTCGGAACGGGCCGCTTGACCTCTTCCAGTCGAAGAACGTCCGGCGGCCCGTATCGGTTATAGACAACCGCTCTCATGTGGCCCTGCTCATACGTTGATGATGATCTTGCCTTTGGCGTGGCCTTCGCCCATGTAATCAAAGGCGTCAGGCACCCGGTTGAGCTCGTAGCACCTGTCAATGACTGGGGTTATTTTTCCTTCCACGAGTAGCCTCTGAAGGACCAGCAGGTCTGCCTTATTGAGCTTCGCGATGAAGAGAGCGGCTTTCTGCGTGCTACGGAGGGACGCCATCCGTACGCCGATGAGATGCTTGATCGTCCGGTTCGTACCCCACACCGTGTGCGCTGAGCCTCCAGCCGCGACCATGATGCCGGTCGGTGTGAGGACCCGTTTGTATTCGGACCAGGAGTGGTTCCCGGCGACGTCGACTATCACCTCGTAGGAGCCGCTAAGAGTGAAATCCTCGCGGGTGTAGTCGATCAGTCGGTCAGCGCCCAGCCGGCGGGCCGTCTCCACGTTTCTCGGACTGCAGACCGCGGTAACGTGCGCCCCGAACGCCTTCGCGATCTGCACGGCGAAACTGCCCACCCCTCCGGAAGCGCCGTTGATCACGACCTTCTGGCCTTCCCGAACCTTCCCGTGATCACGTACGGCCTGGAGCGCGGTGACAGCCGCCACCGGCAAGGCGGCGGCCTGGTTGAAAGAGAGGCTGGCAGATTTATGAACCACGGCTCCGTTCGCTGGAACAGAGAGATACTCGGCGAAAGCACCGCCGCTTCGGCCACCGAAGACCTCGTCACCTGGCTTGAATTCGGTGACGCGGTTCCCAACCGATTCAACGCGGCCGGCAAAGTCGGTGCCAAGCACTACCGGTTTTCGCCGGAATCCGCCGCTGACCCGGCTGGCCGTGAAGCCTACTCGCGACAGGCTGAAAAAGTCGACCGGATTGATAGAGGAGGCGCGGACCTTTAGCAGCAGGCCATCTTCGGCGAACGACGGAGTATCGATCTCTTCGAGCTCAAGAACGTCAGGGCGCCCAGGCTTACGGCAAACGATCGCCTTCACGCGGTCTGCTCCGTCCACCGCTGGGAGTTCACACCCCTGACCAGGAGCCAGAACATGAGCAACGCCTCCGCGACGAAGCCGAGGACTTCGAGGGGAATGAGAAACTGGTTTGCCAGCGGCGGCGATAGAAACGTCAGCCAACCCAAACCGGCCAGGGCAATCACCGCGCCGATAATTCGCGGCAGGAACATCGACTTGAAAATCACGTAGCCCAGGACGATTTGAAATGCCCCGAAAAAGACAAGGGCGATGTAGCCGAGCTGAACGCTCAAGTTCAGAAACAACAGCGCCAGGGCCTGCAACTGGTTCGGGTTGTAGACGCTCAAGTATGGGCTGCCCCCCAGGACCACGAGTGGGGCGAGTTGAAACAGACTGCCGAAAGCCGTGACCGCACATCCGACCAGGCCGAAGAACGCGGCGAGTAAGGCGAGGGTTCTGCTCACCGGTTTGAACAATTGATAGAAGAGCGCCATGAGCGCGACATACAACGCCGTTGATGTCAGGTCCAGTGCCCAGCCGAGCCGAAATGACGATTGGTGGGTCACGATGTTGTTCGCGGTTGCCGCGGCGTCGCCCGTTGCACCCGGACCGCTGATTCCGGGCGCGACTACCGAGCCGAGGACGGCCGTCGCAAAGAACAGCAGATAGACGACCCCAGTAAGCCTCGCCCTCGTGCGGGGCGAGGCTTCGCCAAGGCGTCCGGTCAGACGGTTAGCTGAGCTGGAAAGGCGGATATTCATCGGTGACCAGGAGAAAGGCATAGGCAGTGACCCGGTTGCTCCATCGGATCACGCCAACGACGTAGCGAAAGAGGTTCTCGGGATACCGGCCTGTGAAGATGATCGCGAACCAGGCCACGATCACCGCAACCAGGGCGCCGATGCTGAGGAAGAAGAGAACGATGTAGTGGGGGATCGCGAGGAACCACTTGACGAGCGGCAGCCAGCGGTTCAATTGGCGAGCATCGGGATAGTCGAGGTTGAGGTGCACGCCCTGCTCCTCATCGGTTGACGGGTAGCGATCATCGAGGAGGGCGAGGTACGCGGTGACACGGTTCGAGAATCGGAGAAGATTGAGGTTCCAGTCAAACCACCAGCGCGGATACTTCTGGCGGAACAGAAGCATCAGAACGATGGGTAGGAAGAGAAGGCCGACGCCGCTCGCGAACGTCGTCGTCGTGTGATGGTCGCCGCCCTGTACGGCGTCTCGCGACAGCAGGCCGAGCAGGATGAGGATCGGGATGGCGGCGAAGATCCGCAATCCCGTCGTCAGTCGGTCGAGTGGTCGAGTCGGGAGATCGACGTCGAACTGTACCGGATAGCTGGTTACCATGGGTTTCCTCCTGCATGGTTCGTGGATATCGACTTGAGCGTGATGACTTCGTGACCGCGCAAGGCCTCCAGAAATGGCTGAAAGCTGCCGTAGACCAAACACCGCAACGTGGCACCGTCGATTTCGACCGCGCTGACTCCCGAGGCGCGCTTAACCTGTTGCGCAGGGGGCGCGCCCACGAAACTCACCTCGACTCGCTGCACTGGGAGCTCCCGCGTCATGTTCCTCAGGCTAGGGAGTTGGCGGAGCGTTGAAATCGGTGGAATTACTGATCCGGTGCCGAGTCGAACGGAGCGGTAACTCCGGCCCGTAGTAACGTCCTTGTCAGCATGGCCAGGCCCACCCGCCGGTCAGGCAACCTGCCGGCTGAGGCGACGAGCTTCATCGGTCGGCGCCGCGAGCTTGCCGAAGTTCGAGAGAAGCTCGGCGCGGCACGCCTGATCAGCCTGGTCGGACCGGGAGGAGTTGGCAAGACCCGCCTGGCGGTCCGGATCGCGGCGGACCTCGCCCGTGGCTTCCGCGATGGCGCGTGGTTGGTCGAGCTGGCCGACGTTCGAGACCCCGCCCTGGTGAGCAACGCCGCGATGGCTGCGCTCGACCTGCGCGATCAGGCGTTCACCGAGCCGCTCGTCCTTCTGCTCTCGTATCTAAAAGACAAGGAGCTCTTGCTGCTGCTCGACAACTGTGAACACCTCCTGGGTTCCGCGGCTCAGGTCGCCGCCGACGTGATCAAAGCCGCCCCGGGCGTGCGTGTGCTCGCAACCAGCCGCGAACCGCTGGCGATCGCCGGCGAGCACGTGGTCCCGGTCCCGCCGCTCGAACTCCCCACAGGTAGCGCGGCTGAGTCTCTTGCTCGGCTCCGGCAGAACGAGGCCGTCATGCTGTTGACGGAGCGGGCCGCGGCCGCGTCGGGCACCTTCGAGTTGTCCGGCGCGAACCAGATTGCTGTTGCGGAAGTCTGCCGGCGGCTCGACGGCCTGCCCCTCGCGATCGAGCTCGCGGCGGTGAGAACTCGAGTCCTGACCGTGGAGCAGATCCGCGATCGCTTGAACGACCGCTTTGGTTTGCTCACCGGAGGGGGCCGTGCGGCCTTACCGCGGCATCAGACGCTGCGTACGACGATCGACTGGAGTTACGAGCTGCTGGCCGCTGCGGAGCGAGCGTTGTTGAGACGGTTGTGCGTGTTCTCCGGGCGCTTCACGCTGGAGGACGTTGAGGCCGTGTGTACGGCCGACGACGTTCCGGTCGCGAATGCCCTGGACCTGCTCTCCTCACTGGTCGACAAGTCCCTGGTGATGAAAGAGGACGTCGCGGGCGTCGCGTGCCATCGCCTCCACGAGACGATGCGCGAATATTCCGCGCTCAAGCTCCGGGAGGCGGGCGAGGAGGTGGTCGTCGGCGAGCGATGCACCGACTACTACTGGTCGAGATGCCAGCAGGCCACCGCAGAGGCTCGCTACCGGCTGCCGGACTGGCTCGAATGGATGGACCTGGAGATCGACAACATCCGCGCTGTCCTTCGGCATTGCCTGACGCGTCGGGACGCCCGCCGCGGACTCGATCTCGTCACCTCCGCGGGTTGGTACTGGATCACGCGGGCGACAACCGAAGGTGTGCGATGGCTGGATGAGCTGCAGGCCTGTGGTCCCGGAAATCCGGAGGGCCAGTTCTGGGCGTACTACCTTCGTGGGTTTCTTGCCGTGCTGAAGGCTGACCCAACGGGGGCCCGGCCGCCGCTTCAACGAGCATTGGCGACGGCCCGAGAGCTGGGCCAGCCGACGCTGCTCGCGCAGGCGCTCTCGATGGCGTCGATCGCCGAGAACATGGCCGGAGATCCCGGATCCGCCCGGCGCTTGCTCGATGATTCCGCCGTCGTGGCAGACCATCTCGATGACTTTCCCGCGAGGATCTCCCTTCTCCAGGCTCGCGCACTCGACGGGTTCTTCCAGGGAGATATCGAGACCGTCAAGTCGGCCGCGGCAGAAGGCGTTCGTCTCGGTCGCGAGGTTGGTGATCTCTACAGCCTTGAAATGATGCTGTTGAACGCGGGCGGCACGGCGCTGATTACCGGCGACCTGGAGCAGGCGAAGAGCTTCTACACCGAAGCCTTGAGGATCGCCCAACGGATCGACGACCGGGTCGCGGAGTACGCCTTGCTCGACGGGCTTGGCTGCGTGGCAGCCGGGTCGGGCCAGGCTCGTCTCGCCGCGCAGTTGATCGGGGCGGCGGAAACCATCCGAATCCAGGCAGGGGCAAGCCTCATCCCCATCCTTGCTCCCTGGATCGCGCAGGCGGAAGCCTCGGCCGTCGCGGCGCTCGGGCAGTCGAAGTTCGACTCAGAGATGGACGCCGGAAAACGATTGGGCCGGGATGAAGCCATCCGGCTGGCGCTGGGGGAGCCCGCTCAGGTTTCAGTCGGGGCGCCACCCAACGGCGTCGCGCTGCTCGGAAAACGCGAGGCCGAGGTCGCGCGGTTGGTGGCGGAAGGGCTGAGCAACAAGCGGATCGGAGCGAGGTTATTCATTTCTGAGCGCACGGTCGACAGCCACGTGCGCAACATCCTGAACAAGCTCGGCTTCAACTCACGCGCCCAGATCGCGGGCTGGATAGCGTCGTCGCACGGGGATGGTCGGGGCGAAAAGATTTGAACTTTCGGCCTCTCGGTCCCGAACCGAGCGCTCTAACCTGGCTGAGCTACGCCCCGATCAGCGAATGTCAATGATAACCTCTCTCTGGCGCGCCGCCGGGAGCATGCCCTCGTAGCTCAGGGGACCAGAGCGCCGCCGTCCTAAGGCGGGCGTCGCAGGTTCGAGTCCTGCCGAGGGCATTTTTCAGCCCTTAACATGGAGCCCGTGATCGCCACCGAGCTGAATCCGGCCCTGACGCCGGTGAGCTTCCTGCTCGGCACCTGGCGCGGAGAAGGGGAGGGTCAGTACCCGAGCATCAAGCCCTTCCGTTACCGCGAAGAAATCCGGTTCACCCACAACGGCAAGCCGTTCCTGATCTACACCCAGCGCACCGAGGCGATCGACACCGGCCAGCCGATGCACGGCGAGGCGGGCTACCTGCGGCTCGTCGGCGAGGGCCGCGTGGAGTTTGTGATCGCGCAGCCGATTGGCTACGCGGAGATTTCCCTCGGCCGGGTCGATGGCCGCCGCGTCGATGTCGAGTGCGCCAGCGTCGGGCGCACGCCCACCGCGAAACCGGTGACATCGATCAGCCGATCGTTTTGGATGGATGGTGAGACGCTGCGCTATGAGCTGAAGATGGGGATGGAGGGTGCCGCCGCTGTGCGCCACCTCACGGGAAGCTTCCACCGCTCCGACTAATGCGGCGGGACCCGTTCCTGCATGCGGCGCACGACACGCGTCACCATGCTCCGAGGTGAGAGCCGAACCACCCATGGGATCGTCTTGTTGGTCAGCCCGGGAATGACGAGCGTCTTGCCCGCCATCAGGCCGCGGTAGCCGGCGAGGGCGACCGAGGCCGCGTCGGCGATGTTGCCCTGCACCAGGCGCGAGTCCTCCATCACGCCGCGCTTCTGGAACCCGGTTCGCGTCGGTCCAGGGGCGAGCGCCGTAACCGTGACACCCGTGCCGTGCAGTTCATTGGCAAGCGCCTGGGAAAACGACAGCACGTAGGCCTTACTCGCGTAATAAACGGCCATCAGCGGACCCGGCAAGAATGCGGCCGTCGACGCGAGATTGAGAATGCGGCCGGTACGCCGTTCGACCATCCCCTTGAGGAACAGCTTGGTGAGCGCCGTCAACGCGATGACATTGACCTGGAGCATCTCGAGTTCGATCTGCAGGTCGGTCTCGACAAACAGGCCGAAGACCGGGAAGCCGGCGTTGTTGACCAGGACGTCCACGGCCAGGCCGGCGGCCGTGACCTGTTCATAGATCTCATCGATGGCGCTCGCCCTGGAAAGATCCTTCGCGATCACCAGCGTCTTGACCTCATGCTCGCGCTCGATCCGGGTCGCCAGCTCTTTCAGCTTGTCCTGGCTGCGGGCAACCACGATGCAGTCGAAGCCGTCGCGCGCAAACAAAAGGGCCAGCTCGTAGCCGATCCCGCCGGAGGCGCCCGTGATGAGGGCGGTCTTGCTCACGAGAACGCCTTCTCGCCGGCGCGCACCGGGACCGGCAGCCAGTTCTCGCGTGGCGCGAGCGGGCAGGCCCAGCGGGCGTCGTAGGCGCAGGAGGGGTTGTAAGCCAGATTGAAGTCGATCGTGAGGTCCGGGGAGCCGGCCGTCATTTCCAGGACGAGGCCGTCGGTGTTCTTCACGGTGTCGAAGAGGTAGCGCCCGCCGCCGTAGGTTTCCCGGGCCGAGGTGGCGTCCCGGAAGGGGAGAAACAGGCCCCCGCCATAGCCGACCAGGCTGAAAACCGTCAGCCGGCAGTCCTTTTCGCCAAGGCGGAATCGCAGCCAGCCGGCGCGGCGGTAGGTGATCACGCCATCCTCGCCGCCGGTGTCGATCTCGAGGGGATCGCCGGCCTCGGCGGGCTCCAGTCGCACCGTCAGGCGAGACGCCGGATCGTAATCGAAATAGACCAGACCCTTGAACGCAGCCCGCGCCTGAGCTGACAGCGGCGACTGTGGGTGCGTTCGAAACAGCTGATCCTTACCCTGCCGAAAGCGCTGGAGGGCACCAGGTCCCCTGAGGCGGTAGAGGTCGCCGACGCGCCGGCGCCAATCGGCGAGGTCGATGTAGTGCTGCGGCCCGGCGTCAGTCAGCGATTTTCAACGGCCTGCGCCGCAGCTTCACGCGCGGGCGCCGGGCCTGGCGCGGACGAGGGCGCGCTGCCATCAGCCTGGACGGGGCCCTGGCTGTTACCCGCCGCCGTGCCGTTGGTCGTTGCCAGCGAGCCCCGGCGTCGACCGCGCCGCCGGCGGAATTTCCGGGGCGGGGCCGCCCCGTTTTCCGTAGCTGGTGCCACGCCTTCCGTAGCGGGGACGCCATTGCCGGCGACGGCGGCCGTGCCGGGAGTGACCGGTCGCGGTCCGTAGCCGCGGCGTCGCCGGCGCGACCGCCCACCGGCGGCCGGAGCGACGCCGCCAACCCGCTGCCGCCGGCGGTCGCCTCGCTGGCGCCCACCAACCGCCGCGTCCATGGCATGAAGGGCGCCGATGCCGGCGACACGGCCCTCGCGCTCGATGTGCTCGAGCAACGGCCGGTAGAGGTCCTGTCCCTCGCGACCCGTCATGGTCTCGATATCGCCGACCACGACCAGCAGTTGCTTCGCGCGCGAGATCGCGACGTTCAGCCGCTGGGCCTTCTTCAAGAAACCAATGCGTTCCGCCTCATTACTGCGCACCAGGCTGAGGATGACGACGTCGGCCTCCTCACCTTCGAACGCATCTACCGTGTCGACGGCGAGGCCCGGCAATGCCACCATACGCAGTTCACGCCGCAACTGCGTGACCTGGTCCTGGTACATGGCGATGACGGCGACCCGCAGCTGCTCGAGCCCGAGTCGCTGCAGGTGGCGGACCACGCGACCGACCGCCTCGATCTCGGCGCGGTTGGAAATGCTCCCCGAGCCGCCCTTCTTTTCCCGGCCGCGGATCGTCAGCCAGGTGAGGTTGCGGTTGAAGGGCCAGGGCAACGGCGAGCGCAGTGCCGCCATCTCGGGGGAGTTGCGCAGCCGTCCGTCGTAGGAGGCGACCGACACGTAGCTGCCGATGGGCGCCGCCATCCGGTACTGCTCGTCCAGCATGACGAGGTTGCTTTCGGGCAAGACCACCCAGCTCAACTCGAAGAAGCTCGCGTCACGGACCATCGACTTCGCCTCATCGTCATCAACGGGGAACGCGGCGGCGCTCTCGTCGAGCACCGGCGGCAACTGGCGGTGGTCGCCGACCAGCAGCCAGCGCGGGGCGAGCCGGAGGAGGGGAAGGGTCTCGGTGAAGCGGACCTTGTTCGCCTCGTCGAGGATGAGCCAGTCGAACATCTCAGCTTCCTTGCAGGCGAGCGCGATGCGGTTCACGGTGCCGAAGACCACGTGGGCTGTGCGCACCCGCGGATCGTCGGCCTCGACGATGCTGGCGCGGAACTTCGGATCGACCTTTTCGGGCTCGGCGATGCGAACCATGCGCAGCGAGTCCAGTCCCTGCAGACGCTCCTGCGCGTTGTCGACCGCCGTGTTTGCGTGGGACGTCATCAGGATCCGGACGCTGGGATCGCGCGCGACCAGCTGGCGAACCGTCTCCACGATCGAGGTCGTCTTCCCGGTCCCGGGCGGTCCCTGTACGAGTTGCATGCTCCCGGGGAAGAGGTTGACGGCACCCCGCACGGCCTGTTGCTGGCTCGGGTTGAGGCGCTCGTCGAAGGGTTGCAGGTCGCCCGAACCAGGTGGTAGCACCTCGTCGGGCGCGATCAGGAGGGCGGCGACCCGCCGCAGGCTGATGTCGCCCGCCGGGAAACCATTGAGGGTCCGTTGCTGAACCTCGACGACGGCGGTGATCGGTTGCGGGCGGATCGTGCCCGGGCCGAGCTGGCCTTCCTCGCGCAGCTTGACGAGCCAGCGACGGCCGCCGCCCTCCCCCCGCAACAGGGTGCCTTCGCGGTCGGCGCCGTGAGCGGTGCGAATGATAACGCGGTCGCCCTCCTTGAACCCGCCTCGACGGCTGAGGATGAGCATCGCGCCGGCGCTGCGGTCGCCGTTGGTGGCGCCGCAGACGGTGCACTTCGCGCCCGCCGCCTGCAGGCTCTCGCACTTACTGCAGATGACGCCCTCGGTCTCGACCTCGTAGGGCCGGGCATCCTGCTCGGCCTGCCAGGCGAGCCATTGCCGCTCGTGGTTGGCGAAGGCCTGGCCGGCCAGGACGAGGGGCAACTGAGCCGCCTCCTCGAGCGCCGTCAACTGCCGGCGAACCCAATCCTCTTCCGGGACGTAGGATGCGGCCTCGGCGACGGCTTGTGCGACTTCGAGTGTCAGGACGTCTCCGGCATCCTTGGACGGGTCCGGATCGGGCTGCACTCGCTCCACCACAAACGCCATATCGCGCCCCGGCAGCCCAAAGAGCTGGCCGGTCAGTCCGAATCGCTCGATGGTGGTCTCGGTGCGTTTCTGGAGGTTGAGGGTGTAGCGCACCGGCGCGTGCTTGATATCGACGTAGCCGTCACCCTCGGTGGCCTCGGTCAGCAAGGCTATCACGGCGTCCTGGCCGATATGGGCGAGCAGGGTTTCGGCCTGGCTTTCCGGTGCGGCGCAGACCAGCAAACGAACTGCGGTAATGTCCGGGGCCCGGTGGGCAAACGGGGACCCCGCGACAACAGGCGGTAACCGTAAGGTCAATGGCGCTCCTTGTGGCGCATAAGATTGGGCCTGGCTTTCACAGGTGGGCCGACGGCTAGCCACCCCTTCGGCAGAGCGTCGGACAGGCGTGAGCGTTGGCCTGTCTAACCCGCGCACCAGTATAACGCCAAACTGGGGGCTACGCCACCTGCGGCGTTCCACTAGGGTTAGACGAGGTGGCAAAAAGGGCATCCCTGAGCAAGGGCGAGCGGCGCGTGCAGCGCGCTCTTGAGGTGGCACCCGGGGCGCTCACCTGGACCATCCTGATCGCCCCGGTGGCCGCGTCGTTCCTCTTCGCCCCCTACATTGCGGTGGCGATCTTCCTGATCGACATCTACTGGTTCGTGCGCACCGCGACGGTCGTCGTCGGGATCCGCAGCACCTACCGAAAGATGAAGGCGGCCATGCTGCAGGACTGGTGGCAGCGCTGCCTGGCGCTGGCGGTCTCGCCGGCCACGCCTGATCCTCGCCGGATCGTGCATGCCGTCCTGATTCCGACCTACACCGAGCCCTACCCGATCCTGCGCGAGACGGTCCGGGCGATCGCGGACGCCGACTACCCGGCCGAGAACAAGGTGGTGGCGATCATCACCCGGGAGAGCGACCGGCCGGGTTGGGAGAACGTCCACCGGCTGCAGCAGGAATTTGGCGGCCGGTTGCGTGCCTTACTGCATATCAAAGACCCACTGCTGCCGGGCATCGTGGTGGGAAAGTCGGCGGCGATGGCGTACGGCGGACCGGTCCTGCGACGCGAGCTGGACGCGATGGGACTTAACCCGAAGGACGTGATCGTCACCGACTTGGATTCGGACTTCCGGGTCCACCGCCAGTACTTCGCCTATGTGACGTATCAATACGTTCAGGATCCGAAGCGGCTCGAGTGCCTTTTCCAGCCCATCCCCATGTTCCACAACAACCTCTGGCGGGTACCGTTCGCGGTGCGCATCATGGCCAGCGCCTGCACCCAGTGGCAGATGTTCCTCTCCTCCCGCCCGGACCGGCTGGTCGCCTTCAGCAGCTACTCGATGTCGCTCGACCTTGTCATCAAGGCCGACTACTGGGACGACGACGTTATCCCCGAGGACTCCCGCTTCTACTGGAAGTCGTTCTTCGCGACCCACGGGCGCCTCCAGATGGTCCCCGTTTTTCTGCCCATCTACGGCGATGCGCCGGAGGCCTCGGATCGGGGAATGCCGTGGGAGCGGGTCAAGACGCACGCCAACCAGTACAACCAGATCAAGCGCTGGGCGTGGGGTGTCAGCGACGTCCCCTACGCGACGGTCCGGCTCCTGCGCCATCCCGAGATCTCGCTCTGGCTGCGCGCCCGCCGCTACGGCTACATGATCTTCAACCACCTGACCTGGGCCACGCTACCGCTGTTGCTGTTGTTCGGGGCCGCCCTGCCCCGGCTGCTGTCCGAGGACTGGAACCTGACCCTGGCGGCCGACCGGCTGGGCCTCTACGCCTTTATCCTCATCAACATCGCTTTCCTCAACATCGCCGCGCTGATCCTCGTTGAACGCCGCATCAATCCGCCGATGCCGCGGGGCTGGGGCGTGCCGCATCAGATCTGGGCCTACGTGCAGCTTGGCCTCTATCCGATCGTGGGACTGCTGTTCAGCGTCCTGCCGGCGCTCGAGGCGCAGACTCGCCTGATGCTCGGCATGTATCTCGAGTACCAGGTGACGGAGAAGGTCTCGGAGGGCACGGCGTAGCCCGGTTCAGGGCCGCGGTCTGGCAACAGCAGGCATCGATCGGCGTTCTGGGGGTGCTGGTTGTCGCGGCCATCCTCCGGACGCTTCGGCTCGACACGTTCCCTCCGGGTCTCTACGCCGACGTTGCGGCCAACGGGATCGACGCGCTGCGGCTGCCGCACCACGGCCTGCAGGTGATCTACGCGCGGGGAACCGGCAACGGCATCGAGGGCATGATCAGTTGGCTCGACGCCGTGAGTGTCGCCCTTGTGGGGGGCAAACCGATCGCCCTCTACCTGACGACGGTGGTCATCGGACTGGTGACGCTGCCCGTTCACTATCTGCTGGGCAGCCGCCTCTTCGGGCGCCGCGTCGGCCTGATCAGCACGGCGCTGCTGGCGGTTTCGTTCTGGGCTGTCCACTACAGCCGGCTCGGCTATCGCACGGTCCTCGTGCCGCTCTTTCTCGACCTCGCCTTTCTTCTCCTGTGGTGGGCCGTCCGGCGCGGCTCGGCCTGGCGCTGGGCGCTCGCGGGGGCGGTGATCGGCCTTGGCGCCTATACCTACACGAGTTACCGGCTGATTGTGCTGGTGCTCGCCGGCGTGATCGTCCTGAGAATTCGCGCCGGGCGCGAGCTGCCGGGAAGCCGGTTGTCGTGGGTGCTCTTCGCGCTCACCGCGACGGTGGTGATGGTCCCGCTCGGGATCGCCACGCTGCTCGACCCGGAGGTGCTCAATCGAGCCGCCGGCGTTTCCGTGCTTGGCGGAGGGCCCGTCTGGGGCATTCCCGGCCGGGTCGCCGATCACACCGTGCGTGCGCTCGCGGCGTTCAACCTCTGGGGCGATGCCGAGCGCCAGTACAACGTCCCGCACCTGCCCCTGTTCGATCCGCTCGTCGGGCTCGCCTTCCTTGCCGGAATCGTCGTCGCCGCCAGGCGATGGCGCGAGAGTCGTTATGCCCTGCTGCTGATCTGGTTGGGGGTGTTCACGCTCGTCGTGGGACTGTCGGATCGCACTCCGCACATGCTGCGTGGCAGCGGGTTGGTTCCGGCGGCATACCTGCTCGCGGCGGTCGGCCTCGACGCTGTCCTCCAGACGGTCTGGCCGCGGCGCGCTGCGCTGGCGGCGACCGCCGTCTGGGTGCTGAGCCTCGCCTGGACGGCCACCTTCTACTTTGCCGTCTACCCGACGCTGCCTAATCTCTATCTCGAATACATGGGTGACCGGGTCGACGTCGGGCGATTTATCGATGCCAGTGACTGGTACGGTCGTCAGCTTTACGTCGGCATCACCTACACCAGGAACGGCAAGGTCAATGCGGATCCATTCCGCGCCACCCCGATTCAATACATGACGGAGGGGCATGTCCCCTGGACGTTTTTGGACTACCGCCGGGTGGGAGATCTGCCGGCCGGCGTGCCCATCGCTGTGGTGGTCGACGCCAAGGATGGTTTCCTGCTCGCGAAGCTCGCGCAGCGCTTTCCGGATGGACGGGTCGCGTACATCTTGCCGCTACCGCAGCGTCCCGTCGTCGTCTTTCTTCACGATGCCGGCGGGCCTTTTCATCCCGCGCCGATTGGTCCATATTCGAACTGGTAACGCTAGCGGAGCCCGACCGCTTCCTGGACGCGATGCAGCGTCGCGTTCGCGATCGGCGTCAAACGGTCAGCCGCGCGGCGTAGCTGCTGCAGCAACGCGGCATCATCGGAGCGGATCTCGCGATAGCGCTGCTGGATCGGTGTCAGCACCTCGATCACGGCGTCGGCGACGGCGCTCTTGAGCGCGCTGTAGGGTTTGCCTTCGAACTCGCGTTCGACGGCCGGCCCATCCAGCTCCTTGATGGTGCGGTAGATCTCGAGCAGGTTGCGGACGCCGGGGCCGGCCGGGAAGCCCACCGCCGGCTGGGCATCGGTCTGCGCCCGCGCCAGCTTCTTTTTGATCAGGTCGGGCGGATCGAGCATGAAGATCGCGTGCCCAGGCGCGTCGGCCGCCAGGCTCTTGCTCATCTTCTTTTCGGGGTCGTCGAGTCCCTTGATCTCCGCGCCGGCCTTCTGGATGAGCGCCTCCGGGATGACGAGGATGTTCCCGTAACGTTGGTTGATCCGCTGGCCGATGTCGCGGGTGTACTCGATGTGCTGTCGCTGGTCTTCCCCAACCGGTACGTACTTGGCGTCGTAGAGCATGATGTCGGCCGCCATCAATGAAGGGTAGGTGAGGACGCCGGCGCCGATCCGCTCGCGACCCTGCCGCGCGGTTCGGTCCTTGAACTGTGTCATGCGCTCCAGCCAGCCGATCGGCGTAAAGCACTCGAAGATCCAGGCGAGCTCCGCATGCGCGGACACGTGCGACTGGATGAACATCGCCTGCTCCGGTTTGATCCCGCTCGCCAGGTAGATCGCGGCCAGGTCGAGGGTGTTTTCCCGCAGTGCCGCCGGGTCCTGCGGCAGCGTGATCGCGTGGAGGTCGACGATGCAAAAGATGTTGTCGTAGCGGTCCTGGTCGCGAACCCAGTTGCGAATCGCCCCGAGGTAGTTGCCAATGTGGAGGCCGCCACTCGGCTGTATCCCGCTGAAGACCCGCGGCTTTCCTGCCGGCTGCATCCACGAATGTTAAGAGACGTGCTCGCCGCCGGCGTGCGCTAGAGCAACTGAATCGTGTAGATGAAGTCCGCCGTTACCGTCTTGCCGGCGACCACCGTAACCGTTCGGGGACCGGCGAGAGCGCGCTTGGCCGACCCCTCCATCACCTGGACGACGTAGCTGCCAGGCTTCAGATCGATCCGGTAGGCGCCGGACGAATCGGTTGTGGTCGTCGAGGCGCTCGAGCGATCGATCAACTGAAAGGTCAGCGTTGCGCCGGTCATGGGGCGCGCCGGGCAACCGGTCTGCTCCGGCCGGTAGGCGCCGCCGCAGGCGCGGATCTGCACGTGACCGGTTACCGTTCCGGTGGCAGGCGACGCTGCCGCGCCGCAGCCGCAGAGGCTCAGGGCGAGCAAGCAGGCAACGAGGGCGCGAGACAGCATCCTCTCTATTAGACGGACCGGCCGGCCAGAAGGTTCCGCTTCGAGGCTGTCACGAAGTGCGGGCCGAACTCAACTACAATCCGCCCGGTGACCGAGCGGCTCGCCGCCACGACGCTGCGCAACAGCGTGCTGGTCGTGGGGGCGCGGGCCCTGGCCAAGCTGGCCGTCTTTGTCGTCGTCGTGTTGCTCTGGCGTCACCTGGGCGCCGACCACTACGGCCGTTTCGCCACCATGATCGTCTACATCACGCTCGTCGGGGTGATTGCCGACCTGGGGCTGCAAACGGTCTTCATTCGCGACGCCTCTAAAGACCGCACCGTCCTGACGCGCTACCTCGCCAACCTGCTCAGTGCCCGCCTCCTGCTCTCGCTGGTGGCGCTCGTCATCCTGGCGGCGGCCCTGCGCCTGCTCAGTCCGGCACTCTTTCCCTATACGCTCGCCGCCTTTGTGCTGCTTTTGACGACCAGCTACTCGAGCCTGCTCCGTGCCGTCTTCTACATCCGGGGTCGCCTCGGCTACGAGGCGGTCGCCATCGTCGCCGAATCGCTGCTCCTGCTCGGGCTGACGCTCGTCGCCATCCAGCGGCGGGCAAGCTGGGATGCCTTCCTATGGGTCTACTCGGCCAGCTACCTCTTTACCTGCCTGTTCGCGTTCGCCGTGATTCGATGGCGCTGGCACGAGCGGGTCGCCATTCGGCTCGAGCCAGCCTTCGTGCGGCGGCTGCTCGCCGCCGGGCTTCCGCTCGCCCTGGCCTTCACCATCACGACCGTCTACGCGCAACTCGACATCGTCCTGCTGCAGCTCTTCAAGAATTTCCAGGTGGTCGGTTGGTACTCGGCCGCGAACAAGTACATCGATGCCGTCGCGTGGATTCCCCAATCGGCAATGGGGGCCGTCTTCCCGGCGCTGTCGCTGCTCGCGGCCGGTGATCGCCGCCGGCTGGTGTTCGCCTACGAGAAGTCGTACAAGATGCTCGCGATCCTCGGCTTGCCGCTGGCGGTCGGCATTGGCGTGACGGCCGATTCGATCGTCCACTTTACCCGGGGCTTCGAGGAGTCGATCCCGGCGCTACGCATCCTCGCCCCCTCGGTGGTGCTCCTCTTCGTGAACAACGCCTTCATTTACACGCTGACCGCCATCAACCGCCAGCTCGATTTCACCCGGTTGGCCCTCTTCAGCCTGGTCGTGAATGTCGCCCTCAACCTGGTTTTGATACCGCCGTATGGCTACCTGGGTGCGGCGGCCGCCTCGACCATCACCGAGGTGGCGCTGTTCGCGGGCGGATGGTGGCTACTGCGGCGGCATCTCGCCTCGCTTTCGATCGTTGGCAGCATCGCTCCCGTGCTGGCCAGTGGCCTGGTCATGGGGATCGTCGTCTACCTGATCAGCTCCTGGCCGTTGGCTATCGTGATCATCCTGGGGGCCGCGGTCTACCTGGCTGCGCTCTTGGTCACGCGAGCCCTCAACCCCGAGGAGTGGTCGATCGTTCGCTCTGGCTTCAGGGCCCGCTAGGCAATCGCCGAAGCCAGCCGACGATCTTGACGGAGTAGTGCCTCGTTAACCAGTTGACCGTCGCGTCGTCGGCGACCGGTACGACGATGCCGACCGCGTTGCCGTCGCACCCGGTCGACATGAGGACATCAATCCCGCGGGTTCGCAGCGCATCGATCACCTCGATCTGGCGTTGCATCGAGTCGAATCCTGGTTGTGGACTGAAATCCTGCGTGCAGGGCTCGGGCAGTCCCGGTGCCGCCTGCGCTACCTGCGGTGCTTCCGTCAACGTCAGCGCCCGACCATCCCAGGTTCCAACCAGCCGCATCGGTTGCGACCACGGCAATCCATGATCACCGCCACCGTCCGGTACCTGGCTGACGTCGACGCTCTTCACCTCGATCCCGCCGCAGCCGGCGGCCGGGCCCATCAAGGCATCCGAGAAGCAGGCGAAGACCCGGCCTCCGGTGGCCAGCAGCGGAGCGTTGAGCTCGTACCTGATCGCGGCCGGGCCGCTGCTGCCGGCGCCGAGGACCCCAAGGCCGGCGGCCAGGAGGCCAAGACCCACCGCTGCCGAGGTGTTCCGAACGCCAAGGAGTCGCACCACTGATAGAACAACGCCAAACCGGCCGTCTGCCGTCAGGCGACTGTGCGGTTACCTAAACTACTCGCGTGCCGGATGATGGCGCGGTCGTGCGCGCCCTATCGGAGAAGATCCGCGACGTGCCGAACTTCCCCAAAGAGGGGATCCTCTTCAAGGACATCACCACCCTTTTGCAGGATGCCGGCGCGTTTCGCCAGGCGGTGGACATGATGGCGGAGACCTACCGCGGCAAAGCCGTCGAGCTGGTCGTCGGGGTCGAGTCGCGTGGCTTCATCTTCGGCGGGGCGCTCGCCTACCTCCTCAACGCGGGGTTCGTCCCCGTGCGCAAGGAGGGCAAGCTGCCGGGCCAGAAACTATCCGAGGCTTACGCGCTCGAGTACGGCTCGGCGGTGCTCGAGATCCATCAGGATGCGATCAAGCCGGGCCAGTCGGTCGTCATCGTCGACGATCTGCTGGCGACCGGGGGAACCGCGAGGACGACGGCCAGCCTGGTACAGCAGCTCGGGGGGCGCGTCGTCGGAATTAGCTTCCTGATCGAGCTCAAATTCCTCAAGGGGGCGGACAACCTGTCGGGATACAACGTGGTTTCCCATTTGAAGTTCTAGATGAGCGACGACGTCCGTCCAATCCTCGTCGTCGGTTCGGTCGCACTCGACACCGTTCATACGCCGACGGAGACCGCCAGCGAGGTGCTCGGCGGCGGCGCCAGTTACTTCTGCGTGGCCGGATCGATGTTCGCCCCCATCCAGCTCGTCGCCGTCGTCGGCGACGATTTCCCGGCGGCGCATCGCGCCCTCCTGGAATCGCGAAACATCGACATGCGCGGTCTCGAGGTCCTCAAGGGCAAGACGTTCCGCTGGACGGCTCGCTATTCGGGCGTCCGCCTGGAGGAGCG
>Ga0209474_10000994_pt1 | contig 28837 bp, 17 predicted proteins | sample GraSoiAngelo_145_FD_185902 | JGI IMG/M metagenome (GOLD analysis project Ga0209474, IMG submission 185902) | Grasslands soil microbial communities from the Angelo Coastal Reserve, California, USA - 14_1009_05_20cm (SPAdes) (version 2) | ecosystem: Environmental > Terrestrial > Soil > Grasslands...
GCGCGATAAGAACCCGCCGAAGAAGCACGGCAACATGCCTCTGTAAATCCTTCGTTGACAACTGGAAACCGTCATCGTATTCATTCGGCTCCCGCCATCGGTCACCGTTCGGTTTTACGCAGCATCCGGTTGCCAGGTCGCGTCGAAGGGAGAAGTCACAGATGAGCCGAGTCGTCGCCTTCATGTCCGCCATCGGGTCCCTGAGCCTTGCGTTGGTCCTCGCGTCGGCGGCGCCGGCCGCGGCGCAGTCGACGGCCACGCTCCAGGGAACCGTCACCGACACGCAAGCCGCCGTGATGCCCGGCGTGACGCTGAGCATTCGCAACGCCGCCACCGGCATCGAACGGACGACGGTCAGCGACAGCGCGGGGCAGTACGTGGCGCCGGCGCTCGCGCCGGGCCACTACGCGATCGTCGCGCACCTCGAAGGCTTCAAGGACCAGACGAGCGAAATCGATCTCGGGCCGGCGCAGACCGCTGAACTGAATATCCGCCTCGGGCTCGCGACGATTGCCGAGAACGTGACGGTGACCGGCACCTCGCCGCTCATCGATACCGCGACCGTGTCGGCCGGCGGCGCGATGGTGGAGCGCACGGTGCAGGAGATTCCGCTGAACGGCCGCCACTTCGTGGACCTCGGTCCGCTGATGCCGGGCGGCAGCACCTCGCCGCAGAATGCCGGCCTGAGCGCGCCGCTGCGCGGACAGGGCGCCTTCTCCTTCATGTCGGCCGGCAACCGCGAGACCTCGGTGAACATGATGGTCAACGGCATCAACCTGAACGACCTGTCGAACTCGCAGGTGACGTTCCAGCCGTCGATCAACACCGTCTCGGAATTCAGGGTGGACAACTCGACGTTCAGCGCCGAGTACGGCCGCAACTCCGGCGCGATCGTCAACGTCGCGACGCGATCGGGCGCCAATCAAATGCACGGCGAGGCGTTCGACTTCTACCGCGACGACCGGTTCGACTCGCGCAACTACTTCAACCCGGCGAGCAAGGATACGGCCGGCAACGAGACGACGCAGTCGCTGTTCAACCGCAAGCAGTTCGGCGTCAATCTCGGCGGCGCGGTCGTGAAGAACCGCTCCTTCTACTTCGGCAGCTATGAGGGCCTGCGCCACAAGCAGGGCGTGGACCTGAACTCCGGCACGCTCACCAACGCGCAGCGCGCCGCCGTGACCGATCCGGTCTCGAAAAACCTGCTCCAGTTCATTCCGGTCGCGAACGACCTGACCGGCACGCGCGCGATCGGCTCGCCGCTGGCCCCGGTGACGATCGATCAGTACACGGTCGACTCGCGCAACAACCTGCGCCAGAGCGACGATCTGCACTTCTACTACGCGTTCCAGAGCGACTCACGGCTCGAGTCGAACGCCCAGGGACAGACTGTTGCCGGTTTCCCTGACCGGCGCGGCGGCCACCGTCAGATCATGACGATCAACGAGACGCACATCTTCAGTCCGGCGCTCGTCAACGAAATCCGCGGCGGGTTCAACCGCATTCACATCACCTTCGTCCCGCAGACGCTGGTCGACACCGGCGCACTCGGGATCAACGTCGGGCAGACGCAGACGCCGATCGCGCTGCCATCGATCAGGATCACCGGTCCGGGTCTGAATCTCGGCGGTCCGGCCGGATTCCCGAGCGGCCGCGAAGTGACGACGATGGCGCTCGCCGATACCGCGACGTATCTCCACGGCAACCACATCGTGAAGTTCGGCGGCGAGATGCGGCACGTCAAGCACTACGGCTTCAGCGACGATCCGGGTACGTTCACGTATCCCAGCGTCGCCGCGTTCCAGCAGGGGCTCGGCAACCAGTTCGCCATCACGCTCGGCACGCAGGCCTTCAACGCCTACGTGAACGCGATCGGCGCGTTCGTCCAGGACTCGATTTCCCTCGGATCGAACCTGAAGATGGACCTCGGGCTGCGCTACGACTACCTGCCCCCGCCAACCGAACAGGACAACAAGCTGGTCACGTTCGATCCGACGTCGCGGTCGCTCCTGCAGATCAACGGGCCCGGTGGCTTCACGCAGGTGACGAAGAACGGCAGCGACTTCCAGCCGCGCCTTGGCGTGATCTGGAATCCAAAGGGCGACGGCAAGACCGTGGTGCGCGGCGCCTACGCGATCATGGTGAACCAGAGCAACACCGGCTACTTCGCGGGTGAAACCGGCAACCCGCCGATCGTGACGCCGCTCTCGGCGCAGGCGAACGGCACGGCCACGAGCAATGTCAGGCTGGACAACGCCATCGCCAGCGCCGGCGCGGCCGCGGGCGCGGCGCCCACGTTCACCGACCCGAACTTCGTGCCCAGCCGCATGCAGTCGTGGAACGTGAACGTCGAGCGCGAGATCGGCTCGATGGGCGTGATGGCCGGCTATTTCGGATCGCACGGCGATCGCCAGCGGATTCCGATCAACCTGAATCAGTTCGTGGTTCCGGGCGGAACCGTGCGTCCGTTCTCGGCGCTGTCGGCGACGAGCCCGATTCTGCCGGGCGCGGTTCTCGGAAACATCACCGAGCAGACCAGCCTCGGCTCGTCCGACTACAAGGGTCTGTGGATCACCGCGAATCATCGGCTCAGCCGCGGCGTGCAGCTCCAGGGCTCCTACACGCTCTCGAAGTCGACCGACACCAACTCCTATGACGGCACGCTGACGGCGCAGAACAGTTTCGATCTCGCCGAAAGCGTCGGTCCGTCGGACTTCGACGTCCGCCATCGCGTGTCGATCTACGCCTCCTGGGATCTGCCGTTCCACGGCAACCGCCTGAAGGACGGCTGGCAGCTGGTCGTCGTCGAGCAGGCGCAGACGGGAAACCCGCTCAACATCGTGACGGGGATCACCACCATCACCGGCATCAACAACGTCGTGCGCCCGGACCTGATCGGGCCGCTCCCCGCGATCAATCCGCATCCGAACAACGATCCGAACGGCTTCCCCGTCAGCTACCAGTGGTTCGACGGCCAGACGACGGTCTGCGATCCGCGCATCGCCGCTGGCACTGCCGGCGCCTGCACGTCGTCGTCGGTGTTCGCGCTGCCGTACAACGCCGCCGGCGTCGCGCATTTCGGCAGCCTCGGACGCAACCCGATCTACGGCCCCGGCTTCGGCAACACCGACTTCTCGATCATCAAGAATGTGAAGCTGCAGGGCAGCGCCCGCGCGCAACTGCGGATCGAGGTCTTCAACCTGTTCAACCAGGCGAATCTCGGTCAGCCCGGCCGCATCGCGGCCGTCGGCAGCACCTCGTTCGGCGTGATCAGCAACACGCGCTTCCCGACGGGAGACTCGGGGTCGGCGCGGCAGATTCAGTTCGCCGCGAAGTTCCTCTTCTAGAAAAAAGGGGCGACCCGAAAAAGGGGTACGACCCCTTTTTCCGGCCTGCTGTCGAGCCGGCTAAGGGTTCCGTTGTAATTTCGTCAGCGAGTCGTAAAATTCCCTCGATTCCTGTCGGAACGGGGGACCCATGACTCGAGAGTCGTCGATTCGCGTGATCGTCGTCGCAGCGTTTCTGGTCGCATCCTCCACAGCATTCGCCCAGCAGGGCACGGGCGAGCTCCGCGGCCGCGTCGTGGACGCGCAAAGCGCGGTGCTGCCCGGCGTCACCGTTGTCGCGCGCAACGAAGCGAGCGGCATCTTCCGCGAGATCGTCAGCGGCGCCGACGGGTCGTTCTTCATGAGCGCGCTGACGCCGGGCACCTACGAAGTCGACGCGCAGCTGTCCGGCTTCAAGAAGTACCAGCGCAAGGGCGTGCGCGTCGAAGTCGGACGCACGCAGTCGATCGACGTGCAGCTCGAGGTGGGCGGCATCGAGCAGGAGGTGACCGTCCTGGCCGAATCGCCCATCGTCGACACGACGACGAAGCAGCTCGGCGGCAGCGTCGGCACGCAGGAGCTCGCCGACGTACCCTCGATCAACCGCAACTTCACCTCGTATCTGAGCCTGCTGCCCGGCGTCACCGCCACGATCTCGACCGATTCGTTCGGCGCGGATTCGGTGGCGGTGAACGGCCAGAACGTGCGGAACGTGAATTACACGTTCGACGGCGCCGGCAACAACGACAGCTTCAACAACGGGAACGGCGGCGCGCAGGCGCGGGTACCGGTGGAAGCGGTGCAGGAGTTCCAGCTGCTCACCAGCCAGTTCGACGCCGAATTCGGATCGAGCTCGGGCGGCGTCGTCAACGCGGTATCGAAGCAAGGCACCAACGCGCTCCACGGCGCGGGATTCTTCTTCGATCAGAATCAGGCGATGACCAAGCGCGACTACTTCGCCGAGAAGCAGAATCTGGCGAAGCCGGAGACGCGGCAGATTCAATGGGGCGGCAATCTCGGCGGACCGATCATCAAGGACAAGCTGCACTACTTCGTGAACCTCGAGCGCATCGACCAGAACCGCGGCCGCACGCTGAACATCATCGCGCGTCCCGAGCTGACGACGACCACGTTCACGCACGACAACGTGTGGAACTGGATGGCCCGGATGGATCACCAGATCAACGCGAACAACACGTGGGCCGTTCGTTGGCTGCGCGAGTCGTCGCCGCAGACGAGCCAGTTCCCCGGGACCAATTGGACCCTCGCGCGCTCGGAGCAGGAGAACGACGTCGACTGGACGATCGTCGGGACACTGAACTCGGTGATCAAGAACACGCGCGTCAACGTCCTGAAGATCTCGTACACGCACGAGGACGTGTTCTTCGGCAACACGCCGTTCTTCGCCACCGGCCAGGACCAGGCGGCGATCGGTCCGACGCTCGTGCACCAGACGTTCGAGGACGGGCCGAGCAGCCGCGCCGATCGGCGGCAGGATCCGGGCTATCAGCTGGACGAGACGTTCTCGTGGTTCGTCCCCGGCAAGAAGGGCGATCACGATCTCAAGTTCGGCGCGAGCTACTACTACCTGCCGCTGAACGTGTTCAACGCCGACAACCTGAACGGCACGTTCACGTTCTCCGCGAGCGATCGCGACTTCAACGCCGCCGATCCGCGCACCTACCCCGATCGGCTGTCGATTCGCGTGCCGATCATCTCGGATATCACCGTGAAGGGGAGGGAAGCCGGCTTCTTCGCGCAGGACAAGTGGAAGGTGAGTCCGCGGCTGACGGCGAGCGTCGGCCTGCGGTACGACCTCGAGATCATCCCGATCAACGAGGCGGGCAACTATCTGTTCTCCGATCCGTCGGACTATCCGATCGACAAGAACAACTTCTCGCCGCGGCTCGGCGCCACGTTCACGCTCGACGACAAGTCGGTGATCCGCGGCGGGTGGGGCCTCTATTACCAGAAGACGCCGTACTCGTTCTTCACCACGCTGCTCTCGGCGGGCGCGTTCTCCGACTCGTTCAACGCGATCCTGTGCGGCCCCGCGTCGAACCCGATCTGCCCGTCGGGCACCAGCGTCGACCCGGGCCCCTCGGCGGGCCGTCTGCCGACGAGCCCGTTCCTCGTGAACGGACCGGTCGTCAACCGCGCGCTGCTGAGCTCGCTGTTCCCGGCCGGCACGACGCAGAAGAACACGGGGACGGTGAACTTCGACAACCCCGATCGCCATCTGCCGTATTCGTCTCAGACCTCGATCGGCTACGAGCGCCAGCTGGCCGGCGCGATGGCCTTCAGCGCCGACTACGTGCGCCAGAACCTGCGCGATCTGTATATGCGCCTCGATCTGAATCAGGGCATCCGCGCCAGCACGGCGCGGACGGCGGCGCTCAACCGGATCAACGCGGCGAACTTCTCCGGCAGCGTGCTGGAGCTCGTGAACACGGGGTGGGCCGACTACGACGCGCTGCAGCTCAGCCTGCAGAAGCGCTTCAGCCGCGGCTATCAGTTCCGCGTCTCCTACACGCGATCGAAAGGCTTCGGCAACACCGCGTCGCCCGGCAACGTCGAGACCATCGCGACGGCCACGGCGGACGCGGCGACCAACGCCATCTCGATGAACCTCGCCGACAACGAAGGGTTGACGACGCAGGATCGCCCCAACATCCTGTCGGTGGACGCCTCCGTCCTCGTGCCGAGAACGCACGGGCTGATGATCAGCGGCGTGCTGCAGTATCAGAGCGGCACGCCGTTCACGCTGTTCGACAGCACGACCGATCCCAACCGCAACGGCAACTTCGAGGAGCCGCTGGCGGCCGGCGCCTACAGCGGCGCCCTCGGCAACCCCGACGCGATCACCGTGCAGAACGCCGGCGGCGCGCGCGGCGCGCGCGGCCCGGATTTCCTGCTGGGGAGCGTGCGCTTCGGCTACCAGTTCACCGTCTCGCGCAACCGCCAGCTGCGCGCGTACCTCGACGTGTTCAACATCACGAACCGCGCGAACTTCAACAACCCGACGGCGACGGTGGGCACCGTCACCGGCGCCGATCGACGTGATGCGGCCACGTTCCTCGTGCTGCGATCGATCCGCGACGGCGGGCCGACGCGCACGGCGCAGCTGAACATCCGATACAGCTTCTGAGCGGTCGGGCGGGTCGGGCAGGGCGATTCCGTGTAGGGCGACCCTTTCAGGGTCGCTTCACGCGGTTAGACTACCGCGCATGCGCAGGCCGCTCGCCCTCTTCACCTTCCTCGTCTGCACGGTCGCGCTCGCCCAGGCACCGCGTCCGCTTGCCCTCGTCGAGACCACGATTGCGCAGATCGAAGCGGCGCTCCGCGACGGCTCGCTGACCTGCCGATCGCTCGTCGAGCAGTACCTCGCGCGCATCGACGCCAACGACAAGAAGGGCGCCGCGCTCAACGCGATCGTCCTCACGAACCCCGACGCGCTGACGGTCGCCGACGATCTCGATCGCCGCTTCCGGCAGTCGGGGGCGGTCGGGCCGATGCACTGCGTCCCGATCCTCGTCAAGGACAACTACGAGACGATCGACATGCCGACGACGGCGGGCTCGCTGTCGTTGAAGGGCATGATGACCGGCAAGGACGCGTTCGTCGTGAAGCGGCTGCGCGAGGCGGGCGCCGTGATGATCGCGAAGTCGAACATGGCGGAGTTCGCCTTCAGCCCCGTCGAGACGGTGAACTCGATCCTCCCGGGCTACACGCGCAACCCGTACGACCCGACGCGCGTCACCGCCGGCTCGAGCGGCGGATCGGCCGCGGGGATCGCCGCGGACTTCGGCGCGATCGGCCTCGCGAGCGACACCGGCGATTCCATTCGTGGCCCCGCCGCGCACCAGGCGCTCGTCGGCCTTCGGTCGACGATGGGCCTGGTGAGCCGCGCGGGCGTCGTGCCGCTCAACCTCGCGTCCGACATCGCCGGCGCCGTCACGCGCACCGTCGCGGACACGGCTGCCGTGCTGCAGGTGATCGCCGGCTCCGATCCCGCCGATCCGGCGACGGCCGCCGCGCGCGATCACGCCGCGAACTATCTCGCGTCGCTGCGCGCCGACGGCCTGAAGGGCGCGCGCCTCGGCGTGCTGCACCAGGCCTACGACACGCCGACGCTCGACGCCGGCGTCGACGCCCTGTTCAAGGGCTCGCTCGGCGAGCTGCGCAATCTCGGCGCGGAGGTGATCGATCCGGTGGAGGTCGCCGGGCTCGACGCGATGCGCCGCGCGCAGACCGGCAGCTGCAATCAGTTCAAGCACGATCTCAATCGCTATCTCGCGGCGCTCGGCGACAAGGCGCCGATGCACTCGCTCGAGGAGATCGTGAAGTCGCGCCGCTTCCACCCGTCGATTCAGGTGCGGCTCGAGAGCGGCCAGGCGGCCGACGACGTGCCCGGCGTCTCGCCCGGCTGCAGGAGCCGCGACGAGTTTCGCGAGAAGCTGCGCGCCGGCGTGATGGCGCTGATGGATGCGATGCAGCTCGACGCGCTCGTCTACCCGACGTGGAGCAACCCGCCGCGCCTCATCGGCGATCTCAACACGCCCGGCGGCGACAACAATCAGCTGTTCGCGCCGAGCACCGGGTTTCCCGCGATCACCGTGCCGATGGGCTACACCGTGGACGATCGGCTCCCCGCCGGCCTGCAGTTCTTCGGCCGCGCATGGAGCGAACCGCGCCTCCTCGAGCTCGCCTATTCGTACGAGCAGGCGACGCACCACCGGCGCGCGCCCACGCTACGCTAAACTGAGGCGACAGCCAGTTGTGTAGGGCGAGGCTTTCAGCCTCGCCAGGCGACCCTGAAAGGGTCGTCCTCCGTCAACGCGCATCGTGAACATCACTGCGTGAAAAAAATCCTGATCGCCAATCGCGGCGAGATCGCCGTGCGCGTCATCCGCGCGTGCCGCGAGCTCGGCATTTCGCCCGTCGCGATCTACTCCGAGTGCGATCGCACGGCGCTGCACGTGCGGCTCGCCGACGAAGTCTACGCCGTTGGCCCGAGCGCGCCGCGGGAAAGCTACCTGCGCATCGATCGCGTGATCGACGCCGTGCGCCGCTCGCGCGCCGACGCGGTGCATCCCGGCTACGGCTTCCTCGCGGAGAACGCGGAGTTCGCGGCGGCGGTCCGCGACGCGGGCGCGGCGTTCATCGGTCCGTCGCCCGGCGCGATCGCGGCGATGGGCAGCAAGACGGCCGCGCGCGCGGCGGCTGCGCGCGCCGGAGTTCCCGTGGTGCCGGGCACGGCCGATCCGCTGCCGGCCGACATGGCCGACGCCGAGATCGCCGCGATCTCGGCGCGCGTCGGCTACCCGCTGCTCGTCAAGGCCGTCGCGGGCGGCGGCGGCAAGGGCATGCGGACGGTGACCGATCCGGCAGATCTCGCCGGCGCGATCCGGTCGGCGCGGTCGGAGGCGGGCACGGCTTTCGGCGACGCCGCCGTCTACATCGAGCGCCGGCTGACGCGCCCGCGCCACATCGAGGTGCAGCTGCTCGGCGACGAGCACGGCACCGTGCTGCCGTTCGTCGAGCGGGAGTGCTCGATCCAGCGGCGGCACCAGAAAGTCGTCGAGGAGACGCCGTCGGTCGCGGTTTCGCCGGAGCTGCGCCGCGCGATCACGTCCGCGGCGGCAGAGGTGGCGCGCGCGGTCGGCTACACCAACGCCGGCACCATCGAGTTCCTCCTCGACGAGAGCGGCGCGTTCTATTTCCTCGAGATGAACACTCGGCTGCAGGTCGAGCACCCGATCACGGAGATGGTCACCGGGCTCGATCTCGTGCGCTGGCAGATCCGCATCGCGCGCGGCGAGCGGCTCGACGTCGATCCCGAGCGCCTGCTCGCGCCGAGCGGCCACGCGATCGAGTGCCGCATCTACGCCGAGGATCCCGACAACAATTTCCTGCCGTCCCCGGGGCGGATCCAGCACCTGCGCGTGCCGGCCGGGCCGGGGATTCGCGACGACAGCGGCGCCACCGCCGGCCTCGAGGTGCCGATCTTCTACGACCCGATGATCTCGAAGCTCGTCGCGTGGGCCGAGGATCGCCCGCTCGCGATCGCGCGCATGCGCCGCGCGCTCCGCGAATACATCGTCGCCGGCATCAAGACGACGGTGCCGTTCTTCGAGTGGCTGCTCGCGCAGCCGGCGTTCGCGGACGGCGCGTTCCACACGACGTATCTCGACGAGCTGCTGCGATCGCGCAACGGCCGGCCGTTTGTCGAGCCGACGCCGCAGCTCGAGGAGATGGCGGCCGTCGCCGCCGCGATCGAGACGGCGCTGTCGGCGTCTGCAGTCGGCGGCGGCGCGACGCCGCTTCCTCCGCAGAACGGCCGGAACGGATCCTCCGGCGGCTGGCGCGCGCAGGCCCGCGTCGAGGGCGTGCGCGGTCTGTGATGCAGTACGAGGTCGAAATCGGCGGCAGACGGCGCCAGGTCGCGGTGACCCGGGTGGGCGACCGTTTTGCAGTCACCGTCGACGGCACGACGAAACAGGTGGATGTCGCGCGCATAGACGCGCACACGCTGTCGCTGATTGTGGACGGCGTGTGGCCCGCCGACGTCACCATTGCGCCCGCGTCGCAGGCCGGCGACCTCACGATTACCGTCGGCGGCGTCCCGATTCCGGCGACGGTGAACGGCCGGCGGCGCTGGGGCCGACAAGACGACGCGGCCGCCGGCACCGGTCCCGAGCGCGTGGCGGCGCCGATGCCGGGCAAAGTGGTGCGCGTGCTCGTGAACGCGGGCGACGCGGTGCGCGCGCGGCAGCCGGTCGTCGTCGTCGAAGCGATGAAGATGGAGAACGAGCTGCGCGCAGGCCGCGACGGCGCCGTCGCCGAGGTCCACGTCCGCGAGGGGATGTCGGTCGAAGCGGGCGCGCTGCTCGTCGTCATTCAGTGAAGATCTTCCAGCGGATTCGGAATCTCGCGGCGCTCCGCTACATCAGCTTCGCGCTCACGCTGATCGTGGCGGTGCTCGCCGCGGCGATCGTCGCGTCGGTGACGATCGATCTCGGCCCGCTCGTGCGCGCGCGCGCCGAGAAAGCCGGCTCGGATTACATCGAGCGTCCGCTGCACATCGGCTCGCTGAAGATCCGCCTGCTCACCGGCGCCGTCCTCGTCGAGGATCTCCGGATCGACGGCGTCCATCCTGGCGATCGGCCGTTCTTCACCGCGAAGGAGATCGCCGTCGCGCTCGACTGGTTCCCCGCGTTCTCGCGCAAGCCCGACATCACGATCGGCTCCGTCGAGATGAGCGACTGGCAGATGCTGGTCGAGAAGTGGGATGGCGGACACAACTTCCCCCGCTTCAACCACGACGACGGCAAGCCGCCGGGGCCGAAGCGCGTGACGACGACGCTGCGCTGGCTGCGCGCGTCGCGCGGGCAGTTCACCTTCGAGGATCACGAGACACCCTGGGGCGTCGTCTGCCGCAACCTCGACGTCAACATCACGAACCTGCCGAACTACCACGGCACGGCGACGTTCACCGGCGGCACCGTGTCGATCCAGGACTTCGTACCGATGTGGGCGAACATGAGGGCGCAGTTCGTCATCGACGGCCCGCGCATTCACCTCAATCGCATCGATCTCGAGTCCGACGGCGCGAAGACGCTGGCGACCGGCGACGTCGACATGGCCCACTGGCCGAACCAGGGGTATCGCGTGCGCTCGCGCGTCAACTTTCCGCGCATGCGCGAGCTGTTCTTCAAGGACGCGTCGTGGAACGTCTCGGGCGACGGCGATTTCGACGGCACGTTCCGCCTCATGAAAACCGGCGAGGAGACGACGCGTGATCTCTCGGGCACCTTCTCGAGCGGCATCGCCGGCCTGAACGACTATCGCTTCCCGTCGCTCTACGGATCCCTGCGCTGGACGCAGAACGGCTTCGAGGTCTGGAACGCCGGGTCGCAGTTCTACGGCGGCAGCGCGCAGTTCGCCTACTCGATCAAGCCGTTCGGCAAGCCGGTGAAGCCGACGCACCGGTTCGACGCGACGCTCGCCGGCGTCGATCTCGCGCGCTTCACCGACTTCGAAGGGCTCGCGGGCCAGCGCTTCGCGGGATCCGCGAACCTCCGCAATCACCTCGAGTGGCCGTCGGGCCGGTTCGACGAGCATCGCGGCGACGGCGAAATCACGGTCGCGCCGCCCGCGGGCGTGACGACGATGACGGCGGCGCGCGCCGCCGACGACGATCACGCGCGCCACGAATGGGGGCCTTTCGCGCCGATGCCGCTGCCCGGGCATCTGCCGATCGCCGGCGAGCTCGCCTACGAGTACGGGCCCGACGAGGTCACGATCTCGCAGGGGCGCTTCGCAACGGAGAAGACGTTCGTCGCCTTCAACGGCACGACGGCGTACGGGGACAGGTCGCGGCTGCCGTTTCACGTGACGAGCGCCGACTGGCAGGAGAGCGATCAGCTGCTCGCCGGGATCATCACCGACTTCGGATCGCCGACCGGCGCGGTGCCCTTCGCCGGCCGCGGCGAGTTCGACGGCGTGATGACCGGCGCGTTCCGGCGGCCGCGCGTGGAGGGCGTCTTCACGGGCGACGATCTGCGCGCGTTCGACACGCTCTGGGGCAGCGGCCGCGCGCGCATCGTCGTCGAGAACAAGTACGTCGACGTCACGGATGGCGTCGTCGCGCTTGGCGACTCCGAGATTCGCGCCGACGGCCGCTTCTCGCTCGGTTACCCGCGCGAGGACGGCGGCGAGGAGATCAACGCGCGGCTGCGCGTCGCGCGGCGCGATCTCGACAGCCTGCGGCATGCGTTCGGCATCGACGCGTACCCTGTGTCAGGCAAGCTGTCGGGCGAGTTCCATCTCACGAGCGGCTACGAGCGGCCGGTCGGCTTCGGCACGATGACGATCGACGACGGCGTCGCGTACGGCGAGCCGTTTCAGAAGGTGACCTCGTCGCTCCGCTTCGACGGGCGCGGCGTGCGGCTCGACAACCTGGCGATGGCGAAGGGCGCCGGCACGGTGAACGGCGCGGCGTTCGTCGGCTGGGATTCCACCTACTCGTTCAACGCCGACGGCCGCCGCATTCCGGTCGAACACCTGGCGTTCATGCAGTATCCGCGCGCGCCGCTCTCGGGCGTCGTGGACGTGACGGCGACCGGCAGCGGCACGTTCGACGCGCCTCGCAACGACTTCCGCTTCCGCGTCGACGATCTGTTCGTCGGCGAGGAGGGCGTCGGCCAGGTGAACGGCACGCTCGCGCTGCGCGGCTCGGATCTGAGCGGACAGATCGACGCCGCGTCGTCGCGCCTGGCGCTCACCGGCACCGGCCACATCGCGCTGACGTCGAAAGCCGATGCCGAGCTGACGTTCCGCTTCCACGACACGTCGCTCGATCCGTACGTGCGGCTGTTCGTGCCGAAGCTGTCGCCGTTCACGACAGCCGTGATCACCGGCGCCATCCGCGTCGTCGGCGAGCTTGCGGATCCGAATCATCTCGTCGTCGACGGCACCGTGGACACGCTCGACATGCGGCTCCTCGACTACGCGGTGCGCAACGCGGCGCCGATCCGGATGTCGCTCGACAAGCAGCAGGTGAAGATCGACGAGCTCGAGCTCGTGGGCGAGGACACGCGGCTGCGCGTCGGGGGCGCCATCGATCTGAGCAACGATCGAATCGCGCTCAAGGCGTCGGGCGGCGCGAACCTCGGCATCCTGCAGGGGTTCTTCCGCGACGTCCGCGGCGCGGGGCGCGCGGAGCTGACGGCGTCGATCGACGGCCCGCTGCGGCAGCCGCAGTTCTCGGGCAGCGCGACGATCACCGGCGGCCGCATTCGCCACTTCTCGATCCCGAACGCGCTCGACGCGATCAACGGCACGATTCACTTCGACTCGGGAGGCATCCGGCTCGACGACGTCGCGGCGACGATGGGCGGAGGGCGCGTGCAGTTCGGCGGGCGGATCGGACTCGACGGCTACGTGCCGGGCGACGTGGACATCACCGTGCGCGGCGAGGAGATGCGCCTCCGCGTTCCGGAAGGCGTGCGGTCGGTGGTCGACGCGGATCTGTCGCTGCGCGGCAACTACCGCGCGCCGACGCTCGGCGGCACGGTCACCGTGCGCAGCGCCGTCTGGAGCCGCCGCGTCGACACGCCCGGCAGCATCTTCGATCTCGCGTCGCGGCGTTCGGGATCGGGCGCCGCGCCGGGACCGCCCGCGGCGGAGCCGGCGAACCCGTTTCCGCTGAAGTTCGACATCCAGCTGCTCGTCCCCTCGACGCTGCGCGTCGAGACGAACCTCGCGCGGCTCGTCGCGAGCGCCGATCTCACGCTGCGCGGCACCTACGATCGGCCGTCGATCATGGGGCACGCCGACATCGATCGCGGTGAGGTGACGTTCGAGGGGCGCCGCTACCGGATCACGCGCGGCACGATGGATTTCACCAACCCGTCGCGCATCGAGCCGTTCTTCGACGTCGAAGCGGAGACCAACGTCCGCGTGCCGAACCAGACCTATCACGTCACGGTCGCGTTCGCGGGGACGACCGAGCAGCTGCGGCCGACGCTCAACGCCGATCCGCCGCTGCCGACGGCCGACGTGCTCGCGCTGCTCTTCAGCGAGACGCGCCGCGGCGGTCCGCAGGACATCGCGCCGGAGCTGCGCGCGCTGCAGAGCCCGAATCAGACGCAGACCGACATCCTGACGGCGCGCGCGACGCAGGCGCTCGCGGCGCCGATCTCGTCGGAAGTCGGCAAGGTCGTCGAACAGACCTTCGGCGTGGATACGTTCCAGCTGACGCCGTCGTTCGTCGATCCGACGAACCTGCAGGGATCGTCGCGGCTGAACCCGACGGCGCGCATCACGATCGGCAAGCGGATCTCCGACCGCGTCTACCTGACGTTTTCGCGCAGCCTGGGGACGACGATCAACGATCAGATCGTCCTGCTGGAGATCGAGGAGACCGATCGGCTGTCGTGGATCCTGTCGCGGAACGAGGACGCGCAGACCTACGCGCTCGAGTTCCGGGTGCGGCACGTGTTCTGATGCGCCTTCGCGTTCTTCGCGCGCTCTGCCTTCTTTGCGGTCTCAGCGCGACCTCGTACGCCGCTGTCGGTGACTACATTGGCAAGACGATCGCGTCGGTCCACCTCGTCGCGGAGGGGCGCGAGACGACGGACCCGGTGCTGACCGCCCTCGTGGAGACGGTGCCGGGAACGCCCCTCTCGATGCTCCAGGTGCGCGAGAGCGTCGCGCACCTCTTCAGCCTCGGCCAGTACGAAGGCGTCAGCGTGGACGCGTCGCTCGAGGACGGGCGCGTCGCGCTGACCTACGAGCTGGTGCCGATCCATCCGGTGGCGCGCATCCGGATCGCCGGTGTATCGAGCGCGCACGGCATCAACGCCGGCGCGCTGCGGCGCGCGATCGTCGATCGCTACGGCGTCTCGCCGCCGCTCGGCCGCGTGGCCGACATGACGCGCATCCTCGCCGACGTGCTGCGCGAGCGGGGCTACCTCGCCGCACGAATCACGCCGCACGCGGAGCTCGAACACGCGCCCGAGCGGGCGACGCTCGTCTTCACGATCGAGCCGGGCACGCGCACCACGATCGGCGACGTCGAGATCGTCGGCATCCCGTCGCTGAGCCGCCCCGTGCTCCTCGATCGCCTCGGGGTCGCGCGCGGCGCGCCGTACGAGCGCGACGCGCTCAACGCGCGCATGGAGCGCTACGTCGAGGAGCGCCGCCGGAGCGGCTACTACGAGGCGCGCATCTCCGCGTCGGCGCAACTCTCCGACGATGGCACGAAGGCGGACCTGACGTTGAACGTCGCGCCGGGGCCGCACGCCCGCGTCGTCTTCGCGGGCGATCCGCTGCCCGCCGACCGCCGCGCGGAGCTCGTGCCGGTGGAGCGCGAGGGATCGGTCGACGAGGATCTGCTCGAGGACTCGAGCAACCGCATCGAGGAGTACCTGCGCGCGCAGGGCTACCGCGACGCGGCGGCGCCGCACACGCGGGAGACGAAGGACAACGAGCTCGTCATCACGTTCACTGTGAAACGCGGCCAGCAGTACCGCGTATCCACGTTCGAGATTTCCGGCAACGCCCGCGTGGCGCTCGCCGACTTCGAGCCGGCGCTGCGGCTGCGCGACGGCCAGCCGTTCTCCGACGCGCGGCTCGACGCCGACCGTCAGATGATCGAGGACCTCTATCACCGGCGCGGTTTTGCGTCCGCAGCGGTGCGCACCGCCGTCGAGATCGTCACCGCCACGCCGCCGCCCGCGCAGGTGCCGGTCGCGGTTCGCGCCGTGATCGCCGAAGGTCCGCAGACGACGGTGGACGCCGTGACGTTCAGCGGCAATCAGGCGCTCAACGACGCCGCGCTGCGCGCGAAGGTGCGGCTGCAGGTGGGCGGCCCGTACGTGCCGGGTCTGGTGGCGGTCGATCGCGACGCGGTTCAGCTCGCGTATCAGGATCTCGGCTACGAGAGCGCGACGGTCGAGCCGCGCGCGCTCTTCAACGCCGACAACACGCACGCCACGATCGATTACGCGATTCGCGAGGGGCCGCAGGTCTTCGTCGATCACGTGCTCATCGTCGGCAACGTGCGGACGAGCACGTCGACGATCAGCCGCGAGCTGCAGGTGAAGCGCGGCGATCCGTTCAGCCTCTCCGCGATCAACGAGAGCCAGCGGCGGCTGACCTCGCTCGGGCTGTTCCGCCGCGCGCGCATCACGGAGCTGCGGCACGGCGGCGAGAACCTGCGCGACCTGCTCGTCACCATCGAAGAGGCGCCGCCGACGACGGTCGGCTACGGCGGCGGCGTCGAGGGACGGCTGCGCGTCGTCGACAACGGCGTGGGGACGCCGGCGAGCGAGGTGTTCGAGGTGGCGCCGCGCGCGTTCTTCCAGATCGGCCGGCGCAACGTCTTCGGCAAGAACCGATCGCTGAACTTCTTCTCGAGCATCGCCGAGCATCCGCCGCACGACACGCTGCCCGCGTTCACGGAGTACAGCGTCGTCGGGACCTTCCGTGAGCCGCGCGTCTTCGACACCGCGGCCGACGCCTTCGTGAACGCGACGTTCGAGCAGCAGACGCGATCGAGCTTCAACTTCTCGCGGCGCTCGCTGAGCGCCCAGATCGCGCGGCGCATCACGCAGGCGGTCAGCGCGCAGGTGAGCTACCAGATTCAGCGCACCGAGGTGTTCGACCAGGGCCTGCAGCCCGAGGACCTGCTCGCCATCGACCGGATCTTCCCGCGCGTGCGCCTGTCGTCGTTCTCCGCGGCCGTGATTCGCGACACGCGCAGCGACCCGGTCGATCCGGCGTCGGGCGCGTACCTGAGCGCGAACAGCCAGCTCGCCGGACGCGCGATCGGATCGCAGATCGGCTTCGTCAAATCGTTCTTCACGGCGCAGGCGTTCCGCACGGTGCCGCACACGAACCGCGTCGTGTTCGCGACGAGCGCGCGCTTCGGGCTGGCCGACGGGTTCCCGCACGAGGCGACCGACGAGAACGGCGCGATCATTCCGGGCGTCGTGATCACGGATCTGCCCCAGAGCGAGCGCTTCTATGCCGGTGGCGATACGACGATTCGCGGCTTCGCGCTGGACCGCGTCGGCACGCGGCACATCCCGGCGCTGCCGAACGACACGCTCAACGAGGACCTCCTGCCGATCGGCGGCAACGGCCTCGTGATCGTGAACGCGGAGCTGCGCGCGCCGGTCTCGGGCGGCCTCGGCGTCGTCGGCTTCTTCGACACCGGCAACGTCTTCGCGCGCGTCACCGACATCGATCTCGGCGAGCTGCGGAGCGCCGTCGGCGGCGGCGTGCGCTACAAGTCGCCGTTCGGCCCGATCCGTCTCGACATCGGGTTCAAGGTCAATCGTCAGCCAGGCGAAGGGCTCACAGCATGGTTCGTTTCGTTCGGCCAGGCGTTCTGAGGCCGAATCGCGACAAGGACACAAAGGTGAACAAAGGACACAAAGGGCAGAACGTCATCGCGGTCATCGCAGCGGTGGTGTGCGGCGTCGGCGTCGCGCGTGCCGAGGTCATCGATCGGGTGCTGGCTGTGGTCGGCGGGCAGCTGATTACGCTGACCGACGTAATCGCGGCGCGCGACCTGCGGCTCGTCGCGCCGCCGACCGGCGCCGATCCGACGCGCGATCTGCTCTCGAAGCTGATCGATCGCGAGCTCGTGCTCGCCGAAGTCGAGCGCTACGCGCCGCCCGAGCCGACTGCCGACGCCGTCGATGCGGAGGTGCGGCGCGTGCGCGCGCGGTTCGATTCCGACGAGGCGTTCGCCGCCGCGCTCGTGCGATCGGGAATCGACGAGAAGCACCTGCGCGAGACGCTGCGGCAGGATCTGCGCATCCGTGCGTACCTCGATCAGCGATTCGCCGCCGCCGGCGATCGGCGCGCCGCCGCGCAGGAGGAATGGCTCGGCGGCCTCCGCCGCCGCGGAGACGTCATCGACGTGTATCTGCCGAGTCGATGACGAATTAAGAATTAAGAATTTGGAAGTAAGAATTCGTGATCACGGCTGCCACGATGCCAGGCTGCGTGACAGCGGGACGACGAATTCCAAATTCTTAATTCTCAATTCTTAATTGTGCCCAAGCAGATAAGGCAGGACCTGCACGAGATCGAATCCCGAATGGCTGACGATCGGCGCGGCCGCCGAGCGGCGCCGCAGGTAGACATAGCCCCAGAACGCGCCGAGCAGGCCGGTCGTGATCGACGCGTCGACGCCCTGCAGCAGATGCCCGGCGCCGAAGCCGACGCTGGTCACCGTCAGCCCGACGATCGGGCCGCCGAGCCACACCTCGAACCGGTGCAGCAGGAACGCGCGCTGGATCTCCTCGCGCAGGCCGCCCGCCACCAGCACGACGAGCGCGAAGAGCCACGCGTCGCGCGGCGAGCGCAGCAGATCCTGCAGCGGGTTTTCCGGCACGGTGTGGAGCGTCGGCGCCACGCTGCGGATCGTGAGAATCACGGCGCCCGCGAGCAGCAGCGCCATGAACGCGAGCGGCAGCCCGAGGACGATTTCCGGTGCGACGCGGCGCCTGCCAAACAGCACGTCGCGCGGCCGCTCGCCGTGCGCCAGGAGCAGCCCGACGATCAGCAGCACCAGCAGGAGCGCATCACCGATCGAGAGCGCGACGACGTACGCGACGTTGAGGCGGGTGCCGATGTGCGAGCGCACGCCGAGCGCCGTCAGCGTGCCGCCAATCGCGATCTGTGTGACGAAGTCGGAGCAGAGGACGACTTCGAGGACGGCGACAATGCGATGGCTGATGGCGGATGGCTGATGGCTGATGGACGATGGCTGATGGTCGGACAACGAACCATCCTGCCATATGCCATGAGCCCTTAGCCATCAGCCATGTCGCTATCCTTTCACGCGAACCGTGACCGGCGCCGCGAGCTTCAGCGACAGCGCGCTGCCCTTCGGCAGCCGCACTTCCTTGCCGCGCGTCGACAGCACGACGCCGGCGCCCGCGCCGCCGCCGATCGCCCCGCCGACGGCCGCGCCCTTCTTGCCGCCGACGATCGCGCCGATGATCGCGCCGCCGGCCGCAGGCGCGCCGATCTCGAGCGCGTCCTTCTCCTTCGTCGACGCCGCCGTGCGGCCGATCGACGCCGTCTTGATCTCGTACCGCTCGCTGCTGCCGCTCGGCGACAGCGTGTCGAACCGCAGCGCGACGTGCGCGCGCCCCTTCACGCGCCCCGACTGCGTCGCGTCGGTGACGACGCCGGTCACGCGCGAGCCGGCGGGCAGCACGGTCTGACCATGGAAGGCGACCGCACGCGAGAGATGCGCGGCGACGGCCTGCTCGGGGCGGCTCGTGTCGGACGCGATCGCCGTGTCGAGCACGATCGGCAGCAGCGTCCCCGCGGGAATCGTCACTTCGCGAACCGACGCGCTGTCTTTGCCCGCCGTCGCGACGGCGGCGCGTTCACCCTCTCGCGCGCCGGCCGGTTCCGCGCGCTCCGCGCCAGGCGCCGTCCGCCCGGCGTCCGCCGCGGGCGTCGTCAAAGTGTTTGGAGACGCGGTTTGCGCGCGACCGCATCCCACGTCGAGAACCGAGATCGCGAACACGACAACCGTGAGCACACGCATGCAGCACCCTCCGTCGACTGCTGCTGGTGCAAATCTGCAGCCAGCAGCTGAGGTGAAGAGCCACCACAGCCGAAAAGCTCCGCTTGCATCCCGCTGCGCTGGCAGCCCAGAATGTAAAAATGACACACGCGACCCCCACGGCCGGCGACGCGATTGTCGAAGGCGAAGCAAAAGGCGTCGTCTCCGAGCGCGTCCTCATCGTCGAGGACGATCCGGCGGCGCGCATCGGGCTCGAACAGCTCGTCAAGAGCTGGGGCTTCATCGCCGAATCGGCGAGCGACGGCGAAGAGGCGCTCGAGAAAGTGACGACCTTCCGCCCCGCGATCGTCATCACCGACCTGGTGATGCCGCGCATGGACGGGCTCGCGCTGCTGCGCGCGCTGCCGCTGCAGGGCGCCGCCGACGTGACGACGCTCCTGCTGACCGCGCAGGGAACCGTCGAGACCGCCGTCGAGGCGATGAAGGAAGGCGCGTACGACTACCTCACCAAGCCGGTCGATATTCAGCGGCTGAAAATTCTGCTCGACAAAATCCTCGAACGGCTCGAGACGCTGCGCGAGGTAAAGACGCTGCGGCGACAGCTGCGCGAGCACGGCACGTTCGGATCGCTCATCGGCAACAGTGCCGAGATGCGGAAGATCTACCAGGTCGTCGAGCAGGCGGCGCCGACGGGCGCGTCGGTGCTGATCACGGGCGAATCGGGAACGGGCAAGGAGCTCGTCGCCCAGACGATCCACCAGCTCAGCCCGCGCGCGACGTTCCCCTTCATCGCGATCAACTGCGCGGCGATTCCCGAGACGCTGCTCGAGAGCGAGATCTTCGGTCACGAGAAGGGCGCGTTCACCGGCGCGGCGGATCGGCGGCAGGGCTGCTTCGAGCTCGCGGATCGCGGCACGCTGTTCCTCGACGAGATCGGCGAGATGACGCCGGCGACGCAGGTGAAGCTGCTGCGCGTGCTCCAGGAGCGGAAGTTCCGCCGCCTCGGCGGCCGCGTCGAGCAGTCGGTGGACGTGCGGGTGATTGCCGCCACGAACATCGATCCGGTCGAAGCGGTGAAAGCGGGGAAGCTGCGCGAGGATCTCTACTATCGGCTGAACGTGTTCGCGTTCCGGCTGCCGACGCTGCGCGAGCGCCGCGACGATCTGCCGCTCCTCGTGCAGGCGTTCATCAACGAGTTCAACGGGCGCAACCAGAAGAACATCGCCGGCGTGGATCAGCAGTCGATGCGGATGCTGGAGCACTACGGGTGGCCGGGCAACGTCCGCGAGCTGCGCAACGTGATCGAGCGCGCGACGATTCTCGCGCCGGGGCCGTTCATCGAGGCGAAGCACCTGCCGCCGGTGCTCGCGGAGGAGCCGCCGCCCGAGCATCAGCCGCAGCTGGCGCTCGCGCCCGGCACGACGGTCGAGGAGGCCGAGCGGCGGCTGATCATGATGACGCTCGCGCACACGCGCGACAACAAGACGCGCGCGGCCGAGATCCTCGGCATCAGCCTGAAGACGCTGCACAACAAGCTGAACAAGCTGCGTCTGCGGCCCAAGAAGACCGAGTAGTGTCCGGGGATTGGGGATTGGGGATTAGGGGTTGGTTGTGAAACGCTGTCACGCCGCCGGTCTGCCCAATCCCGGATCACCAATCACCCCAATCGCCAGTCCCCAATCCCCAATCCCCTGACATGCGACTCGGGATCAAAGGAAAGCAGGTCCTCGGCGTCACGTCGCTCGTCGGAGCGGTGGTCGTGATCCTGAGCGGCCTGCACCTCTCGCGCGTCGCGCGCGTGAGCCTGGACGAGAGCCGGTCGCGCGCCGAGCTGATCGCGAACGCCGTCTTCCATCGCGCGTTCGCCGTCGGCGTCGGCGGCGATCCCGATCCGTACGCCGCGCTGCGCAGCGATCCCGGCCTGCGCTCGATCCTCGAGTCGAGCCTCTACTCGAAGAACGTCACCTACGCCGCGATTGTCGACGTGAACGGCATCGCCGTCGTCCACGCGGATCGCTCGCTCGAGGGGCAGCCGCTGCCGGCGGGCGGCGATCTCGGGAGCCTGATGGAGCAGTCGTCGGTCGCGCAGCTGCGCGCGATCTACGCGAGCAAGGGGCAGAACCTCGAGTTCCGGCAGCCGCTGCTGCGCGGGGATCGCGAGGTCGGATCGATCCGGATCGGCGTGTCGACGCTGCTCATCCGCGACGACCTGAACGGCTCGCTGCGCCCGGTGCTCGCGTCGGCGCTCGCGGCGCTCGCGGTCTCAGTGCTGGTCGCGGTGCTGCTCGCGCAGCTGCTGCTCCGGCCGATCCACGTGATTCGCGGCGGCCTCACGCGCCTCGGGCGCGGCGAGTTCGGCGTGCGGCTGAACCTCGGCGAGGGGGACGAGTTCGGCGAGCTCGGCACCTTCTTCAACGAGGTGAGCGAGCAGCTGTCGGCGGACCGGTCGCAGATGGCGGGGCAGGTCGCCAACCTCGAGTCGGCCGTGCAGCAGCTCGAGGACGCGGTCGCGATCGTCAACGCACGCGGCGAGCTCTTGTTCGCGAATCCGTCGATGCGCGCGCTCACGCCGGCCGCCGAGCCCGGCGCGCGCCTCGACACGCTGTTCGCCGGCGATCATCCGCTCCGTCGTCTCGCCGAGCAGACGCTCGTGAACCGGCAGGCGCGCGGGCCCGTGTCCGCTTCGTTCGGCGAGAGCGGCGAGCGGCTCGTCATGACCCACGCGATCATCGATCCCAAGGGCGAGTTCGTCGGCGTCATGCTGATCGCGCGCAACCTCGAGTACCTGAGCGAAGTGCAGTCCACGATCCGCTACTCGCGCAAGCTCGCCGCGCTCGGGCGGCTGTCGGCCGGCGTCGCGCACGAGGTGAAGAACCCGCTGAACGCGATGATGATCCATCTCGAGCTGCTGCGGCAGCAGTTCGCCTCTCGGTTCGCGCCGGCGCGCGCGATGGCCGGCGGCGTGGTGGCGGCGCCCGCCCCGCCCGTAATCGACCGCGAGGCGGCGCTGCAGCACGTCGACATCATCGCGAACGAGATCCGCCGGCTCGACGAAGTCGTGCAGGGGTTCCTGAAGTTCACGCGTCCCGAGGACTTGAAGCTGCAGCCAATCGCGCTCGGCACGCTGCTCGACGAGATCGTGCCGATCCTGCGCCCCGAAGCCGAACGCGCCGGCGTCGAGCTGCACGTGGAGTGCGACGGCGTGCCCGACGTCAACGGCGATCCGGCGATGCTGCGTCAGGCGTTTCTGAACCTGGCGCTGAACGCGATTCAGGCGATGCCCCACGGCGGCACGCTGCGCATCGCGTCCGAAGGGACGCGCGGCCACCGCGTGCGCGTGAGCGTCAGCGACACCGGCGTCGGCATCAAGCCGGAGCACCTGCACCGGATCTTCGAGCTGTATTTCACGACGAAAGAAAAGGGCAGCGGCGTCGGCCTGTCGATGGTCTATCGAACGGTGCAGATGCACGACGGCGACATCGAGGTCCAGTCGACGCCGGGCGCGGGGACGACGTTCCGCATTCTGCTGCCGCAGGCATGAGCAGTAGAATGGAGAACGTCCTCCCCATGCATTGGCGCTCGCTCTTACCGGCGTCTGCCGGGCGCTGCGCGCGCATCGCCCTCGTCGCGCTGCTGGCGTCGCCCGCGTGCACGCGCACGCAGGCGAAGGTGACGCCCGACGCGCCGCTCGAGGTGCCGCCGCCGCCACCGCGCGACGTGGAGGTCTCCGACAGCGAGCCGCCGCCGCCCGCGACGCTCGTCCAGGAGCCGGCGCGCAACGCGCCCGCGCGTCTGCGTCCGACCACGCGCGAGCCGCGCGAGCCGCGTCCGGCGGAGCCGCCGACGGCCGAGCCGCCGCCGTCCGAGCCGCCCAAGCCGATCGAGGAGCCGAAGCCGCCCACGCCGCCGTCCACGCTCCAGACGACGCCGCCGTCTGCCGAGGGCGAAGTGGAGCGCGCGATCCGCGCGTCGCTCGCGCACGCCAACACCGATCTCAACCGCGTCGACTACCGCGCGCTCAACAACGACGCGCGTACCCAGTACGACACCGCGAAGCGGTTCGTGCAGCAGGCCGATCGCGCGCTTCGCGAGAAGAATCTCGTGTTCGCGAAGAGCGTCGCGGACAAAGCGGCCGCGCTCGCGGCTCAGCTGGCAGGCAGGTAACTTACTACACACGTCGCACCACTTCACTGCGCATCTCGACAGTTGCGCGCCGCCAGGGCTGCAGCAAGAGCCGAAAAGCGAATGAATTCGCGGGCCGAGCGCGTGGCACCTCGCTTGCTGTTTTAAAGGGCAGCTTCGTTCTTTCCGCGTTCTGCGGAAGGACACACGCCCTGCCCCAACATCTGCCTGTGCACACGGGAGGCTGCAAGTAGCCTCCCACCTCGCCTGTACGGACGATCGTCATGGCTGATGGCTGGATGGCTGATGGCTATGGTTGATGGCTAATCGCGAGGACCTTGCGCCGCATGGCGCGAAGAGAGCCATCAGCCATCAGCGATCAGCCATGACGGGGTTCTTACCTCGATCAGCCATGACGGGGGTTCGTACCTCGACAGTGCAATATGTTGCGATCGACCTAATAAAGAGGCACAATATGTAGTGTTTACACGCTTGACAAACGGGAATGCACAGCGCATATTTTTCTGCGCCGTAGCGCGGATGGGCGCAAGCCGAGAACATCCCAGAGTCTCGTAGCCGCCGCGAACAATCCACTCAAGCACTGCCGGTCGCACTCGGGGCAGAGTGCATCGCGCATCGGAGAGGATCGGGATGAAGGATCACGCTGCCATTCACGCCGCAGGAGCTGGACAGCAGTCGGCTGAGCCGAGCGGCTCGTCGAGCGCGCCGCCGTTTGTCGAGACCGAGCGCGCGCGCGCGAGGCCGCGCGCCGGCGCGTCCGCGGGCCTCACCTTTCCGCGCTTCTTCACCGAGGCCGGCGTCGATCCGTTCGACGAGATCGAGTGGGAGGTTCGCGCGGCCGCGATCGGCAACGAGCGCGGCGAGATGGTCTTCGAGCAGCGCGACGTCGAGATCCCGAAGTTCTGGTCGCAGCAGGCGACCAACATCGTCGTGTCGAAGTATTTCCGCGGGCAGATCGGCACGCCGGAGCGCGAGCGCAGCGTCAAGCAGCTCGTCGGACGCGTCGTGACCACGATCACCGAGTGGGCGCGCGCCCAGAAATACTTCGCGAGCGACGACGATCTGCACGCGTTCAGCGACGACCTGAAGCACATCCTCGTCTACCAGAAAGCGGCGTTCAACAGCCCGGTCTGGTTCAACTGCGGCTTCGAGAAGGCGCCGCAGTGCTCGGCGTGCTTCATCAACTCGGTGCAGGACACGATGGAATCGATCCTCGGGCTCGCGCGCACCGAGGGGATGCTCTTCAAGTACGGATCGGGCACGGGGACCAATCTGTCGTCGATCCGCTCGTCGCGCGAGCTGCTCGCCGGCGGCGGCACGGCGTCCGGCCCGGTGAGCTTCATGAAGGGCTACGACGCGTTTGCCGGCGTGATCAAGTCGGGCGGCAAGACGCGGCGCGCGGCGAAGATGGTGATCCTCGACGCCGATCACCCCGACATCGTCGACTTCATCAACTGCAAGGTCGAGGAAGAGAAGAAGGCGTGGGCGCTCATCGACGCCGGCTACGACGGCTCGTTCACCGGTCCGGCGTACTCGTCGGTGTTCTTCCAGAACTCGAACAACAGCGTCCGCGTCACCGACGACTTCATGCGGGCCGTCCTCGACGACGCCGTGTGGGAGACGCACGCCGTCACCGACAGGAGCCGGGTGATGGACGTCTACCGCGCGCGCGATCTCATGCACGCGATCGCGGAAGGGACGCACGTCTGCGGCGATCCGGGGATGCAGTTCGACACGACGATCAACGAGTGGCACACGTGCCCGAACACGGCCCGCATCTACGCGAGCAACCCGTGCTCGGAGTACATGTTCCTCAACGACTCGGCGTGCAACCTGGCGTCGATCAACCTGATGAAGTTCGTGCGCGACGACGGCGAGTTCGACGTGGTCGCCTACAAGGCGGCGATCCGCACGCTCATCACCGCGCAGGAGATCATCGTCGACAACGCGAGCTACCCGACCAAGGCGATCGGCGAGAACAGCCACGCGTACCGGCCGCTCGGCCTCGGCTACGCGAACCTCGGCGCGCTGCTGATGGCTCGCGGGCTCCCGTACGACGGCGACGCCGGCCGCGACTACGCCGCCGCACTCACGGCGCTGATGACCGGCGAAGCCTACGCGCAGTCCTCGCGCATCGCGCGGGATCACGGAGGCCCGTTCGCCGGCTACGAGAAGAACAGCGAGCCGTTCCTGCGCGTGATGCGGAAGCACCGCGACGCGCTGCGCGACGTCAACGCGCGCAATGTGCCGGCCGATCTCTATACGGCCGCGCGCGACTCGTGGGACGACGCGGTGGAGCTCGGCGAAGCGCACGGCTACCGCAACGCGCAGGCGACGGTGCTCGCGCCGACCGGCACGATCGGCTTCATGATGGACTGCGACACGACGGGCGTCGAGCCCGACATCGCGCTGGTCAAGTACAAGAAGCTGGTCGGCGGCGGCCTGATGAAGATCGTCAACCAGACGGTGCCGATGGCGCTCGGTAGGCTCGGCTACGCGCCGGCGCAGATCGACGCGATCGTCGAGTACATCGACCGCAACGAGACGATCGAGGGGGCGCCGGGGCTGAAGGAGTCGCACCTGCCGGTGTTCGACTGCGCGTTCAAGGCGGCGAAAGGGCAGCGCTCGATCCACTACATGGGCCACATCAAGATGATGGGGGCGACGCAGCCGTTCATCTCCGGCGCGATCAGCAAGACCGTGAACGTGCCGAAGGACGCGGACGTGGACGACATCGCGCAGGCCTACATCCAGTCGTGGAAGCTCGGGGCGAAGGCGATCTCGATCTACCGCGACGGCAGCAAGCGCACGCAGCCGCTCAACACCTCGCGCGACAAGACGCCGGCCGAGACGGTCGCCGAAGCGGCGGCGGCGCTGGCGCGCACGCCGGTGCGGCGCAAGCTGCCCGACGAGCGGCGCGCGATCACGCACAAGTTCGACATCGCCGGCCACGAGGGCTACATCACCGTCGGGCTGTTCGACGACGGGCAGCCGGGCGAGATCTTCCTCGTGATGGCCAAGGAAGGATCGACGATCTCCGGCTTCGCCGACGCGTTCGCGCAGGCGATCTCCTACGCGCTGCAGTACGGCGTGCCGCTGCAGGCGCTCGTCGACAAGTTCAGCCACGTGCGGTTCGAGCCGTCGGGGATGACGCGCAATCCCGAGATCCGCTTCGCGAAGTCGATCGTCGACTACATCTTCCGCTGGATGGCGTCGAAGTTCCTGTCGGCCGAGGCGCAGTTCCACGCCGGCGTCAACGGACGCGAGCTCGACGACCCGAGCGCCCACCGGCTGGTGAAGACGGCGGAGACGCCCGCGCCCACGCAGCAGCCGGCCGCCGGGTCGGCGTCCAACCCGCACCGCACGATTCAGAATCAGGAGGACGCGCCGCCGTGCTCGACGTGCGGCTCCATCATGATCCGCAGCGGCGCCTGCTACAAGTGCGTGAACTGCGGAACGACGAGCGGCTGCGCGTAGAGCGGGGATTGGGGATTGGGGATTGGTTAGATCACGACCGTCACGCTGAGCCGGGCGGGTCCTCAGCGACCCGCCGCCCGAATCCCGATCTCTAGGCGAGCAGCGCGCGCGCGATGCGCTGCCATTCGGACTCGAGCGAGTCTGACGCGACCGGCTGTCCTGCCTGCTGATACCAGTACCCGGCGTTCCCTACGTCGCCTTCCTTTCGGTGCAGGTACGCGTGCACCCAGGCGCCGTCGCGCGTCTCGATCTCCTGCGCAAGGCGGTGCGCTTCGTCCCAGTCGCCGCGCGCGTCGTGCCACAGCGCGCGCAGCAGCGGCCCGACGCTCGGCGCGCGCGCGTCGGACAGCGTCGCGGTGAATTCGGTGAGGGTCATCAGAGTGCCGCGACGCTCGGGAGATGTCGCGGACAGAGCGGGATTCTAAACCAGGCGCGTGCGCCTTATCGCGTGTCGATGATCGTGTAGACGAACTGGCGGATGAGCGCCTCGATCTGCGGCCGCTCGGTGAGGCCGGACGACAGCGGGATGGGCCACTGAATCGTCAGCTCCGTCGCCACCTCGTCGGTCGCCGGCTCGTCGTCGCCCGTCTTCGCGAACGTGAGTCGGACGCGGTCGCGATCGATCCGCACCTGCTTCACGACCAGCATCCCGCCCGGCTCGTACCGCGCGACGACCGTCGGCTCGATCCGCTGGAAGAACCCGATGTCGAGCGAGCTCGTCCGCCGGTACGCGACGTTGACCTGGTCGATGATCTGGTCGGGATCCGCCGAGACGATGTCCTCTTCGGAGTCGCGCCCGTCGAACCGGAGGAAGACGCCGTTCGACGGCGTGACGACGGTCAGCCCCTCGCGCTTGTTGCGGGAGGTCTTCCCCACACGGCCGTGCTCGTCGTAGACCAGCGTGAAGAGCGTCCGCTTGATGGCGACGCGCTTGCCCTGCCAGTTCTCGACGAAGGACTTGCGCCCCTGGTTGGCCGAAACCGGAATCGACAGCAGTACGCCAAACAGGATGACGAGCGTTGTGTTTCTCATGTGTGGATGTGCGGGGATTGCCGCGCTACGAGCAAGGCAAGAGTTGCACCGCAGCGCGCGGCTGCAACGGCGTGAAAAACTGCGCCGCCGCGCGCCATCGCGATTACAAGATGAGGGCTGCGATTACAGGATTGTCAGCGCCGGCGCGCCCGCGAGGGTGGCTCGAACAGCCACCGCGTCGCGGCGTTGAACGTCTTCTCGCGCATGCCGAAGATCACGCGCGGCCGCACCTCGAAGACAGGGCCCATCTCCGGATCGAGCTTCCACGGCGCGTACTTCCGGTGATAGACGGGCGCCAGCCGCTTCAACGCCTCCGCGTCGTCGACCTCGGCGGCCGTGCCCTCGACGATGACCGCTTCGGCCGACCGTTCGGTGCAGACGACGCACGAGGGGTGCGCGAAGAGATTGCGCGCCTTGCGCGACGTGCGGCCGGTGCTGAAGAAGAACCGGCCGTCTACCCAGATGCCCCACACCGGCATCGCGTGCGGCGAACCGTCGGGCTTTGCCGTGATCATCCAGTAGTTGTGCGATCGCCGCAGCCGCTGCTCGGCCCACGACCAGGGCAGCAGCCCTTTTCGGCCTGATGGGAGACCGTATCCGGGCATGTGCGGCCGCGTCGCCTTCGGCTCGCGGGGGCGTGCCGCGCGTCGTGCCATGCGTGTAGCCTATTCGAAGATCTTCGTGTCTTCGTGGTTCCGCCGCGTCGCGATGCGCATCATGCGGCTAGAAGCGCCACTGCGCGCCGACGCCGATTCGGTAGACCGTCGGCCCGACGCCGCGCTTCACACCCGCCGAC
>Ga0209474_10000995_pt1 | contig 28833 bp, 40 predicted proteins | sample GraSoiAngelo_145_FD_185902 | JGI IMG/M metagenome (GOLD analysis project Ga0209474, IMG submission 185902) | Grasslands soil microbial communities from the Angelo Coastal Reserve, California, USA - 14_1009_05_20cm (SPAdes) (version 2) | ecosystem: Environmental > Terrestrial > Soil > Grasslands...
TTTTCACGAGCGCGTTGCCTATCACTTCACCGTTCAATCGAATTTCATAGGCCGCGATGATTAGTCCGGCTAGGAAAATGGAGGCGCCGGAAGTGCTCGAGCCGATTAGCATCAACATATTATCAATCAGTGGCGGCAGACGCGCGCCTGCAAGCACGAGCGCAACACCGATCAGCGGGGCCCACACCATCGGTTTTTTCAAGGTGTTCGCCAAGCTTTGAACAATAAGGGAACTGACGCGCTGCCCTTCACCACGTGTTGCGCGTTGGTGATGTATTTCGAGCAGAACGAGCGTGAGCGGAATCATCGTGACCGCCGATAAAGTCGATGCGAAAGCAATCGAGACGAGGCTTGATGGCCCAAACAACCCTTGAAATATCGGCGGACCGAAAAAGCCGACCGATGGAAAACTGGCGAGGTTGGCCTGTAGCGTCGCTTCACCGAGGGAATGACGCAAAAGCAGCGTGCTGACAAGCACCACTGCCAGGAACAGTCCAACAAAGGCGATAAGCAGCGCCAGGGCATAAGAACCCTCGCTGAGCAATTCGTCTCGAGGCGTCTTAACTGTCGCCACAAACATCATGGCCGGGAAGGCATAATCCAGCACCAAGTCATTCAGACCCGCGACCTGATCAGCATCGAATTTTTTGGCACGCCCAGCGAAATATCCCAGTCCCAACACAAAAAACACGGGCAAGAGAACAGTTAATGCCGTGAGAGTCATTGTAGCTGGCGTTTCCAAAGCCTACGGGACCAATTGGGGTCACGGCACCAATTGGGGTCAGATCTAAACTCTTAACATTTCGTTAAAATTGCGGGACGGACTCACGGGCTTTCTTTTCCTTCTCCGCTTTGAGCTTCGCTTCGTATTCGCGCGCTGCAGGAAGTTCAAGGCGGGCTATCATTTTGCTCCGCAGCCATAAGATCGCGCCGTCACTGCGCTCCCACATTTTTTCGCCCATTGCGTTTCCAAAATAGGACTCGAACAATTTGCTGAGACCTTTGTTCGGTGAATCAGGATTATTGTATGCAATCTCTTTCCACGTTGTCCCTGACGGCGTGTTCGCGGTCATGATCGCTTGCAATTCATAATCTTGTATCGTTGCGCTCACGCCGGTCTTGGGAAGCTTCGAGTACTCCATTCGAACGGCTCGCCCATCCGGTTCGACAAATGCCGCCCGGATCTTCCAGCCTTCATATTCGTAGGTGTGGTGGGTCGCTGCCTCTAAGAGCGGAAGTGTTTTGTCCAGAGCCGGCGAATCTTTTGACGCACCGTACCGAGCGGCGAATTGGTCAGCGGTTCCGCCAAGACGATGCTCTGCGAACGGTGCATTTTGCTGTGCCACCGTTGCCTGTTCGTTGGCGGTGAAATGCGCACCTTGCGCGGAATCATGATGAAAGCGTTCCTGAACGTTTTTAGGTAGTTCAGTGAAATAGACTTTTGTAATCCCTGATTTGCCCTTCAAAACAATGCCGTCCGGTTCGACGCGGCTGACCGAAGCGTTTTTGTATTCTTTTCCGGTAATCGTCTTGAAGTCCTCTGCCAGTGCTATTGACGCGGAGAGCGCCGCTAAGATTGCCAGCGTGGCTCTGTTCATCGTGGCCCGTGCTTGCCAAATTCCCTCGCGTATGTCGATCCTAAAATGCCCCTTCCGCGCTTCCACAGGATCGCGCTAGAACCGTTTTTGATTGCCGGACGGCGAATGATTGAAGAATTGGGGTCAGATCTAAATATTTGACATTCCATCTTGGTTAGGCTGTCTCGGAAAAATGGTTTGAAACTCGTTTGCTGCCCACGCTCACTCGCTCCTACCCTTGTCGCTTTACCTTCTATGTCGCTGATCCCGTCAGCTCCATTGATCAGTCGCTAGATCTAAGAGACTGCTCAGCGCAATGTCAGTCTCACTTCTGCTCGGACTGGTTTATCTGATCTCGGAATTGCTGCTGACGTTGACGCGCCGCTCGCGCAGCCGCACCGGGACGAAGCAGGATCGCAGTACGTTGCGCGTCGTGTGGCTGGTAATCATGGTGAGTGTGGCGGCGGGGATTTATGTCGCAAAACGGTTGCCGGCTGCGGCACTGCCGCATCAGCGAAGCTTTGCGTTCGCCGGCGTGGTGCTCTTTGTCGCTGGATTGCTTTTGCGCTGGTGGGCCATCATCACACTCGGTCGCTTTTTTACCGTGGACGTGACGATTGAAAAAGATCATGAGCTGGTCGAGCGCGGACCGTTCCGCGTGGTGCGCCATCCTTCGTACACTGGTGTGCTCTTGGCGTTCGTGGGTCTAGCTCTATCTCTGGGCAACTGGGCCGCGCTGCTTGTCATACTTCTGCCAATTGGCGTGGCTTTCATTCACCGCATGAATGTGGAGGAGAACGCCCTTTCGGGCGCGCTTGGCGTGCAATACGCCGATTATATGCGGCGCACTAAACGATTGGTGCCCTTCATTTATTAATTAGGAAGCTAGGAATTGAGGAAAGGGATTACCGAAATAGAAGGTAAAGCGACGAGGGTAGGAGCGAGCGAGTGCGGGCAACGAGCGAGTTTCAACGCAGGAAATGAGCTCGCCACTCGCCGCGGCGAGTAAACTTTGAGATCCGAGAAGAACATCGATTTTGCGGCGAATCGGGTCATGCTGTATTCTGCTCCGCATGAGCAACGTCGTGTCGCAAGACCCTCAAATTCTGGGCGGTGAGCCGGTTTTCACTGGGACGCGCGTGCCGGTAAAAAGTCTGTTTGATCATTTGGAGGCTGGCGATTCGATCGAGCAATTCCTCGAAGGATTCCCCAGCGTAAAGCGCGAGCAGGTGATCGCTCTGTTGGAAGAAGCGCGAGAACATGCACTCTCTGCATCCTAGATGCGCCTTCTTCTGGACGAAAATCTCGACTGGCGATTGCGTCACGACTTGGTCGATCATCCGTGGAGTCTGTGCCGCTGATCGGATGGGCCGGAATCGAGAATGGCGAACTGTTACGCAAAGCAGTTGAGACTAGATTCGATGTGCTCGTGACAATGGACAGTAACATGGTGCACCAGCAAAACATCGAGAGACATGCCATCGCGGTCGTCGCATTACGGGCGGCTTCGAATCGATTGGCTGATACTCGTCCGCTAATGCCAGCTTTGACTCGCGTTGCTCCCAAATATCAAGCCAGGTACAGTGACGTTTCTTCCTGAGACAGCGTGAGCGATCCAGTCGGCGGTCACGCAGCGCCGCTATACGTGCACTAACAATCGCAGTTCTTGCCGCAATTGCATGCCCCACCGTTGTTCATCGGGCAATTTTTGCCGCTAGTCTTGCAAGCAGGTTGATCTGCCGCAAATCCAATCGCGCAAATCATCGCGGTGAGAATCGAAAATAGAATTTTAGCGTACTGTTTCATACAAGATTTAATGTTCGCACGTTGCTAAAGTTGCGCCAGCGCTTTCGAGTTCATGGAAACCGCAGTCGCCGCCAGCGGTTACAAATTTCCGAGTCGAGCGTCGCACGGCGACGCTACTACGGATTTTTGAAACTCGCTCCTTGCCCGCACTCGCTCGCTGCTTCCCTCGCAGCTTTGCCTTCTATGTCGCTCATCCCGTTCGCTCCATTCGCAGGCGACACGCCTGCCTCTACAGCTGTTTAGCTGATGCATCGTAGCCTCCTTCGCTACGTACGGTTTGCTACGGCGTGCGAAGAGCGGCTTATCATGCGTGCGACAATCGACCTGTCGGTCTTTTACAGGCAGCATGGCGAAGTTCGTACGACTGGTGCAGGTTGAGGAATGTCGATGCCAATTCAGAGCCTTCACATTGGGATGCACGTGCGGCACCCGCAATACGGCGTCGGTGAGGTGAAAACACTCACCGAGCTCACTGCTGACATTTCCTTCGATGATGCGCGGCGGACGATCGCTCCCGCGTCGAGCGAGCTCAGCCCGGCGGAGCCGACCGCAGCGGTGTCCGAGCTGCAGGTGCCGCTGAGCAATTTCATCCGCGAAACTGCGCACGTTATCGTGGAGGCGCTCGGGCTGGAGAAAGATGACACGATTGTGCAGGGCATCGCGAACCGGTGGCAAAGGGGCACCCTCGTGCTGCGCCCGGCTGATGCGTCGGTGCAGTCGAAGGAAGTGCCGCTGGAGACATTCTTTCACAAGATCGTGATGGTGCGCAACAACCTGCGCGTGCTCGAGCAGAAGGTGAACGCGAGCGATAAACTCACTGACGCAGACAAGGTTGACCTGCAGCAATACATCACGCGTTGCTATGGCTCGCTGACCACGTTCAATATCCTATTCAAGAACAAAGAGGATCAATTTTCCTCCGGATCCAAACCAGCGTAGCGGCTCGCTCCCCGATCGAAGACTGATTCGTTCGCTCAGCGCGTTTTCGTTAGCGAAAGAAGATCAATTTTGCGGCGAATAGGTCATGCGGTATTCTGGTCAGTATGAGCGCCACTGAAATCATTGAGCAGTTCAAGGCCCTTCCAGCCAGCGAACGTGCACAAGTCGCCAAATTCGTCGTAGAAAACGACGACTCCTGGATCCCCGCATCTTTCAAGCAAGGGATGGCCGATGCAGAAGCTGGCCGATTTGTAGACCTGGATACCGCGCTGAATGAGAATATTCGCATTATCAGCGCGCGAGTCGCGAGCAGACGAGAACGGCGGAATTATGAAGAAGAAGGCACCTGAAAAAAACAACGAGATGCTGCGAGAGTACGATTTCTCAAAAGGTGTCCGCGGAAAATACGCGCGACGCTATGCGCGGGGAAGTAATGTCGTCGTATTGGAACCGGACGTAGCGAAAGTCTTTCCGAATGCTGAAGCAGTAAACAGTTCGCTGCGCAGCCTGGCGGACATCATTCGCCGACGCAAATCGCCAGCGGCAAAATAGAAGATCGCAGGCGACACGCCTTGCCTTTACAGCTGTTCGGCTCATGCATCGTAAGCTGCTTATGATGTGCAATTGGCAAGCAGGCCGCAGTCACCGCCAGCGGCTACAGCGATGAGATGAGACTTCAACGTTCGCGAACTTGGTACGCAACGATTACCTGCGTCGCGTTTGCTGATGCGATTGCTTGCAGTTCGCAATCTTGAACCTATGGACCAACTCCAGGTACGCCGCAGCCTTTGATTTTAGGTCGGACGTCCGCGCATGGAATAAGAAGGGCGACCGCAAGACGAGCCCAGCCGGGAGACTCGATACCTGGATAGACTACTGTCCGCGGCTCGCCGGTGGCACGATCCCGTTCATCCGGAGATATTCGACGATCTGGCCGTAGTGATCGAACGCGTGAGCTGGGGCAAAGGTGGCCAGGAACAGACGAGTAGTGGGGGGCTTGTTATTCCTGGTGATAGGTTGCACAAGGTTCGACGCGTTTAGAGTTGCTACCGCTTTATGGCCAAACGCGAAGGAATCCTTCAGGTACTTAATGATGTCCGCCTTGACTGTCATATTGTCCGGACCTTTGCCGTCGTTAACCGTGTCGGGGGCTTTCTCGCCGGTGATCGGTGACCAGATCAAGTAGTTCGAGGCGGCAACGTGTTTTAGTTGCTGGCCGAAGGTGCGCACACCTTTGTAGTCGCTGCCGGAAATGTTCAGCTTTTCCGGGGAGAAATCGAACTTGTCCTCCGGCATCGCTTCGGCGGCTTCGACAATTTCCTTCTCTACAATGGAGATCTCGCGATCGATGGCTGAGCCGATGGTTGGTGAAGGTGAGCTCGAGGCTTGCGGCGACGATTGCGGTGCGGCAGCGGTGGCAGCGGCGACGGCAGAGCTTTTGGCACTTTCACCGTAGGCGAGGGTTGCGAATAACAGGGATGTTAGGAGCAGCTGCGTCTTTACGTCTTTCATGGGATGAGATTAGGCGTTTGTTGAGGCGTTGGGAAGTTGAGATGTTGAGGAGTGTGAAGAAAATGCTGAATGGAGCGAATGGGATGAGCGACATGCACGGCATAGCCACGAGGGTAGTGGAGAGCGAAGCTGGAGCTGAGCGAATGAAAACTGAAACGCTCAAATTGGAAAGCGGTTGCGTCGTTTGATTGTTGTCGAGGGAGCAGACGGATCAGTGCTCGTTTTTTGCTCAGGGAATTTCGAAAAGCTGAGACGCTGCTAAAAGTTGAGAGAGCGAAAACCGGAAACTGGAGAGACGGAAAATACCGAGAGATGCCTCGGCTGCGTCGACATGACGTTGAGCAAAATCAGGGTCAGTCCTCACTTTTTGCACATTTGGGTGGCCTGTCGTGATTCGTTGACGCGCTGGTCATCCGATCGTTCGCTTGTGGCACCATCCCGATCAGCTACGCTTCGTAGCGATGTCTCAATACGTTTTGGATCATCATTTGGAAGGCGAGAAACAGCGACTCGCCTCAATGTCGCAGTTACTTGCTTCGAGGCGGTAAACGGGAAATCGGGTTTACAGGTAGCAACGCAACGATGAGAAAAACGATGCTCGCGGTCCTCGTCACGGTCGCCTTCAGTGCCGTCGGCGTGCTGGGCGACTATTTCCTCAAGCTGTCGAGCGCGCGCGACCAGCCCCTGAGGACACGTTGGTTTTATGTCGGCTTCGCTGTCTATGCTTCGACGGCGTTTGGGTGGGTATTCGTAATGCGACACCTGAAGCTGGCCACCATCAGCGTTGTCTACTCCATTTCCATGGTGCTGCTCCTCACCGCGGTCGGCGTGGTGCTGTTCGGGGAATCGTTGAACTACTATGAGCTGGCCGGGATCGTCCTGGCCGTGGCCTCGCTTGTGTTGTTGGTGCGTTTCGCCTAGTAAAGCAGACGGGTCGCGTCTTAATATTTGACGTTTGCCGCGAGCGAAGCTCGCAGTTCTTTGCTATGGCGAATGGAGCCGCAGGGATGCGAGCGACATAGATGGGTTAAGCCGAGGAGCTGATAGGCAAAACGAATGACACCCAGCTGCTCTTTAGGATCAAGTCGCTTAATCTCCTCAATAATCTGACTGGCGCTCATGGCTCAAAACCTATTCCAAACCAAGTTTGCGATCAATCCAACAAGACCATCCGGTTATTTGATTTTCGCCAGAATGCCTTCCATCTCTTCTTTGCGGAAGGCGCGCATTGTGTGGGTCTTGACGTTTCCCAATGAGCTAGCTTTGAGGGCGAAAGCGGTCATCGTCTCGTCATCGGGCGCGTCGAATAAGACTACCGCGTCGTAAGCGCCCATTGTCCAGTATTCCTCAATGATCTTCATGCCCAATTTCTCGGCCTCTGCGATGGCGGCGTCGCCACGTTTGACGGTGTCCTTGATGTTGCGGATGCCCTGATCGGCAAACTGAATAAGACTGACATACATAGCCATAGTTATTCGCTCCTTTTGTTGAAGTGTAATTAAACATTATTGCAGGTTCGGGTCTACGCAAAGGCAACCTGCTCCGGAAACAGTTTCGGCAGAACGGTTGTAATGGTGACTTTGAGGGCCAGTTTTTGGGTCTATAATGGGATTCGGCCGAAAGATTGCGCATAAATCTTGTTATGCCGACTAGAGAAAGGACCTCACCATGTTCAAAGTCACCTTCGCTTCCGCCCTCCTCGTGATCACCAGCGGTATGTCAGCCCAGACACGCAGCACCGACGCCGGCAGTGCTGAACTGGCTCGCATTCAGTCCGAGTACGCAGATGTTCTTGCTCTCCAGGAAACCGCCAAGGCCGAGGTGCTCGCAATTGCTCGCGTGCTCCGAGCGAAGCCCGAAATGGCGATCGATCGCACGAAAGCAGCAGGCGAGTACTGCTTCAAGAGCAGTCTGGGCACCATGGTTCACTACGCGTCGCAGCCCGAGGCCACAGCGGAAGACGTGGTGTACGAGTTCGATGCCACACAGCTTCTCGCAGCCGGCCTTGACCCCCAGCGGATACCAAAGCTTCCAGCTCTCGGCAACATGGAACCCGGCAAATGGTACTTCCTCCCCAGCGGGGTCATCGACCCTCACCATCAGCATGTCCTGGCTACGCCAACGATCGCTATTGCCGTCAACGTTAAGTAGCACGCGGCCTAACCTTTCCTCGCAGCGGACTCGCTACGTTCGCCGCTGAACAAATTATGACTGGTATTATCATCGATCCCAACTGGATTAAACTTTTCCGAGGTCAACGACTGGGGAGAAACGAAATGGGGTCGCGTCTAAACCCTGAAAGGATGAAAATGGGGGGTCTCGTCAAACATGGAAGCCTCGCGGTCGCCGCGCCGACCGGCTCTACCCTGCCTTCGTCCGATTGCCGCCGGGACTTCGGCGTGGCAAGCAGCAACCTCTCATGCATCGTAAGCCGCTAACGATACCTGTTTCGACGGTCGCAGACCGCCGTTACAGCCGGAATCGCAGCCGACACGGCTGCCACTACAGTGCTCGCGGGCTAATGCATCGTAGCCTCCTTCGTCCCGCACTCACGGGACTACGGCGGGCCAAGAGCGGCTTATGATAGATGGCTAACAAGATTTACCTATGCTTTGAAACTCGCTCGCTGCTTCCCTCGCAGTTTTACCTTGATCACTCGCACTGCCCGCGTGCTTGCGCCAGCTGCCCTAGCTGCGTTGCCGTCTACCCGCGCGATTCCCGATCGCGACGTGTTCTATGTCGCTCATCCCATCTAGCTCCATTGTGTTGATCTGGCGGTAACCACGAGACGTTTAACCGGTTGGCCCTTAACGAGTCCATCCACAATCTCCGGGACGTCCGCGACCGTGACGCGCCCGTAAAAAAAGTGATCGGGTTCGACTAAAACCGTCACGCCGGTCGCGCATTGATCGAGACAGCTCGATGTGCACACGCGCGCCTCCAGCTTTGCGAGTCCGCGCGCGGCAACCTCCTCTTTCAGCGCTCTGTACACTTCTTCCGAGTCCTTGGCCGCGCAGCATCCTTTCGGGTTGTCCTCGGCCCGACGATTGATGCAGACAAATAGATAGCGCTTGCGTTGCAGAGAGCTGAGAGTCGAATACGCCGGGGCGAAGGTCAAAGGCCAAAGATCAGCCGCCAGATCAGAAGCAAATGCTTAACTCGGAACTCAAAAATCTTGACGCGCTCGTGATAACGCGATCAGGCCGCCAGCAATTCCAACTTTGCCGTCGAGCCTCGGCTACCGCCGTTAGCTGTCGAGTTCGTATGTCTCAGACAACGCCGCTGCCGACGCGGAGCGTTTTGGCGACAGCGAGATTCCTAAGCGATAGGATATGGGTAAGGATTCCGAGTGGCGGACCGAGAAACAGAGGGACGAGCGCGATCGGGTAAATGCCAAGAACTTGAGCCTGAAAGAAGAGTGCTGTAGCCGGAGCGACGATCAGATCGAGCGTTCCGAAAAGATTCCACGCCACCGCCCATTGCAAAGCATGTGGCCGGTTGCGTGCCACCAACAATGCGACGACTGGCGCTAAGATTCCCGTAAGTGCATCGCCCACCCCCGCCGGCCAGGCGAATCCGGCTGGTATGATTCCATACGTGAGAAAGGGGAAGATGAACATGATACCGGCGAAGCGATACGTCTGAATGCCAATAAGCCAGGCGCTCGGCGTCGCGGCATTAATGGCGCGCATGGTTCTCGACGCGAACAGCGCGATGACGACGATGACGAACGGGATCAGTGCAACGAGACCACTGAGCGGGCGACGTGATTCCAGCGAAATAGGGAAGTTCGCTCCATCGCCAAGGACAATGGCGATGGCCAACCAAGCGGCGAGGAAACCAGCGACAACGAACGGGACAGCAGTTCTGGTCTTCGAGGAGGTACGTTGCGCCGCCACGGCAGCGATGGCGCTATGCGCTGCGATCATGAAAACTGCGGCGGCGAAGATGACAAACGCCGTGCCGCGCTGAAGCCAAAACGGCAATGAGACCGGATCGACTGCCATCATACTTGTATATACAACTATCGTCGGAAGACATGCAAGCTCTCTTTTTTGTTGCTTTATCGCCAGCAGTGAAGGCGTTTTTATCGCGCCTGGCGAACCCGTTTCCGTCTCGCCGATGCGTTTCCGTTTCGCCGGCCCACCTGCTCAAGGAGCGTACGCAAGCTCGCCAGCTCGGCGCGATTAAGGCTGGAGACGACATCGGCCTGCGCTTTCTGCCAGTTAGGCAACGCATGGAGGAGGACCGTTTCGCCTCGCCTGGTCAATGTCACGTTGCGTTCACGCAAATCCCTGCCGGGGGAGAGTGCGAGTAATCGCCGCCGGGCAAGGCCCTGGACGTTGCGGGTGATAGTTGTGGGATCGCTGTCGAGCATTCCAGCCAGAACTTTCATGGTAGGCGCGCCGAGGTGATAAACCATGACGAGTAAGCTGAACTGGGTGACGCGCAGACCAGTTCCAGCAAGCGCTGTGTCGTATCCCTGTGTGATTCGCCGCGCCGCGGTGCGCAGCGCGAGACACACGCAATCGCGGCATTCATCGAGTTTGGAAAGTTGTCGCCGCTGCATCTCTTAGTCTTAACTTGGCAGCCTCGACGCACAACCACCGCTTTGGCTGCCTTAGTCGGACTACTCCGAAATGTTGAAACTCGCTCGCTTCGCGCTCATTGCGGCTGACACTCCGAACGCTTTCCCGAGCAAGCCGCCGCCACTACAGAAGTGAACCACCCAGGTCTGTGAAATGTTGAAACTCGCTCGTTGCCCACGTTGACTCATGTGCTCCGGCCCATTTCGACCCGCCTAAGGCGGGTTTTGCCCATCTATGTCGCTCGCGTCCCCGCGGCTCCGTTCACTCATTGCTTCCCTCGCAACTTTACGTTGATCACTCGCACTGCCCGCGTGCTTGCGCCAGCTACCCTAGCTGCTTTGCCGTCTACCCGCGCGATTCCCGATCGCGACGTGTTCTATGTCGCTCATCCCATTCACTCCATTCGCCGAAATCGCGACCGATCTCCGTAAGACAGCGAAGGAATAGAAAGTTCGCGATCGCGGGGTGCTATTCGCCGACACGCGTGGGCGCCCAGTCGCAAGCTCAGGACAAGCTCGCTGCGCTCTCCGATCGAAGACTGATTCGTTCTCTCAGCGCCTTTTCGTTAGCGAAAGAAGATCAAGTAAACGAGAACGCTTAACCCCACCACGACCATAATCATTCGCTGCAGGTGTTTCGCATTAAAGGGCCGCGACGGAATTGCCCGCGATGCGGTAGCACAATGACGGCAATGATGATCGACGATGGAAAGCGCGTAGCCGCAGGTGGGGCAAGGCTCCAGTGGCATATGATACCAATCGCAGACATCGACCTAATAGCGAGGAATACCCGAGGAGAAGAAAATGGGATCGCGTCTTCACCTGGGGAGAAAATGGGGTCGCGTCTCGACATTTAACATTCGAACCGCTGAGAAATCAGCAAAGGTCACTTCGCGTCGGGAAATCGCGCCGGCTTCCGAAGATAGAGAACAAGGTCGTAGCCGCGCCCACTCGGATAGGGTTTCCCGTTGATTTCGAATCCATGGTCAGACGCATAACGCATAACGCGCTCATCGGCCCGGGTGGTCGCGAAAACATTCTCGTCCTTCGCGAAAGGGAGTAATTCACCGACAATGCGCGTCGACAATCCTTGCCCTTGGTGCGCTTTAGCCACGACCACCCAACCCAACTCAACACGGTATTCGTCTGATGCGGTGGTTGCTTGCGCATTGGCGAACACCCTGTTGCGGTAGCTGGGCAGGGGGTGTTTTAGCGCGCCTACTCCGACGAGTTGACCATCTGACGTCCGAAGAAACAACAGGCGAAAGGCGTTGCGGATCCGTTGTGTTAAGCCTTGTGGATTGACTGCACCGCCTTCGAGGACAAGCTTCTCAAAATCGGCTAACGTCTCCACTGTGCAATCCGAGGGCGAGAATATTGACGAAGTTAGCATCGCGGTGTTTTCGGGCTATGAAGACAATCGTATGAAGAAAATGGGGTCGTGTCTAAACTCCGAACTCCCAAAAAGAATCTAATCAGGAAGGCAGGAAATAAGCGACGCCGCAGCCAAACCAATCAGAAATTGATTCGGCTGATCGGCTCTTTCAGGCGGGGAAGTTTGCCGAAGCTGGCAGTTGATTCGTATTCAAGTGCGTTCGTCAACAGTGCCAGTCCAGCTCGGACTCAACTCATCACTTTGCGTCGCAAATCTCGCACGCGCGTCTGCGTGGAGTAAATCGTCTTCTGCGGCACTCGACGCAGACCGCTCGTTAATCCGAACTTCGATAGAATCCAGATCAGCCATTTGGTCGGATCCCATTGCCATGGCTTCACGCCGTTTCGATAGTCGTGCTGAAATTCGTGATGATAATTGTGGTAGCCCTCGCCAAATGTAAACAGCGCCATCAAAAACGAGTCGCGCGCGCTGCATCGTGTCGAATACGGCTGGCGCCCGATGGTATGGCAGGCTGAGTTAATCAGGAATGTGCCATGTTGGAGTACGACAACTTTTGCGACGCCACCGATTAGAAAGCCACCGAGCGCACCGACCCAGCCGTCCCAAGCGAACCCGGCGAGTGCTGGCAGGGCGAAGCCGATCATGACAGCGAGGAGATGAATATGGCGGTGTTGCCACATGACCAGCGGATCTTTGTTTAGATCGGCAACATTATCGAACGGCGGTTGTGGCAAGAGCTTGAACAACAGCCAGCCAATGTGGGCGTGGAAAAAACCTTTGGTGATGTCGTACGGATCTTCGTCGTGATCCACATGTTTATGATGGCGTCGATGATCGCTAACCCACATGAGAACAGAATTCTCAAACGCCGCGGCGCCGAAGATCAGCGTGAACAGGCGCAGTGGTAGTTTGGCCCGGAAAGTCATGTGCGAAAATAAGCGGTGATAACCGAGCGTGATGCTGAAGCCGGTCGCAGCCAATAACACCGCAAACACGGCGAGTTGGAACCAATCAACACCGAAATACCATAGGTACAGCGGCACTGCGGTGAGTGTGAGAACAAACGTGCCGATCAGGAACGAACTGGTCGTCCAATTAATGCGGTCCGTCGGAATGCGGAAAATCACGGCGAGAAAATTTTCGAAGGATCACCAGCTCGTTGACGTCGGCAGGCCCCGGATAACGTCGTTCTTTGTCCAGGTATGAACGCTGCACAGATCAGCTATCAACTCTCAACTATGAGCTGCTTTGGTCTTACCAACGCTTACCGGCAAAGGAACGCTTCCCGCCGTGAGGACGAGGGCGCTCTTCGCGCGGACGCGCTTCGTTAACAGTTAATGTGCGACCGTTGAGTTCTCGGCCGTTAAGCGCGCTCATCGCGGCGTTGGCTTGTCCGCCATCGTTCATGGTAACGAACGCAAAGCCGCGCGATTTGGCAGTGAACCGGTCCATCATCAGATGGACCTCGTTCACGGTGCCGTGTTGTTCGAACAAATCCTGAAGATCGTTCTCGGTGGTCTCAAATGAGAGATTACCTACGTACAGTTTCATTGTGTTTTGAATTTGGAAAAACTACCGAGCTACAGAGCCGTTCCCGGGAATCGGGTTTCAAACCACCAATGAGCGACGCTCACCTGACGATCTACCGCGCAGTGAAGTTAAACAGAGTAATCCAATAAGCGCCCACTATCGCCCGGATCGAGGGAAGCACAAATGATCATTTCACGGTGCCCCGAACAGGGGTTTAGGTTTGGACCTGGAGTTGTCGCAGGCGCTTCGTTTCTGCTTTCGAGCTTCTACTTCAGAACTTGCTACTGATTTCTTTAACTCCATCCTCGGGTTTACGCGCTGGTCAACATCGATCAGCGGCCGTTGTCCTGGGAAAGCGCTAGACGCCTGGAACGTTCGCCCTGCGGCAGCCGCAGGTAAACATCCGGCGCTTGCTTGCGGGCCGCAGCGCGAAATCTTTGGAAAAGCGCGGCGCGCCGTTTTGAAGTTTTGTGTTGCGCGTAGTAAAGCGCGCAGTTTTGAGTCAATGTTGGTTCCATGTGTTAATTCTCCGTTTATTTGCGCTGGCGGCGGATTGACGCGGACGCTGATGTCTGAGCAATTTGTGTCGAGGCGCGTGATATACGCGTCCACCAACGCCACGAAAGTCATCCCTGCGACCACTCTGTCGCTCGACAAATCCACGAGCAATTTTTTAAGCTCATCTTTATGAGCAGCGATAGCATTCATGATGCTGTTTTGTGTGCAGAGAGAAGGGGCCGCACACCTGCGCGATCGATTGACGCTGCGCTATTAGCTCGATTATACACCCCCAACTGGGATTACCTAATAATTAATGCAGTTTCTTTAAGGCATTACCTTTCAGTCAGGGAAGTTTGCTGAAGCTGGCAGTTGATTTGTATCCAGGTGCGAAAGAAAAATTCAGATATTCACGTTCGTTGCCGAGTGTTGGTGCTGGTGGATGAATCGATGCAGAAAAGGATTGAGAGTTGATTGTTGAGAATTGAGAGAACTGAACACGCCGTGCAAAAGAAAGATTCGATCCCAGCCCCGCGCTTGAAAGTCTTGGTCCTTGTAGATGAATCCAATGTTGGGAGTTCTGTGCGGACCGCCGGACGCGGGCTCGATTGGTTAAAACTCCGGGATTTTCTGGCCGGCCCAAACACTGGACGTGATCTGATTGAGATGGTGGTTTATGCCGGATTGCCGCCTGCCACTCCGATGTGGCAGGAGGAACGGGACAGGAAAAACAAGTTCGTCCATTGGCTGCGCTCCAACGGATTCATGGTCGTGACCAAAGATGGAGCGCCCGCCGAAGAAGGTCATTACAAGGCCAACGTGGACGTGATGATGGCGATCGACGCGCTGGAGCTTTCCATCGAGATGCGACCCGATGTCGTGATCCTCGTGACCGGCGACGCCGATTTCGCTTATCTCGCCATCAAGCTGCGCCGGCACGGAATCCGGGTGGAAGTCGCATCAGTCGCGGCTAATCTTGGGCACATGTTAAGATCTGCCGCGAACGAAGTGATCGATCTGGCTTCGCTGTTTCGAACGTTCGAGATGATCAACCCGCGCGAAGCAGGACACGCGCAGGCAGGCGGGCAGGCAACTAGCCCGGTGTCGCGACCGAGCGATGCGCGAGTGACCAAAGTTCACGAAGCGCCGGCGCAAACATCACATCACCGAACGCAATCCGCCTCAGGCGGACGCAGACGCCGGCCTCGGTTTCGCCCGAAAGAAAGTAGGGGTGGCGTTTAGCTTCAGAACTTCGGTGGTGTTGAATTTAACTGACGGCTCACTCAGCAACCCTCAGACGTCAGCGGATCCCACCTTGTTCGGCCAGTCGTTGGGTCGGGCGACCCTTCCGCAGTCGCAGAAACCGCCTGCGGCGTTTCTCTCGGGCGACTGCTGACTCCGGGATCCAAAGGTGAAATGGTTTGCGTTGGAACGCTCTCCTAATGTCTCTCATCGAACTACTATCACACAGGTTACCCGAATCCCGGCAGGATATCTCTTGCGACTGGCTTTCAGGACCGTCTCGGACCGAGCGTCTGCAAGTGCTAACGTTCTTGATCGTAGGTGATTAGCACTATTACTGAGACAACTTGGCGCGAGCAAAGAATCCGCCAGGTTTTGCTGGCTTCCACCACGTTCGACCCTTGGCTTTCGCGGCTTGACGGGCCATGTCGGCTCATCCCGGTCGCTTGCTTTGCTCTTGCTCGAGAGGCGGGCGAAGGTCAGGTTATGGGACACAACAAGAGGCAGAGACAACGCTAAGAAACGCGCAAAACGCCGGAAGAAGAATGAGCGCCTCGCGAGCGCGAAGAAGAAGCAACCAACGAAATAACCGCTGCGACTTCAGCTAAATCAGCCGCGAACTATCGCTTGAAGTACTTCGCGGCCAGTGATTGCGCGCCAGCGCCTAATACTTTGGCCGCTGCTTTACTACTCAGCAGTTTTCGCAACAAAGATTTCGCTTCATTTTTCTCCCGCTGCGACACGTCAGCTTGATTGATCGCGGTGATCATTTTCTCCAGTGCGTCCGTGATCCGCTCCTGTTGCGGAGTGCTCGCTGCGATCGGCGCTTGTTTCTGGCGAGCGGTGGTCCGTCGACTTTCGTCGATAGAAATCTGGATCGGAGGCTCGACGCCAGCTTCGAGCACTTTGACTCCGAAGTCGTTTATCTTGGCAAAGCCGGACAGCAGCCCCATTCCGCTCTTATCTTCAAGAGGGGTCCAGTCGATGAGGCCATACTCTGAGAGCTGGGCAATGGCGCGGAGCCAGTCGCGGCGACTCATACCTCCTGGCGGCGGGACCGCCTGCTCGAGGCGGCCGAAGGGGATGGAACCTTCGCTCCGACGTTCATAGAGAAGCTGCAGCAGGCGCCCTCTGACAACAGAATCCTTCATGAACTTTCCAATATGCGCTGCATCTCGCGCATCAACAACTCAGCTCGGCACGTAGACGCAGAAACGAAATGAAATTTGCCAGAACTTGCATTCGCTCGCCGCTCATTTCGAGATCGCACCTTCTAAAATCGGGAAATTTTAATCGTTAATTTTGGAGCTAGGCGTGTCTTTCGGCGCTCCATAACGATCGATGAATTGAAGCGGCGTCTCTCCAATCCGTGCGAGAGCAGTCGCAGAAATAAAAAAAACTAAGAGACTAATCCGGCGAAGTTGCACGCATCACTGTGAGCACGCGCATTCCGGAAAACCTGATCCACGCTTCACGTGTTACGCTATCGCTGGCACATCTAAAGTGTCCCTGAACCTAGATGCCGCAGAGCGGCATGACTCCGACTTGCTACCTGGTCATCACCTCGGTGGTCTGTTCCAGCACGCGCGGGATTTGCTGTAACCGGGAGATGTAATCCCGGTAATGCGGCACGGAATCGAACGGCACGGCGTTCGGCAAATCGGCCAGCCGGGTATGCACGCCGTTCTGCTGGTTCACCGGCATCTCGTAATTTTTCAGGGCGTAGTTCACGTCTTCGCGCTCGAGCCGCTTCTCGAGTATCCGATGGCTGAGCAAATCTTTGTCGCTCATCCCATCGGTCGGGATCGCCTTTAATCGGGCGAGAAAATCGTCGGCCTCGGCATGTTGCCGGGCGATCTCGGCAAGCGAGTACTGTCCAAGCTGTGAGTTGTAACGATAATCCCCGTAGGCAGTGGCCCGCTCAGGCGAATTCTTTAGTTCTGTTTGATAAAACTCCTCGAAGAGCGCGTTCTGCTTCGCCACCCGATCCGCCGCCGGCGCCGTCTGCCCACAAGCCGACCACCCCCACCCGAGAACCAACCCAAAAACAAGTTGTCGCATACTGATGCACGGTAACAGAAGAAGTGACGAGTGGCCTGTTTTCATTTTGTGGTGAGATTGCGCGCAGGCCTAGGTTAGGGATTCGTTATCAAAATGATTCGTAAAACGACGCCGGAACGGCTCAGCTTTTTCTCGGACGCGATCTTCGCGGTTTTGATCACGGTGCTGGTGTTGGGACTGCACCCGCCGGAGCGTCCTACATTCGAAGCTTTCCTGGAGCTATGGCCGACCTGGCTGAGTTATGCAGTCAGTTACTTGTTTATCGCTATTGTGTGGGCCAATCATCATTATCTGCTGCGCTACGCCACGGAAGCCACGCCGCGCCTGATGTGGTTCAATTTTGCTCATCTCTTTTCCGTGTCTCTGCTCCCGCTCTCGACGGCGTGGATGGCGGTGAGCAAGCTTTCGCCCCAACCGGTCGCCTTCTACGCGGCGGTGTTTTTCTTCGTCAACGTGACCTATATCTTGTTGATTTGGGAACTGATCGAACGCCGGGCCGACGTTCTTTTGAAAGTCCGCCGGAACATGCGATATCGCTCCATCGCGACTCTGTGTCTTTTCGGAATCGCGTCGATTGTCGCCTTGAAATATCCCTTTGTGGGTCTCGGAATTTGTTGTTGCTGCCTGGTAGGCTATGTGAGGCCGGATGCGCCGGGCGCGAATTAACAATTCGACCTGCCTATCTATGTCGCTTCTAGACCACCTCGACGCAAAGGTCGCAAAAATGGCTCTCAATCACACACTCAAAACCCAACCGCTCATCGCTTGAAACCAACACACAGTTACTTACGATGAGGGGTTGAGCGTGCGTGATTAACAGCCGCAGAGGGTTCGACTTGCGCCTATCGAAGCCATGTCTGAGCTTTGTCTCAATCAGGCCGCTATCAATGCGTTTTATTTCGCTCAAGGTCGTTGCAGCTGTCGCGCTCAGCCTTTGCGCGGTCCCGCTCGTACGCGGGTCCGATGTTCAGGACGCGGATAAGTTTGCGTTCGGTGGTATCGGCGTGGCTGGAACTATGTCGAAGGGCGAGAGGGCACTCCGGGTGATCCTCGACGAGCCTGATGCGGCGATCCAGCTAGAGAGGATGCTGCCGCACGCGACGGATGCTGGTCGCCTCTACATCCTCGTCGGTTTGCGCATGCGCGATCGGTCGGCCTACAAACGAGCGTTTGATTCGTACTCTCAGCACGACGGCACTGTTGAGACGGTGCAAGGCTGTATGATTAGCCGCGAGTCATTCCAAGCACTCATGCGCGAGATTGATCGCGGCGATTTTGATGGGCGGCTTAAGCAACCTGCACGGTGATTCGAACGTGGTTTTGCACTCCGCAAAGCGCGCCAGGCTGATCGCCCTCGCATTGCTGCTTTCTGTCCCGGTTACACTCTGCCGAGGTGAAACAGCCGCACAGGGCCAGAGCAACGAGTATGATCGGATAGTCCAACTGATCTCAAACGAAGACTGGACGGCGGCGTCCGATGCGGCGGTCTCCTATTTGGCGAAGGTAGGCACATCCGAAGATCTTCAAGCGCGCCTGCGTTACATCATCATCTATACAACAGCGGGCGCGGTTTCAACGGGCGTATTCGACTTCGACGTTCTCGACCAACGACTCAAAGGCTTTGTTGGTAAGAGCGTGACCCTTCCGCACAGACCTGTTGTCACTGATGCGCGTCCAGGCGGGATGAATGCCATCTGCATCAGCGATCCACACGCAACGTCATTCATGGTGGTTGCAGCGAACAAGACCAGTACAACGATTCACGCCTTCGAATACGTGAACCTGCAACAGGCGGTGGACTTCGCCGCGCATGCTGGCGAATGGGGATCAATCACGGGAACACTCCGCAAGATCGAGCCAAACCCGAACAAGTCGCGCGCGATTGTGCTGCGCATATACATCGATGATGCGATTGTCACGTTCAGCAAGCACTCCCAGGCCCAGCAGCCGGTACAATGACAGTGACGAAATCAGATCGCGCCGTTGCGGTGGAAAGTTTTTGAGGGCCCGGCGTCGAGCCTTCGATTATGCGCGGAACCGCAAATGCGTAGTTCTGGTGAGATTTGGATGGGCAATAAATTGTTCGCGCGGGCAAACGCTACCTGATGGTGAAGAGGATACTGGCAGTCTTGCCTTCGCTCACCACGCTCATGATGTAATTTCCGGCCGGAAGCTTCTTTCCATCCATCGTCTTGTCGAGGTTCGTTTTGGTTTTCCCCTGGAGTAAGATCACCGCGGGCGTTGAGCCTTGGACCGGTTCGTTCTTCGAATTCACCATATTCACGTTCACAATGATCATGTCGCTTTTCGAGTCGACCGCCAGTTCCGCATCCGCCGCGACCGGATTTTGGATCTTCGCGAAAGGCGCGCCGTCCTTTGCCGCCTGACCGCCAAGGCTGACCGGAAATGGAAGCGAATCACTTGCGAAAAGACCGTGAGCGAAGCCTGCAGACATGATGAAGAATAGGAGAAGACCTTTCATAAGGAATCGGTTGATGCCGAATTCTGCGCAGGAACGCAAGACTGAAATCTAGTGTTTGGCGTGGCAATTGCCTACGCGGGTACGGCCAATTGGTTGCTGCCTGCAACTCCCGTCTTTTTAGAACGCCCAGCCAGCTTCGAGATATGCAAGCCTGACCGCAGCAACGTCTCCGAGAAATTGCAGTCGCCGCTTTTCCCGATCTTTCTCGGGCGCAAACTGCAAGTATAACTTTAGTCCTTCGTCGCGCGCCTTGATCCAGTCTCTCTGTGTCTTGCCAATATTCGGCGGTCTCGTTTTGTTTCGGATGCGTTCCCGGTTTGCGAACCACTCTTTCAGTTCCTGATCTGTCTTTTCGGCGCGCGTTTTTAATTCCGCTTCCGACGGCAAAGCATCGATCGGCTCGGCGCACGGCGTTGCATTTTCGGTATCATCCTTCGCCGTCATTTTATTGAGAGCGCGCAGATACGGCGTCAGCTCGAACCGATTCGTGCCGGTATTAAAATAAACATACCATCGGCGCGGCGCTGTCTCAGAATATTCGCTCATAATGCTCAGAAGCAGCCTGGCCGAATCCGGGCTCCAGTCGCGAAAATTCGCATTTAAATGGTCCTCGAAAACGTCCTTTCCTCGTTGCTCGTAAAAATCCGTCTTCCTAAATCCACCCGCCTTAATCGCGTACGCCACGATCGTCTTCGCGAACCATTCCTTGCCTTTATAATAAACAAACTTCACGCCGTTCTCGTGATTATAGAGCTGCCGATCTTGCACCCCGTGATGTCGCCAGCCTTCGGTGCGAAAAATCCAGTTCTCATCCGGTGACCCAGCGTAAATCACCCTGCATTCAGTCGGATCTTCGGAGCTCGCGTCCGGCAACCGCTCGCGTTGCCCTGAACTCTTCAGCACCACGAAAACCTGCGTCTCGTCGCCCCCGGCGGTTTCCAAGCGATAAGTCCCTTTCGGAGTGGTATAGACTTCGAACGTTTCCTCCTCGGCGGCATTCGCGGCCAAACTGGCAAGCGCGGCCAGGAATCCCACTATTCCGACCGCGATAAGTCGCATTGGATTCGTCAGGCCAAGATATCTCTTCATCAGCCGCTACAGCTACAGTTCAAGGCCGCAGTCCAAGACTGCAGTCACCGCCAGCGGCTACAGCTATTTTTTCTCCAAAAGCGGCAGGTACGCTTCGTAACCTCTGTCTTTCATTTGTTCGATTGGAATGAAATGGAAGGCGGCCGAGTTCATGGCGTAACATTGGCCGCTGGGCGATTTTGGGTCGGGAAAGACGTGGCCAAGATGGGCATTACTTCGCTTGGCGCGCACTTCGGTGCGCTGCATATCGCCCGACGTGTCCGGTTTCTCGACGAGGAGATCTTTCGAGATGGGTTTGCTAAATGAGGGCATTCCGATCTGGGCGTCGTATTTGTCGAGCGAAGTGAAGAGTGGTTCGTTCGTGATGACATCGACGTAGATGCCAGTCCGGTCATTGTTCCAAAAATCGTTTTGAAAAGGCGTTTGGGTGCCACCCTGGCGCACGACGAAATATTCCTCGGCCTTTAATCGTTGTTTCAAGACAGCGTCGCTCGGGACTGGCCTGTTCGGATCGAAAGTTGTGGTCTCCTTTTTTTCTTTCTGCGCGAGAAAGAAGAAGTAGAGGCCCCCGGCGATGAGCACGACCGCGATGCCGAGACCGACGTACATACTGATGGTCGTTTTTTCTTCGCTGGTGATTCGGCCCCCGCGCATAAGATCGTGATCACATTATCGAAGCAGAGATTATCCACGTCCGTCAAGCGTCCGTTCCCCCGAACTCGATTGATTCGCTCGTTCCCACGAAGCTCAGTCGCCGCGACCTTGACCATCCATCTTGCCCGTTTCCACGGCTCGATTGTTGAAAGTCTTGGAAGCCGCCCTTTCCTATTAGCCGAAAATCACATTCGATCTGAGACAGTAACGGCTTGTTCCTTACAATCCTCAAAGTTAAAACAGAAACCATGGGAAGTGTCTTGCGCCTGAATTTGCATCGGCAATTTTTCGCGGAGATCGCCGCCGAACTCGACCCTCTCCTTCCTTCAATCCTCGACAAACCCCTTAAAGGCGAACTGTGAAGAAAGGAATTACCAGCAGGGGTCGCAATTGGTCCGTACGTAGAGCTGTGTTTTGTAGTGATGCAATGAAGCGGCCGAATTACTTTACGGGTCAGCTCCTATCGGCTGACGATTTCACCGCCGAACAGGATTACCACAGGGGAAAGCAGCGGCGCCATAATTTGCTCTATCACGGTTTTGGCGTGGTTCAGGGCCTGAAGGTTTCCACTGTGAATGAAAATCGCGGCTCGACTGTGGTAGTCGAACCCGGTTTCGCGATCGACAGTGCAGGCAACGAAATTCAACTCTGCACCAGGGTGGAATTTCATTTGCCGAAATCACTGACTGCAATCCAAGTGGGAATTCGCTTTTCGGAGCGTTTCTGCGAGCCGGCGCCGATTGTGTCTGATGCAACCGCGCTCGTTTCTCAGCCTTCACGCGTGCAGGAAGGTTGTGAAGTGCTATTGGGCGCGGTGTCAGTACCGCAAGGCTCCCGTGCGAAACATCAAGGACGCGGCGCTTCCGTGAATATTCTGCCGCTGGCGCATCTCGTGCGAACCGGGTGCGCTTGGCACGTTAATCGAAAATTTAAAGCTCCCCACGCTCATTAGCTGGACGATGTCCACTTTGCATCGTCCATAATCACCATTCGAACGGGCGCAGCGTCCTTGCGCAAATCGTCACGGGCTGATAAAACGGCGACCGTGATCTGGAAGGTATTTCAAATCGTGCTCTGGCTCGCCGCCGCCGCTTACGCGGTTGTGGGTGTCGTCGCCATCACAGGCATGCTGGGCAGCGCCCGCGAAGCGGACTCGTTGCGCTATGCGTACATGGTGTTCGGCTTGATGTTCCTGATCATCGGCGCTGTGTCCGCCTTCGTGACTTTTCTGGCTAACAAATCGCGAGGCTGGTTGATTCTCGCGCCTCTGATTCTTTGTGCTGGGCTTCCGCTTGCGCTGATCGCGGCGTTTTGGATCGACATGGAAAAAGGTGACGTGCATCGCCGCCAGCTCGATGAGGAGATGCGCTCCGGAAGATATGACTTTGGCGATCAGCCGGCGCTCCTGGCCGTCGCGCAGGCAATTTCAGCGAACGATCAGGACGCGATCCGCGCAGCCGCGAAGGCCGTTCCGGATTTGCAAGCGCCCGGGCGGGACGGGACAACGCTGCTTTGTTGGGCCGTCAGGGAAACCTGGCAGCGTCCGCAATTAGTCGACTCGGTGAAGACGTTGTTGTCGCTCGGCGCCAATCCGAACTTCACCAATGGCCATCGAGATTCATTCGCAATGGGCAATGCCGTGCATGGGTCTGCGCGTCTTCTGCAGAGCATGCTCGACGCCGGCGGAGATCCGAATGCTCGGAACGAGTTCGGGTGGCCGATCGTCTTTATGCATTTCAAGCTCGGTTACTACAAGGATGAGGAGCGCGCGCGGCTCGACCTGCTGTTGGATCGCGGCGCCGATATTAACTCCACGGTGCCCGAAACAGAATCGGACAGCACGGGCTATACGTTATTGCTTTACACCACCCAAAATGGGCTTCATGACAGCCGCGAGTACGCGGATGCGCTGCACCTGCTCGAACGCGGCGCGGATCCGAACCGCGTCGCCGCCGATGGAATGACGCTCGCGAAAATGCTGGCTCAGCATCGGGAACACTTCACGAAGGGCCAGGGAGCGCCGGCGGAGTTCGCGCCGCTCTGGGAGTGGGCCGAAACACATGGGATAGTCGGCCAGACGAAGTGACAGCAAATAGCAGCAGCCGTTCCAGCGAGCGTTTGATGATCTCGACAGGAATGGTGCGAGCAGATTCAATCGGCAGTCATGAGCCAGGCAATATAAGGATTGCCAGAGTTGCTATCCTTGTTCAGGCGGTACCTCGGCTAGCGATTAGTGCTGGCGGTATTGAAGCCGATTGAAATCGGGCGGCTTTTGCAAAATCGCTCTCGGCTTTGCGTACCGATTGAGCTTCGGGTTGGCGATGCGGAAAATTGCTGCCATCATGGCTTCGGCTCGTTCGTTCCAAAGATCTCCATGATTCTTTATGATGCTGGGATCAACACTTACATCCCAATATGGCACGTCCACTGCGCTCACGCGTTTTATATGCCAAAGCTCAAGGCTTCCGTTTGGACCGTCCAAGGTAAACACGTCGCCGACTAAGTTATGCTTCAGATTTGTCTCGAACGCCGGCAATCCATGGGATGGGATTGTTTTTGGAAGCTTTTCGGTAACATAATTGATGAGCATCTGATTGTGCCCAGGCGTCGACGTGTAGAACTCGCGTTCACTATGCAGACTTTTCTCGGGACCCGGTGGTGGTACTTTGTTAAATCCCTTCGTAGTAGCCGCTAAACTGGTACCGATTGGAAAAGCCAGACTTGTGGCCGTGTCACTAGTGGATGTAATTGAAACAAATATCGGCCGAGAGTTCTCTGTCCTGCGGCTATAAAGAGCCGAGATCATTTGGCGCGCTAGAACGCTGTCGGAAGCGGGGTTGACAACCAAGATCAGATCGGCCGGCAAACTGCGGTCCGCATCGGCATGTCCGTGCATCTCGGCGTTGATTGCGTGAGCGACAGAACGCTCGACAATCAAGCCCCCAAACGAGTGGCCCAACAAGATTGTGTATTGATTGTGCAAGCCGTGATACTTGCGCGCTGCCTCGGAGATGGCTGCGATCGCATCGTAGCAGTCGAAGTTACTCGCAATGCGCTCAGCAGTGGCCTTCCGGTTCCAAAAGCTTATCTCCTTCAGAGCCGGCACTGAGCTGAGCTTCCCACGCCACGCCATATAAACACCTATCACATTGAATCCCGCATCGCGGATAGCAGATGCTTGATTCAAGCGCGAAAGTAATCCCGAAAATCTTTGTACATCGCCTGACTCGGCATTGTTCTGCCAGCCATGAACGTACGTAATTACGAGCGGTTTGTTCGTGTTTTGAACCAACTCAATGGCGTTCTTCAACTGCGATGTGTCCTGGTAGGAACCTTGCTCGCCAAATTCGATGAATGCGACTTTATAACCTGTCCCGACCACTACTGAGTTGTGGGGATTCGCATCGGTATTTTCGCGCAGCGGCGAAAGTTGCGTGCAAGCGACCAGCGACGTGGCGGAGATTGAAATCGAAATAAATCGTAATCGCGAGTCCAACGGGGCCCTTATAACACCTCGACGTTAAATTCTGCAAGCATGTTGATTCTCGCGTGGGGAGTGTATTTGATCGCGTGGATCAGCGACCGGCCTGGTTGAGCGCCTAAAGCTAAGGGGTTAAGGGTTGAACTGAAATGAGTGCCGTTACGGTCGACAGCAGAGCGCTTGTGAGAGCTTGGAACTGCAAGGATCGCGGCGTAACCAACGTTACGCTTTGTCCCGATGACTCCCCATCCAAAATATCCCGGCATCTTTGTTGAAGAGGTGCCGACCGGCATGCGAACAATTGACGGAGTTTCGACTTCGGTCACCGCGTTTGTGGGAGCGGCAAGTCGCGGGAGAAGCTATCGCGCGGTGCGCATAAATAGCTTCCGCAAGTTTGAACAGCGGTTCGGCGGACTGGTTTCGAACTACGATCTCGGCTATGCCGTGCAGCAGTTTTTTCTCAATGGAGGCAAAGACGCTTGGGTCGTGCGTGTGGCGCGGCAGCTCACCGCCGCCAAGGTTATCAAAGGCATCCACGCGCTCGATGCCGTGGACATTTTCAATCTGCTGGTGATTCCAGGAGTCGTGAATTCGGAAGCGCTTTCCGCAGCAGCCGATTACTGTCGGCAGCGGCGCGCATTTCTTATCCTGGATGCCCCAAAGAGTGCGGAAACACCCGCGCAAATGGCACAAGCCGTCCGGAACGCCACGTTGCCAAAGACTAGCTACGGCGCAGCATATTTTCCGTGGATCAAGATTCCTGATCCTCTCAACAGTAGAAAACTCCGGCTGACTCCGCCAAGCGGCTCCATCGCCGGCTTATTCGCACGCACCGATAATTCGCGAGGCGTCTGGACAGCGCCGGCAGGCACAGACGCTGCTGTGATCGGCGTGTCTGGCCTTTCTTACAATCTGACGGATTCGGAAAACGGAGCGCTGAACGCGCTCGGCATAAACTGCCTGCGCGTATTCCCGACAGGCACGCTCGTGTGGGGCGCACGGACACTGGAAGGCACTGAGGAGTCTACGTCGGATTGGAAATACATTCCGGTGCGGCGACTCGCACTCTTCATTGAAGAGAGCCTTTATCGCGAAATCCAATGGGCTGTCTTCGAGCCGAACGCCGAACCTCTCTGGGCACAGATCCGGCTGAACGTAGGAGCTTTTCTGCAACAATTATTTTCCCAACGGGCTTTCCAGGGTAGCACGCCCCGTCACACGTACTTTGTTAAATGTGATGCGGCTACGACCACGCAGAACGATATCGATGCGGGCTTGGTGAATGTCGTGGTCGGCTTTGCGCCACTCAGGCGCGCCGAGTTCGTCGTCTTGACCATCTCGACCAAGGCGAGACGGCCGAAATAGGTTGGAACCGACGGAGAATCCTCCTTCGCATTGCTACGGCGTGACAAGCGGGCGAGTATTGACCCCTATGGGACACAACTACGGTAGAGATAACGTTAAGAAACGCGCGGTTCGTCGCAAAAAGGCCGAACGCCTCGCCACCACGAAGAAAAACAAAGAGAAAACGGCGAAATAACGCCGCCTACCAAGCTTAGACATGGCACGCGCCTCGGCCGCTACAGCGGCTCCGTTCGTTAATCCCACCCGTTTCCCCGAACACAGCGCGGTCGCTGCGTCACGTGTTCAGCGCTCTGGGTGTGGGTTATCGCCAGTGATGATGAGAACGCCAATACGCGTGTCGCCCGTTGAATCGGTGGCCACGGTAAAACCCGAACCGCGGGCCATAATAACCATAGGTTGGAGCAACGACGACGCCGACCACCGGAGGAGGCGCGTAGTAGATCGGCCGCGGTGGCGGTGGCGCGTAACCATAAGTCGGCGCGGGCGCGCGGTACGGCTCGATCATCTCAGTCCCCGCATTCGAGCGCAGTGCTAACGCAAAGCCGAACGCGAAGACGGCCGATGCCATCACAATAAGTTTCTTTCCCATGAGTAGTCCTCCTGTCGTTTGGCCGATTGAACCCAACAATCTCTGCGAAGTTGCACAAGAAACCGCACGTGGTCGCCTCGACGGAAAGTTGTTTTCGCGAAAAGGGAGCCTCCAACTATTCGCTGACATGGAACATTGCCAGCAAGAATCGCGTGTGATTGTTTAGTTCCGAGTATGGCCAGAGAATTCAAGCCGGTACGTTTCTTTGTGTTGATGGGAGTGGCATTTGTCGGGCGCAGCGCCACCACCACTCATTGCGCAACGGCGAAGGAGGACGTGGAGAAATGAGCGTGAAATATTTCGGCAAATATCGTGGTCTCGTCACAGACAATCGCGACCCAGAGCAAATGGGGCGAATTCGCGCCAGAGTACCTGACGTTTTAGGCGAGGCCGATACCCCGTGGGCGATGCCTTGTGTGACACTACCGCTTTCCGATGATGTCGGGAGCGGATTACCTGAGATTGGCTCTAACGTGTGGATCGAATTCGAACAAGGCGATCCAGCTTATCCGATCTGGTCGGGCTGCTACTTTACCGGTTCAGCCGAAACGCCACGTTCACTGTGGAACGCCCCATGAACAACGGCTTGCCGCATTTGATTATCTAGCCCGACTCATGCCCAGAGAATTCAAGCCAGTGCGATTCTTTGTGTTGATGGGAGTGGCGGCTTTTGTCGTGTGCGGCGTGACGGTGTTTTATACTCATCGCGCCGCTCATGGCAGAACAGCGGAGGAGCGGGCGGCGTACGAAATTGGGGAGAAAGCGGGCGAGCAATCCCCGCGCGACGCAAAATTGCCGAGCGCCGCTGAGTTGAACATGATGGCTCAGAAGTATCTCGAGCACCAGGGGGCTGGCGACGAGCTCCGAAATCTTTCGCCAGCGGTCGGGCTGCAGGCTCGGAAGCAGGCTTTCGAAAAGGGGGACACGGACGGATTCAGAAAGATGCATCCGCAGCAATGAACTACTCAATTGGACTTGTTCGCCGTGGATCAACACAGATTGAAATTCCTTCGCTGCCACGCTCGCTCACTGCTACCCGTTACGGCTTTACTTTCTATGTTGCTCAACCCCCTTCACTCCATCCGCACGGATATGATGCGCCGCGTTCGCGAAGGGTTGTAACCGTTACACCCGAAAATCGAGATGAAGTTTTCCCGGCAATTTGAGGAAGCGCTGATTTATGCGACCCGGGCGCATGGTAATCAGACGCGCAAGAAAACGGGGATTCCGTTCATCGCGCATATCCTTGGCGTCACTGCTATCGCGCTCGAGTACGGCGCGAATGAAACCGAAGCGATCGGCGCGCTTCTTCATGATACGGTGGAAGATTGCGGCGGCGCGGAACGATTGCGCGAGATTCGAGAAAAATTTGGCGATGATGTCGCCAGAATCGTTGATGGTTGCACCGATACCTATGAGACGCCAAAGCCGCCATGGTTGGAACGAAAGCGAGCTTACATCAAGCACCTCAAAGACTCCGATTTTTCGACACGGCTGGTATCAGCGTCCGATAAGTTGCATAATACGCGTGCGATCCTGGCTGAACTTCGAAGAAACGGTCTGGAGGTCTTCGAGCGGTTCGCCGGTAAGAAAGACGGCACGCTTTGGTATTACCGCGCGCTTGTCACCGCGTTTCGCCAGCATGGCGATCATACCGATCTCGTCGGCGAGCTCGATCGGGTGGTAAGTGACATCGAGAAGTTTGCGCGAGAACGATGAAGGTTGGACCTGGCAGCCAGCAATCGCGATTCCAGAGGGATTTTGAACGATGATCGCTGCGGCTATGTCTAGCTTCCACTATGACGAAACTCATTGCGTTAGTAACGGCGGGACTGTTTGTGGCAGGCACGATGTTTGCGGGTGAACATGGCGACTGCACAAAACAAGTCGGAAACGAAGCGAAGGCTGCGTGTCAGGTTTCATTGGCGAGCCTGAACCTGACGGCTGATCAGAAGACAAAGATGGATGCGGCCATGACCGAGCATCAGAAGGCGGGTTGCTCCGAAGCGAGCGAGACCAAATAC
>Ga0209474_10000996_pt1 | contig 28829 bp, 25 predicted proteins | sample GraSoiAngelo_145_FD_185902 | JGI IMG/M metagenome (GOLD analysis project Ga0209474, IMG submission 185902) | Grasslands soil microbial communities from the Angelo Coastal Reserve, California, USA - 14_1009_05_20cm (SPAdes) (version 2) | ecosystem: Environmental > Terrestrial > Soil > Grasslands...
TAACCTAATTGCCTTCGCCAACCGCATGACGGTAGGCTGCGACGTTTTTGTTGTGCTCCTCAAGCGTCTTGGCAAAGCGATGGTGGCCCTGGTTGTCGCTGACGAAGTACAAGTAGTCGGTAGTCGCAGGATGCATGGCCGCTAGCAGAGAATCCTTTCCCGGATTGGAGATCGGCCCGGGCGGAAGTCCAGGATTGCGATACGTGTTATAAGGTGAGCCGTACTTCAGGTCGGAAGCATAGATGGTGCCGCGATAGCGGTTCGCGAGCAGCGCGGCGTAGATGACGCTGGGATCGGTATCCAGTGCCACGCGCTGTGCCAGCCAAGCGCTTCACCATGGCTGCAACCACATCGGGGGCTTTCTGCTTGCGGGAAAACCGGTACGTGTCCGGATAGAGATAACCTTCGAGTGTAGGCACTCGAGGATCAATGTCCCGCACGAGCGCGACTTGAGAACGAACCTGGTCCAAGAAGTTCTGCTGCGAGTCGATGCCCAGTTTCTCCACGCTGGCCGCGATATCAAAAATGTTATAGCCCTCGGGAATGACCAGCACGCGAGCATAAGTCTCTCCGTGGGCGATGTGGCGATAGATCTCTGTGAGCCGCTCAGGATGATCGAATTCGTACTCCCCCGCCTTCAACGATCCATGTCGCAATAGATGCCACAGCAGAAACGCCGAGCGGCTGCGGATAATTCCCGCCTGCTTCAACTCAGAGGCAATGTGCCGCGCCGAGGAGCCGGACTTGAACTCGACAAACGTCTGCTGCTTCGCTCCTGCCGGAACCGCCAGACAGAAGCCGATCCAGCCGGCAAAAGCCAGCAACACGAAAAACCCGAACGCAAAGAACTTGCGCATTTCAAAATTTTAGATTCATTTCCCGCCAAATAGGTCAGCAGCCTTGAAACGAAAGATACAGGCATGAAGAGGAACTTCTGGGTAACGTGACCGTTGCATTTTAAGCTGGAGACGACGACGCAGCGGGCTGCGTCTCCCGGAAGAGGCTGGATAAACCCGGGTTACTAATTCGTCGTGCGTTGCAACCTGGGCTGACGTTCTTTCTCCGGTACGTCTCCATGTGCGCGTTTAGTCTGATATGGAACTTCGAGATTTGGACAATCAGTGACGTATTTTAGCTTGGGATTCTCACCATCACTGAACACGTACGCGGTAATTGACAGACAGCCATTGGCGCGGGCAGGAATGATTATTCCTTTATCCGGCATGAATCGGTTGCCGCGTCGTTTGTGTAAGAAGGTGTTTGGCCCCGGATTGCCGAGTAAAGTTCGCGGTTGGCTTGTAGTCGCCGATTGTTCAATGCTGGGAACGACAACATTGTCGGTCTGTTGCATAGGACCAGCACTTGCTAAAAGCAGCACCAGTGGAAGCAGCATACTTTGCCTCCCGATAGGCGTATTTTAGTCCCCCTTAGTTTCCGAATCCAATGCTGAATCCAGCGACGCAGGGCCTACGCGTCCAGGTGCCACTGGGGTTCATGGCGGAGACGTAGCATGCTGCACCTGATACCAAACTCCCCATTTACAGGCCTTTCATTCAGCAGTACACTCTGAGGGCCTCTACTAAATCGATTTATGAAGAAGCTCCTGATTGCTCTCTGCACGCTTCTGCCTGCGTTGCTATGGCCTTGCGTACTACGCGCTGACGATAACATTCCTCATGCCGCCTGGCGCATTCCCATCGGACAGCCTCCGGCGAATCCCGGCGGACACAAGCCGGAGATCAGCAACATTGACGACGGTTTTTGGCAGGGCGCACCGGTCGGCGGATTCGGAGCAGGAACATTCTCGCGCTCGTATCGCGGACATTATGAACGCTGGCACCTGAAGGCCGGAGTGCACAAATATGAAGACGTCCCCGCGAATCAGTTTGCTGTATTCGTTAGGCCCGAAGGAGGAGAGCCGATTGCCCAGGTGCTCGCCACGGATAATCCGAGTCACGGGCTTTCAGCCTGGAACTGGAGTTATCCCGCGGGATCTGGAGAATATGCTGCGCTCTATCCGAAATCCTGGTTTGCTTATCAGTCGCCGCAGCTGCCGATCAAGCTGACGGTTGAGCAGTTTTCGCCTGTACTTCCCGACAACTACAAAGAGACCAGCTATCCGGTGGCGATCTACAACTGGTATGCGCAGAACCCCACAAGCAAGCCGGTCACCGTCTCGATTCTCTTTTCCTGGGCAAACATGGTGGGGTGGTTTCGCGATTCCACGCGCGGCTTCGCGGGCGGCCTGAATAACCAGAACACGAACACTTACCACGCCGAGCAGATCCAAAATGGGAACATGCAGGGGATTGTATTCGATCGCCTGCGCAGCGGAGCCGTGCAGGAAGAATGGGACGGGCAGTTCGCTATCGCAGCTCTCGCCACTCCAGGAGTGGAGGTTACTTATACAACAAGTTGGATGTCCTACGGCACAGGCGAGGATGTGTGGAAGCCGTTCTCAACTGACGGGCGTCTCCCGAATTGGGCTCCGAAACTCGCCAGTGCGGGTGAGCCCATGGCAGCCGCCATCGCGTTGCGCTTCACCCTGGCTCCGAACGAGAAGAAACTGGTTCCCATGGCGCTCGCGTGGGACTTGCCTATCGCGGAATTTGGCGGCGGACGCAAATGGCTGCGCCACTACACAAAATTCTTCGGAACGTCAGGAAGCAACGCCTGGAAGATCGCGCGCACCGCGCTGGAGAACGATCAGGATTGGAGCCGTCAGATCGACGAGTGGCAAAAGCCTTTTATTGAAGACGAGTCCAAACCACTCTGGTACCGCGGGGAGTTGTTCAACGAACTCTACATTCTGGCGGATGGCGGAACACTCTGGGGCCATGAACTCAACGGCGTGGGCAATCCCAGGCATCATTCCGCGCAGATGGCCGACAGCTTCAGCTATCTCGAGTGCTTTGACTATCAGTACTACGGCACATCCGACGTTCGCTTTTACGGTTCTTTCCCGCTGGTTAAGTTCTGGCCCGAGATCGAGAAGCAGGAGATGCGCCAGTACACCGACACCATTGCCGAGAGCAATCCGCAGGAGTATGTGTGGGCTTGGAAGCGCGATCACCAGCACATACTCGAGCTCATGCAGCGTAAGACGGCCGGCTCCGCTCCGCACGATCTCGGTTCGCCGACGGAAGATCCGTTCGTGAACGTGAATCAATACAACTATCAGGACGTCTCGAACTGGCGCGATCTGAACAGCAAATACGTGCTGATGGTTTGGCGCGATTATGTCTTCAGCGGCTCGAAAGACATGGACTTCCTGCGCTACACCTGGAATGCGGTAAGGATGGCGATGGAGCACCTTCGTCAGTACGATAAAAATGGCGACGGGCTCATCGAAAACGGCGGCTTCCCCGACCAGACTTATGACAACTGGGTAGCACGCGGCGAAAGCTCGTACAGCGGCAGTTTGTATCTGGCAGCTCTGCGTGCAACCGCGGAGATCGCGCGAAAACTGGGGGAGAATACGACCGCTCAGGGGTACGATTCCCTATTCAAGCGCGCACAGGCAGCGTTCGTTAAGAACCTCTGGAACGGCACCTATTTCAATTATGACGTTGGCAGCGATTACAAGTCAGACATCATGGCCGAGCAACTCGCGGGCCAATGGTACGCAAACCTCACCGGCCTTGGCGAGATTGTCCCGGCGGAGATGCGCCGCTCCGCGCTTCAGCATGTGTTCGACTTCAACGTAATGAAGTTCCAGAATGGAACCATGGGCGCGGTAAACGGTATAGCCGCCAATGGCGATATCCTGCACGAGAACGAACAGGTGGAAGAGGTCTGGACAGGCACGACATTCGGCGTGGCCTCGCACATGCTGTCCGAAGGAATGCGCGATCAGGCCTTCAAGACCGCCGAGGGGGTATACAACGTCGTATGGAAAGATCGCGGGTACTTTTTCCGAACGCCTGAAGCGTATGACTCGCGCGGCCTCTTTCGCGCCAGCATGTACATGCGTCCGGGTTCCATCTGGTCGATGGAGATGACAGGGAAATCGGGGCCTCAACCCGCGTTGGCAGCAGTGAAGGGGCAATAGGCAATAGGCGATAAGCAAAAACGGTCCTCCAGACTGTCGCCCCTTCGTTTTCTTTTGATTTTTGCTTATTGCTTATCGCTTATCGCCGCCTTTAAGGCAGCACGGCAGCTCTGGTGAACATCACATGAATGCGCAGGAACTCCGCTTGCGCTGAGTTCATTTCCCAAGGCCCCAGGTAATGCCGGAATCCGCAGTTGGTCAGCTGATCCTCTTCATCCTTGTCGTTCTTGCCTCCGCACATCTTTTCGGCAGCCTCTTTACGCGGTTGCGACAGCCGCGTGTGATTGGAGAAATTCTTGGTGGACTCCTTGCCGGACCTTCTCTGCTCAACCTCTCTGCCGGATCAGAAGCGGCATTGGCTAAACCAGCTCTGGATGTACTCTACTGGATCGGCCTGCTGATGCTCATGTTTCTCTCCGGCGCGGAAACGCAAGGGCTGTTTCGCCGGGAAGAGCGCAAGCCGATTGCCTGGATCGGAGTCGTCGGAACTGCGTTGCCCTTCGTGATCGCGTTGCTGCTCAGCACGCGCCTGGACCTCAGTTCCCTAATGGGAACGGTGCAGAACCGCATCGCGCTGGTGCTGGTCATCGGCATTGGCACGGCAGTAACTTCCATTCCGGTAATCTCGCGGATTTTTCACGACCTGCGCATTCTGCATACACGCTTCGCCAAGCTGATTCTGGGCGTTGCAGTCATGGAAGATGTAATGCTGTGGGCAGTACTGGCCGTAGCCACAGCTCTGGCAGAATCAAAAGCGCTGCCCACACATGTGATTGCGCAGCGAGTCACGCTCACCCTGAGCTACTTCATTGCAGGTCTGGCGGTCTTTCCACGGCTTGCACGACGATTGCATGAGGCGCGCTGGAATGTCTTCATTCGGCATTCGACGACTGCCTATTTGATCCTGCTGCTGTTCGCGTACGTAGCGTTGGCTGCAGCAATGAATGTAAGCCTTGTGCTCGCGGCGTTTCTCGCTGGATTCGCGATTCCACGGGAATCATTGCGCATGACTCATTCGCTGAGCGAAGTGAAAGGCGTTGCGTTCGGGTGCTTTGTTCCGCTGTACTTCGCGCTGGTCGGCTACAAGCTCGATCTCGGCAAGAGCTTCAGCTTGACGATGGTCGCCGAATTTCTCGGAGCCGCATGCCTGATCAAGCTAGTCTCGGTGCTGGCAGGAGCCAGGCTTGCCGGATTCTCAATTCCAAGCTGTGTGAATCTTGCAGTGGCAACGAACGCTCGTGGCGGTCCAGGGATCGTGCTCGCCAGCGTGGCTTATGCGGCAGGAATTATCAATGCGCCGTTCTACACGACGTTGATCCTGTTAGCCGTGATCACATCACAGGCCGCAGGAGCGTGGCTCGAACATGTGTTGCGTAAAGGCAATCCGCTGCTGACGGAAGAGCCAAAAGATCGGGCCAGACAAGAATCGGATGATCGAGTGATGGGGTCATCGGGTGAAGTGGAGACCCTGGCGGCCTAAGGCCAACGGACTCGTACTGTCGACGGAAATGTAAAACGCCAGTTGAGGACGCCGGCGTTCCGTCTTAGCTTATCGCTTATTGCTGCCTTCTCACTTGTTCTTCCAAACCGGCTTTCGCTTCTCCAGCACCGCGCGCAAGCCTTCTTGAACGTCCTGCAAATTCATCAGCTCGTTGAGATAGATGTTCTGAGACTTCTTCATGGCTTCATCCAGCGGCAGGCCGATAGAGCTTCCGATTACTTTCTTGGTGACTTCCAACACTGGAGCGCTGAACTCGCTGATTTTTGCCAGGACATCATCTACGGTTTTGTCCAGATCCTTTTCGGGAACGACCTTGTTGACGAAGCCAAGGCGCAATGCGTCCTCGGCGGTAAGCGCTTCGCCAGTGAGAATCAGCTCGTAGGTTTTCTTGGGCCCAATCAACTGTGGAAGCATGACGGCTGCGAACGGCGGGAAGACCCCCAACTTTACTTCGGGCTGCGCGAATTTGGCTTGAGGTGTGGCGATTACCATGTCGCCAAACGCCACCAGTTCTGATCCTGCTCCGATGGCTGGGCCATTGACGACCATAATCAGCGGCTTCGAAATCTCGCGGATGGCGGCGAAGACACGATTGAAGGCTTCCAGCGTCTGAAAGACCCGGTCCGGCTTCGAGTCCTCGAGAGAGATGCCGGCCGAAAACGTCTTCTGCGCCGAACCTACCAGGATGGCCTTGATGTCTCCACGTCCGTTCAGGCTCTCGATGCTCTGCGCCAGCTCCGTCATCATCGGAACGGTCAGGACGTTATACGGAGCATGGTTCAGCGTAATTCGGGCGATGTTGTTGGCAACGTCGAACTGGATAAACTTTAGCTGTTCGGTCAGCGTGGTGGGGGTAGCCATTGAAACCTCAGATGATCGGATGAAAGGGGATTATGGCACAGGGTACAGGCCAGATGACTGTACCAATGGGGTGTGACCCCGAGGGTCTGCACTCGAATTGACACATTCCCAAGCCTGACTGAGAATAGCTGCATAGGCGCTACCCGGCGCTAGTTCTGCTCGCCGATACGCTGTGGAAGGATCCCCCGGTATGGCTAACATCCTTTGCGTGGATGACGAGCCCCACGTTGTAACTCTGAAGCGCGCCATTCTGGAATCTGCCGGACACGCTGTGACCGCGTGCACCTCCGCGCGTGATGCCATCGAGAAACTGCGCCACAACGCCTACGATGCCGTCGTAACTGACTGGCGTCTGGGCGACGCCAACGGTCGCGCTGTGGTACAGGCCGCGAAAGACCATTCCAGCATGCCGGTTGTGGTCGTCTCCGGCTATGTGGCAGAAGCGTTCCAGGCCGCTGAACCCCTCGCTGATCTCTATCTGGAGAAACCGGTGAATCCGGAAGAGCTCGTCACCATCGTGAACGAACTGCTCAAGAGTCAGGAACGTGACGAAGAGGGTCAGAAGCGGCGAAGGCCTTCGTAGAAGACCGTCGACGGGCGATGGGCTAAGAGCGAAAACCCGCGCGGTTTTTTTCGCGTCTTCCTGGGACCGAGAAATAGAAACGCCGGACATTCAGTCCGGCGTTTGAGCCTATCGCCTATTGCCGCTTTCAGTTAGTCATCTGATTAGTAGTTGCAGTCCCAGCCAGCGCGGCCGCGGCTTCGTTCAGAATGCGGTGGTGAATGGTAAAGAGAGCCAGTTCGAGGCGGTCCGAAACGCCGATCTTGTCGTAAACATTTCGCAGATAATTCTTGATCACCTGCTCTGTCGTCCCAAGTTGAACCGCGATTTCCTTGTTCTTGAAGCCTTGAACGATTAGGGCAACGATGCGCAGCTCTTTCGGCGTAAGGCGGTCACGCACGCGGGCTCCGACAATGTCGTTCTCGGTAGCTTCCGCAGCGGCGCCGGTGTCCTGAACCCAAGTCTCGTTGCGCGCTACTTTGCGTACGCATTCCACCAGCGAATTTCCGCTCACGTTGCGGAAGACCACGCCGGCGATGCCGAGCTGCAGGTATTGCGCGCTATTATCGCCGCTTTCGATCACGATGATCAGCCGCGTCTTGGTTTTTTTCGAGAGTTCGACCAGAGCGCGAATGTCGACGTGCATCGCAGTCGAGAAGATGAGGACGTTGGCGCGGAAGCTTTCCACCGCCGCCAGCATGCGATCGGTGTTCTCGCACTGCGCGACGATTCGGAAGTCATCTTCCACGGCCAGCACTTTGGCTGCGCCGGCGCGGAATATCGCTTGGCTGTCTGCCAGGATGATCTTAAGCATGTGTTATCCAGCGGATATCGCTGTCCTTCTTATCTGCATCGAGCGCATAGGATCACGACGATGCCCCGGAATCTTCAGCGCGTACTATGCGCCACGAACAAACTTATAGTTATCGATTACGCAAGCCACGCCACCGTTGGAGGTCTTGTCGCTCTCGCGGCGAACCACGCGGCCCTGACATTTCACTCGTACGTCGTGATGGCCGCCAATTACATCCGACGGCAAGGTAATTTCAAATTCGATTTGCGATCCGACCTCGAGCTCCGCATCGGCACGGATATACACACCTGCGGCGCTCACATTTTGCGTGGTTCCTGAAGTCTGGTCGGCAGACTCCCCCTCCCGAATAGTTATCGGCAGATTGAGAGGAAACCTTCTGCCTGTTCTCGCGTCAGACAAGCTGTCATCTCCTTTTGCAAGTCCGCTGTTAGAGGGAATTTTGACCAGCGCACCGTATGGGGCAACTCGGTTTATACCATGAAGAGCCCGCTTTCTTGCACAAATAGGGGATATTAGCCTTGGTTCTCAGCATTACTCCTAGCTGTTCCCTAGTTACTAAAGTACCGGACGATAGTTCAGTTTGCCTTCGAGCTTGATGTCCGCCGCGGAACTTGCCACAAAAATGTTGAAGCTTCCCGGCTCTGCCTTCCAGGCGCGGGACTTTACGTCGTAATAGGAGAATGAGCGGGCGTCAAGCGGGATGGAAACGCGCTTGGTTTCGCCGGGCTGCAGGAAGACTTTCGAAAATCCCTTGAGCTCCTTCGGTGGACGTGGGACCGAACTGTGCGTGTCTCCAACATAAACCTGCGCCACTTCGGCCGCAGCCCGCCTTCCCGTATTGGCAATGTCGAAGCTGACCGTCACAGCGTCGGAGCCGGAGGCTGGAGAGATGGTCAGGTTCTTGTAGGCAAATGCGCTGTATGAGAGACCAAAACCAAACGGGAACAGCGGCCTGATCTTGTCCTGATCGAAGTGGCGGTATCCGACAAAGATCCCTTCGGTGTACTTGATGCGCTTCGGACCGTCGTTCGGATAGTAGCTCTTATACGTCGCGTTATCTTCCCAGCGTCGCTCGAGTGAGATCGGCAAATGTCCCGAGGGGCTGTAGTCGCCGAAGACGAGTTGCGCGAGCGCAGTGCCACCCTGTTCGCCGGAATACCACCCGTGCAGGAGTGCCGGCACCTCATCGATCCACGCGGTCATGTCCGCGTTTCCGCCAGCCGTAAGCACTACGATGCTCTTCTTGTTGGCTGCAGCGATTTCCTTAATCAGCTCATCCTGGCCCGGAGGTAGGCGGAAGGTTCGATCGCCAGCCTCGCTTTCGATGGTGTCGGCGAAGCCGGGAAACAGCAGCACAACATCTGCCTGTGCCGCCATCCCCTTCGCACCGGAATCCACTGCTTCGGACTCCGGCAGCACGCCAAACGAGACCCGTTTCGGTCCCCAGCCGCGGTTGCGGAAATATTCAAGCCGAACTTTGTGCCGGCTATCCGGTTCAAGCTGCAAGGTCGCAAAGTTCAGGATCGCGGTGGCTCGTTCCCAGTTGTCAACGACAAGCTTGTCGTCCACAAATAAACGGTAGCCTCCGTTTTCGCCGGGCCCAAGCACGAAGAAGTCATGCTGTCCGCCGGTGTGAGCTGTGTAGTATCCAGACCAGCGAATCGATGCTTTGCCGATTGCCGCATCATAGTTGTCCGTGCCGAAGTTCACGTGACGATCGACATGAGTGCGCGTCGGCGATCCGCTTAGATCGGTGCCCTCGAATTCTTCCACCCGCAGGCCAGCTTCCCCGCCGCTCTCAGCGGTCGTGAACTCGGTTGCCTCTGCGATGTCGCGGTACGACTTCAAGCCTGGGTGATAGAGAACCTTGATCGATTGGCCCGAATCGGTCACGTATTTACTGAAACCTTCCAGGTAGCTCATTGCATGGAAAGGCTGCACGTGTGCGCTACCGCCACCAACTGGCTGTGCGGGATAGGCATCGGGACCGATTACAGCAATCGTCTTGATGTCCTGTTTGTTTAGCGGAAGGATGTTGCCTTCATTCTTCAGTAAAACAAAGCTCTCCCTCGCTGCCGCGAGCGCCGCGCGTTGACCCTCGGGATTCAAAAAAGGAATCGAGGACTCGGTCTGATTGCGATCGAAGAATCCGAAGCGAATGGCTTCGCGCAGGATGCGTCGGACATGATCATCAATCGTCGCTTGCGAGACTTTGCTGGATTTCACTGCAGGCAACAGAGTCTCGCGATTCATAAACTTGCCTGACGGCATTTCCAGGTCAAGTCCACTGTTCACGGCTGCCACGCCATCGTAAGTGGCGTCCCAATCCGACATGATGATGCCGTCGAAGCCCCAGTCCTTCTTGGCGATCTGATTGTTGAGAAACGCATTTTGTGTAGCGTGCTCGCCATTGATCAGATTGTAGGAGTCCATGATGGCGCCAACGTGCGCTTCCTTCACTGCGGCCTCAAAGGCAGGCAGATAGATCTCGCGCATCGTGCGCTCATCGATTTCGGAGTCGGTGTTATGGCGATCGTGCTCGGAGTTGTTGCCCATGTAGTGCTTGATCGTAGCAATCACGCCCTGACTCTGCACGCCGCGCACGTAGGCCACGGCGGTCCGCGCGGCGAGGAACGGATCTTCGCCGAAATATTCGAAGTTGCGCCCGTTCAGCGGAGCGCGATGAATGTTCACGCCGGGACCGAGCAGGAAATGTACGCCACGTGCGCGCGCATCCTGCCCGTAGACTCTAGCCATCCGCTCCACGAGTTCCGGATTCCAGGAGGCTGCCAGGGCAATGCCGCCCATCGTGGTTGCGGGACCATAGTTGCGAACGCCCACCGGGCCGTCGGACATCTTCTGTTCCGGCAGTCCGAGTTCTTTGTAGCCGCGAATGTAAAAGCTTTTGATGCCCCCGAGCAGATCGATCTTCTGCTCCAGCGTCATTCGGCTGAGAATGGAATCGACGCGCTTTTCAACTTCAGGATCGCTGGCGGGAGCAGTGGCACTCTTTTGTGAATTCGATTGAGCAAACAAGACCGTGGTGGCGAACACACCCATCCAAAGCGTTCGAGCGATCCTTCGAAACAAGGCAAAACCCTCCTATTAAATCGATTTGGCATTGTAACGCTTTGGTCAAGGGCGCCCGCACAACAGATTTCTCCTCGCTTAAGCGTCGTCGCTGCGGCGCGAGTTATGACCGTATCAGTGATTGCGGGGTGAGGAACGAGGAAGACTCGAACGAGGCTACTTTCTCTCCAACTCCTTGCCGACCGAATCCAGCACGCCATTAATAAACTGGACCGATTCGGGACTCGAATAGCGGTGCGCGATATCCAGCGCTTCGTTGATTACAATCGCGCGAGGAGTTTTTGGGAAGCCGAGGAATTCGGCGACCCCGAGGCGCAGTAAATTGCGATCGACAGCAGGCATGCGGTCCATACGCCAGTGTTCGGTGTGCTTCTGAATTAAGTTGTCAATCTCTTTATTGCGATCCGAGGCTACGCGAAACAGATCATCAGCAAACTCACGAGTTTCCTGGTCCACAGTCGAACGTTCTGCCCAGAAGGTCTTGCGAACATGGTCTTCATTCTGCTTGCCCATATCCGACTGAAACAGCATCTGCAGCGCCATCTCGCGTGACTTGCGCCGCTTGCCTGACTTAGCGGCCATCGGAGGCTCCACGCTTGAGCTTACTTTTAAGCGACACCATCTCAACCGCGGTCATCGCTGCCTCCCAGCCCTTGTTCCCGCTCTTGAGTCCCGCCCTATCGATGGCTTGTTCGAGGTTTTCGCAGGTGAGCACTCCGTAGGTGTGAGGAACTCCAGTCTCCTGCGCTGACTGTCCTATGCCTCGAGTCACTTCGGTGGCGATGTGCTCGTAGTGCGTGGTCTCTCCGCGGATCAAGCATCCGAGCGTAATGACAGCGTCCACAGTTCCCGATTCCGCCAGAAGCCGTGCCGCCGACGGAATTTCAAACGAACCCGGCACGCGCACAATGCGCATGTCGGAGGATTTTGCGCCGCTGCGCCGCAGGCAATCCAAGGCTCCCTCGAGCAGGCGTTCGGTGATGAAGGAATTCCATCGGCTGACGACGATGCCGAAGCGCATCCCACTTGCGTTCAGATCGCCTTCAACGGCAGCGCGGGACGATTTCTCCGGATTATTGAATGCCCAGAATCCGATGCGAAAGTCTGGATCCAGCTGGAGCGAGAAGATTCGCGATTTCCAAGTTGTCTCTTCGATCTCGCCTGCCGCATCGCGGAAGTGCTTGCGTGCGATTTGGTTCGCAGTATCGAGGTCCCGAACTTCTATCAAGAGGTCAGGTTCTGTGAGTTTCCGACCATCTACCAATTCCAAAGATCCGACTGGAGCGAGAAAGGGAGCACCGCGGCTATGCTCGTCGCTCCAACCCGCGCCGCCTTCAAATCCAAGTGCGCGCAGCAGGACAGACAGCTGCTCGAACTTCTCTGGCGATGTGCGCCGAACCAGGGTGAGACTGCGGATCATCGATTCCAGTGTTACACAATGGCCTTGACCGGACGAAACGAGTCAGGAACTCTGCCCGCGAATATAATTCCGGCGACTCCCGTCCGTTGGTTTTTAGGATCGTGTCGGGTTCGCGTTTGCCTGAACGCGTTGCGAGTCGCAGTGGGGTAGCCACTGGAAACCTGCGCGGAGGCTTTGGGTGTCTAATGAGCAGAGTGAGTCTTTCGAGGAACTTCGCGATCTCTCTCGCAGCAGTGCTGTTGGGCAATGTCATTTACTTTGTGCTGATGCCCTATCTGCCGCCTGCTGCCAGGCATCGGAGTGTCTCCCTATGGCCGGACCTCGGGTTACTGATTGACTTCTGGATTTGCCTGGTCATGTACGGCTTGCTCGCTCTTCTCTTTCGCCCACATACCGAGCGTCCTCCGACTGAACAGCGACGCTGACTGCAGTCCCCCCGAGGCATTCCAGTTTGGCCACGATCGATTCCACGCAGTGGGGGTCGGTTGCGTTAGCGGCCCGCTCGTCCCGGGGATATGCCCCAGAAATGCCGTTTTTTCGACGAAAACTGGCCCAAAATACGTCTTTTGGCACCTCCGACGGCCCTGAAAATCCTTGTCAATTTCGCATGAATCGGGCTTAATGAAGGCATTGTTGTGCCGTTGAGCGCCGTCTGGTTGACGCTCTGGCTATGCCTCCCCCTGGCAGCAGATTCGCCGGAACGACTTTAGGCTGTTGAACTTATCGCGCCCAATGCAAAAGATTGCACTACTTTATGACGCCAGCCAGGCCGTCCTTTCCACGTTTAATCTGGACGAAGTGCTAGAGCAAATCCTCTCGATCGTGCGCGATTACTTCCACGCAACCAACTCCGCAGTCCTTCTACTGGACCTTGGTACCCGCGAATTCGTTGTTCGCACCTCAATTGGACGCCCAGTTGAGGGAGCCAAGAGACGGATTGCCCCAGGAATGGGCCTGATCGGTACCGCAGCCCAGCAGAAGAGACCAGTTTATGCACCGGATGTCAGCCAGGATTCGCGCTATATCGCTCATCTCTCCGAAACGAAGTCGGAAGTAGCGATCCCGTTAATGGTGCGTGACGAGGTGGTAGGCGTCCTCGATATCCAAAGCGATGAACTCGACGCTTTCGACTCTGAGACGCTGGACTTGCTCACGCTGTTCTCAACCCAGGCCTCGATCGCGCTGGAAAATGCCCGGTTGTATACGCTGGAGCAGCGCCGCTCGCGGCAGCTCGAGGCCATTAATGCCATTGCGCGGCAAACGACAGCTTTACTGGATCTCGATGAGCTGCTGGGAAAGGTCTGCGATTTGGTATTGCAGACCTTTCCTGTCGACCATGTCGTCGTCCTCCTCCTGGATGGAGACGGCCGCCTTTCGACGCGTGCCCATAAGGGGAAACTAACTCCAATCCTTACACAAGGCACCCTGCTTCCCGCCGGGACTGGAATGGGAATTCGCGCACTCGAACAAAGCAAGACAGTCGTTGAGAATGAAGTCACGTTCGTGCCTCAGTACACGGCGAGCTTCGTGGAGACGCGCTCCGAGATGTGCGTGCCCCTAATCTTCTTCGGCGAGAAGCTCGGAGTCCTCATGCTGGAGAGCGCGAAGCCCAATAACTTCCCGGACGAGGACGTTGCCCCGCTCGAGTCGGTCGCCGATATCTGCGCTGGCGCCATCCAAAACGCACATTATTTCGAGAAAGCGCAGCAGCTGGCTTACATCGACGGCCTCACCGGTATCTATAACCGACGCTACTTCGAGAAGGAGATCGGCTCGGAAATCGAGCGCGCATCGCGTTATAACGGGCATCTGGCGATCATCATGATCGATATCGACAACTTCAAGCGCCTGAATGACGAGTTCGGGCATCTGCTGGGTGACGAAGTCCTGCGTCAGGTCTCCGCAGTCTTCAGCCAACAAATTCGTAAGATTGATGTGGTGTGCCGCTATGGCGGGGAGGAGTTTGCCATTGTGGTGCCGCAAACCGCCGGTGGCAACGCCGTAGAGGTCGCCGAAAAATTGCGCAGAATGGTCGAGGCCTACCGTTTTCCAGGCGTTCCACGCAAAGTAACTATCAGCGCCGGAGTAGCGGAGTTCCCAGTTCACGGCCAGACGCGGGATGAGTTGGTTGCAGCAGCGGATGCCGCGCTTTATGTATCCAAGGAAGCTGGACGCAATCGCGTCTCGGCAGCATCAGCTGCGCGCAAGACGAGTGCGTAGCCTTGCCTCGCGATCGTGCTTCTAAGACTGCTCTTAAATTGTCATCCTAAGCCCCTCTTTTGAGCGAAGAATCTCCCGGAATACCTCAACTAATGCTGCTTGCCAGGCTCTTTGACCGACGAGTTCGATTTTGCCTGGCGTGGTCAGAACAGAAGACCCATTCGGGGCCCAAAACAGCCGTTACAAAGCATGGGTGGCTTATGGGATTTGCGCGATGTCCATCGCGCAAAATCGGGCGGAAAAGGAGGAGTTAGGAGGCAAGGATGAAACCCGACGTAGAAAACGTTATCCTCGGTTTAGTTCCAACATTCTCGAACCAAATCTGAATTTCAGCGTACCCACTAGCATGGCCACAGTCGAACTGCTGCAAGTTCGCAAGAGCTACGACAAGTTTGTTGCGGTCAAAGACCTCTCCCTGACAATCGAGCAAGGCAGTATCTTTGGCCTGCTTGGCCCGAATGGTGCCGGGAAGACCAGCACCATTCGCATGATGATCGGGATCACCGTTCCCGATTCGGGTCAAGTGCGTATGTTTGGCGAGCCCTTCAGGCGGGACCATCTCAAGCGCATTGGCTACCTACCCGAAACCAGCGGCCTATATAAGAGGATGAAGGTCAGCGAGCAGTTGGTGCTGTTCGGGCAATTGCGCGGACTCACAGCGGCTGACGCCGCTTCCCGCGCTAAGAAGTGGTGCGAGCGCATGGAGATCGCTGCATGGATCGACAAAAAGACCGAAGAACTCTCCAAAGGAATGCAGCAAAAGATGCAATTTATCGCCACCCTGCTGCATGAACCTGAGTTTCTCATCATGGACGAACCCTTCGCTGGGCTCGATCCGGTAAACGCCACACTCCTCAAAGATGTGCTGCTCGAACTGAATAAACAAGGCCGCACCATTCTTTTCTCGACTCATCGCATGGACCAGGTCGAGAGGCTATGCAGTGCAATTTGCCTGATCAACCGCGGCGAAGCCGTTCTTCAAGGCACTTTGAAGGAGATCAAAGGACGCTATGGTCGCAGCAACGTGCAGATCGAATACGAAGGCCCGGACGAGTTTCTGCACGAGAACGGCCTCATCCAATCCTTCAATAACTACGGCAATTACGTCGAGGTGCGCTTAGCCCCTGGAGCAGATTCCCAGAAGTTGCTGCACATGGTGGCTCAACGCTCACGCGTGAATAAATTTGAACTAGTCGAGCCGTCGCTCGAAGACATCTTCATCGACGTCGTAGGGAAATCCGATGCATAACATCCTGCTGTTTGCCCGGCGCGAGTATCTAGAGACCGTGCGCAAGAAGTCGTTCATTGTAATGACCATCCTGTTACCGGCGATGATGTTCGGCTTCACCGTACTGCCCAGCATGATTGCGTCCAAGAAGTCCAGTGAGTCTCAGAAAATTGTGATCGCTACGTCGGATCAGCAGTTCGGCAACGACGTGCGCGACAAATTTATGACGCCTGCGAAGGAGACATCCGTCTCCGGAAAACGGCGTAACCCCGATTCCTCTACACGCACGTTCGACGTCGAGGTCGACACAAATGTTTCTTCCGTCGAGGAAGCGGCTCTAACCAGCAAGGTGAGCTCTCACGAAATTGATGGGTATCTGTGGGCTCCGGCAGACGCTCTCGCCGAGAGGAAGATCAGTTATCGCTCCCGGAGTTCGAGTGACTTCGACACGCTCGGTTCTCTGAGCGGTGCAGTGCGCGAAGCGCTGCTCCGCCAATCATTCCGCAACCATGGAGTCTCAGCGGAGGAAGTAACCAATGTTCTTAAGCCTGTGAACATTGATACCAAAAAGGTCGAGAACGGCAAGGTGACCGACGCCGGCGGACTGGCTCTGTTCTTCACCGCCCTGCTGCTGATGATCCTTCTCTACGTGACCATCCTGATGTACAGCATGAGCGTGATGCGTTCGGTGCTGGAAGAAAAGAACTCGCGCATTTTTGAGGTGCTGCTTTCGGCTGCCACTGCGAAAGAACTCATGGCCGGCAAGATTCTCGGCGCCGCTGCCGTAGGGCTCACTCAAATTGGCATTTGGACCGCCGTGACTTCGCCCCTGGCAGCGCAATCAATCATGATGTACGGCGAGAACGTGCATCTAGGCCTCACATTAAAGAACATGATCTTCTTTGGCGTGTTCTTCATTCTTGGATTCCTGCTCTACTCCGCCCTGGGTGCGGCCCTGGGATCTGCTGTGAACTCCGAACAGGAAGCACAACAATTCCAGTTCGTAATCATGATGCCGCTGATCATCTCGGCAATCTTCCTGACGCCTGTAATCCAGCAGCCACACTCAACCTTGGCAACCGTTCTCTCTCTGATTCCGTTCTGCACGCCGCTGATCATGTTCACGCGCATCCTCGTGGAGACGCCTCCGGCATGGCAGATAGGACTCAGCCTCGTGCTTCTGGTCGGCGCCATCTACGCAATGCTCTCCATCTGCTCGCGCATCTACCGCATCGGTATTCTCATGTACGGAAAACGCCCAACGCTGCCTGAAATCATGAAGTGGATGAAATACGCCTGAAAGCAGCAATAAGCAATTCGCAATAAGCTAAAGCCGAAACCGGAGCGCCCGGGCGCCAGCCTCGTCTCCATGCATCCGATCTGAGAATTCAAGCATGCTCCCCGTCCGCTGCCTGTCTTCTAAACTGCATCTAACCGGAGCAGCAGTTCGCGATCAGAGAAGCCCTCCAGTTCTGCGTTGGAGGCGCAGGAATTTCGTGTGTCTACGACTCAACTGGTCCAACCCGCCAAGTTTTCCGGTAAGCCCCTACCGCCAAAGCATCTGAACATTCGCACGCTACTGCGCCCACACACTGGCGCGCTCATCCTCGGCTTTCTGGCGGTGATTGGAGAGTCGGCTGCCAATCTGCTTGAACCTTGGCCGCTGAAGATCGTTCTCGATAATGTCCTGCGTAGCAAGGCCTCGAATGGATGGCTGAGCGGATTTATTCATAAAGCTGCCGGCTACGATCCGCTCGGCATTCTGAAGTTTGCCTGTGTTGCAGTCGTGGGGATCGCGATCCTCGACGCAATCTCCTCCTATGCCGAGAAGTACCTCACCACCAGCGTCGGCCAATGGGTAACTCACGATCTACGCCGGGCTTTGTACTCGCATCTGCAGAAGTTGTCGCTTGCCTACCACGACCAGAAACGTACGGGCGATCTGATCAGCACGGTCACCAGTGATATCGATTCTATTCAGAGCTTCATCACCTCCGGACTGCTCGGAGTATTTATCAACCTGATCACGCTGGTCGGGATGGTGGTTGTGATGTTTTTCCTGAACTGGCGCTTCACCCTGATCGCTCTCTCCATTTCACCAGTGCTGTTCGCCATCGTGTACACGTACACGCGTCGCATCAAGAAGGCCTCGCGCGAGGTTCGCAAGAAAGAGAGCGAGATTGTATCGGTGATCGAAGAGGTGCTGGGATCGATCCGCGTGGTGAAGGCTTTTGCGCGCGAAGACTATGAATCCAGGCGGCTTGAAGAAGAGAGCCTCGAAAGCGTGGAGATCGCACTACGCGCCCGAAGCCTGAAGGCGAAGCTTGCCCCCATTGTGCAGATCATCGTCGCAGTAGGCACGTTCCTGGTTCTGTGGTTCGGTGGCCGCATGGTCCTGAGCGGCGCTATCACGGCCGGCTCACTTGTGGTGTTTATCCAGTACCTCAGCAAGATGTACAAGCCGATGCAGGAGCTGTCGAAGATGACCGACTCCTATTCAAAAGCTCTGGTCGGCTATGAACGGATCCAGGAGATCCTTGAAACCGAGCGCGAAGTAAAAGATCTGCCCAAGGCGAAGCCTGCTCCGCGATTCAAAGGCAAGATCGCGTTCGATCACGTGAGCTTTTCGTACGCGCCGGAGTCACCAATCCTCGAGGACTTGAGTCTTGTCATCGAACCCGGACAGGTCGCCGCATTCGCCGGGCCTACCGGAGCAGGAAAGACGACCATTATCAGTTTGATTCCTCGCTTTTACGATCCAACGTCGGGAGTCGTGAAGATTGATGCTGTCGATGTTCGCCAATTTAGGCAGCGATCACTGCGGCAGCAAATTAGCTTCGTCCTTCAGGAGACGGTGCTCTTTCACGGACCGATTTGGCAAAACATCGCCTATGGCAAGCCGGAGGCGACACGCAGCGAGATCATTCGCGCAGCCGAACTCGCAAACGCTTCGGAATTTATCGATCGTATGCCGGAAGGGTACAACACCATCGTCGGCGAACGTGGCATGACGCTCTCCGGTGGCCAACGCCAGCGCATTGCCATTGCGCGCGCGGTGATCCGGAACACGCCCATTCTGATTCTCGATGAACCCACTTCAGATCTCGACGCCGGATCGGAGAAGCTGGTTTACGAGGCGCTGGATCGCCTCATGTCTGGAAAAACGGTAATCACTATCGCCCATCGCCTCTCGACGATTCGCTCGGCAGATGTGATCTTCGTGATCAAAAATGGAAGGCTGGTCGAGCGCGGCACGCATGATCAATTGTTGCGCAAGAGTGGTGTATATGCAGAGTTGGAGCGGCTACAGATGGGCGAAGAGCACCCCGTTGGAAGGCTGGCAAGCTGAAGTAGAAACGCAGCACACCACGACAGACGTCTCCGCCATGCGCTTGACTCTGGCTAGACGGTATTAGCGACCAGCATCGTGGAAAGGCAGCATGCTGCATCTCTACCTGAGTGCTCCAGTGCGTGCACGAGCAACGAAGAAGGCGAGCCGTTTGGCTCGCCTTATGATTTCTGACAACTAAGACTTCTAGGCTGCCGGTAGCCGATTCCCAACACGTGAGTCGGAGTTGTGCCGCACCCCAAAGTGCTCATAGGAGTGAACGCCGTCTCTGATCGCGAGCAGGCTGGCATTCGACCGGTTCAATACCATCGCCAGATACTTTTCGGCGACGGCACGGTCATCTGGCCGGACCATCTTCCACCATCGCTGGATTGATTCCTGTACTTCGGCTTCGTTCTTTTCGCCTTCGACCAAGGCATCAATCAGCTTGTAGATCTTTGACTTGACTGCCCTGTACGAGATGGAGATCTCCTGGTTCATGCTCCTCCCTTTGCCGCAATGAAAGCAAGTGAAAGGCCAGCCGCATCTTTAACAAAACATTACGTTTCAAGTGTTAAGAATTCCGAATTCTTGGAGGGATGCAGGGACGAGTCTATGGAAATCGGTATAGGGCCTATTCGTAACGCTGATATCCACAAACACAGCTCGCACGTTCCAAGTAACTTCCCAGATAATAGTTCGCATGTCCTCAAACGGAGCTCGCGCGAACCGTAAAGCGCTCTTCAGCGTTACCTTGCCGCTACTCTCCTTTCTCCTCGGGATCTTGATCGAAGCACTGGAGCGCCACGAGAGCATTAGTGGCTGGGCCCTCTGGATCGACAACATCGCGGCCGCCTTGCTGCTTGGGCTAGTGGTGTTTTTTTATGAGCGCCGCCAAAAGAGAGAATTGGTCAAAAAACTCCGCATGATTGAATTGATGAACCATCACGTACGCAATGCTCTGCAGCCCGTCATGTACATTCCTTACTCGCAGGACCAGCAACAGCAGCTAAATACCATTCGAGATGCAGTGAACCGGATCGACTGGGCACTGCGTGAAATCCTGCCGGGGACTCCGCACGAAGACTTCTCGCCTCCACGCCATACAGCAGCCTAAAATTGGCTCACATTTAGCAGGCGAAGCTCGGCGAAACAAATTCATTTCAGTCGTGTTACGCGGATCAGGAGACTTGTGTCTTCACAAATTAACTGTTGTACGAGGAGAAGCTCATGCCATCCAGGTTTCTCGTACCAGCCGTCGCCGTCGCGGCATTCTGTCTTTCACTTTCCGCTGCTGAAACCAAAGCCGAACAACAATCCGCGTCAGACCGAGCGGCTCGAGTATTCATTACCGACAGCCAATCCTGGGCGATCAACGGGATTAGCGGAGGCTCCGCCGAGGGATTTGGTGCCAAGGGCGGCGGTGGCGCTCGTCCACAAACGGCCGAAATTATCAAGACCTTCGGTGAGCGCTGCAATCAGGTGGTGATCAACAATAAGAAAGAAGTAGCTGACTATGTTGTCGTTCTTGATCATGAGGGCGGCAAATCCATCGTCTTGCGCAAGAACAAGATCGCCGTCTTTGATCGCCGCTCAGGAGACCTGGTCATCAGCCGCTCAACGCGATCCCTGGGCAATTCTGTGCAGGACGCCTGCGAGGCGATTAATAAGCACTGGCAGGAACATGGAGCTGAAATGCGTTCTGCCGACCTTAATGGACGCGGAAAACTCAGTATTGCGTCGAACCCTGCGGGAGCAGAAATTGAAATCGACGGAGCTTTTATGGGAAACGCTCCCGCTGTGCTTGAACTTGAGCCCGGAGATCACACAGTCACCTTGCGGAAGACTGGGTATCGCGTTTGGCGGCGCAAGATGCGTATTAGCGGCGGCCAGGCAAGGCTAAACCCAGCACTCGAATCTCTGGATATGGCGGCTTCTGCGGCGCAGTAAAATTGCGGAGCTCGCGCTGCTGTGGGCATCAGCACTCGCGGCCTCGCTCGCGTGCTACGAACCGAGCTTACGTTGTTCCGGCCGCCCCGGCCGGGTAGAAGGTGGTAGCTCGAGAAACTCGAGGTTCTCGAAAGCTGCATGCGTCGCAACTAAGCGAATGATTTTGCTGATCCCACGAAGACTATGCATCCAATCTCTTCGCTTCTGCCCGCTTCGTTTTTTTCTAAGCCATTCCTCCTCTCCGGATAGACTTCCCCAAACAGGAGTAGCTCATGAAGCCTGCAGCCCTCGGTATTCGCATGCACTCCGGGTGGGGAATCCTGGTCGCAGTTAACCATGAAATCGAGATCATCGAGCGTCGCCGAATCGTTATCACAGAGGGTCACGGGCCGAGAGGCAATCAACCCTTTCATCATGCTCAAGAGCTTAGTCTCGAAAAAGCCGAAGGATTTCTGGCTGAATATCGTTCCATTTCGGAACGCCTCGCTCGAAGAGAGCTGGAAGCTGCTACAGCAGCAATATCCACGCGAGGATGCAACGTGGTAGCTGCAGCGTTGCTTCTTGCGTCAGGAAGACCGCTTCCCGCGCTGCCGCAAATTCTGGCTTCGCATCCTCTGATCCATACTGCTGAAGGAGAATTGTTTCGTGAAGTTGTGAGCGACGCGTGCGAAGGACTCAGGATTCCAGTCGAGCGTTATCGCGAGTGCGACTTGGAAGAGCTCGCGAAGCCGGCTCTGGCTGACTCTCTGACAGACGCGAAGCAGAGGCTCGCAAGCGCCGGCAAATTGATAGGTCCGCCCTGGACTGCTGATCACAAGGCTGCGGCACTAGCCGCGTGCATCGCGTTGCGAAGAAGAACTGCACTGAATAAGGAGATTGGAGCCTGATGCCTGCTCCTAACGACCTCAACTAATGCTTGTTGTTGTCCCTGTCGCCTTTTACTTTGGCAATTGTGAGTATGCGCGTCGTAGCAATTCCTGAAGCTCGGCACGAACGCTTTCACCGTCAGTTTGATCCAGAGTTCTGTTCTCGAAATGATCTGGCTCTGTCTGGTCACGCTGGTTCAGCGGAAGTTCACTTTTGTTCAGCGGAATGTCACTCTGTAAATAATCGAACAGAGCAAGCGTTGACCATGCGCTAAAACAGGGGTTTGAATCCGGATGTACGCTGACCTGCAGCGTACCCAAAATTTCTAAACAGCTCACCGATTTCGAAGTTGACTGAGACATGCGTTCTCCACAGGCAAATCGGTTTCGCGGAACACCGTTTGAACGTGCAACGACGATGCCAATGAAACGTGCTGAGTTCGCGAGAGATAATCCCGTGCTGCCTCCGGAAGCGGTAAATAATTCTCGGCGACCGGTCACAATTCCATGCGGCTGGACAACAACTCTGGGGAGGCATCTTTATGGAAGCGAAGGGCATCGCCACCGGACGATCCCAAAATGGGATGTGTCTCTCAATGAACAGGAACAAGCTATATTCATTGCATGACCCGCCTACCGCTCATGCCCGGGCAGATCACAGAGCTCATCTCCAACGTCGCAATATTCATCGAGGAGCAGCGGCGAACACACGAGCCGGCATCGCATCAATTGAGCCACGCTGAGCGCACTTCCCTGGCGGTTCACTTCCCTGCGGACGTACTCGATCAAGTGCGCCTGACCCGGGTGAAACACCTGCAGAATCCGCCGTTTTATGCGGGACTGGAAAATATGGGATTTCAGAACCTGCCGCAGTTTCGACGGATGGCAGCGGTTACATTCGTAGATATCATCGTTGCCCAGCATGAGTTCACTCCCTCGTTGCTCTTCCATGAGCTGGTTCATGTCGTGCAGTACAGGGAGCTGGGTGTGCGGAGGTTCGCGGAGCTATACGTGCGAGGATTCCTTGAAACCGGAGAGTATCTTTCAATTCCCCTGGAGCGAGTGGCATACCACCTCGAAGGATTGTTTCGCCTCCGTCCTGATCTGAAGATTGAAGTGGAGAAGCAGGCTACGAGCTTCTGAGCGCCGAAGGCTGGAGCGAAAACGAAGGTCACAAACGAAAAAGTGAAGACCACGGAGCTTAACCTCTTCCTGCCTTCGTGACCTTCGTGCCAACCCGCGTCTTCGTGAGAAAATAGACTTATCCCCGAAATGGCCACTCAATCGCTCCAAACTCCTCCGGTTCCCTGTCGTGCCACCCCTGAGCTGCTGAAGACGCACGGAATCACCCCTGAAGAGTACGAACGCATCGTGCAGGCGCTAGGCCGTGAGCCCTCGCTCACGGAGCTTGGCATTTACAGTGTGATGTGGAGCGAGCACTGCTCGTACAAGTCGTCGAAAGTTCATTTGAAGCGCCTGCCCACCCGAAGCGAGCGCGTAGTGCAGGGACCGGGAGAGAACGCCGGCATCATCGACATCGGCGACGGTTGGGCATGCGCATTCAAGATCGAATCGCACAACCATCCTTCGTATATCGAATCCTTCCAGGGTGCGGCCACCGGCGTTGGTGGAATTCTGCGCGATATCTTCACCATGGGTGCGCGTCCGCTCGCTGTGATGGATTCACTGCGATTTGGGCGAATTGTGGATCGCAGGAAACCGCAGGGAATAGGGGACCAGGGACAGGCGACAGGAAGAGGCGAAAGTCAGCTGCCAGCCTCATCGTACTCTCCAGCGCGGAAGCTTAGGGGCTCAGAAGCGAAGAAGCTGATCCACAAAAATCATTCCATAGTGGAAGGCGTCGTCAGTGGTATTGCCTCCTACGGCAATTGCTTTGGTGTGCCGAATCTTGGTGGCGAGACGAAGTTCGAGGAGTGCTATTTCGGGAATCCGCTAGTGAATGCATTTGCCCTGGGTCTCGTGCGCAAGGACGAGATCTTTTATGCCAAGGCGTCGGGAGAAGGAAATCCGGTCATTTACGTTGGCGCCAAGACCGGACGGGACGGCATTCATGGCGCCACCATGGCCAGCGAGGAGTTTAAAGAAGGATCCGAACAGAAACGCCCGAACGTTCAGGTCGGAGATCCTTTCCTGGAGAAGCTGCTGCTCGAAGCTTGCCTTGAAGCCATGCAAACCGGCGCGGTAGTCGGCATTCAGGATATGGGCGCTGCCGGTCTTACGTGCTCCACCTGCGAAATGGGCGCGCGTGGCGGCGTAGGCATCGAGATTGAACTTGATTACGTGCCGCAGCGCGAGACCGGAATGACCGCCTACGAGATCATGCTCAGCGAGTCGCAGGAACGCATGCTGCTGGTCGCCGAGCGCGGACGCGAACATGAAGTCTTCCGCGTATTCGAGAAATGGGGACTCGACGCAGTCACCATCGGCCATGTGATCAACGAGCCGCGCATGCGTGTGCTCGAGCATGGAAACATCGTCGCCGATATTCCGAACACCTCCCTCACCGACGACGCTCCTGTGTACCGCCGTCCGATGCAGCCGTGGACGGCTCCAGTGCCGAAAGAGAAACCGCCGACTGTTACGCTCGGCTCCACTGCTGACTTGACCGGAGTTCTAAAGCGACTCCTCTCCTCGCAGAACATCTGCTCCAAGCGCTGGATTCACGAGCAGTACGACTCCATGGTGCAAACCAACACTGTGCAAGGTCCCGGCGGCGATGCCGGCGTCATGCGCATCAAGGAGACGCAGCGCGGACTGGCCATGTCGCTTGACGGCAATGGACGTTGGTGCTACCTGAATCCCAAATTGGGAGCTATGCATGCCGTGGCTGAAGCAGCGCGCAAGGTAGCCTGTGCCGGCGGTCTGCCCGTTGCAGCCACAAATTGCCTGAACTTCGGGAACCCGGAGAAGCCGCACATCATGTGGCAATTTTCCGAGGTGATCGACGGCCTGGCCGAAGCGTGTACTGCGCTCGGCACTCCGATTACAGGCGGCAATGTAAGTCTCTATAACGAGACTCTCGGCGAAGGAATCTATCCCACTCCCGTACTTGGCGTTGTCGGGATTGTGGAGAACATTGAGCGCACCGCCACTCCTCACTTCCGGTCCCCAGGACGCGAGGTGATCCTGCTCTCCGGCGCCACAGCTCCTTATGATGATCGCCAGCTCGGCTCATCGGAGTACGCGAAGGAAATCGCCGGGGCTCTTTGGGGAGAGCCGCCAGCACTGGACCTCGCAGCCGAGTCCGCGCTCCAGAAATGCGTGTTGGAATTGGTGGAAAAAGGCCTGATCGAGTCCGCACACGACTGCTCAGACGGCGGGCTGGCAGTCGCGGCTGCAGAGTCGACGTTCCGCCACGAAATCGGGGCAGAGTTGCATTTGCCCCAAGGCTCGGAGCCTTTGGAGATCGCTCTCTTTGGCGAGCAGGCAAGCCGAGTGCTCGTTTCCTGCGTCCCAGGGGACCGGCAACCCATCCAAGAAACAGCGGCAAACCACAAAATTCGAGCAGAGTTCCTGGGCAGAACCGGTGGCGACAAGCTCGTCATCCGGCGTGGCCCTGCCGACGCGGTTTCCGTTTATATCGGCGATATAAAAAATGTATGGGCTCAGGCTCTGGAATGCGCCTTACACTCGGACGTGCCGGAGCGCATCGTGCCCGACACTCTCGATAAGTAGCTTCGGAACTACGCAGCGACGAAGCTTTGGGACCTCGAACTGAATGTCGATCATCGAAAAATCCGACAAGTTCCACGACGAATGCGGCGTGATTGCGGTGAACGGGCACCCGGAAGCCTCCAAGCTCGCCTATCTGGGCCTCTATGCGCTCCAACATCGCGGACAGGAGTCAGCGGGGATAGCCAGCTCCGATCTCGTGCGCCTGCACAATATCAAGGCCATGGGACTCGTAGCCGACATTTTTACCGAAGACGTTCTTGGCCGGCTGCCTGGATCATTGGCAATTGGCCACACGCGCTACTCGACCACCGGCGACTCCGCTCTGTTGAATGCACAGCCCATTCGCGTGGAGTGCAACAAAGGCGCCATCGCCCTGGCCCATAATGGGAATCTGGTAAACGCGCACACTCTGCGCCGGCAGCTCGAACAGAACGGCTCGATCTTTCAGACCACCAGCGACACCGAAGTGGTCGTACATCTGATCGCGCAATCCAAAGAACAGACTCTGCCGGATGCAATCGCCGACGCGCTGCGGCGAATCGAAGGCGCCTTTTCCCTGGTGCTCATGACGCGCGATCGCATCTTCGCCGCCCGCGATCCCCACGGATTTCGTCCGCTCTCGATGGCGACGATGCCGAGTGTGTCAGGGCGGCCATCGGTTGTCTTTGCTTCGGAGACCTGCGCCTTCGATCTGATCGGCGCGCACTATGAGCGCGATGTTCGACCCGGAGAGCTGGTGATTGTCGGCAGTGAAGGCGTGCACTCGCGCATCTTTGCCCCGCCACGAAAACAGTCGAGCTGTATCTTCGAGCATGTCTACTTCTCGCGTCCTGATAGCGTAATCTTTGGCCGTCCGGTGCAGGAGAGCCGCGAGGCGCTCGGACGCGAACTTGCCCGGGAGGCTCCGGTAGTTGCAGACCTCGTGGTTCCAGTTCCCGATTCGGGAGTTACCGCGGCCGTCGGCTACTCCAATGAAAGCGGCATCCCGTTCAGCTTTGGACTCATTCGCAATCACTACGTAGGACGCACATTCATTGAGCCCGAGCAGCGCGTTCGCGACTTCGGCGTCCGCCTTAAGTTGAATCCGGTTCAGCATCTGCTGAAGGGCAAGCGCGTTGTACTGATCGATGACTCCATCGTTCGCGGCACCACCAGCCGCAAGATCGTTCGCATGGTGCGCGACGCGGGCGCAACGGAAGTTCACATGAGAATTTCCTGCCCCCCAACGATCTCTCCATGCTTCTACGGCGTCGATACTCCATCCAGGAAGCACCTGATCGCGGCAAACAAGTCCGTCGAAGAGATTCGCGAGTACATAGGCGCGGACTCCCTCGCATATCTCTCACTGGAAGGTCTCAGGCGCGCCTGCGCTGAAACAGACCAGCTCAGCTACTGCACAGCTTGCTATACGGGTAAGTACCCGACTCCTATTGTGGATGTTGAAGAGATTGAGCCGGCGCCAGTGGCGCTGAAATAATTTCCAGTTGAAGGCGCCGGCTACGCTGCCGGGGCACCGACTCCGAGATTCGGAGGCCGCGTGGCAATTTCGAGTTCCCGTGCCAAAATGGTCTTGTCACAGGCTGTGACCACCGCCATCTTCGCTTCAGCAAGCGGCAGCGGCGGAATGATGGTCATTGTGCCTAACACGGCTGCCAAGCGGTAGTAAGCTGTACGGCATTTGTGCATGAAATCGACCGGATACTCCGGCTTGCGCTTGTGCGCAGCTTCGGGATCAGCATCGAGCAGATACGCGAGGTCCGGCTGAGGCGCAATCTTCTGGATCAAACGCACAAACTTCAGCGTCATCGGACGTTCCAGTGGCAGGTTCGCCAGCTCGTCGTAGACGTAGCGATCGACAATGACAACGTCAACCCCTGAGTTCAGCAGTCTCTTCACTGTTGTCCGCAGGTGAAGTGCGTCCAATAGATAGAGCGCGTGGCGCAGGATCGTCAGATACCAGGCGCGAACATTCTTATCGCGCCGGTTTACGGGTTTATTCGGCGCCCCGACGCCTTTTTCACTTCCATACACTTTGTGGACGAAGCTTTCGCGGTATCGTGTCATCACCACGATGTCGTCCCAAAAAGTGAGCAGGCGAACCTTCAGCCCAGCCGCGGTCAAGCGCTCCTGAAGATTTTCGATTTGCGTGCTCTTACCGGCGCCGTCGAGTCCGGAGAAGCTAATCAATAGCGGACGTTTGATACTCACTGGCCCAATTCCTTGAGAGACTTGTAACCGGTTGAGCTAACGCGCTGCTCCGGGAGGAACGCTCGATGTCCCGCGAGTTAGACCGACCACAGTGCCCACAGCGACTGCTCCCGCGGCCACCAGTCCGAGTTTAATCAGCACAGAGTGGACTTGGCGCTGCTTAGCTGGAGCGATTGCTTCACCAGCCGGACGCGACGCAACTCCGCCGCGTGTAGCTCCTTGTTGTGCTGTGGCCGTGCCGAGCGGGTTCACAGGCTCGGATTGCGCCGGCGCTGGTTGAGGAGTGCTCTGTGCCGGTTGCGCTTGCTGAGCACGCTGCACTTCGCTGGGCGCATCAGGCGGGGTGGCATTCGTTTCAGCAGGGCGCTTCGTTGGTACAGGCGCCAGCGGAGCTTGAGCCGGGTCGTATCGTGCAGGACCGCTGCGGGCATCGGGCGCCTGATTACTTTGCTGCTCAGCCGGCGTATTTGCGCTTTGCGAACTTTGATCTTGTGCTGATGACGATGTCTGCGGCGCTGAAGCAGTATTCTGAGCCGCTGCAAACTGCGATACGTTGCACAACAGAACCGATAGAAATAAGGCCAGGAAGCGCAAAGCAAGTTGCTTCAGTGTCATAACTACTCCGTGGGATGGACTGCAAATCAGGCGCTCCTTAGGAGAGATGCGGCAGGAGAGCTGCAGGTTGGAAGCAGAGCTACAGCTGCTCAGATCCTCAGCTCTTAATTCAAATCCCATCTACGGCTAGTAGCTCTGCAACTCAGGAGCTTAGGAGCTTAGAAGCTTCATGCTGCTACTTCGCCCGCGCCTTCTCCGTTTTCAAAGTTTCTGCGAAAGGTAGAGATGTCTTGTCGCTACCCACTGCCAGCGCACGCTCTACGTTCGCTTCTTTATCTACAAGATTGTTGAGTCGATTCTTGATGTAAGTCCAAAGAGTCGGGATGTTGGTGTCGTACCAGCACGACTCATACATCCGTGGCGACAGGCCGCAGATCATCCGGAATCCGGTATGCACCAGGTGGGGTGAGACCAGCATC